>Ga0114922_10006719_pt1 | contig 10540 bp, 7 predicted proteins | sample AartaG_FD_100975 | JGI IMG/M metagenome (GOLD analysis project Ga0114922, IMG submission 100975) | Deep subsurface microbial communities from Aarhus Bay to uncover new lineages of life (NeLLi) - Aarhus_00045 metaG | ecosystem: Environmental > Aquatic > Marine > Oceanic > Sediment | place: Aarhus...
GCCCATTTAAGATTTTTAATCAATTTAGTTTCAACATTAGAAAGATTCACTTCATCTTTTTCTTCTACATGAATAAAGCCAACAACAGCATTTTCAATTATGTTTTGTTCGGTTGTTTCAGATGCAGATTCAAGGCTCTTCAAAATTGTTTTATAAGCAAATTTGCTTGCATAAATTATTAATAATTTCACATTAATTCCTTTTGTTTAGACCCTTGCCCAAAACGCTTTTCCCATTTAGAATTTCTACTTCTTTTAGCTCTTTCAAGCTCTTCTTCAAGCTTTTCTAATCTATCAATCATTGCCGGTGATACTGAATGGGCAGGAATAGTAGCTTTTAAATCAGCTATTTGGTCTTCTAATTCCTTAACTTGATAATTTTCCATCTTCTTGAAATTTAATAACTTGCCTTTTTCTATTCTGCCCTCGTGAACAAGCTGCCTGGAATATTCATTTTCTAAGCTAAAATCTTTATTTTCCATTTCATTTTTGAAGTCTTTTAACTCATGTAAATTCAGGTGAGCTGGATAAACAGAGATTAAAGCATTTGGTTTTGCAGCCCTATAAACCTCTCTTAATAAACTTGCTAATTTGTTCCCGGTTGGTCTAAAATACCAAAAAATATCATAGAGAAGAACAATGTCGACCAAGCTGTCTTGTAAAGGAATTCTTAATTCCACGTCTTCTTCCATTATTTCTATATTTTGCAATTTTCTTGAGTTAATTCTTTGCCTCAAATCCTTCAGCTTTTCGCTATTCGTATCTATCGCGTACACTAAACCTTTTTCTCCAACCAGCTGCGCAGCAGCTATTGTATAAGTACCTGAGCCACAACAACAATCCAAAACACTTTGGCCTTGTTGGATCCCTATTTCTTTCAACACTTTTTCAGTATGCCCCTCCAGTTGTTCTTCTGAATACATTTGATTTACCTCTGAATCTCATTTTAATGATTTCTAAAGTAATTTGCTAATTCTTCTATCCAATCAACCAGTTTCACAAACATCTGCCCACAAAACGTCATTGCGTTCTACTTGCAATAAATCACTTCTACCACAAACATAAAGCCCTTACAATCATTGTAGCAAATTGTCTTGGACAAGAAAACCTACCGAAAGAACTTGCATCATCGGCTAAATTCAGTTATTCTGATATCAAATAAACTCAGCGGCGTAGTTGAGCGAAGTTTATCCCGGAGATTCCAAGAAAATCGAAGTAAAGAGTAAAGTTATGGTTGTCAGGATCTTATTAGGCGTGCTTATTGGGGGAGCAATTGGTGCTGTGCTTGGTTATTTCGGCAAGTGTTCGTCCGGTAGTTGTCCGCTGACGGCGAATCCATACCGCGGCGCAGTATATGGAGCGGTGCTCGGCACTTTATTGACGTCAGTATTTTGGCCAAAATCGCAAGAAGACCCAAGGAGTTCGGATGTTGCCCATGTTAACAGCGAGTCGGATTTGAAACAGACGGTACTTGAAGAAAAGTCTGACAGTTCAGAGGTTGTCCACGTTAACAGCGAGTCGGACTTGAATGCGGGGGCACTTCAAGAAAAATCTGGCAGTTCAGAGGTTGTCCACCTTGACAGCGAGTCGGATTTGAAACAGACGGTGCTTAAAGAAAACGGGAGTGGTATCATGGAATCCTTAACGAAGGACAGCTTTTTACAAAAAGTTTTTAACTATGAGCAAAATAAAGAATGGAAGTTTGAAGGCAAACTGCCCTGCATCATTGACTTTTATGCGGATTGGTGTGGGCCGTGCAAAATGGTAGAACCTATTTTAAAGGAGCTTGCTCAAGAATACCAGGGTAAGCTCAATATTTACAGAGTTGACACACAAGCTCAGCAGGAATTAGCGGCCGCCTTCGGCATTCAGAGCATCCCCAGCATGCTTTTTGTACCGCTAAATGATAAACCGCAAATGGCAATAGGAGCCTTACCAAAAAAAACACTGGAAAAAGTAATAAAGGAAGTGTTGAAAGTCGAATAATGAGAACATATAATTATTCGGGAAAGTCACCGTTTTTTGTGCACTGCCCCAGGCATTGATATTTGACTATCCCTACGTTTTCTTATTCAGCACTTCCTTGGGGACGCCCTACGGCGGGGCAATCGAGTCGTCGGGCCAAGCATTGGTCTTTTCTTCATCGCGCGGGATTGTATCCTCGCCGCATGAATTCCAGGTCGTCGGTTCCGTCGGTGACGGGCCAGCGAATAGCATCTGGATAGTCCACATAGGTCATTTCGAGGGTACTCTTCTGCTTCCACTTGTGCTTAACGGCATGGCTGTCGGAGAAGGCCAGCACACTGAGCTGCCCGTGCCGCACGACAATCGGATCCCACCATCGGTCTCCCTGGCGCTCCAGATTCCACGACCCCCAGTTCCAGCCGCCCACGTCGGTTTTTTCTTCGAGGAATACGTACTTGATGCCGGGATTCTTGATCTGCGTGAGCTTCTTGTATGAAGGGTATCCCCACTGTTGTGTCAGCCAGCTTGAAGCGCCGGTGCCGACATCGCCGTTCATGCCGCCGGGAATGCCATAGCTGCGATGTGTCATTTCGGTTCTGTGTCTCCTGTCGGCCGGGCAGTGATAGAGATCGACATCCAGCACGTACGGGAACAGGGCGCCGCGTTCGCAACCGCGTTTCTTGTCTTGAAGAGTGGCCTCGGCGCCCACAACTACGGTGCCGTCGGCTTTCTGCGGCAGCTCGACCCAGTCATAGCCCCGGCTGGGCGAGGAGGAGTGCCCATCATGGCCCCCGATCAACCTGTCATCATTGTCCTGGGCGTACAGGACCCAGGCCAGGACGAGTTGATGCTGATTGGACAGACACACGCTGCCCGCGGCCTGTTTCCTGACCCTGCTCAAGGCCGGTATCAGGATACCCATCAACAGGGCAATGATGGCGATGACCACCAACAGCTCTATGAGTGTAAAAGCGTATCTTGTTTTCATAACGGCAGCCCGATACAAATATTAGTCCGCAAAAGCCTGCCTTCGGCTAAATAATAAATCATCCTTACTCAATAATCAATTGAAAAGTTACGAAAGATGGACAGGTTCTTCTGCCTATGCGGTTCATTATTCTCCGATTGACATCTTGCTTTCATTCAGCATGGTCAAGCGAGGGGTTCGGCTAATTCAGGACGGCATCTATAAGGTTTAGATTATCAGATTGTGACCCGTTTGTCATGAAGTTTTCTGTGTTTTTCTGCCACAGACGACAGAGAACAGAAGACAGATGACAGAGAACAGAAGGCAGATGTAGCAGTTTTTAGTTCTTGGTTTTGAGCTTTGAGTTGTTTCGAGGTACGAGTATCAAGAATCGAGCAAGTTATACCCTTGAAGGGTTGTAAGTTCCCGCGAGTAAAATCATAAACTATTATTGTAAAGCTACTTACCCGCGCACAAACGGGAATTTTCAATCGGGAGCACTATAGCGTATCCCTAAAATCTTAGACTCTCTTCAAAGACTTAAATACATTTAAGATTTCATTTTTGAATCTATGAGCAACCCATCGAGTTTCCTCAGCTCAATCCTTTGCGAAAGCTGACATTACTAACAAGCGATGATAGTCTCCTTCTTCAACAACTTTATAGTTTACAACTATCCTTTTTTCATCTGCAAATAAGATTCTTTTGCGTTCCAAAAGCATTCGTGTACAATCCTCGGCTTCGAAGCGTGTTAGCTGGTCGGATTTGCCGAGTTCATTGACCATAGAAAGCACCAGCTTTTTTTGCTTCTTTTCCGGCAAAAAAGAAAGATTCCAGCAAGCTACAGCACAACTGATAGCCTTTTCGAAGAGTTCATCATCGTCAATGGCATCCAACAGAGGCTCAGCGAAATCAAGTATGACTTCCGACATCTTTCTGGCGTGAAAAGATTGTTGTGGCCGCAGAGGTTCAGCTTCATATTGCTTACCACGGCCCCTCCTCCTGAGTTTTCTCATTCCACCCATAGCTATCCTAATAATCAATTGTCAATAATTGATAATCAACTTTCAGGAGCAGCCCATCGAGTTTCCGCAGTTGAAGCATTTGTAGCAGGAGCCGTTGCGGACAGTGATTGAGCCGCAAACATCGCAGGCGGGGGCATCATCCGGGAAATGCGCAAACTGGGCGTTAAACTGCTCTAAAAGCTTCGCTTCAGCTTGTAATGACCCGGATGTCTCAGCAATTGCAGAGCCGACCAGAACACCAATTCGATTGGCAGGGTCGGTGGATATGTTCGTTGGAGTTAAAGAGGGCTGCTTAGCTCCTATTGTGCCCCCGCTTGTTGCCGGCGGGGGTTGTTTTTCGTGAGCGACTGATTCCGCCTTGATTTTTGTCCCTGCTTTTGCCTCGGCGATTTTTTTTGCGAGGTCCTTTGTCTTCTCAACCACTTCTCTGGCGGTCGTTGTATTTTTGTTATCCGCCGAGCCGGGCACTGCCATCCTGTTGGGGGTATTTTTGTCTGCATAGCCGGGTATAAACTGACAGCCGAGCCAGCAGAAAATATAATCAATCAGGCTTTTTGCAAATGGAATGTCCCTGTTCGAGGTCATACCCGACGGCTCAAATCGCGCGTGGCGGAATTTGTCCACGAGGGTGAATAGAGGCACGCCATACTGTAATGCCAACGAAGTACAGGTGCCTATGACATCCATAAGGCCCCCGACGGTGCTGCCCTCCTTGGCCATAGTAATGAACAGCTCACCAGGCTGACCGTCCTCATACAGCCCCACCGTCAGGTAGCCTTCATGTGCTGTGACGGAGAACTTGTGGGTTATACTGTGTCTGGTATCCGGCAGGCGGCGTCTGAACGGCCTGGCCGGCGCGGAGGCCTCAGCGGCGGCTTTTGCCCTGGTATCCTTGTGCTTTTTGGTAGAGACCGGCTGAAGCTTCTTCGAGCCATCGCGATAGATTGCGACGGCCTTTAATCCGAGCTTCCATCCTTCTATATAAGCAAGAGCAATATCTTCAGTTGTGCTTTCCCTGGGCATATTGATTGTTTTGCTTATGGCGCCGGATATGAAGGGCTGGACGGCGGCCATCATTTTCAGATGCGCCAGATAATTGATACAGCGTTTGCCATTACGCGGTTTAAAAGCACAATCGAAGACGGGCAAATGGTCGGGATTAAGAGCTTTGGCTCCCTCGATAGTTTCATTTTCATCTATGTGGTCGCAGATGGATTTGACCTCATCGGCGCTGTAGCCGAGCCGTTCAAGAGCCATCGGCACGGTCTTGTTGACAAGCTTGAGCATTCCGCCGCCAGCCAATAATTTGTACTTAACGAGCGCTATATCCGGCTCAATGCCGGTGGTATCACAATCCATCATAAAGCCGATAGTTCCCGTCGGTGCAAGGACGGTAGCCTGAGCGTTACGGAAGCCGACCTTGGAGCCGTCGTCAAAGGCCTGGTCCCAGGCGTCTTTTGCAGCGTTGCGCAAATAGTCCGGGCAATGGGACTCCGGAATGTCATAAGCGTGCTGGCGATGCATATTTATAACCTTAAGCATCGCATCGCGGTTTTCGTTGAATTGCTCAAAAGGCCCTTTTATCTCAGCCATTTCGGCACTGGCTGCATAAGCTGTGCCGGTCATAACAGCACTGATTGCGGCGGCGATAGCCCTTGCCTGGTCGGAATCATAGGGAAGGGCCAGACTCATCATAAGAGAACCGAGATTGGCAAAACCGAGACCGAGCGGGCGGAACAAATGACTGTTTACCGCAATTGCCTTGTCGGGATAGCTTCCGTTATCGACGAAAATCTCCTGAGCAATGATGAACAGGCGAATCGCCCTTTTGAAGCTCTGAATGTCGAACGAGCCGTCGTCCTTTTGGAACTTCATAAGATTCAGTGAAGCCAGATTACAGGCCGAATCATCAACGAACATATATTCACTACACGGGTTAGAGGCGTTAATCGGCCCGGAGTTCGGGCAGGTGTGCCAGCGGTTGATTGTACTATGGTACTGCAGGCCCGGGTCGCCGCAAATTCTTGTACCCTCGGCAATCAGCTCCATCAGCTCACGTGCCGAATGCTCCCCTATTTTCTCGCCTGTTGTTACGGTATAGGTAGCCCAGTCGTCATCTTTTTCCACGGCCTGCATGAACTCATCCGTTATACGTACAGAAAGATTTGAATTCTGAAACATTACGCTGTTGTATGCCTCGTTGTTGTGGTCCCCATCGTAGCCGGCCTCGATAAGTGCCCAGGCCTTTTTCTCCTCCTCGGTCTTGGCGGTAATGAATTCCTTAATATCAGGATGGTCAACCTTTAGCGACTGCATTTTTGCGGCCCTGCGGGTTTTTCCTCCGGATTTAATTACAGCCGCTATCTGGTCATAGACCCTCATAAAACTCAAAGGCCCTGACGGTTTGCCTCCGCCGGACAATTTTTCTTTACTGCTTCGCAGAGTTGAAAGGTCGGTTCCTGTTCCCGAGCCATGCTTGAACAGCATTGCTTCGCTTGTCGCTAAGCGCATAATATCCTGCATCGAGTCCTTAACCGACTGGATAAAACAGGCTGATGCCTGTGGATATTCGTAACTGTTTTCACAGGCAACGGCTTCTCTGTGCTGGGGTTCCCAATGGAAATTGTGTTTGCTGCCGGCCACGCCATAGACGTCCAAAAGGCCCACATTGAACCACACGGGCGAATTAAATGCTCCGTATTGATTGACGCAGAGCCAGGTCAGCTCGTTGTAGAAAACCTCGGCATCTTCGTTAGTAGCGAAGTAGCCGTCTTTTCTGCCTCGATCGGCAATCGCTTTGCAAACCCGATGTACAAGCTGTTTTACTGAATTTTCCCGCTGGCCGGTCTCAATATCACCGAAAAAGTATTTGCTGGCCACGACCTTTGTTGCTAATTGACTCCAAGAGGCCGGGACTTCGATATTGTCCTGTTCAAAGATTGTCTGTCCGCTATCGTCGGTAATTTTGGCCGAACGTGTTTGCCATTCGAGCTGCTCAAAGGGATGTACGCCAGGAGTCGAAAAGAAATGCTCTATCTTCAAACCCCTTGATTCGGCTGCATTTACAGCCGTTTCCGGTTGCGGCTGCTTCGTTCTGAAAGGATTCTCAGGGTCGAATTTATACGACATTTAACGCCTCCCTGCGAAAAAAAGACCACAACATATAGAAAAATGACCGGGAATTAAGCCAGATATAGTGGTAATACCCGTAAAAACCAGTATGGCAAACTAATGATAATTTGATAAAGTGTAAAGGGCAAAGTTGGAAATTTTTGGATAAATTTTTCGGCGTCGCTCTTAGTCCTTGTAGTTACTGAATCTATGAAGAAAAAAAATTTTCACATAGGGGTAATCTGTTTTTAGATAACCCCACAATGATGTTAAGATAAAGATATGTCAGCCAAAACAAATTGCAAATTTGAAGCGATTCGTGAAAAGATAAAGAGCTTTCCGACGGGGCCTGGGCTTTATTTTATGAAGGGCCCGGCGGACAAGGTTCTTTATATCGGCAAGGCGAACAATCTGCGCTTGCGGGTGGCCAGCTATTTTCAGCCGGGCGGCGACCTGATCACATCACGTGGGCCGAAAATCACCGAAATGCTCGGCAAGGTCGAGACCGTCGATTTTCTTGAAACTCCAAATGAAGTCGATGCAGTGCTCAAAGAAGCCCGTTTGATTAAAGATATTCGTCCGCCTTACAATACGAACCTTGTCGATGACAAGACGTTCCCATATCTGGAAATCACCAGCAGCGAAGATTTTCCGGGCGTCTATATCACCCGGAAACCCCGGCCGCAAGGCAGCAGATTATTCGGGCCTTTTGCCGGGGCAAAGAACCTGCGGGGGGTTCTGGTGGTACTACAGAAGATATTCAAGTTTCGCACCTGTAAGCTGAATATCAGAGAAGACGACCGGAAACGCAGATTCTTTCGGCCTTGTCTTTTGTACAGCATAAAGCAGTGTGCCGCTCCCTGTGCAGCCAAAATTGACAGGCGTGAGTACAAAAAAATCGTTACAGACCTTATAAAATTCCTGCGGTCGAAGCGCTCAACTATCCTGCGGCAGTTAAGAAAACAAATGGCAGAGGCATCTGAGGCGTTTGAATACGAGAAAGCCGCTATGTTCCGCGACCGTATTCGGCTGATTGAACGGCTCGACCGCCGGGGCAGCCCCGATGAGGACGTTCAGCCGGAGGTCTTTGCCGCCGACCCCACCGAAGCCCTCATACAACTGCGAGAATTGCTGCAGAGGCCTGAGCCGGTCCGGATTATCGAGGGGATTGATGTGGCCAATATTGCAGGGGCCGAGGCAGTTGGCTCATTGGTTAAATTCATCGACGGCAGGCCATTCAAAAGCGGCTATCGAAGGTTCAAAATAAAGACCGTCAAAGGTATCGACGACTATGCAATGATTGCCGAAGTGGTCAAACGCAGATACAAATACGCCCAGCGGGGTGAAGAACTCTGGCCTGACCTTGTTCTAATTGACGGCGGGCTGGGTCATTTGAGGGCCGCCGAAAAGGCATTGAGAGAAATGAAGGCACCGGTGATAACAATTGCCTCGATAGCCAAGAAAGAAGAAGATATTTACCTGCAGGGTAAAAATAAACCGTTGAAGCTGCCTGCCAATTCGCCTGCCCGCAAGCTGCTGCAATACGTCCGCGATGAGGCCCACCGGTTCGCCCAGCACTACCATCACATCCTGCGAGGCAAAAAAATGCTGAGCAAAAAACCCCGTGTAAAACACGGGGCTAAATATTTTTAAAGTGGTGACTCATGATTATATCCACTTATTTCAAATAATTTAAGTGAGTTATAGCAGTCTAACGTGGCCATCACCGGCGGGAATGGAGCGCAGCGGAATTCCCGTCCGAGTGCATGGCTTTGTTAGCACCTGGCACACACCGATCTGGTGTATTACTACGGAAGTTGGTCGTTTGGACCGTAGCTTGAGCCGTCTATCCACACTTTGACGATGTTGCGGAGACCAGGTTTCTTCCGCGCGGAGCGGAGAGCCGCCTTGGCCCATGGCTTCCAGAGACACCACGCCGGAAGAAAGAAATACCCCCCAGAGACATCCCCGACCGCAACGTACTTTCCGAGGTGTGCGCAGATTGCTGTCGCAGCACAAACAAGAGCAGCTAGGTCTTCATGATTACTTGTCACCTGGAACGCCGCCCAAAACGCCGCGTCCTGCCAACCGAGATGTTGTTCCAACTGTTGAAACACGCCGTGAGTGTTACAGAGAGAGAAGAACATGTCGGTCTTCTGTCCTCGACTCGGTGCCGCCTTGTCGATCACCTGCTGGTCGAGCAGCACACCAAGGAAAGCATTTGGGAAGGCCTCAACGATGCTTTGATTCGCCTGAACGCGAGGATACGGGAACGCGCCTTGTGTGAAGGTCTCTGCGGTGAACTGCATCGCAGCGTCACACCCTGACCGACGTAGCGCCTGTCCGGTTCCACGAACATGGCTGGCACCGGGTTTGCATCGGGTCTGAAATGCACCACGCATGAATACACTCTCAACCGGCCGTGGAGAATAGTCGATAACGTTCTTCGGCAAGATTGGCGCATCAATACCCAAGCAATCGAACTGGGAGGCTGGCAAGAGCAGCTGATTCCTGCTCAACTTGTCGATATAGGTGTGACCAACGACGAAGCCATTGGCTCCTGTTCGGCAAATGCCGGAAGTCCGTTCCTTTAAGGTTAACCCGCAATCGATCCCTGCGATGTTGGCCATGGGTTCCGGTGTCTCCCCGTTTAGAATAGTGCGAACTATGTATATATGGTTTCTGTATAAGAACCCAAACAACGCTAATTCTGTAGTATAAAACATTCAAGGTTGCAATGTAAGTGGAAAATATCTGTTGCGGAAAACGAAAATCGACGATGTCACCCCTGCGATAGCAGGGGTCCAGAGCGAAAAACTGGATTCCCGCTTTCGCGGGAATGACAAATACTGTTTCCGCAACAGATACTATTTAGCTTCAATGCGCTTAAGCAAAGCGGCAAAAAGGTCGAGGGTTCACAATACGACACAGGGATTTGACAGCACTGCTGGTATTTTAATCGGTGATGTAAGCTCCGCCCGACAACGACATACTGGCTTGCGGCGTACCTCCATAGGCACCCATATTTATGAGTTCGCCGTTTGGTAATAATTCCGCGGTACAGTCTGAATCCGGATTTCCGGCGTCAATGCAGGGGCTGGACAGCACATCGTGAATCCAGGTTTGGCTATTGGGGTCCCATCGGCCTGCCTGCGATTGCAAGTGGTAATCAGCCTGGACCCAGAAATCATCGTTTACATCTTCAGGTGTTCCATTCGTATCCCAGAAACCGATATGAGCAAAATAAGGTTCTGTGTCAATGTTGCCTTCGCCCGGCCAGCCACCCTGGACATCAGTGTAAGTTACTATGCTGGTGAGATCGCTTTCTATCTGAACGACATCGGAGTCAAGACTGTTGTAATAGATAATTGAGCTGGCGACTATTGGCTCAGAACCCGAAATACCTCGCTGGTTATTTGCAACAATAGTACAGTTGATGATTGTTGGTATGCCGCCGGCAATGCCGTGCCGGC
>Ga0114922_10006720_pt1 | contig 10539 bp, 9 predicted proteins | sample AartaG_FD_100975 | JGI IMG/M metagenome (GOLD analysis project Ga0114922, IMG submission 100975) | Deep subsurface microbial communities from Aarhus Bay to uncover new lineages of life (NeLLi) - Aarhus_00045 metaG | ecosystem: Environmental > Aquatic > Marine > Oceanic > Sediment | place: Aarhus...
CTGGGCAACTTCACCAACATAGGCATGCAGCAGGCCGACATCGCCATCCTGGCCATCGGCCAGACGGTGGTGATCATCTGCGGCGGCATCGACCTTTCGATAGGTTCGGTGATGGCGCTCTCGGGTGTGGTCGCGGCACTGGCGATGGCGTCGGGCGTCAACATGTGGCTGTCCATCGCGTTCGGCATAACCACGGGGCTGTTCTGCGGGTTCCTGAACGGGCTTATTACTTCGAAGGGCAAGATCCCGCCGTTCATAACCACGCTCGGGATGATGGGGATAGCGCGTGGCGCCACCATGATCCTTACCGGCGGCGGCGCTGTCTCCGGGCTGCCGACAGAGTTCAGGTTTCTTGGCGAACGAATAGCCGGCGGCATCCCCACACCTGTGCTGGTGGTGGTTGTGGTAGCCGTCGCGGTTCACGTGATGCTCAGGTACGCGCGTCTCGGCAGGTACGTCTACGCGATTGGCGGCAACAAGGAGTCCGCCCGTCTCTCGGGCATCAATGTCGATTGGTACACGACGCTCGCGTTCAGCCTGTGCGGCCTGCTTGCGGGGATAGCCGGTGTGATGCTTGCTTCGCGACTGGTCTCCGGCCAGCCGACGGCGGGAGAGGGGTACGAGCTTCACGCCATCGCGGCAGCCGTCATCGGCGGCGCGAGCCTCATGGGCGGCGAGGGCACCATCGCAGGCACGCTTGTCGGCGCGGCAATCATGGCCGTTTTGCGCAACGGGTGCAACCTGCTCGACGTGGACGCGTTCTGGCAGAAGATAGCGATCGGCGCGGTCATCATCGCCGCGGTCTTCTACGACCAGTTTCGGCGGAGACGGTAGCGTGCCGCCGGGCAACACGTAACTCGAATGTGTTCGTACCGCACCCTTGCTACACCCCGGAAAAGCAGAGAGCTTGATTCGATGTTGTCGGCTTCGCTACCATGTTGACCATGCACAGGCGCTACCTGATACTTCTTGCGGTTGCAGTTGCGGCCTTGCTGTCGTACGCGACGGCAATCCCGAACCAGTTTGTCTGGGACGACGTTCCCCTTGTGGTCCAGAACCCCGTTATCAGAAGCCTTGGGAACCTCTTCAGCGCCGAGCGGGTGCCTGCCGGGGAGCCCGTTCCCGACTATATGCGGCTCCAGCCTGTGACGACGTTTTCGCTTGCGTTGGACCACTATTTCTGGGGATTTCTGCCGTACGGCTACCATCTGACAAACGTGCTGCTGCACGCCGGAGCGGCGTTGCTCGTCTACTGGCTCGTGTTGCTGTTGACCGGGCGCCGTGTGGCGGCGCTTGCCGCCGGAGTGCTGTTCGCGGTGCATCCCGTCCACACGGAATCGGTCGCGTGGATAAGCGGCCGGCCCGAGGTGCTCGCGGGCGTGTTCGGTCTACTCTGCGTGATTCTGCGAATCATGGCGAGGACCGCCGGCGGGTTTCGCCGGACGGTAATGCTGGCGTGCTCGGTTGTCGCGATGGTGCTGGCCGTCTTTTCGAGCGAGACGGGGTTTGTCGTGCCGATCCTGCTGCTGGCCTGGACGGTGTCGTTTCGTGAGAACGGTTCCCGGGAGGATCGACCGCTCTGGAGATGGCAGGTACCGTACCTGGTGGCGGCAGCGGGTTGTCTGTTGTTACGGTTGACGGTGCTGCATCACGCGGGACCGCAAGGCGAGGCGACCTCGTTTGGGTTGATAACAGCTCTGGCGGCGACGGTAGTCTCTGGTGTTCGGTACCTGGTTCTGCTCTTGTGGCCGTTCAGACTCACAATACACCACCCGGCGGTTTCGCCCGGTTTGCCGGCGGCGATTCTGTCGCTGGCGGTCGTAGTCGTGCTCGTTGCGGGATGGCGATACTCGTTACGTAAAGGGGGGCTCGTTCCGTTCGCCGTCGCGTGGTCTGCGGTTTCGATTCTGCCGGCGCTGGTCGTGGAACCGGCGGGAACGATGGCCGAGAGGTGTCTGTATCTGTCGTCGGTCGGTATTTGTTTGCTGGCTGGCGTTGCGTTCGACGCGCTCTACTCGGGAGTGTGCCGAACGAGAGGCGAGGACGCCAAACGTGTGGTTATGTCGGTCGGCACGGCCTTGTGTCTGCTCCTCGCAATACGGACTTCCGTCAGGAACCTGGACTACCGTAACGACCTCAGTCTCTGGACAAAGACCGTCAAACAGCATCCGGAAGACGTTACGGTCAACGAGGAGTTGGCGCTGCACCTGTTCAGAACCGGCAGGGTCGAGTCGGCGATAGAAAGGTATCAGACGATCATCGAGCTTGCCCCGGACAACGTACGAGCCCGCGTGAATCTTGGGTCGATCTACAACGGGTTCGGGCGCAACGACATCGCGCGACGGTTGCTCGAAGAAGCCGTGGAAATAGATCCGGCGGACGAGCTTGCACACAACAACCTCGGGCTCGTCTACCGCCATCTGGGGATGGTGCAGCAGTCGCTGGCGGAACATCAGAAGGCTATCGAGCTCAACCCTGAACTCAAGGAAGCGCACATAAACCTTGGTTCCCTGCTCGTTTCACAGGGAAAAAACGACGAGGCGCGAGCCGCGTGGCAACAGTCGCTGGCAATCGACCCAAACTACGTGCCTGCTATCGAGAACCTGCGCCGGCTCGATACATGGGAAGCCGCACGCAGGCTTGCGGAAAGGCCGGAGGATTTGGGCGAGCTGACGGTGGCCGAGCTGGAAGCCGTCCTGGGTGCGGACGAGCCAAAGCTGCGCGCGACGGCGGCGTGGGAGCTGGGTCGCAGAAAGTCGGCGCCGTCGGTCGAGAAGCTCGTTGCGATGCTCGACGATATCAGTCCCGACGTGCGGGCCAACGCTGCGTGGGCGCTCGGCGAGATAGGGGATACGTCGGCGATACGCTCTTTGGTCAACCTGCTCGAAGACAACATTGTTTCGGTACGGATCTTCGCTGCGGCTTCGCTGGGCGAGTTGGGCAACGCGAGTGGTGTCCAGATCCTGATTGAGGGCCTGGGAAATGAGAACCCCGTGCTGAGCAACACGAGCCATGAAGGTCTTGTGGCACTGTTCGACAGAGATCCCGGCAGAGACCCGGCAAAGTGGCGTGAGGTTGTTCGCAACGCGAGATGACGTTGCGCGGTGCGGGGACGATCCTGCATAACCCGATCACGCGCCATCGAGCATCAATGGCAGGTGTTTCCATTGAATCCCATTGAATCCAGAATCTGTCGGGTGGGGGGGTTGGGCTCGATTACGATTACGAGTACGAGCACGAAGCACGAGCACGTTGGGAAAAGGGATATGTGGCCGTATTCGTGAAAGCTTTCTTCCACCGCTGTCGGAGTAGAACCACGATCGCCTTGTGTCCACGGGCAGGGCCGCTTGCGCGGTAATCAGGGCAGACGGCAACTGTCCTCAGCAAAGCAGGGCACTTTTGTCGAATCTCACGAAGGATCGCTGGGAGCTGCTGTCCAAATGGAGTACAGAAAGATCGCTGCGACAGCAGCCAGAGTAGCCACAGTCTTGTGGGTCTCCCAGCCATTTGCGCTTACTATGACGAAGATACCAAAGGCCAACATTACACTAGACATGAACCACATGTTTCGGCGCTTTGCGAGGATGTCACGCCGCAACAATTCTCCGACAAAGCCGCGCGGTCCTTCGTAGCTTCGCGTGTAGAAATCGGAGCCCGCGGGAACGTTGCCGACCATACAGGCGGCTATGACTACGATCAATCCCACCCTTAGAGCTCTGCTTAAGAGCGCGTGCAGAGCTACACTAACGCCAAGGATCAGCACAATGCTGCGCACCAACGTCACGAGGGCCAAGACTCGAACAATCCAGCCATGTGCGACCTCGCCGGAAGGTTGTGCACTCCTGAGCCGAATTCCCTTTGCGCTCTATACCCCTTGTACAACCTGAGAATGTTCAACAAGCATATGCACCCCCCTGCCGCAATAAGGACCCCGGTAAATACGTCGTGGAAAACACCTGGGACAATCAGTTCCTCGCCGAGCAGGATAGCAGCCTCGTTAGGTAGTATTGAGCGGTTACTTGGCAGGATTACAGCTATCAAGCTAAACATATACATGTTGATAGAGAAAAGGAGAAACACCCTTTCCGCGACCTTAAGGGATTCCTTGGCCTTCTCAGTCTGTCGCATTCAGCTCACACTCCCACCACGCGTCCGGACTGCAACTGGGGACAGCCGTCCCCACTTATTCCTTCAGTCCCTCCGTGGCCCCTTGCAGCAGTTGCTCGATTTCCTGCGAAATCCGCGCGACGAAGGCACGTGCCTCCTCGAACCACGCTTCGACTTCGTCGTGTGCGAAAGACACCAGGTGTTCGTAATCACCTTGGTGCCTGTACTTGAGAAGGTCCCTATAAAACTGAGCCATTTCGACGGGTAATCTGCCAGGCTTTATCCAATGGCGGTCGAATAGAGCGCGGATGCCGGCGTGTTTGGAGGAGCGGAAACCTTCACACAGCAAGAGCGCGGACACTGCGTAGAAACAGGCGTAGTACACCCGGTTCACGGCGCTTCGAAGATGACCGTTCTCGAGGCTGAGTCTTGCCACCTCGAGACTTTCCTCAGACTGTTCGAGGCGGTAGCGGACGTACCCAACGATTTCCGGGTTCACAAAACGATACCTTCGCTTTCGACTCTGACATGAAACGGCATAGCGGGATGACGATTCCACTCTTCTATCGAATGGTAGATGGTGGAGAGTACCACTCCGTGGGCCAGTTCCAGTTCGTAAATCGCGTTGTCTACCGCCCTCTCCTCTTCTCTGGACAAAGCATCATCGGTTAAGACAAGAATGTCATAGTCCGATTCCGGCTCCTGCGTGCCTCTTGCGACGCTGCCGTAAAGCAGCACCTCAGCGGTTGGGAGAGACTCACGGATTGTCCGCTTGACCTCGAGCAAGAGCCGCCGGTCTTGGTCGGAAACCACGGTGACCTCTTCAATCGTTTTCATAGTGCTCAACTCCCGGCCACATCGCAGCACAATCTGCCGTACCAGCGCTCAAATGGATTATACACTATCAAACACTGGGATGCACCCACAAGTAAGGCCGCTTGCGCGGTAGCCAATCATTGGTCGGGTATATCGGGAATCAGGATAAACGGGTGCGGTGATCACATGGCACCTGTCCCCGTTGACCCGTTGTTACCATTTATTCAACCGCGGGCTTGTCAGGCGTTCACCTTGCCAGTTTGTCGTAATCTGCGTGGGTGCCGATCCAGAACCACAGCAGTCATTCCTCTACTTCGACAGCCAAGGCGCGATGTCTGATGCCTACTCTTGCTGACCAATACCTGCCGGCCTTTTTGAGATGAAGAGACGGATGCTCTGAACGTTCTTTGAGCAAGGAGAAGTTCTTGTCCGCCAACTTCTGAACATGACGTGGCGGCTTATCATAGCAATCCCAGAATGAGGGACTGGAGAAATGCCTCACAACTCCTTGAAGTCCCCTCTTTCGAAATCCGACAACGCCTGTTCGACAACCTTATCGAGCTTCCCTGACTTCGCATCCTCTTCAAACTGTTTGTCCCATGCCGCCGCGTCGAAAACCTGGAACCAGGCTCTAGACTTCTCGAGCTCTTCGGGCGACAGACTGGCTACCGCCTTTTCGATATCTTGAACTGTTGCCACTATCTCTCCTCCTATTAACCATCTACAGAGATGGAGAAATACACTTTCTATTCCGTCAGCAATGGATTGTACACTATCAAACGCCGCCTTACACATAACATGATACGTTTCCGCCCAGTGGTGTGTCGTTGACAGGGTTGGCGGGACGCTGCTATACTTCTTTCGAGGATGGAACTGGCCTGAGATGAACGTTGAACAAACCCTTGACTATCTGCGCGACGACAAGTCTATAGCCAGCCATATCACCGAGTGGCGGGTCATCCCGCCACGGCCGGCCCGGTTTGCGGGCTTCCCGGATTTCGTCCATCCGAGGATAATCGAGGGGTTGCGCAAGCTGCACGTCAACGACCTGTATACGCATCAGCGCCAGGCGATCGAGTCGGTCCACGCCGGCGAGGACGTTGTCGTCGTCACGCCCACGGCGTCGGGCAAGACCATCTGCTACAACGTGCCCGTGCTGGACGCTATCGTCCGCGACAACAACGTTCGTGCGCTCTACATATTCCCGACCAAGGCGCTCTCGCAGGACCAGCTCGACGAGCTTAACGTGATAATAAACGGTGTGGACCTGCAGATAGGCGCGTTTACGTTCGACGGCGACACGCCCGTCTCGGCCCGGAAAGCGATACGCAGCGCGGGCCATATCGTTGTGACAAACCCGGACATGCTTCATACGGGCATCCTGCCGCACCACACGATCTGGATAAAGCTGTTCGAGAACCTGAAGTACGTCGTCATAGACGAGATCCACCATTATCGCGGCGTGTTCGGGAGCCATCTCGCCAACGTCGTGCGGCGGCTGAAACGGATTTGCGACTTCTACGGCTCGAACCCGCAGTTCATCATGTGTTCGGCGACGATAGCGAACCCGCTCGAGCTGGCGGAGCAGATCGTTGAGAAGAAGACCACGCTTGTTGACGATAACGGGGCGCCGTCGGGCGAAAAGCATTTCATTCTGTACAACCCGCCGATAGTGAACCGGCAGCTCGGGATCAGGAGGTCGTACGTATCGGAATCGAGCAAGATAGCGGCCAAGTTCTTCACCGGAGACACCCAGACGATAGTGTTTGCGCGCAGCAGGTTGCGCGTCGAGATACTGCTGACCTATCTCAAGAAGGCCGCGAGCCGTGCCCGCAAGAGCAAGGGGCTTGTTCGCGGGTATCGCGGCGGCTACCTTCCGCTCGAACGGCGCGAGATCGAGAAGGGATTGCGGGACGGCGACATAATGGCCGTTGTCAGCACCAACGCGCTCGAACTCGGGATCGATATCGGCTCGCTCGACGCATGTGTGATGGCGGGTTATTCGGGATCGATAGCGAGCACGTGGCAGCAGGCCGGTCGTGCCGGTCGCCGTACGGACGTCTCGGTGGCCGTGCTGGTCGCGTCGAGCGCGCCGCTCGACCAGTATATCGTGAACCATCCCCAGTATTTCTTCGGCCAGTCGCCGGAGCACGGTATTGTCAACCCGAACAACCTTATAATCCTCGCGAGCCATCTCAAGTGCGCTGCGTTCGAGCTGCCGTTTGTCGACGGGGAAGGTTTCGGTCTCGATGCGAACTCGACGGCGGAGATACTGAGCTATCTTGAAGAGCAGGGCGTGTTGCGCCACGTCGACGGGAAATGGCACTGGATGAGCCAGACGTACCCGGCCGAGGGTGTGAGCCTGCGTACGGCATCGCCGGAGAACGTTGTCATCATCGATACGACCGACCAAGCGCGGGTGATAGGCGAGGTCGACTACCCGAGCGCGCCGCTGCTTGTCCACGAAGGCGCTATCTACCTTCACGAGGGCAAACAGTACAGCATCGAGCGGCTCGATCTCGACGATAAGAAAGCGTATGCGGCCCAGGTGGATGCCGACTACTTCACCGACGCCCAGCTCAAGACGGAGGTCAAAGTGCTGAGCGTTGCGCGGAGCGAACCAGCCGGGGCGGCGAGCAAACACGAGGGCGAGGTCAGCGTGACGTGGCTCCCGACGATGTACAAGAAGGTGAAGTTCGGCACACACGAGAATGTCGGTGTCGGCGAAATTCATCTGGACGAGCAGGAGATGCACACAACGAGCTACTGGATAGAGTTCGGCGAGGATGTCGAGCAGGAGATTTCGCGTAACGGCGTGGACCTCGGCGAAAGCCTTCACTCGCTCGCCAACGTTCTGGTAAACGTCGCGCCCATTCAGATCATGTGCGACCCGAGAGATATCCGCGCGTACGCCATGGTTCGGTCGCCGTTCAGCGACAGGCCCACCATCCACATTTACGACAGCTATCCCGGCGGGGTCGGTTTCAGCCACAAGATATTCGTCTCCCAGGACGAATTCATGCGAGCGGCGAGGGATCTCATCGAGAACTGCGAATGCGCTTACGGGTGCCCGTCGTGCGTCGGGCCCACCCTCGAGGTTGGTAAACGAGGCAAGGAAGGCGCGCTGCGGCTGATCGCCGGCGTGCTGGGTCCTGGCGACGCACGACGTGAAACGCCTGCTGTTCCTGTCTCTCCCAAAGAGCAACCCGGCACATGACAGCCATGGATATCAAAAGTTACCTGCGCGAGATAGACGGGCTGACCACAGGCACCGAGTTGCGCAAGAAGAAACGCGTGTATGACGATGAGTGTCGACGCGGTCTTCATGAGATCGATCGAGTGGTCGACGGTACCGTCGTCAAGAGTCGCAAGGGAACGTTGTTTGTCAAGGAGACGCGGTTTCCGTTGGACCACGGGCACGGTGACGCCGTGCTTGGATCGGCGCTCTCCTTACCGGCCAGTGCAATCTCGGTAGCCGCCAACAGTCCGGAGTTGGGAGAGTTCGACCTCGGGGCGGCGATGTATCTGGACACAGAGACGACGGGGCTTGCGGGCGGCACGGGAACGTACGCGTTTCTCATAGGGTTCGGCATGTTCGAGGAAGGCGGCTTCGTTGTACGACAGCTCTTCATGCGGGACTATCACGAGGAAGAGGCGATGCTGCACCACTTCGCCGAGCACGTCAAGAACGCCTCTGCAGCGGTGAGTTTCAACGGGAAAACCTTCGACATTCCGCTCTTGCAGACACGGTTCATAACGGCGCGGCTCCGCTCGAAGCTTGCCGACCTGCCGCACTTCGATCTGCTGCACGCGGTACGACGCCTCTGGAAGGAACGCATCGGCGACTGCAGTCTGGGCAACGTCGAGGCCCTCGTGCTCGGCGTCACGCGCGAGGGCGACGTGCCGAGCAGCCAGATTCCGCAACTCTATTTTGACTACGTGCGGTCACGCGACGCGCGGCCGTTGGCACGCGTCTTCTACCACAACTGCCAGGACGTGCTCTCGCTTGTCGGGCTCGCGCAGCTAGCGTGTAATGCCGTTTCGGGCTACGAGGACGAGCGCGACATTGATCCCGCGGACCTGTACAGCCTTGGCAAACTCTACTTCAAACAGAAACGGTTCGAGGAGAGTCTGTTCTGTGCGGGGCGGGCCCTCGAGATGTCTCCGGCGCGGCAAGTCCTCAGACGTTGCGCGTATATCCGGGCGTACTCGTTGAAAAGGCTCCACCGCTGGGATGAGGCTGAATCTGCGTGGCGGTTGTTGCTCCAGGATTTCCCCGACGAGATAGTACCGCGTATCGAACTGGCAAAACACTACGAGCACCGAACGCGAGACCTCGATCGAGCAAGGTTGCTCTGCGACGAGATTGCTGGTATAGTGCAGACAGCGGCGTCGCAGGACGCGGACCGGGTTGTGGGCAGCACTAAACCAGAGCTCGAGCACCGTCTCGATCGAATTCGTCGCAAGATGGCACGTGACGATAGAATGTAGAATATAGGGGATTGAACTGCGGTTGGAAGGCAAGGAAGGAACCGGGAAATGAGAAGGATGTTCTGTTTGGCGATTGCCGTGGTGGTAGGTGCGGGTTGTGCAACAACGGGCGGCGTGGGCGGATATATGGCCGATCGCGGTGGCGACTTCATGGACATCGCGTCATGTGACGTCGGGGTGGGCTACGGTTTTGAAGGCAACGCGAAGGTGACGGACTATTTCGGCGTAGGACTCGGGAGTTTTGAGGGCTTGAAGATCGGTACGGTGGGTCGCACGGGCGGCATCTGGTACCAGAATGACTACTGCGAGTACATACCAGGTTATGTGGCCATGCGCATGGTGGAGATGAAACCGGTTGCGGGCACGGTCGAGGCCTTTGCGGGCGCACAGAGACGTACCTGCTGCAACTGGGAAGGAGATCCCGAGTCCGTTGAGGACGCGGCTCGCGGACTGTTTAAGGACAAGCCGGAAACGATATCACCCGAGACGGACCGCGGCAAGTACGACATTGGCGGTCACGGCTCGCTCATATTCATCGACGGCGGTTTCACGTTCCGGCCTCTCGAGCTTTGGGACTTTGTGGTTGGATTGTTCGGGAGCGACTTCCAGGGGGACGACAGCGCGGGAACGGCAAACGGTACACAGTAGAAGGTATCCAAGGGGACGGAGAAGGCAGTCGGCACCAGAGCCGGGGGGCGGTTCCACTATTCAAGAATCACTGCAACCGGGCGGGACATGGGAGATCCAATCGGGGCATGAGCACTACACCGCGGGTGCTCCATCTTCCTTCCCGTTGACTCGGGGACTGTCCGGTGTTAGGATAGGCAGCGGGAAACGCGGCATGTGCCGAAGGGGGTGCCTGATGCAGATGTTTTCACTGAGATGGATACGGGCACACCCGGCACGTTGTTCCTGCCGTGACAGTCGAGGAACGAGACCGAGATCGACTGTCTTTGGCGAGAACGGGGAGTGGTGCCTGCCATGCGCACCTTCTACTACAAAGCGTACGACCAGAAGGGCCTGAAGAAGAGCGGGGTGATCGAGGCGCCGCACCGCGAGGGGGCAGACGCGGAGCTTCGCAACGGCGGACTGCGTCCTTACCTCCTTCAAGACTACTTCGTGCTC
>Ga0114922_10006721_pt1 | contig 10538 bp, 12 predicted proteins | sample AartaG_FD_100975 | JGI IMG/M metagenome (GOLD analysis project Ga0114922, IMG submission 100975) | Deep subsurface microbial communities from Aarhus Bay to uncover new lineages of life (NeLLi) - Aarhus_00045 metaG | ecosystem: Environmental > Aquatic > Marine > Oceanic > Sediment | place...
CCTGAGTGACTCTGCCTCTTTGGCAAGGTCCCTCGCCGTATCAAACTCACCTGCTTCGGCAAAAGCCACGGCGGCCATCATCTTTTCCATCTTGTACCGATAAGCGCCCCGAATGCGGTCGGCCAGAGTATCCACGTCGGTAGGCTTTCTCAGATAATCAAATGCTTTCAGCCTTTGCGCCTCTTCCTCATCGCGATCCGTGCCGTGTCCAGTCAAGACCACCACCTGGATGTCGGGATTAGTCTTGCTCAGTCGACGCAGTACCTCCATCCCGTGCAAGCCCGGCATCTTGAGGTCGAGGACTATGACATCGGGCTCCTGTTCTTTCACATAATCGAGGGCCTGGTCCCCGTCATGGACCACATCTGTCCTGATACCCCGTATCCCCAGTCGGTTGGAAAGCGTGGTCACAAACTCTATCTCATCGTCTACGAGCAATACTTTCATCTTTTCTCGCCCTTTGCGCCGGACTTTGTGCCGGTGAGCGGCCCGAAGACGTTCGGCCAGAGCATCCCCGTCCGTCGGCTTTGTCAGATAATCAAATGCTTTCAACCTTCGGGCCTCTTCCTCATCGCGGTCCGTGCCGTGTCCGGTCAAGATCACCACCTCGATCTCGGGATTAGTCTTCTTTACTTGGCGCAGTACCTCCATCCCGTGCAAGCCCGGCATCTTGAGGTCGACGACCATGACATCCGGCTCCTGCTTTTTCACGTAATCCAGAGCTTCCGTCCCGTCATGGACCACATCTGCCTTGATACCGCGCATCCCCAGGCGGTTGGAAAGCGTGTTCACAAACTCTATCTCATCGTCTACGAGCAACACTCTCATGTTTTCTCCTCCTCTTTTTGTATAGTATCCAGGGCCCGCCAGAAGCAGCTATGTTTCCCCGCTCGCTAATGGAAAAGCCAAAGTGGTGACGCACGTTCCATCACCGGACTGCCTCCAGACTTGCCCGCCCAAATCCTTCACTATGTCCCGACAGAGGTTCTGCCCATCCGGTTCCTCTGGCAGCAAGCCGCGGGATTGCTCGCCCCATGGACTCGTGAGGCGCACTTCAAATCGGTCCTCCCTGACCCCAGCTTCCAAAGCCAACCAATCTCCGCTCTCCAGACCCTCCATGACCTGCTCCACATTGCCGAAGACGGCCAGTTGAAAGCGAGGCGGGTCAGCCTCAATCATAAGCGTCTCCCTATCCAGCTTTATCTCCAGACGGACACCCTTCTCTCTGGCCTGTCCTACCAAGGCATCCTGGATTTCCTCCAAGACCTTATTGCCGTAAAAGACAGAGTTTGTTTCTTCCAAGCGGTGGGCAAAACTACTGAGGCGCTGATTTAGAGTCGATCCCTGGGTGACCTGTTCTTGGATCGCATTCAAACCCCTGAGGAATGGCTCGATATTGACGCGCTGGCCCTGACCGCGTTTGAAAAAACGGCGAATCCTGCCGAACCTTTGCTTGTTTTTCAGCTTCAGTAAATCCCCCATCAAACCCGCGGACTCGCTAATAATGGCTAGATGATTCTGGACATCGTGGGCAACATGGGCCAAGGCCCGGCCCAAGACTTGCAACTGGGCAACTCTCAAACCAGGGACAATATTCACACCCCCACTCCTCCAAGACGACCTTGCCTGCTCTGTCGTCTGATCTATATTGGTCTTGCCCATGTAGCCTGTTTCACCTCTTAAGTCATCTCTTGGGGACCACCATCAGCTCATGAGCTGTCATATTGCGGGAGTTCGATGGTAAACCCTGTTCCTTTATTGACTTCGCTTTCCACCGAGACCTTTCCGCCCAGCTTGTTAATGATGCCGTAGGTGATGGACAGACCAAGGCCCGTTCCTTTGTCCCGACTCTTAGTGGTATAGAACGGCTCAAAAATCCGCTTGAGCTTATCAGGCGGAATGCCAGAGCCGTTGTCGCGAATCTTTATTAGCACCATCTCTTTGTCTTTAGCCCAGGTGCTTATACTGATCTCACCCCCTTTGTTCACGGCATCCATGGCGTTATTGATGACGTTCAGCAGGACCTGTTGGAGCCGTCCGCGGTCACTTTTGATAGTGGGCAAATCCTCCGGTAGATCTAACTCAATACGGATGTCTCGATGGAAGGCCTCCTTCTCCAAGAAGCCCAAGACCTCGCGGATAAGGGCGTTTATGTCAATCACCTCAAGAGCCACATGCATCTGACGGGCAAAACCCAGCAAACGGTGAGTGATGGTCCGGCACCTTACGACTGTGGACTGAATCGACCGCAGCAAGTCCAAGAACTTCGCCTTGTGAGCGAAGTCATCCGACATCTCGGTCAAATCCTTCATCAGACCGGCCTTCTCATTAATGACAGCCATGGGATTATTGATCTCGTGGGCCACCCCGGCGGCCAGCCGCCCAATCGAGGCCAGTTTGTATTCATGTTCGGCCTTGTGCAAGATGGCCTCATGCTCTTTTTCTCTTTCGCTGATCTGTCCCACGAAGTTCCGTGTTATCCACATAGCCAACAGGAAGACGCCTAAAAAACTAATAATTGACATATAGCTCAGCGTTCGCCGGAAGGCATAGACGGACTTGTACGTTTCCGAAAGTGGTTGCACAAAGGCCAGTATCCAGTCCTTATTGCGCAGACTGGTATAGGCAATGGTTGACTTCTGATTCCGGGCGTTATTACCCACAGTCAGCACAACCTGTTGTGCTCGCGTTGGTATGGGCATGTTAAGGCGGCTTAGAGCATTGCCGTGAAAGCGAGATGAGTTTTGGAGAAAGCCCTCCCTGTTGATGACGAAGGTGTCATCCGAGTGCCCGCAATTCATGACACCAACCATTTTATCAAACGCCTTGGCGTCAATGGTTGCCCGCAAGATCCACTCCTCCCCTTTATCAGAGGGTGGGCTCTTGATGGCTATTGCCACATGAGGGATTTGTCGATACCCCAAAAAAACGTCGCTGATATAACTGCCGCGGACCACGACTTCATCAAACCAGTGTTCATCGCAGTAGTTCTTGCCCAGAAGTTCATAGGGCCCGTCATAAGTGTTTTGAACTCCAGTAGAGTCAATCAGCCCGATATCGACAAAGTCGGGAAATTCCTTCTTCAATTTCGAAAAGATGTGCTGGAGTCTCTTTTGGTCGTTGAACTGTTCGACCACATACGATCCAAACAGGGAGCGCAGGTCCCCGATGTGGTCGTCTAGGAAATGGTCCACCGACTTCTGCGTGTACTGCATCTTCCAAACCAATTGATCTCTACATTGCTCTTCTGTCATCTTCTCACATACCTGGTGAGCAACGATGCCCTGAATCAGAAACGGAAACATTGCAACAGCCACAATGAGAAAGAATAGAGTCCGGCTCAGCCTCACATAGAGAGATTCCGAAGACCTAAAAAGCATGGAACCCAACCACGTAGACGCAAATCTGTCATACAGCCTTTTCATGGTCTTTACCTCTTCGCTTTTGAATCAGTCCTGCCTTGGGCATAGTGTTGGTTGCCACAAGGTCGATGTCAATAAACCCAACTCTATGCGACTCTCGCGAAGCAAAAGGGATAATCAATATGTTCTATTTCTCACATTTGTTAGTCTTAGTCAAGGTTGCAGACGATTTTCTCATGGAGTCTTCTTTCAAGCTGATTATAGGCATAGTCACTACTACCCGATTGTTAATAATAATAAATTCAATCAGTTATATTCCTTAGATTCGAGTGCGTGCTCTAATGCATTGGTTACTATGGGATAAATAGGTTTTATGATCATTGCCTTTAGTCCGAAAAACAGTGTGTTACCTTCCAGGGGGTGGAGCATTTCTTTCCACTCCGATGTCTCCAACCTTTGTTTTTCCAAGTCGTTCCAAGAAACACCGCATCCCCCGAAAGCTAAGTATTCGGAGCTAAGGCAATAATCATTTTTGAAAAATGGCCCTCAGCAGTACCCAGGCGCAAAAGTCACCAAAACATTGGGGGAAATTCTGAAAGTATTATTCCTTGACAACTGGTATGGAACATACTAGACAAAAGGATGGCATTTGGGGGTCTTGTTTACAAAAATAGAGGGTTTGCGCGTGATTGAACTGAATTAGTTAAAGAAAGGATGGAGCGGATGTCTGACAGATTAAAGGGTCGTTTCTTGGCTGTAAACCTGGGTTTGTTTTTTTTATTGAGTAGCAGCCCTGTGATGGCGGCTGCAGAAGAAGCTGCGGCCTCTGGCTCCCATGCATGGTGGTTCTGGCCCCTTGTTCTACTGATCGTCACGTTTGTCATGGGCATTCTGGCCGTGTTGGGCGGGGTTGGAGGTGGCGTCCTCTTTGTTCCTATCATTAGCGGCTTTTTCCCTTTCCATCTCGATTTTGTGCGAGGTACCGGGCTGCTTGTAGCCCTCTCGGGTGCCCTGGCAGCAGGCCCCGGTCTTCTCAAGATGAACCTGGCAAGTCTCAGGCTTGCGATCCCAGTGGCCCTCATTGCCTCCTCCTGTGCGATCGTTGGCGCCATAATCGGATTGGCGCTGCCAACAAATATTGTGCAGATCCTTCTGGGAGGCACCATTGTAGGCATCTGTGTGCTCATGTTGATAGCCAAGAAATCAACATACCCTGATGTGCAACAGGCGGATAAACTCTCCTCAGCCCTCAGGATTTACGGTGTTTACCGGGAAGCAAGTACCGGCAAGATCATTGACTGGAAGATCCACCGGACCATCCAGGGCCTGGGCTTGTTCATCATGATCGGTATAATGGCCGGCATGTTTGGGCTGGGCGCAGGCTGGGCCAATGTGCCGGTTCTGAACCTTGTGATGGGAGCGCCCTTGAAGATCAGCGTCGCTACGAGCAAATTTCTCCTATCCATCACGGACACCTCTGCTGCCTGGATCTATATGAACCAGGGATGTGTCATCCCAATGATGGTTGTCCCATCCCTGGTGGGCATCATGCTCGGTTCCTTAATAGGTGTCCGGCTCTTGGCCGTTGCCAAACCAACTGTTGTCCGATGGATCGTGATCGGCATGCTGGCCTTCGCTGGAATCAGGGCCCTGCTTAAGGGCTTGGGCATCTAAAGAGAAGGACTAAGACTCCTTATCTAAGAAACCAGGAGGAAACATTATGGCAGATCAACAAGAAGCTCAATTGGAAGCAGGACCGGAGCAGCTCCTTTATGCTTCTATTCTTCAAAAGGGGATGTTCGTCGGCCTAGTGATCCTTTTCATCACCTTTGCCCTTTACGCCTTGAGTATCATGAAGCCCTATATCCCGCTGGATGAAGTGTCACATTACTGGGGCATGAACGTCCATGATTATCTGCACCATGCCCACATCAAGACAGGCTGGAGTTGGGTTGGGATGCTTAACTATGGAGACTTTGTCAATTTTATTGGGGTGGCCATCCTGGGTGGCGTCACCATTATCTGCTATCTTGCTATCGTCCCCATCCTTTTGAGAAGCAATGACAAGGTTTATGTAGTTCTGGCAGTTCTGGAAGCCCTGGTGCTGAGCCTGGCGGCCAGCGGGATTCTTGCGGTGGGACACTAAATGGGCGTTAGGGCAAGCGGCGGCAAACCAAAAGCATCAGTCCTCCTAAGGTGGAGCAAAGACCATTCTTCCCTGTGAGGCAGTCTTTGCCTATGTGCGTCTCCCAATGGGCAAAAAGGCAACACTTTCTGTACTGCCAACGCCCAATTAGTTGAAATCTCATCAACAATTTTATACAGCGGGCTTGCTACATCGTTTTGATCATTTCAATTTTGAGCATTCGAATTTGCCGGCCCTGGCGCTGTGTGCTCGAATCAGTCAACTAAGCCTGTAGGCCAGGTCTGGGCCAGGGTTTCGTGGTTATCCCCTTCGGGATGCTTGGCGCGGATTTCGAGTTTGGTTGCGGCCTCGCTGCGCTGTGACCTTAGTGTCTCCGTAGTGAATAAATACTACCTGAGACACGTCACCGTAGTTATGAACTGGAGCACCTAGCCATCTCATCGAACGTCTCTCATTGAGGTGCCATCTGACTGAAAACTCACCGGTCAAAGGCCCTTCCAAGATAAACTTCTTCAACATCAAGCAAGAGATCAATTGACAATAGCCTGCTTCATAATCTATTAGTAACGTTCAAAAGTTGAGGTATCGTGTATCTGTGAATAAACAGCTTCGGGATAGGGACGATCGCTTCTCTTCGGCATCCAATGCCTTTCAGTAGCTTATTCCATTCGTGTAGATGGAAATGGCTGTATGCCTCCGGTCAGCGATCCTCCCTAACCCTTTAACTGCCTCCTAAGCGGGTTTGCCTCAACTTTTGAACGTTACCAATCTATTTAACTTCCAGCTTCGCTCGCAGGGGCGCATTTCGTTTAGCCCTTGCTCTCTCGTGATCAAATCTATTCCCCGCAGTGATGCGGGCCGCCAGAGCACGGTGTCTTCGGGTACCCCGAGTTTTCTTGATATGTCTGAAACACAGAACGCGCCTTGTAGACTTAAACGGCAGGGTTTTGCCCCTGGAAGCTGCCGGGTCAAGGTGGACGGAAAATACGCACTGGCCTGCCAGGCCACCTTGAAACGGGAAGAGGGGACATGGTATCGGCTCATTACATCTGTTCATCTTTCCCGTCCTGAGAACTATCTTTCCATCTATCAATCAGGGTGCAATTTTTCCTGTCGGAAGTGTCACTCCTGGTATTTCAGCAAAGTAAGGGACGGCACATGGTACAGCCCGAAAGAGATCCTAAAAAAAGGAATGGAATATGAAAAGCTGGTAACACTACTCCCTCTGTCGAAGAAATGGTCCATGCTTACGAGACCGTAAGGTCTACTGGATTAACAAAGGTTCGGCTGGGAAATATGGGTGTCTTTGTCCACACTGAAAAAGACCGGAAATATCTCATGGCCCATGTGGACCGCAGCGCCTACTAATTCGTTTGACGATAAGGTGACTCAACAAACCTAACAAACCCAACAGACCCAATAAACTCAATGAACTCAACCGTGAATCACGTCTTTTCGGGTGAAAGAAGATCACTCTTCCCATGTGGTTTTGACATCTGCCTCATAGGTCACACCACAAGAGACATCATAAGGGTAGGACAGACAATACGGGCAACTTCCGGCGGTACCGCATATTATACATCCATGGCTTTAAGGAGACTTGGCCTGAAGGTGGCCGTTGTGACCAAAGTGGTGGAAAGCGACAAGGCTAGCTTGCTGCGCGAGCTATCAATGAACGAGATCGCTATCTTTTGGAAAGAGAGCAAGACCACATCGGTCTTTGAAAACACCTATGGCTGAGGCAAACTGGATGCTCGTTGCCAGGAGATCAAGGCCATAGGCACCCCATTCCTCCTAGAGGACGTGGAGGGGGTTCGGGCGAGCTCATTCCATTTGGGTCCATTGACGAAACAGGATATTCCCTTCCTACTTTTGAAACGGATTCTTGCTAGGTTATTCCAGCGAGGAAGGCTATGGGCTGTTGACCTGCCGACTCTACATGCCCAGGAGCTGGTTTGCCAAAGAGCATGAAAAAAGACGTAAGGACACCCTACTCAGATGGCCTATTGAACAATGCTTTGAAGAAGGAAAAGGCCAAATTGGAATGGACCACTATGAACATCGATCCTGGCCGGCTTGGCATCGTCATATGGCTTATGTTTTTCTCGGACTCCACTTTTTGTTTTGCTTGCGGCTGCGATTTAAAAAAAGTCCGGCTTTGACACTACCCCAAGCCCGCCGATTAGTAGCAGCGGTTCTACCGCGTCACTCACTGAATCTAAAGGGAGCTATAGAAATTGTGAAATACCACACTCATCGAAACTTTGTTGCTCATAAATCTCACAGAAAAAAGAAGTTGGCGAAACTCAGATCACCAAAAACAAAAGTGTCGCTGTAGTACTAGTAAGTCCCTATCTTTGACATTGCACCGTTTATGCTCCAGGCACTCATGGCGTAGACGTCGGCAATCAAGTCTATCCGCGAGGGTGTGAGTCCAATCTTAGATATAGCAGCCAGCACGGCCTGGTTGTTCCTCAGATATTCCTTGACCGATTCCTTTTCATCGTGGACCACCTTTTCGTAAAGCTGTGTCCACCTGGGATCGTCAGGCGTGGATATGATTTCTTGGAGCATACCTTCGGGGTCCTTTACCACCTCTTCTGTCACCGGTAGCTTCTTTATCTCCGTGGATGGTAGTTTCTTTTCAAGCTTCAACAAGACCTTCTCCATGGCGCTTACCAGACCACGGGCCTCGGTCTGTTCCTCATAGGCAAGGTGGGCCAGGGCGCGAAGCGCCCGGTCTTCAAAATTGACCCATATATCGTAGGCCTTGAAGTCGAGTTTTTTGCTGACCATAACAGGATTATTCGGATTTCTTAAGATGGCATAAAGGTCGTCTTCGGTGAGTTCTTCAAACACGGAAATTACCGGGAGCCGTCCGACGAACTCGGTCTCAAAACCGAACTTGATCAGATCTTCAGGCTTGACGTGTTTTAGGTAATCGACACGCTCTGACTGACTGGTGACCGTTACCCCAAACCCGATGCCCTGGTCCACTATCCGCTTCTTGATGAACTCTGTAAACTCGTTAAACCCTATGCTCAACGAATGATTATAGAGAACAATTTCGACGGTTTTTCGTGAGTAAAATCAGCACGAATTTTAAAATTTCAAAAAATGGGGCTTGACTTTTTTGAAAGATAAGGGTATACGACGTTCGACTCAAATCGGGCAATACCTGTCATCTTGCTAACTTAACAAGTATCTATGGTCGTGAGTCGGCAACACTGATTAAAGAATATCGAGGAGCGCGGTGTATTTTATTCTGACATTTCTCATTCTGTATGCGTTCTGGTTGTTGATGTCGGGTTTCAAGATCGATGTGTTCCACACGACGCTTGCCTTCATATCTTGCGGCCTTGTTACTTTATTCTCTCGAGATTTACTCTTTCAGGACAAAACAAAAAAGAATAGGTCGGCAGAAGCCGGGCGTGTTATCTGCTACATCCCGTGGCTCATCTACCAGATTGTTTTGGCGGCCATCCATGTAACATCCCTTGCCCTTCACCCCAGAATGATTGATCGCATAGACCCGAAGATAATAAGATTCAACACAAAGCTGAAGAAAGACATTGCCCTGGTCACATTTGCCAATTCCATTACGCTTACCCCCGGCACGATCACCGTACGAATAGTTGATGGAGAATACTACGTCCATGCCATAAGCAAAAAGGTGGCCGATGAGCTCCCCGGGGAGATGGAAAGGCGCATAGCACGGGCATTCAAAGAGGGTTAGAGTGCATACATTTTTTATATGTGTGGGAGTTGGTCTCTGTCTCCTAATATTCTTGGACCTTTACAGGGTTGTCTTTGGTCCCACTGTTATTGACCGGATTATGGGCGTTAACGTCGTTGGCACCAAGGCGACCGTGCTCTTGATTATCATCGGTGTAATCTATCACCGGGTCGATATGTTTGTGGATATTGCCATTGCCTATGCACTCTTGAACTTCATCGGAACACTGGGCGCCTCCAGGCTTTTTCAACGGCGTAAGACCTTGCGCCCGACCGGTGAGGGCTGGAAGGCCGAGCAGGGAGGGTCCTCATGACTATCATAGGTGCCTGCCTCCTTATACTGGGTCTTTTTTTCTTTCTTGCCACCACCATAGGAATCCTTAGATTGCCGGATTTTTATGCAAGAATGCATGCCGCCGGCATAGGAGACAGTTTGGCATCGGTGTTGATGCTTCTTGGGCTCGCAGTCTATAATCTGCACCATTTTTCGGGCGGTGCCCTGGTGACTAGCGTGAAGATCATGCTTGTCTGTGTCTTTGTGTATCTGGCCAGTCCCACTGGCACCCACGCTGTCATTGATGCCGGTTTTGCGGCTGGGGCCAAGCCCTGGACCAAGGAAAAGGGTGATTTCAAATGATCTGGCAATTTGATTTACTCCTTCTGACATTTGTTGTTATTTGTGCCATTGCTGCCATAACCGTGAAGGACCTTTTGAGTGCAGCGATGATCATGGGCGCTTACAGTTTCTTTATGTGTTTGCTCTGGGCCGAGATGGGCTCGGTGGACGTAGCCTTTACCGAGGCCACCGTGGGCGCGGGAGTCAGTACGATCTTTTTTGTCGCTGCGGCGTACAGAACATCCAGGAGGTCAAAAGATTGAAGATTCTCGGCTTATTGGTAGCTGTACTTACCGGATGCATGCTTCTCTATTGCGCCGGGGATTTCCCCGACTGGGCAGACCCCAATTCTCCGGCCAGTCTTCATCTTTCCCCTCATTTTATTGAAAAAACCATGGAAGAGACGGCTGTGCCAAACATGGTTACCGCGGTCCTGGCCGACTACCGTGGGTTTGACACCATGTTCGAGACCGGGGTTATCTTTACTGCCGGTGTAACCGTCATTATTTTGCTGAGACGCTTTCGAAGAAGAGACGAAAGCGAGCTGCCGGCAGATACCGGTTCCTGCAAAGGACCACCCGACGACATTATTATACAGACGATTTGCCGTTTTATAGCCCCCTTTATGCAGCTTTTTGCCCTGTATGTGCTCTGTTTTGGGCATCACAGCCCGGGCGGC
>Ga0114922_10006722_pt1 | contig 10538 bp, 8 predicted proteins | sample AartaG_FD_100975 | JGI IMG/M metagenome (GOLD analysis project Ga0114922, IMG submission 100975) | Deep subsurface microbial communities from Aarhus Bay to uncover new lineages of life (NeLLi) - Aarhus_00045 metaG | ecosystem: Environmental > Aquatic > Marine > Oceanic > Sediment | place: Aarhus...
ACAAGTATCGGTATAGGAAGCTTTTCAATCCAATAGGACTTTGGGTCTCTTGTCTCAAAGGTCAATCGAATGTTTCGGCTCCGGTAAAACCAAATGAGTAATCCTGGGATTACTAGGTAGGACAATCCCAGAGCGACAATCATGATCAAGACAACAACTAGAGACAGATCTTTGGCAGTGATTGCCACGAACAAGAACACAACCAATAAAGGTACACCGACAACAAGCCAGAACCAGAGGAAGGTCAAAGAAAGTGTCCTGGCCCAACGACGCACTTTCAGGTGTCCATAACCGAGAGGAATAAACAGTATCGCGATAAGGTAATAGCCAATGATCTGACAAGCTATGTTTCCGAACATGAAAGAGCCAAATCCAAAACCTTCATAATGAAAACGGCCCCCTGCAGAAAAGAGGTAGAAGCAATACAGTTCGGCTGGCCCTAGAACAGCGGCAGCCATACCAATCAATAGTAGAAGAACCCCAATGACAGCAAGAACTGGAGTTCGATCTCTATGGTCCAGATTGCTTGAACTGCCTTCCATACACTGCTCCCTCGACATCACAGCAAATGTGCCGGCCAACTCTCACATTTGCCGTCTTTCGTCGTTGCCAAACAGGGTCAATGTCCAACTAGAGAATCCATCTGAATCGTGTGAAATTCACACGCCAGACGGATGTAGTTTATCCGCCTCTACTGGCAGGCGATACCCCTACCAGCGCAGGGCAGGCCAGGCGAAGAAGATCACCGACAGAGCCCAGAAGAAAACCCAGGATACCAGCGCGTAGCGCCAGCGTGGGAACCTCAGCAAAGGCAGCAGCAACGCCACCAGCGCCACGACCCAGAACGCCGGCCGCACCAGCACCTCCTGCCATCCGACCGCAGTGCCGTCGGGGGCAAAGACCAACCAACGCAGAACCAGGGCACAGACTACCGGCAGCGCCGCCGCGACGACGCCGTCAGCCGTCCCCCAGCCAACGTGGGCGGCCTGGAGTTCCTGCCCCACCTCCTCCACACCAAAGCGAGCAGCGATCTCAGCCAACGCTGCTTCCTCATCCAATCCTCGCGCCCGGGCCACCTCCACAGCCTCCTCCAGGTGGGCGCGGATCTCCTCTAACACTTCGTGCTCCGTCTCTGCCTCCAGGTCGAGATGAGCACGGATACGAACCAGGATCTCGTCGACAGTCATATTGCCGTGACTCTACAAGTGAGCCTTTTCCAAGCCCAAGAGCAGGCTCATACCCTGGCGGAAGGACTCCCACTGCCGTAGTTCCGCCTCCAACTGACGGTGCCCCTTGTCTGTTACGGTGTATACCTTGCGCCGTCGGGTGCCAGTCTCGCCCAGCCACCGGCTCTCCAGCAGTCCCTCCTGCTCCATCCGGTGCAACCGGGGATAGATGAGCCCCTCCTTGAAGCGCAAGTAACCCTGGCTGCGGGCTTCCAGTCGCCGGATGATCTCGTAGCCGTGCAGCGGCTCCCCCACGTCCACCAGCAGTTTGAGGATCGCCACAGTGGTCGTCCCTTTGCGCATCTGGTCAATCCTGGCCGTCATCCTACCACTCCTTCAGGTCCATACCTATAACTTTGTTATGCATAAGTATAACATGAAAGCGCGGCAATGTCAAGGGCCCAAAGTCGCGGACTTTGGGCCCCTGGGTTGTGCGCTTTGGGCACCTATCCTTTGATCACCCCCAATGGCCGCAGCCGGGCCACCTTGCGGGCCATGCCCACGCCGTGTACTACCTCGACCACGTGACTGACATCCTTGTAGGCCGCCGGGGCCTCCTCGGCCAGCCCCCTGTTGCTTCCCGCCCGAACGATGATCCCTTGTCCTTGCAGTTCCCTCTTCAGTTCGGCCCCATGCACCCGCTTGCGGGCCTTGGTGCGGCTCATCACGCGCCCGGCCCCGTGACAGGTCGAGCCGAAAGTCAAGCCCATCGCTTTCTGCGTGCCCACCAGCACGTAGGAAGCAGTGCCCATCGAGCCGGGCACCAGCACCGGCTGGCCCACGTCGCGGTAGTCGGCGGGCAACCCCTCGTAGCCAGGCCCGAAAGCGCGCGTGGCTCCCTTGCGGTGTACACACAGCTTCATCGTCCGCCCGTCCACCTCGTGCTCCTCGAACTTGGCGATATTGTGAGCCACGTCGTACACCTGAAACAGGTCAAAGTCCTTCACCTCGCCGGCCAGCACCTGTTCGAAGGCCTCACGCACACCCATCGCCAGCACCTGCCGGTTGACGAAGGCATAGTTGACCGCGCAAGCCATCGCGCCATAGTAAGCCCGGCCCTCGGGAGAGTCAATAGGAGCGCAGACCAGTTCCCGGTCTGGCAGTCGAATCTTGTACTTTTGCACCGCCGATTGCAGACTTCTCACGTAATCGTCGCAGACCTGGTGGCCGAAGCCCCGCGAGCCGCAGTGAATCTGCACCACCACCTGACCCTCCCACAATCCGAACACCTCCGCCACCTTCGGGTCGTACACCTCCTCGACCACGTCAATCTCCAGGAAGTGGTTGCCCGCGCCCAGGGAACCCACCTGCGGGCGGCCCCGCTCCTTGGACCGGGCGCTCAACATGCCAGGGTCGGCTCCGGCCAGACAGCCCCGCTCCTCCGTGTGGGCCACGTCCTCCTGCCTCGCCAGGCCTCGCTTCAGCGCCCACTTTGCGCCCCGCGTCACCAATTCGTTCAGTTCCCGCTCGGATACTCGCACGCGCCCCTTTCCCCCCACCCCGCTGGGACAGGCCCGGTAGAGGGCTGTCACGAGGTCTCGCACATACGGCGCGACCTCCTCCTGCTCCAGGTGCGTGCCCAAGAGGCGCACGCCGCAGTTGATATCGTAGCCAACACCTCCGGGTGAGATCACTCCTGTATCCGCCCGCATCGCCGCCACGCCGCCGATGGGAAAACCGTACCCCTGGTGGAAATCTGGCATCGCCATCGCATAGTTGACGATACCCGGCAGGGTCGAGGTGTTGACCAACTGCTTCACCGTGCGGTCGCGGAAGGCTGCGTCAAAGAGCTCTGCATCACTGAATAGCCGCGCCGGAACACGCATGTCGTCCCGAAAGTCCTTCGGCAACTCCCAGATATACTTGTCCACTCTTTGAAAGTCCTTCTTCTGTGCCATCTCTCCCTTCTGTGCCATTTCCCGCCTCCTTCATACGTCAAATACGATTGTAGTCTCGTAGCCTTCGTCGGTGAGCACAATCTCCAGATCGCTGAACGTGACCGCCTTGATGTGCCGCCAGTACTCATGCACCGCTCCACCCCGGGCAACGCTTCGCAGCCGGGTCGGGACGACCTCAAGCATGTCAAAGTCGGTGAAGACGCAGCCATCCCGTTCGCCCAGGTAGAGTAACTCCCCCAACCAGGCCACCAGCAGCGTCTCGGCGTCGTAGGCCCCCAACTCGATGGACTGCTCCACTGTCCGATCCACCTCAGCGAGGTCGGCCATTTGGCAAGCCAACCCATAGGCTGCATTGGCGAACAATTCGGCCAGATCGCGTCCCCAGACGCGAATGGCAATGTCAGCAGTATGTTCGACTTCCTCAAAGTGGCCGTTCATTCCGCCCCTATCCTACCATAAACGGCATAGAAATCAAGCGGTCGCTCTCTGGCCAAGGGCGACCGCAGCGAGATATCACTTGCATTTATCTGTCAAAAAGTGGTATACTATATGCGGGCGGGGAGTGCCCCCCTGTAAAGTCCCCGACAGATAGCTCGAACAAAGGAGGTACTATGTCAATCGCAGAGAGTGAACTGAACCGTGATTTTCTCATAGTAGATGAGCGGACAACGGTGCAGCAAGTCCGCGATCAGATAGTGAACGAGTGGACCTACGTCGTCGTCCGGCTCGCCAGTGGCCAATACGCCGTTCTGCAGTTGAGCGAACTCATCGAGGCATTGCAAGAGTGGCGCGGTGAGACATTTCAGCCAGACGTGCTAGAAACTGCTCTGGGCGATGTGCCCGACTTGCTTGCACCCAGGGCCGCAGACGCGGTCGAACAGGCCGATATGGACACAGGAGAGGCCAAACGTCTGACCAGAAGGATGCCCGGCAAACGATTGGTGGTGTTGGCGGACGGCCAGGTAGTGGGTGTGCTGGCAGAGCCGACCCGCACGTTGCCGAGCGTGGACCTGGATTGGCTGAGTCAACCCCCAGAGCTCTCTGAAGAGGTACACGTTGCCATGGTATCAAAGGGCCCCGCCGTACTGAGCGCCGAAGAAACGGTTGAGGAGCCATCCTCACCAGTCGAGGTCGAACCTGAGAAGCGTTGGATCAATGCCGAGATTCAGGATCACGAACCGAGCGAGCCGCTGCAGGTGGGCGAGGTCTATACCCTGACCTTCGATGTGGACATTAAACTGCGTGACACGGCAGTCGGGGGAGACATACTGCGCCTGGAGTTCAGCCCCGATGAGGAACTGGTGGAACTGATCGTCCAACTCGAAAGCGACGACTTTGAGATTTACACCGAGCCGCAGAAACTTCGAGTGCCGCGCACCGGCAAGTCCAAGGGCAAGGCTCGCTTCGATATTGAGCCGAAGCACACAGGCGAGGGCGTGATCAACGCTGTCTTTTTGAAAGACGGCAACTTTATCCAACTCATGACACTCAAGCTCCATACCGGGGCCCCAGGCGAGACGGGGGTGCTCGCTGTTGAGACGCTGGGCCGGTCGGTGGATGCCGCCTTTGCCGTCCAGCCACGGGACGTGAACCTGACGATCCTGAACACCGGCACGGGGTTCCAGGTCATCATGTCCGGCGCGGTGGGCGCAATGGCCACCCTGCCCATCACGCTGCCACAACTCGACCAGATGATCGCCCAGTTGCGCCAGGAACTGCTGGAGATCGTTCACCTGAAAGTCGGCACTCCTGTGACCCTCGTCTACCAGACCGGGATAGACATCCCGCCGGAGGTCAACCAGCACGCGCTGCAACGGTTGGCCAAAGAGGGCTTTCGGCTCTACCAGCGCATCTTTTACAGCCCCGCCGCTGACAAACAAGCCAATCTTATGGGCGACAGGCTGCGCGAAATGGCCCAGAAGGAGACGCTCAAGATTCAGATCTTTTCTCAGCAGTTTATGCTGCCCTGGGGCCTCCTGTACATGGCCGACGCATACGACCCGGACAATATTGACCCAGAGATGTTCCTGGGCCTCAAGCACATCATCGAGCACATCCCACTCCAGCCCAGTATGCAGGTAATTGACAGCAAGATTGATAGCAGTCCCGGCCTGGCCGTCAGCCTCAACGTCAACTCCGACATAGACAAGCAGATGGGGATGCCGCTCATCGCCGGCCAGCGGAAATACTGGGAGGGGATCACTCAGAGCGGTGGCGCGCGGGTGATCGTGCGGGAGAGTGAAGATGAAGTGACGCAAGCACTGGCTGATACCGCTACATCTGACCAGATTCTGTATTTCTATTGCCACGCCGTTTCCAGGTCATTGGCAGAAGGTGGCGGGCCCGATGATTCAACCCTCGTGCTGAGCGGCGGTCAACGCCTGACTTTGGAGGACCTGAATCTGTTTGCGTCGCCCAAGAAAATCCTGCCGGGCGCGCCACTGGTGTTCATCAACGCCTGTGAATCGGCAGAACTATCGCCGTTGTTCTACGATGGCTTCGTGCCCTACTTTATGGCCAAGGGCGCGCGCGGCGTCATCGGCACCGAGTGCGAGACGCCCGCATTGTTTGCCGTCGAGTGGGCCAGGCGCTTCTTCAATCGCTTCTTGACCGGCGAGCCGCTGGGCCAGGTTTTCCTGGACTTGCGCCGGGAATTCTACCGCGAACACAACAACCTGTTGGGCCTTCTGTATGCACTATACGTTGACGGCGATACACAAATCGTGCCCGGTGTGCAGGTAGCCTGAGACTGGATGCTGGATGCTGGATACTGGATGCTCGATATTCGTAACTCATACGGGCTGGCTAGCAGTTGGTATCCGGCATCCGGCATCATGGCCTGGTCTACAGTTGCAGTCCAACGGATGCTTTTTATCCGCTAGTGCTCGCGGACAACGCAAGTGTTGGAGAGAAATTCTATACAAAGGAGATAAGCCAATGTCTGAAAAACCCACTGCAGAAGTTACCGCTGGTACTGGCATGCGCCGTTTTCGGGAATATGTGACAGCGGCGCTTGCCGCGATCATCACCCTGGGCGAAATCGTTATACTGGTCATGGCCCTGCTCTACACCGGGTCATCCGACGAGTTTGCGCGGGTAAAGGACCTGCTGTTAATCATCAACCCGCTGCTTGGTGTCGTCATCGGCTACTACTTTGCATCAAAGTCGGGCGAGGCGCGCGCCGAAAGCGCCGAGCAGACGGCCCAGACCGCCACGCTCAGCGCTCAACAGGCAATCGAGGCGCGCAACGCTGCTGATGCGGACGCTCAAGCCGCACTGATCGAGGCAGAGGAAGCCACGTCTACTTTACTCGAAGTCAGCCAGGCGGCCGAGAGCGCGCTAGCTCAGATGCCAGCGCCAGCTCCCGCCACACTTGGGGTGGGCGAGGAGGGCACGCCGGTCGAGGACGCGCGCCTGGAGCTTCGAGTTGCACTGGCCCGCGCCAAACGCATCACCGGCTAAAACCAGTACTCCGTCAATACATGCGCCGTAGGCCCTCGGCCACGGACGGATGTTTTTTATCCGCGAGTACTTCCCTGCCAACATCCAGCGCAGCCACGTAGACGCCGCTGGGCTGATCCTGCTGTGCTCTCTGACCGCACAGGAGCAGGTCACATTGGAGGAGGAGCCGATGAGCGAACAAGCTGAATACAGCTACGACCTATTCATCTCCTACGCCGATGCCGACCGCGCATGGGTGGAGGGCTACCTGCTCGACGCCCTGACGCAGGCCGATGTGCGCTGCCACTCAGAGTCAGCCTTCGCCCTGGGGGTGCCGCGCCTGTTAGAGTTCGAGCGCGCTATCCAGCAGAGCCAGCGCACTCTGCTCGTCCTCTCCCCCGCCTACCTGGCCGAGGGCTTCAGCCAGTTCACCGACCTGTTGGCCCAGTCCTACGGCCTGGAGACGGCCACCTGGCCCGTCATCCCCCTGCTCCTGCAGCCAGTCGCACTGCCGCCCCGCCTGGCGATGCTCACGGCGCTGGACGCGACAGACCCTGACGAGCGGGCTGAGGCGATCGAGAAGTTGTGTGCTGAACTCCGGTGCCCCGTGCCCGGCCCCGCGCCCAGACCCCCCTGCCCCTACCCCGGCATGGTGCCCTTCGGCGAGGCCGATAGCGACCGCTTCTTCGGACGCGACAACGAAGTGGCTGAACTCCTGGAACGGTTGCGCCTGCACCCCTTCCTGACCGTCATCGGCCCCTCCGGCAGCGGCAAGTCGTCGCTGGTCTTTGCCGGGCTCATCCCCGCCCTGCGCCAGAGCGGACTCTTCGGCCCCGGCGAGTGGCTGGTGCGCACACTGCGCCCCGGCGAGGAACCTCTGGCTGCTCTGGCGGCCGCCCTGGATTGAGACCCCGCCGATCCAGCCCGGGCCGTCTCCGAGTTACTGGCATCCCAGCCGGACGCCCGCCGCTTGCTGCTGGTGGTGGACCAGTTCGAGGAGCTGTTCACCATCGCTCGTTTGCGTGTGGAGCCCTTCCAGCAAGCGCTGCTGCGCCTGGCGGGGGTCCCCAACTGCTACGTCGTGTTGACCGTGCGGGCGGACTTTTATCCCGACCTGATGGCCGCGCCGCTGTGGCGGGAGATCCAGGCGCACCGGGTGGAGGTGCTGCCCCTGGACGAGGATGGGCTGCGGCAAGCCATCGTCAGGCCGGCGGAGGACGTGGGGGTGTTTGTGGAGACCGCCTTGGTGGAGCGGTTGGTGGCGGACGCGGGTAGGGAGCCAGGCGTGCTGCCCCTGCTCCAGGAGACACTCGTGCTGCTCTGGGAGTGGCTGGAGCGACGATTCCTCCCTCTCAGCGCCTACGAAGCTCTGGGCAGCGCCGGACGGACAGGCGTACAGGTGGCGATGGCACGCCGTGCCGATGCCGCGCTGGCAGACCTGACACCCCAACAACAGCCCATTGCTCGCCGCATCTTCCTGCGCTTGGTGCAGTTCGGCGAGGGGCGAGCCGACACCCGCCGCCAACAAACCGTCGTCGCCCTGCGTACCGCTGGCGACGAGCCGGACCTGTTTGATCAGACGTTGCGCCACTTGACGAACAACCGTCTGCTGACGCTCGGCGGCGAGGCGGGAGGCGATGGCCGGCAGGTGGACATCGCCCACGAAGCACTCATCACCGGCTGGCCAACCCTGCAGGAGTGGCTGGCAGAGCGGCGCGAGGCGGAGCAGACGCGGCGGCGGTTGGAGGACAAAGCGGCGGAGTGGGAGCGCCTGGGCCGGGGCAGCGGCGGCCTGCTGGACGAAGTCGAGTTGCTGGAAGCGGAGCGCTGGCTGACCAGCCCTGACGCCGCTATCCTGGGCACCGGTGAGGCGCTGCCCGCGTTGGTGCAGGCCAGCCGGACGGCCATCAGAGCGGCCGAACGAGAGAAGGAAGCCACCCGCCAGCGCGAACTGGCCCAGGCCCAGGCCCTGGCCGAAGAGCAACGACAGCGGGCAGAAGAGCAGACCAGGGCGGGCAGACGGCTTCGCAGGTTGGCAATTGGACTGGCAGTGGTATTCCTGATAGCGCTTGGGGCGGCCGTGGTTGCGGGAGTGGCGGCCTGGTATGCAGGAGAGCAGCAGCAAGAGGCAGTGGCTGCGCAAGGGACAGCCGTAGCTGAGGCCAATGCCCGTGCTACCGAAGTGGTGGTGCGTAGTACGGCTGAGGCGGAAGCGGTTGCCGCACAAGAGACAGCCGAGGAGGAACGCGACCGTGCTGACCTACAAGCTCGCCTTGCCACCTCGCGCCAATTAGCAGCGCAATCGCAAGCCGTGCTCGAAGAGTTTCCTCAGCGCAGCCTGCTCCTCTACGTCGAGGCGCTGAATATCACATCGCTGGTAGACGAGCCGCGCGTCCCAGCCGCCGAACAAGCCTTGCGGCAAGCGCTGGCAAACAGCGGGGGCCGTGTCTTGAGTGGCCACGAGCATTTCATCCAGGCTGTGGCCATCAGCCCCGACAACCACTGGCTGGCCACCGGTAGTTACGATGGCACCGCCCGGTTGTGGGACTTGACCGCCGAAGACCCGGCCGCCGCGCCCATCGTCTTGCGCGGCCACGAGGGGCGTATCACCGCCGTGGTCATCAGCCCCGACAACCGCTGGCTGGTCACCGGCAGTTGGGATGATACCGCCCGGCTGTGGGACTTGACCGCCGCGGACCCGGCCGCCGCGCCCATCGTCTTGCGCGGCCACGAGGATTGGATCAGGGCCGTGGCCATCAGCTCCGACAACCACTGGCTGGTCACCGGCAGTTATGATGGCACCGCCCGGCTGTGGGACTTGACCGGACCATACCCGGCCGCCGAACCCATCGTTCTGCGCGGCCACGAGGATGCCATCTTCGCCATCGCCATCAGCCCCGACAACCACTGGCTGATCACCGGTGGTGGGGACTGGATCAGCGGCCATGGGGACAACGCCGCCCGGCTGTGGAATCTGCGGCTGGACGAGTTGGTTGACCTGGCCTGTCGTACGGCCGGCCGCAACCTGACCCACGTGGAGTGGGCACAGTATTTGCCGGGGCAGGAGTATCGCCAGACGTGTGAGCAGTGGCCGCTGGAGGGGGAGTGAGAACAGCGGATAGCTAGAATACAGAAAGGAGACCGCCTTATGCCGGCAATAGATAACGCCCGTGCGCTCGTAGTCGGCATCGCCAACTACCAGCAGCTCAACCGACTCCCGAAGACCGTCATCAAGGACGCCCAGAGCATCCACGACCTGCTGATTGACCCAGACCACTGCGGTTACCCGCCGGACAACGTGCAATTCCTGCTAGACGACCAGGCGACCCAGATGGCCATACTCCAGGCGCTGGCCGGCCTGGCCACGCACAGTAACCAGGATTCGACCGTCTTCCTCTACATCTCGAGCCACGGCGGGCGGGTGAAGTCAGGCCCCTACGCCGGGGAGTACCTGCTGCCCGTGGACGTGGTTCCCAATCGGGTGAACAAGACCGCCATCTCAGGGGATGAGTTTACCACGGCCCTGCGCAACATCCCGGCCCGCAAGGTCGTGGTCGTCTTCGACTGCTGTCACTCCGGTGGCATCGGCCAGCCCAAGGACGGTACTGCGCCAACCATCAAAGCGGGCTTTTCGGACAGCTACTACGACGCGCTCAAGGAAGGACGGGGGCGGGTCATCCTGCCCTCTTCGCGCAGCACCGAGGTCTCGTGGGTGCTGGAAGACGCCGAGAACAGCCTCTTCACCCAGCACCTGCTGGCCGGCCTGCGGGGCGGCATCGCCAGCGAAGACGGCCTGATCCGCATCTTTGATCTCTTCGAGTACCTTCAGCCCAAGGTCACCGGCGACCAGCCCAACCAGCACCCCATCTTCAAGGCCGAACTGGAAGAGAACTTTCCCGTCGCGCTCTACCTGGGCGGCCAGAAGGGTATTGTGCCCAAAGATGAGCAAGGCTTCCGCTACGATGCCTACGTC
>Ga0114922_10006723_pt1 | contig 10538 bp, 7 predicted proteins | sample AartaG_FD_100975 | JGI IMG/M metagenome (GOLD analysis project Ga0114922, IMG submission 100975) | Deep subsurface microbial communities from Aarhus Bay to uncover new lineages of life (NeLLi) - Aarhus_00045 metaG | ecosystem: Environmental > Aquatic > Marine > Oceanic > Sediment | place: Aarhus...
ATATCAGTCATTTTATACTCCTTTCAGTGTTAGAATTTGAAAGGAGTATACACTAAACATTACCAGTACGTCAAGCATTTTTTACATACATTTTAAAAATTATCTGAGTTCTATTTTATATTGCTTATTCAATGAGTTAGTCTGTTTTGAAAGGTGCTTGGGTACGTCTTATCCGATCACCTATGTTTCTGTATAGTATTCAAAATTCACACTCTTGGCAGGTGAATTGAGAAAGTGCTCCCCTTTCCAGGGACGCTGTCAACCGATACCAGGCCGCCATGGGCCTGTGTTATGTGTTTGACAATGGCAAGGCCAAGGCCCGTTCCGCCAAGTTGCCGGCTCCTTGCCTTGTCCACACGGTAAAACCGCTCAAATAGTCGCTCCAGATGTTGTTTTTCTATGCCTTGACCCTGGTCATGCACGCTGACAATGATTTCACTGTCAGTTTGGGTGGCCTCCACCTCGATTTTACTTTCTGCGTCACTGTATTCGATAGCGTTATCAAGGAGATTCACGACCGCCTGTTCAAGGAGCGCGGGATTGATTTTTGTTACAATATCTTCAGCACAAGATAGTCCGATTCTTATATTCCTGGCCACTGCCTTGAGATCGCAGACCTGGATAGCGCTCTTGAGGACCTCCTCAATCCTGCCCTCCGAAAGCACGGTTTTTTCTTTTTCAGCCTCCTGCTCAATTCTGGAAAGCCTGAGAAGGTCTTCAATAATGGCTTCAAGGCGACCCACATGCTTCTCGATGATTCCTAAGAAACGCTCAGTATCATCCGGGCTCTTTACCGCGCCATCTCGAAGCGTCTCAACAAATCCCTTAATGGCTGTGATGGGGGTCTTAATTTCGTGGGAGACATTGGCAACGAACTCGCGTCTAATATTTTCAAGCCTCCGAATGCGTGTGACATCGTTTAATACGATGAGAGCGCCGATCTTCTTTCCCTTTGCATCACGAAGTACGGTACCATGCGCGTTAAGAAACTGATCGCCGTTAGAGGAAAGAACAATATCTTTTTCAACTGGCTCTTGGCGGGATAAAGCTTCTTTCAAAAAATTATGAAGGATCGTATTTCTAACCACCTCCTGAATACTCCGGCCCTGCGCCTCAGAAGGATCGCATCCAAACATCACACCGGCTGCTTGATTCATGCTGATAAGACGCTCTTCGGTATCAACAGCGATGACCCCTTCAACCATACTGGAAAGAACAGCCTCCATTTCGTTTCGCTGTCGCATGACAGTATCTATGCGGTCACGAAGCTCCACAGCCATCCGGGTCATTGACTCCGAAAGGGCACCGATCTCCTCTGATCCGGAAACAGGCGGCCTGAACTGAAACTCGCCACGCGCAATGGACTCAGCCCACCTTCTGATCTGTTCTATGGGAAGTGTCAGTCTGCGGGAGACCAAAAGACTGAGCATTGCGGCAAATACCGCTATGATCAGGCCTCCAAGGGCAATCTTTATTTGGATGCTTTTGATGGTATCATCTATGGCGTTTACCGATATCGAAGTACGGATGACCGCAGCGATCCGGCCATTTTTTTTAAGGGGAATTCCCACGTACATCATTTGCTTTTCAAGGGTTCTACTGTACCTTGTGGATGTGCCGGAAGCTCCGGTTAAGGCTCCTATAATTTCCGGTCGATCCACATGATTGTCCATTTTAGCCGGATTTTTTTCCGTATCGCCAATAACCTGGCCCGATGGGAGGATAACGGTAATACGGGTTGAAGCGCATTTTCCGATTTTCTTGCATAAGGAATCAACTGCATTCTTATCCAATGGATCTAAATATTTGATAATTTGATCCTCAAACAGGTGAGCGCGTACTTCGAGATTGGCTGCTGCCTGTTCAAGGAAGAAATGCCTCAGAGATGCGGATGCATACCACGTCACTGCCACAAGTGATATGACCGTGATCATTACATAGGAGGGGAACAGTTGCCAGAACAACCGTCTTTTTTTAGCCATGATTATTCCTTGTAATAGTCTAACTTTTTTAGACAGGATAAACAGGATTGACACGATAGTTTTTTCATCCTGTTGATCGCTTAGTGTAGATCCTTGTGCTTACGATTAATTTCAACTTTTCTTTCTCCAAAATCTGTTACTGACATCTTCAGGAATTTAGAATAGGTCCTGCAAATTTTTTAATACCCAAATTGAGTCATAAATTTTAACGAAATTTGCTTAAGGGTATAATAATTAAGAGCTTCCGAAACTTTAGTGGAGAATTTATTAAAGCCGTATAGATGAGATACAAAATTCAATTCTGCCACTCCCAAGAAGGCGGGGGTCCAACTTAAAATTATTTACAGGCTCCCGCTGAAATGACAAAAAACAATAAATTTCTAAACTAAAAATATCTGAAATGAAGGAACATTTTTCGCTCAATTTGGGTACTCGCAACAGGATAATTAACCTATATGGCTAAGCTAAATTTCGAAGTGTTTAAAGTGAGCCTAAGTTGTGCATTGAAATGCCTTTAACTTTAGTTCTTCAGAATGCAGGATTTATACACTTCTTTCTCTGATTAACTGGATTTATATCATGTTTATTCTGTTATCCTGTCAAATATTTTGCATTCGGTAAACTATATGCTATTCCTTAAATCTATATCCGACGCCCCGCACCGTTTCTATATACTTACCGGCATTACATAGTTTTTTCCGCAGTCCAACGATCTGGACGTCCACAGAACGATCGGTGACAAAATAGTCCTTACCTTTAACAGCATCCATTATCTGGGAACGCGTAAATACCCATCCGGGTCTCCTTGCCAGATAATTGAGGATGCCAAATTCTGTCAAAGTCAGTTGTACAGGTTTATCGTTGACGAGCACCTCATGGCGTCCGGGATGGATAACAATATCGTGAATTCGAAGAACCGGCGTTTCCTCTTTGTATTCCTTTACCTTCCTGCGCAGAACCGCCCTCACCCTCGCCACCAAAACCCTCGGACTGAAAGGCTTGGTGATGTAATCGTCAGCACCAAGCTCCAGGCCTGTCACAATATCCGCCTCCTCGCCCTTGGCCGTCAACATCACGATGGGGATATCCCTGGTCCTGGAATCATTCTTGAGAATCTTTGTGACTTCCAGGCCGTCTATTCCGGGAAGCATGAGGTCCTGCACCAGGAGATCAGGTATTTCCGATTGGGCCAGTCTCAGGGCCTCTTCACCAGATGCTGCGCAGGATACATTGTAGCCCTCTCTCAGGAGATTAAACCTGAGCAACTCTAAGATATCCTCTTCATCGTCTACAACGAGGATCTTTTCTTTCGCCATAACAAGACCTTTTTATGAACTTGGATTTAACAAAAACTTAATGTAATATAAATATGTTAGCATTTCATAAGGATTGTGTAAAGATTCTGTTAAGGTGGGGAAAGAAACAGGTTTATTCAACCTAAGGGTTCGCGCAAAAATAACTTCACATTCTCTCATCTCATCTTCAGGTCGTCTTCGGTCGATCTTCACTCACGAAGTCCTCGAAATAGTCCACTATTCCTGTGGCTTCGCTCATTCAGATCGGCCAAATCCAACCTAAATCTGAGTCCCGCTTCAGCGGGATGAAGTTATTTTTGCGCGAACCCTAAGTCAAGATCAGAGTGGCGAAGAGAATTTAAAATGGCTTCAAATGATTATCGGTACTGCTTAGGAATTATAGCGTATTTGTTGACCTTATATCCGAAAATACGTTCAGTGGTCTTGAGCGCCATTGCCGCCTGACGCATGTTCCCGCGGCTGCTTTTTAGGGCATCAATCAGCAGCTCTCTTTCAAATCTTTCAACCGCCTCCTCAAAAGACTGTGCCTGTTGAGTCCCGGTATCCTCCGCCGTTTGGAGTGTGAGTGGCAAATGGTAACTATGAATAACCTGATCATCACAAAGCAGAACAGCCCTTTCCATGCAGTTTTCAAGCTCCCTGACATTTCCTGGCCAGTGGTATCTTGTTAAAGCATCAATTGCAGGGGTAGAAATTCTCTTTATATCTTTATCGTATTCTTTGGAATACTTTTCAAGGAAACAGTCAGCCAATAACAAAAGATCCGCCTCTCTTTCTCTCAAGGCCGGCAAATAGATAGGGTAAACATTCAGCCGATAAAATAAATCTTCACGAAAGGCCCCGGCCTCAACCGCACTGGCCAGATCCTGATTTGTGGCCGCGATAAGACGGACATTCACCTTTATAACGCTCGTACTCCCCAACCGTTCAAGTTCTTTTTCCTGAAGGACCCTGAGCAGCTTCCCCTGACTTTCAAAAGCAAGAGAGCCTACTTCGTCCAGGAAGATGGTACCGCTATTTGCCAGTTCGAATTTACCAACTTTCTCCCGGTTGGCCCCGGTAAAGGCTCCTTTTTCATAGCCAAACAGCTCAGCCTCCACCAGATTTTCCGGCAGTGCGGCGCAGTTGACCTTCACCAGCGGGTTTGCGTGCCGCAGGCTGTTATAGTGGATGGCATTGGCTACCAGTTCTTTTCCGGTACCGCTCTCTCCGAGCAGGAGCACATTGGCATTGCTCTTGGCCACCTGTGTAATAAGATAGAACACTTCCTGCATCTTGCGGCTGTTGCCTATGATGCTTGTGAAGCTGTATTTCTTGTTGAGTTCCCTTCGCAGCCGTATGTTTTCCTTCCTCAGTAGCTCCTGCTCTCTTCTGATCTTATCCAGCAAAGCTACCTTCTGAGCGATGAGAGTGCTAATAATGGCAAGAAGTCTTAAATCTGCATCCAGTGGAGATGAACCTGCAAATAGTCGGTCCACACTGAGGGCGCCAATCACCCTGCGTCCTTCCTTTATGGGCACACACACAAAGGAGGTTTTCGATTTATCAATTCCTCTACGGGCCCCTGTTCTATCAAGAAAGAGGGGCTCTGCATCTATGTGCGGTACGGCCATGGGACGTCCTGATTCTATTACACGACCCGTGACACCTTCGCCTAATTTGTACCTGCCCCTCATTTTTTCTGTAGTTGAAATCCCATGGGCTACCTCAATGTGAATTTCCGAAGTATCGGGGTCCAAAAGAGTTATGGAGCTGCGATTCATACCGAGGTAGTCTGATAACAGGTCCAGAACCTTATATAGTGCCTTTCTCAGGTCCAGGGTGGCATGGATGGCCCTGGTTATTTCGTAAAGGCATGTAATCTCATCCAGTTTGGGGCTGACGTCTTTTGTAGGCATAAGAAAGAGCTTCCTGTTTTACCCGTGTTTCAAGGGGTTCTTTACGTACAAACCAAAATATGAAACTACAAAAATGTAGATAAATTAGCAAACACTTTTTTGTGAAATTCACCCTTCTTTTTGTTATGAAAAAAGGTCTTAATCATTCATTTTATACTGGGAGGCTGATTAGATGGGAGGTTTCTTGATATTGCCGAAGCATTTTGGAGGTATCACGGAGTTCTTAAAAAGTTTGGGCAAATCACGTGAAAAAAATTGTAAAAGCCGAAATTTGATCTTTCAATCCTTGAGCAGAGCTTCTAATCTAGCTGGACATTCAACGATATTGATATGATGATTAATTTGGGTTAGTCTTGAATTCACTCCCATTTCAGATTACAAAACGAAGTCGTATGTGAATTCAATGAGTTACAGTGAAGTCTATGACAAGAAAACTCCAAAATAATCGGTTCCAAAAAACGATAGGATTGTGGTAGTATACTGAAATTTGGGGGAATTTAAGTATAAATGCAAGAAGTAGAAACCGACGAACTGGATTGTACAGGAATGGCCAAATACGATATGTTATGACTGGCTAAACATTCGGGTTTGTCTATAAATGTCCGTTTGAGTTACATGTATGTAATGTATATCGCAACACTTCGAGAGCACCGATTATTTTTGATCAAGATATGTTAGAATTTTAAGGGCATTAAATTGTAGGCAGATCCATTACGTATCCCGACCCAGCCTCAATCTTGTTTTTATGACGTCACAAATATTCCATGAATCAATGTATAAGGTTAAAGCTAACATGTTTCAAAGAATTGCCGATTTATGCCAGCCCGCTATCCAACTTATTAAAGGTATAATCCTCATCTTGGATCAGGATGGGGAAATTATTAGTTTTAATGAATTTTTCGAGTCAGCCACGGGGTATTCATATGCAGAGTTGATCCAGAAAAACTGGTTCCAACTGCTTCTGCCTGAGAAAGAAAGGGGCTCGGCAAAGCGATATTTTCGGCGATTCATTCTCAGAGGCAAGTCGCGTATAAACATTGTCACTAGGATAATTACCTGTACGGGCGAAGAACGCTTTATTGAATGGCACTACACGCGACTTAAGGATGACGTGCCTGGAGATGTCATCGGGTTATTGGTAATCGGGCAGGATGTATCCGCGCGTGTTAAACACCAAAAGCAGCTCTTGAATGAGCGAAATCAACTGATCGAAAGAAACAAGGAACTAACCTGTCTTTATAGCATGGCAAAGATTGTGGGACAAAACAAACCTCTGCCGCAAATGCTGGAGTCCATTGCAGCTATAATTCCCCCGGCGTTTCAATATCCAGCGATCACTACGGCCACTATCCGCTTGGATCAGCATTCCTATGGTGGTCGGGATATGGCACTATCTGGCCCTACCCTGACCGAAAACCTGGCTATTCAGAGGATTCACAGGGGAAACATTAAGGTAAGTTACTTGCCTCCAAAAAATGGTCCCAAAACGAGTAAAACCCCCTTTCTTGATGAAGAACACGCTCTCATGAGAACCATTGCTCAACATCTTTCACTGGCCATCGAGAAAAAGGAAGCACTCGATATTAAAGCCGAGATAGAAAATCAGCTACGGCATGCAGATCGACTTGCAAAGATCGGTCAACTGACTGCCGGTGTGGCTCATGAACTAAATGAACCCCTTGGAAATATCCTTGGTTTTGCCCAACTATCGTCAAAGGCTGCCGATCTTCCAGAACAAGTTTATAGTGATCTGGACAACATTGTTAAGGCCGCTTTGCATGCAAGGGAAGTCATTAAAAAACTAATGTTTTTCAGTCGTCAGGCCCCGCCGCGGGAAACCCAAGTGAATCTGAACCGACTGGTTGAAGACGGTATTTATCTGTTTGAGTCACGATGTGCTAAGAATGGGATTATAGTGACAAAAAAACTTTGCCAAGATTTGCCTGCCATAAAAGCCGATCTGTCCCAGTTGCAACAGGTTTTTACCAACCTGGTCGTCAATGCACTTCAGGCCATGCCTGAAGACGGCAAGCTGAGCATTGAAACCTCGTGGGACGAACACCATGTTTACCTGCTTGTTCAGGACTCCGGCATCGGTATGACTCAGGAAACAATAAAACAAATTTTTCTGCCGTTCTTTACAACCAAAGATATTAAACAGGGAACTGGTCTGGGGCTTTCTGTGGTTCACGGCATCGTTGAGTCCCATGGTGGCAGTATTGACGTGGAGAGCCGTATCGGGCATGGTGCCCGATTCCAGATCAAATTTCCGCTGAGAAGGTTATCCCCAGAGGAAAAGAATGGATCTTAAAAAAATAGCGCAGAACAGAACCAAGATTCTGGTAGTTGATGATTCGCCGGGCACCCTGGAAGTTATCCAAAGAAACCTCGATGCTGCTGCTTATGAAGTCTTCACAGCATCAAGCGTGGAACAGGCTATTGCCTTCTTGGAACAAAGCTCGGTGGACCTAGTCATCACCGATATTAAAATGCCCAAAGTCAGCGGCTTGGAGCTACTTAAATATGTGAAAGAAAATGTTAAGGGAACGGAAATAATGATCATCACCGGCTATCCGTCCATTAAAGGTGCGGTAAATGCGGTCAAAGACGGTGCTGAAGATTATCTGACAAAACCCTTTACGGATGAGGAGTTATTGTCGGCTGTCTCCAAGATGCTCGAAAAGCAGGCAAACCGCCGTGCTATTGAAGCGAAGCCGCTGCCTGGTAGCCACAATATTATTGGTAATTCCCCGGGCATGCAGCACGTTTACCGGCTCATTGAAAAGGCCGCAGCCACTAGAATCAACGTGTTGATTTCAGGAGAGAGCGGCACGGGTAAAGAATTGGTGGCACGCGCCATCCATTACAGCAGTATAGCCAGTTCAGGACCTTTTGTAACAGTCAACTGTACAGCAATTCCAGATAGCCTTCTTGAAAGTGAGCTTTTCGGCCACGTCAAAGGGGCATTCACCGGAGCGAACGCTTCCCGAGCCGGTTTTTTCCAGATTGCCGACGGAGGGACTCTCTTTCTAGATGAAATCGGGGATGCCAGCCTGAATATGCAAGGGAAACTGCTGAGGGCCATTCAAAACAAAGAAATTTTTATGGTAGGGTCCAGCCGTGTTCAAAAAGTCGACACACGAATCATAACGGCAACCAATACGGATCTGGGCCGTCTTGTCAAAAAGGGCCTCTTCCGGGAGGACCTTTATTTTCGGCTGAACATTGTTGAAATTTCTTTGCCGCCTTTGCACGAACGCGGTGAGGATATCCTGTTACTGGTTCAGTTTTTTAGGGAAAAACTTTCCAAGGATATGAATCGCCCGGCGCCCCAATTATCAGACAAGGTCCTTCAGATTTTTAAAAATTATCGGTGGCAGGGCAATGTCCGGGAGCTTGAAAACCTAATCCAGCGTCTGATGGTGCTGGCTGACGGTGATTTTATCGATGTAGCGGATCTGCCTGAACAAATGCGATTTAACATCAACTGGCGCAGAGGTTTCAACCGGCCCTTAGCAGACGTTGAGGCGGAACATATTGCAAATGTGCTAAACAGTGTTAAGGGGAACAAAACTCGAGCCGCCCAGATTCTGGGGATTAACCGCAAAACCCTCGGAGTAAAAATGAGGCGGGCAAACCTACCAACCGAAATCGAGTAGTTTTTACCCGTCGAGGCATTTCTCCCCGGTTATTTCTCCCTCGCAACCACTTTTCCCACATGCTGACCACACTAACATCCTTTCCTCTAATTTGAGGTATCTATCTGATATTTCAACTCATTCAATCTAGGATGTCAAACCGACCGATATCGCCCAATCCCTTTATTCATTCTGGCATATAGATTGCTCTATCTTAAATGTAACAATAATTTATTCTTTTTTTAACAAAGCAACGAAAAACCAAAAATGAAGAAGGATATGTATGCAAGCTCAACCTCAAGATACAAGCATTTGTCAAACCTGTATTTATGCATCCGAATGCGTTCACTATCAGAATAGTCAGATCGAGTGCAAACCGATCTGGTTTTGTGAAAATTTTGAGAATAGGACCTCGCTACAGGTGGCTGAAAACAAGAAGGTCTATTCCGAGGAGCGATCGTCTCAATCTTCAAAGCCCAGCATCGAAGTGATTCCCGGAAGGATGAAAGGGTTGTGTCTTAACTGTGAAAACCGAGCTTCATGTCTATTTCCAAAATCTGAAGGAGGCGTTTGGTATTGTGAAGCATACTGTTAATAAGTGTTTGCCAGTCCGAGAGAGCTTTCCGGCTTGGATTTATGCCTTGTTTCAACAACCCTTAGACGAAACTGGGCAGCCGGATGCTCCAAAGTTCTGCCGATTTTCCGCTAAACAAGGAATGTGAGTTACAGGCAATTAAAAGGAGAATAGAAAAATGTCTAAACCAATTTTATACAGGAAAGAAAAAACGCGCTCATACGGGCAAGAAATATCACAAATGATAAAAAGAAAATATCCCTGGGAAAGAGAATATATTCAAGCGGTCGATGAGCTTCTTTTTTCATTGAGCCCGCTGTTTGATCAGGAACCCCTCTATCAAGATGAACGTATTCTGGAAAGGATAGTCGAACCCGAGCGCATCGTAATCTTCCGGGTGCCTTGGCGGGACGAAACCGGTACCATTCAAATTAACACAGGATATCGTATCGGATTTAACAGCGCTCTCGGACCCTACAAAGGGGGGTTGCGGTTCCACGCCTCGGTGAACCTGAGTATACTGAAATTTCTAGGCTTTGAACAGGTGTTCAAAAACGCCTTAACAGGTCTGCCCCTGGGTGGCGGAAAAGGTGGCAGCGATTTCAATCCCCGTGGCAAATCCAATATCGAAATAGAAAATTTCTGTCAGAGCTTTATGATTGGCCTATACAACCATATTGGTCCCAATACCGATGTGCCCGCCGGCGATATCGGTGTAGGTGCCAGGGAAATCGGTTTTTTATTTGGTCATTATAAACGCCTTAAAAATGTGTTTGAAGGCGTGTTGACCGGAAAAGGAATGGACTGGGGCGGTTCCGCTGTCCGACCAGAGGCCACTGGATATGGTGCTGTCTATTTTGCCGAAGAAATGTTGAAAACTCACTGTGAACACATCGATGGTAAAATAGTAGCAGTTTCAGATTTTGGAAATGTCGCTTGGGGCGTAGCCAAAAAGATTACGGAAACGGGAGCCAAGGTAATCACTCTTTCTGGTCCGGACGGGTTTATTTATGACAAGGACGGTGTCCAAGGGGAAAAGATCGATTACATGTTGACTATGCGCTCCAGCGGCCGCGACCGGGTTCAAGATTATTCCGATAAGTTTAAGGTTGATTTTTATCCAGGAAAAC
>Ga0114922_10006724_pt1 | contig 10537 bp, 5 predicted proteins | sample AartaG_FD_100975 | JGI IMG/M metagenome (GOLD analysis project Ga0114922, IMG submission 100975) | Deep subsurface microbial communities from Aarhus Bay to uncover new lineages of life (NeLLi) - Aarhus_00045 metaG | ecosystem: Environmental > Aquatic > Marine > Oceanic > Sediment | place: Aarhus...
CAGGAATGTCCCGCCTATCGGGGTAATAGTTTCTTAGGGGTATCTGCAAAAGTCAGGATGAAACATGCTAATGAGACTAATGAGAGAAATTTCAGAAAAAACTGAGGCTTTGAGATGTTAGTGGAGTTGATTTCTCAGTCAATGCAACGAACGTCATCCGTCATGCGTCACAACGCATCCTTTTGACTCATCACATCTGACATTTGAGGTGCTGGCAGAAAAACTCAAGTTTTTGATGCCGTTGGCAAAATCGGAAATGAGCTGTGTAGCCCAGGATTCTATCCTGGCTAATAGCCGAAAACATCCTATCGCCAAGTAAGAAACTTGGGCTACAATGAGTTCGCCAACAGTATCAGTTTTTGGTGAAAATTCTAATAGCTAGTCAGACTTCACTTCACCCCACTTGGTCGGCAGCTTGCCCTGGGGAGATACAGGACTCGATTCCCATCCTTCAGGAGTGTATTCCTCTACTGTTGAGAAAGCCCGATTGATTCCTCCCATCCGTGTCACTCCGCCGATAGCGTAAATCTTCCCATCCAGCACACAACTGGCCAAGGTGTGTCTTCCAGTCGGCATATTGGCTTTTTCCATCCAACTGTCCGCTACAGGATCATACGCCTCAACTTTGGTTATCCCCATGTTGCTGCCACTTGTTGTCCCGCCAACAACATAGATTATTCCATCCGCCACGCTGCTGGAGTGTGCCCCTCTTGTGTCCGGCATGTCAGCTTTAACTGTCCATTTGTCCGCCACTGGGTCGTATGCTTCTACTGCTGAAGTACGTTCCCAAGTATTTGCGCCACCTCCTGGTGTCCCCCCAATGGCGTAGATTATCCCGTCCACAACACTGGTGGATAGCCATGACCTGGGCGTTGGCATGGGAGCCTTTTCCGTCCATGTGTCTGTCACTGGATCATACGCTTCCACAGTTGAGAACATCTTGAAATTCTCATCCATTCCCCCAATGACATAGATGATACCATCCACCACACTGGCGGCCAGTGCACCTCTTGGTGTTGGCATATCCGTTTTCTTCGTCCATTTGTCGGCTACTGGATCATATTCTTCTACAGCCGCGACAGGCGCAGGCCAGGGGTTCCCGGTTCCACCGATAGCGTAAATCTTTCCATTTACTACGCCGGTGGATAATTCCATTCTTTCCGTTGGCATTTTGGCCTTCGGAGTCCATTTGTCCGCTGCCGGGTCATAGGCCTCCACCGCTGTCCTGGCTGTGTTACTACCTCCGCCAATAGCATAGATTATCCCGTCCACCACACTGGTAGACAATCCCCATCTTGCTGTCAGCATATCAGCTTTCGCTGTCCATGTATCCCCTTCACCATGTGCGATCATAGGGGCGGCATTCTGCGGATTGGCAAGCTCTGGCTCTTTACCGTCGCCATCCCCCTGCATATTGGCTAGCGCCGGTATCTGGGAAACATTCAGCACATCCACAGAGATTTCCCCGGCTTTCAGTGCCTTCGACTCCGCAGGAAACAGCGAACCGGCGGGAATGGCCATATCATTGGGTATGCTCATATACGGATTGAGGCTCATAACTGTGACTATGATCCCCACTGCCGCCGATAGGCCCCAGGGCAGTCCTGCCGTCCGCGGCATTGGGTGAATCTTTATGCGCTTAACCACTTCCACGATGCGGAACGTGAATCCTATAGGCAATCTGTGTCTTTCAAAGGCCGTGTCCATCATGGCGATCATCTCCTCCTTTAATTGTGCCCTCGCTCTGCTCAACCGCATCCCGATAGCTGCAGGCGATGAACCAATAGCTTTCGCGATGTCTTTGATAGTTAAGCCGCCGAAATAATGGAGCAACAGTACCTCGCGGTACGCATCAGGCAGCATATCCAATGCCTCTCGAACGGATTCATCCAGTTGGCTCTCACGATGGGAATCCAAGGAAGGAGCATCCACTACTCTGGGATCCTGATCCTCGATGAAATCTCTATCAACTCTCCTTACCCTGTCACGTAAGCACTGCACGCAATATCTGTAAGCTATGCGATATAACCAGAAGGCAAAGCTCTCTCGATTCCTCAAGCTGCGCAGTTTTTGGTACGCTTGCAGAAAGACTTCCTGTGTCACATCCTGGGCATCCTGGAAGTCGCGGAGTTCGGCATACGAAAATGCGTATACCCCCTCCCTGTATTTGTCCACAAGTATACCGAAAGCCTGTGGTTTTCCGTTAAGACATTCCTGGATTATCTTACCATCTTCCGTTCGCATCTTCTCGCTCCCGTTATGTTGTCTCACTATGTAAGACGCGATGAAAGGCAGAAACTTAACAGAGGATTGCAATAAATTTGGCGACAACGCCATGAAGGAATACTTGACGTCTCTATAGTCTGCTGATATGATAGTGACGTCAATATAACATTCATTCCTATACAATTCAATAGATCATTGTGAAGACCAAGCATAAACTTTACGTCCGGAAATCCGGTTTTCAGCATCCTGGCATATTTCATGCTACCTTGACGGGACATTCTTGATACTGTTGGCGAATTCAGTTCTGTATAGCTTTTGGCAGGATATGCTGACAGATTGATTAAGGTTAGCCCAGTATTGCTGCCAACTTGAACAAGCTGGCAGCATGTTCTACTTAGTTCGCCAACAGTATCATTCTTGTCCCGTCGGTTTCCGGACGAGAAGCTCACGATTTGTTGTTTAGTGGTCATGATAGCGGACTGGAGGAAGAAATGCAATCTGGATATGCAAATGCAAATGGGATAAGAATACACTATCATCGCACAGGGGGCGATAAACCATCAATGGTGCTTGCCCACGGTTTTTCGGACAATGGTCTCTGCTGGATGGGCATTGTGCCTGCGCTGCAGGATGACTACCACGTGATCATGTATGATGCCAGAGGGCATGGGCTTTCAGACGCTCCGGAGTCGGGATACTCCACCGACGACCACGTAGAGGATCTGGCTGGTCTGATCCGTTTCCTAGAACTGGAGAAGCCTGTATTAATGGGACATTCTATGGGCGCTGGTACAGTAGCGTGGACGATAGCCAGGTATCCGGATATTGCGCGGGCCGCGATTCTGGAGGATCCAGGGCTTCATAGACATACTCAGCAACCAGTCTCAGAAGAGGAACTAAAGGCGATGATAGATCAGAGACGCGCTGAGGTTCTGAAAAGGAAAAGTATGACGCGCCAGCAGCTTATGGAGCTTGCCATGACAGAGGTACATCCCGGCTGGAGACAGGAGGAATATGGCCCCTGGGCAGAATCCAAGCAGCAGTTGAGCCCCAATGTTGTTCAGTTTTCCAGAAGTTTTGGGCGCTCATGGATAGGTGATGCCTTTGCAAAGACCAGGATTCCGGTTCTTATCCTCAAGCAGGATACTGATGAAGCGGGCAGGAAGAGGGATCATGAAGTGGCCGGCCTCTTACCAGGCGGCAAGCTGGTGCACGTTGAGGGCGCAGGGCATAACATACGAAGAGACCGATATGAAGCTACTGTGGAGATCCTGAAACATTTTCTGGCAGGAGTAAGCAATCCTCATCTTCCACCTCTAATGTAAAATCTTCCAGAGCAACCAGCGCCGGTATCTGGTCGATTGTCCCTGCAGCCATGCCAATATCCATGACATTGGCTAAACCTGGAATTGGTCTTGAATATTTTGGTTTTTCCCAATTCACCCCATCATAACTGGTGTATCCTGTAAACGTATCACCATGCCTCACCAGTTTCAGCCATACAGGAAAGGGATTCTCCTTTTCGTGGAAATGCCTGTCGCCGCCCTTATGCATACAGCCATCGCCAAATTCATCCCATTGGATTCCTGTAAGCTTGGGAGTTGCATACATCAACACTGATCCCGGACTTCCCGGCTCAATCTCATGGCTTTTGGATATGTCGTTTCTTAGAAATATGCCTGCTCTATACCAGGGATTCACATTTTCGCCGAATCTCACCACTTTCAGCGTAGCAACGAAATTTCCCTTGATAATATCCTTTAGATATATGGCGCCATACGAATCTTCTGCATGGAGGAAGTCGGTGCCGCCTGCTGTAATGGTATAACGGTTATTGGCTTTGTCCACAGCATACTCGCAGGGCCTCGCCGTTCCTGAACAATGTGTATGCAGCTCGCATTCTGCAATATCTACGGGATGATGGGGGTATATTTCTATAGTTATAGGGATCGCATCGCCGATGCCAATTTTATGCATTCCCTTTTCTGGTTTGGTCTGAAAGCTTACCTTTTCAGATTTCCCGGCTAGCAGCGTAATTGGTTTTGAATCAATTACTTTTCCATTTATGTAGAGATTTGCATCATCAGAAGCTCTGTAATCTCTCACATTCTTAACATTCGCGCTTACAATGATCTCTTCGCCGACAGGTATTGCCGGGGCTGATATGCTTAAGCCGGTATATAGAAACTGGAGTGATCCTCCACTTACATTTACAGATTTGTATGGGGTAGAGCCTATAGCCACTTTGTGTTCTCCAGGTTCGTAAAACACCACATCAAAGGTGACTGTCCGGGTGCTATTATGAACAACCGGGAACTTCCTGGACTCAGCGACTTTGCCGTCAATGTATAGATCAACGATGGCAATTCCCGTTGCTCCGATATTTGTGACCCGGGCGCTTGCTTTCAGAACCTGACCGGTTGTAATATCCGCATTCCCAACCTCAAGCTCACTGTATTCAAACTCTGGCTCCCCTTCTATTATTCCTTCTGGTTCATCCTCCGGTGTCTCTATCAGAAAATTGTCTTTGTAGATATTATCCGCAAGTAGACATGCGCAAAGCTTCATTTCGGACTGTTTAAGATTGTAATAGATATTTTCTACAACAGTCCATCCGGAAGACATGTTGTCAAACCAGAAAGCCACATTCTCGTTGAAGAAACCGGGACTTACATCGTGAATAAGGTTGCCGCTTATAATAGAATCGGTCGTAAGACCAGCCGTGGTTATAGCGCCTGAGTCATCAGAGCCAACCTGGACGTGGTGGATATGATTATTGAAAACTCTGTAACCGCCTTCAATAGCCACCTCTACGTTTGACCAGCCGCCTACCTGCAGCGGGGTACGGCCGTGGGTGTTCGTTATCTCGTTGTGCGACACGATAGTGTCACGGGTATTGCTAACGTGAATACTGATGCCGCCGCAGTCTGATACGTAATTATAGGAAATAACGTTCCCGTGAATTAGATCCACCCAGCCGGGATGAGGGTCTCCTGAAATGCGAATTCCACCCTCGTCAGCGCCTCGTATGGTGTTACTGAGGATTCTATTGAGATAGCAGCCTTTATCAAGCTGAATAGCAGTATTACCTGCGCCTCTGACTTCTGAATCGACGAATTCACAGTTGGCAGCATAAGCGAATGATACCGCACTGCCCCCGGAATCTGTGGCTTCAAAAGCCAGTCCATAAAATCTGAGGTTGCGGACAGGTCTCTCCGGCTCACCCTTTATTATCATCAATTGAGATAGGGCAGGAGTGATAATGTTGGCTTTATTGGGGTCGTCAATGCCTTCTGAAGGTATATATCTCAGCTTTCCGGTATCGGTACTGAAAAACCATTCTCCGGGCGCATCAAGCAGTGCCTCTACATTCTCTATGTAATATCTTGGGGGTACTACCATTATCCCCGGCTGAGGTTCAGCTAAATGAACAATATTGCTCTCTGTATCAATCCTGGAGATGGAATTAACCCCTGTATGCCACCTCAGAAGCATGATTATCCTGTTATTCTCCATATCCGGCCACTGTTTGAGATCTCCCTCGCGAAATTTAAATTCTGTAGTAGATTCAGGTATCTCAGGTGGAGTGAAATACCCTTTATCAGGTGCACGTGCGAGAGTCTGAGCCTTGCCATTAGCCAATAGCTTTTTTATCTCCATCCCTTTGATATGCGTTACCCATCTCCCTTCCTCTTTCTGCCAGGAAGTAATCCTCTTTCCACCGGAGATAATGGGCATTTCACCCGGGTAGGCGGCATAAGTAACGAAGTAGTCTTTAAGCTTATGAAACTCAAACGCTCCTGTAGGCAGGTCAGTTTCAACCCGCTCTCCGCCGTCATCTGGGCCAAACTGGAGGGGCTTCTCCAGGGAATAGTATCCACCACGAATCAGGACAAGAATGTCCCTGCCTTCTCCATATTTATGAGGAGAACCGATAAACCTCTTCTCTATCGGCGGCTTTTTCTCGGAATATACCTGTTGCTTCAGCAGGCGAACGGCTTCCTGCGCGCGCTGGATTGTAGCAAAGGGACCATCATTACTGTTTGCATTGGGAGAAGGCAAAGTTCCCGACCAGGAATCATCTCCATCCGGAGCTACGTAGAAATCCGCCTGCGCTCCCTTAACTGAATACCGCTCCCACTTTTGACCACGGAGAAATCTACCATGGGCTGATTTTTGTATCATGGATAACTCCAAAATCCCGTAAAGGATACTTGACGTCTCTATAGTCTATTGATATGATACTAATGTCAATAGCCTGACAATGCTAAATTAGGAGTTGGGTTAAGGTATTTAGCAATCTATACGTAGTCTGGTAAACTAACCAAATTCATGATGAGCGACTGGGATTCTGTTAATCTAACCCAACCTACAAGGAATTTAACATTGTCGAGCTAATATAGCATTCATCGCTAAATCATTCAATAGAATTCAGAGGAGTTCAGGCAAATATGAGAGCACGTATTCAGGAGGATGAGCGCACTTCATTTCAGGAAGCGGGGCAATATGATCCAGCCATTGACAGCCGGGCGGATGTGGCTATGGTCTACGGCATAAACAGGACATTTGATGAACGGATCGCACGCTGGAGCGAGGCAGGTTATCGCATCCATGTGATGACTGGTGTTGCCTGGGGAGGCTATCAGGATTACGTCCGGGGAGAATGGGATGGGCAATCCCACTACGACGATGCACAAGCTGCTGTAGGCGGCTTTAAGCTGGAGCACGGCATCTCCCAGGGACACGACGTTTTTTACATGATGCCAAGCGTAAGCTATGCGCGCTATCTGAGCGAGAAACTAAGGCAGGTTATAGATGCCGGGGCTCTGGCAATTCACCTGGAGGAGCCGGAGTTCTGGGTGCGCGCAGGCTACAGCGAGGGCTTTAAGCAGGAATGGGCCGCGTATTATGGCGAGGAATGGCAAGACCCTGCGTCGTCGCCGGATGCCCGCTATCGAGCGGCCAAGCTCAAGCAGTATCTCTACACCCGTACACTGGAATATCTGTGTGAAGAACTGAAGAGCTATGCGGCAGAGAAGGGCAACCCCGACTTCAAATGCTACGTGCCCACCCACAGCCTGATCAACTATGCACACTGGCGGATAGTCAGCCCGGAGAGCAAGATGCTGGCCCTGCCCGGATGTGATGGCCTGATCGGGCAGGTGTGGACAGGTACATCACGCACGCCTACAGTCTACGCTGGAAAGCGCAAACAGCGCACATTCGAGGCAGGTTACTGTGAGTATGCAGCCTGTGGAGCATTGGTTCGGGGTACAGACAAAAGGCTCTGGCAGCTTGCTGATCCCATCGAGGATAATCCCAATTATTGCTGGGATGATTACCGGGTCAACTGGGAATGTACGGTAGTTGCGTCCCTGTTGGTTCCGGAGAGCGAGCGATTCGAGATTATGCCCTGGCCGCGCCGCGTTTTTACGGGCACTTACCCCACGGTGAACCTGGTTTCTCTGCCATTGCAACCGCTTCTTAAAGAGTATCTGGAGCGGTTGCAGAGGGAAGGACAACAGGAACGGCATGAACAAGCGCAGCGCGCCTTCCAATTGCTCTTCGATTTCCACCAGAAGAGCAGGGGAAAAGAGCAGCAGGAAACTCTGGGCTTTGCTAACCTGGCGGATCGCTCACTGAAATTGCGGTTTGGAGACCTGGGGGGAGTGCTGAACGGCTTCTACAAATACCTGTCTTCCTGGGAGGATCAGAAAGATGCCCAGGTCATACGCGACGCTGTAGCTGCCTTCTATCACAGGCCTACTGATAAGCGTTCGTCCATTCCGGAGAACTACGCTACGGAACTGCAGATCGTCTTTAACTCTCTGGCTGATATGTACTGGCCGGGTGAATACGAATGGATGCAGGGCCAGACAGGTATAGGATTGGCCATATCCGATACCTTGATGTTCCAGCGCGGCGAACCCAATCCCAGTGATCCGGACATGTCCTCGCTCTATGGTTTAGCTCTGCCCTTAATCAAGCGCGGGACAGCCCTGGAAATGGTGCAGATGGAAAGGATCGACGGCTCAGGCTATCTGGGCGATCTGAAGGTATTGCTTCTAACCTACGAGGGACAGAAGCCTCCTGCCGCCTCCATCCACGAACAACTGGCTGAGTGGGTGCGAAATGGTCATGTATTGATAATATTCGGGAAGGGCGATGCATATAACACCGTGCGGGAGTGGTGGAATCAGGATGAAGCCGACTACTCCAGCCCTCAGGAGCATCTCACAGAGCTGCTGGGACTGGGGCGCAATCCATCAGCGGGAGAACATCCCTGCGGTCAGGGATGGGTTATCCTGGATCCGTCTTCGCCTGCCGGTCTAGCCCATGATCCGCAGGGCTGGTCACAGGTAATCGCCAGAACCAGAGAAGCCTGCCAACTGCTGAACCACCCCTGGTATGAGGCTCCGGTACTGGTGCTGCGTAGAGGGCCGTATGTAATAGCTGCTGGCATGGATGAGGTTGACCATTCGGAACCGAAGGCGCTGCCGGGCAGTTTTGTAGACCTGTTCAATGCCCGGCTTGGGGTGCTGGCGGATCCGGTCATTCGCGCCGATTCCCGTTGGCTGCTTTATGATCTAGCCCGCTGCCCTGATCATCCCTGTGTCATAGCCGCTGCCGGCCGCCTGCGGGACGAGTGTTTTGACGAACACACGCTGACTTTTGCGGTAGAAAGCATGGCGGAAAGCACCGGCGTAGTACGTATCCGCATCCCGGCGGAACCCAACAGGGTGTCATTGAGACGCGTTAGTGGCCAGGCAGATGCCATAACTTCAGACTGGGAATGGGATGTGGCATCGCAGACTGTTTTGCTAAGTTTTGCTGGTGATCCCCGGGGGATCATTGTGGAGATAAACTGGTAGTGCCAAGCCTTGGTAGTCGAGTGTCACAAACGATAACGAACTGGAGGAGCAAATGGGATAGGAACACACCATCATCTGGTGATTCTGTGACTGTTTCATTCAATGGATTACATGACCACACTCAAATGTGGAGCTACTAGCTTTTAAGGAGACACATAATATGATATATTGGCAACCATCAACCTCTCGGAAGTATGTTCTTGGCAGCGTTATCGGCGTGATCCTGTTGCTGGGTCTGTCATTCCTGACTAATGCCGATGTAGGACTGCCGGCTATAATAGGTGATAACATGGTTCTTCAGACGGGTATGCTGACGCCCATCTGGGGAAACGCTGACCCGGGCGAGAAAGTCACTGTCACCCTGGGCGATCAGCAAACTGCCGCTACTGCCGATAGTGAAGGCAAGTGGATGGTCAAGCTCAATCCGCCGGATGCTGGCGGGCCGTTCGAGATGACTATCGCAGGCAATAACACCATTACCCTGAAAAACGTTCTGGTGGGAGAGGTATGGATCTGCTCCGGCCAGTCCAACATGCAATGGCCGGTTAATGCCTCCGCAAATGCTGAAAAAGAAATAGCCGAATCTGAATATCATAAGATCCGGCTGTTCAGCGTCAAGCGGGTTGTAGCCGATGAGCCATTGCAGGACACCGAAGGCCGTTGGGTGGAGTGCGGCCCCGAGACTGTGGGAGGATTCTCAGCAGTAGGATACTTCTTCGGCAGTGTTCTGCACAGGGAGCTGGGCGTCCCCGTAGGATTGATCCACACCTCGTGGGGTGGGACGCCCGCGGAATCGTGGACGAGTAAGCCCATGCTCGAATCCGATCTCGTATTCAAGCCGATACTCGATCGCTGGAAGGAACTCATGGCAAAATATCCCCAGGCGCAGAAGAATTACGAAGAGAAGCTCATCCAATGGGAACAGGACTCCCAGAAGGCCAAGGATGAAGGCAAGCCCGCGCCACGGAAACCCTGGCCGCCTGTTGGTCCTGGCCATCCGCATAAACCCTCAGGGCTATATAATGCCATGATCGCGCCCTTGATCCCATACACCATCAAAGGGGCCATCTGGTATCAGGGTGAGTCCAACGCGGGCAAGGCATATCAGTATCGCAAGCTCTTTCCAGCCATGATCTATGACTGGCGGCACTCCTGGGGACAGGAAGATTTCCCGTTCCTGTTCGTTCAGCTTGCCAATTTCACAAAGATCCTGCCTGAGCCGGGAGAAAGCACCTGGGCGGAATTGCGCGAAGCCCAGTTGATGACGCTCGCGCTGCCGAAGACTGGCATGGCTGTCACAATCGACATCGGCGAAGCCAACGACATCCATCCGAAAAATAAACAGGACGTGGGCAAACGTCTGGCACTGGCGGCGCTTGCGGTCGCTTACGACGAGGATCTGGTTTACTCCGGGCCTATCTACAAGTCCATGAAAGTCA
>Ga0114922_10006725_pt1 | contig 10536 bp, 14 predicted proteins | sample AartaG_FD_100975 | JGI IMG/M metagenome (GOLD analysis project Ga0114922, IMG submission 100975) | Deep subsurface microbial communities from Aarhus Bay to uncover new lineages of life (NeLLi) - Aarhus_00045 metaG | ecosystem: Environmental > Aquatic > Marine > Oceanic > Sediment | place...
AACCCCCAGTTAGTCCTTGAATGGCAAATAGCATAGCATTAGTTTTGTTAGGATCTGCATCTGCTGCATAATTAATTGCAAAAGATAGAAGTTTAGAGTTATACGCAGAGTTTATTCGTAAAAAAGTATGTCCAAACATAGAAGCTGGAGAGTTAATATGTGCAGTTGGAAAAACAAGTGTTACAGATTTTGGATTTAATCTTTTTAAAATTTTATCATACTCTTTACACTCTACTTTTGGAAAATTATTAATATGGAGTTTTTCTTTTAACCAACTTTTTCTAGCTGGAAAACGGCATGCTGAAGAGTTATCATCAAATCTAGTCTCATTAAATAAGGCATCTATTGTAGCATGAAGTTCTGCGTGAGAATCAGTTTTTCCATCTTTAGAGAAAAAGAATTTTTCATCATCTACTTCACTCTCTCCATCTACCATATGAAGTAAAATATTCCAGTATTTATCTTGAGATAAATTGAGCTTACCAGCTTTGTTTTTATACCCCAAGGTCACCTCGTACTCTTGTGATGAAGCAAATGTGATGTTAGTGATTAAAAGTAATAGTAAGAATAATTTGAATAAAATTGGTAAATCCTGAAATGGAAGAGTTATTGAAGTTATAGAAAATAATTAAACGAGAAAACCTCGTTTAATTATTTGTAAATTATAAAGATGTAGTTGAGATATTGTCTAAAACTTCATTCATCTCTACTTTTTGTGAAGTATAGATAGAGTTATAGTTAGCTTGAAGTGAAGCAGAGAAAGTTGCCTTATCTTCAACATTTAAAAGTTCAGCCAATGTATTTAATGATTCACCATGACCAACAGAGATCTCTTTTGCAAGAATATCCATGTTAGAAGCTACAAACTCCTCAGCCATCTCATTCATAACAACTTTAGTTTTTTTACAGCCTAAAGTTCCTGTAGTAATACCAAATGTTGGTTACCTGAAATACCATTTGTTGTTGCTTGAAGTGCAAGCATAACAGCTGATGAGTTGTCTTTAATAATTACAGAACCAAGACCACAACCAGTCTGATTGTTAGGTGAAGCGAAGAGAGTTGATGTTAAAGCTATAGTTGCTATAGCACTTACTAGAATTTTTTTCATATTATACCCCTGATTTTGATTTAAAATATTTTAAGATAGATAGGCTTAAAATAATGTTAATATTTTTTATGTATGTGGAAAAATAATAATGATTGATAATTCCTAATCAATTGGTGCCTTTAATAAGGTATAATTACATCTATAATGCATAAATTACAAGAATACCTAAATTCTCATCCACTTAGTGAGATTCACCCATCAGATATAGCAAAAATTTTAAAGCAATTAGATGATAGTGAATTTTCTGATGCCTTAAAACTTGTACCTAAAAATCTTCTTGGTGATGTTGCTCTTGCTCTTCCTGATAGATACTTTGATGATGTTGTAGAAAACCTTAGTGTAGATGAACTCTCTCACGCAGTAACAGAACTAGAATCTGATGATCAAGTTGATTTTATGCAAGAGCTTGAAGAGATTGATGAAGGCGTAGCCTCTAAGGTTTTTGATACTTTACATGAAGAGGATCAGGCTGAGATAACAAAGCTTCAAAAGTATTCAGAAGATGAAGCTGGTGCATATATGCAACTTGAGATATTTACAGCATTTAAAGATGAGATTGTTCAAGATGTTATTAAAAGATTTGCTAAACTAAGAAAAGCTAATGAACTTGAAAATGTTCAAAATCTTTTTATAATTTCAGAAGATAAAAAACTGAAATTTGCAGTTGGATTAGATGATCTACTAATTTTTGATTTTTCTAAAACAGTTATAGAAAATATAGAAGGTTCTCAAGATAGTTTTGAGCCAAAAACTGCACAAGATAGAGAAAATATAAAAGATGTTGTTCATTATTTTGAAGAGTATGACCTCTCCGTTATGCCTATAGTAAACGCCTATGGCTTTTTGATTGGTCGTATAACATCGGATGATATTTATGATATTATTAATGAACATGCAACTGAACAGATGTATAATCTTGCAGGGGTTGATGATGATGCTGAAGATGATGATGAAATTATTAAAGCTGGTAAAAAAAGGGCTACTTGGTTAGGGCTTAATCTTTTCACTGCCATAGCGGCATCTTTTGTGATAGCAATGTTTGCAGATACTTTAGAGAGTATGGTTGCACTCGCTATACTTATGCCAATTGTAGCTTCAATGGGTGGGAATGCTGGAACTCAAAGTTTAACAGTTGTTGTAAGGCAGTTAGCACTTGGTGATATCTCTCAGGGTGATGCAATGAGGATTATTAAAAAAGAGACAATAATTGCACTCGGAAATGGTATCTTATTTGCTATAATAATAGGAATAATATCATACCTGTGGTTTGAGATTGAACTTCTTGGCTTAGTTATAGCTTTAAGTATGATAATTAATCTTTTATTTGCTGGTCTTTTTGGTGCAGCTGTACCGTTGTTTTTAAAAAGGCTGGATGTTGATCCAGCAATTGGTAGTACTGTTATTTTAACAACTATCACAGATGTTGTAGGTTTTTTTAGTTTTTTAGGACTTGCAACATATATTTTATTTTAAGGAATTTGTAAAAATTGGATTTATTGATACTTTATTTCGCTCTTGCAGTAGGAATATCATTTATATGCTCGGTGTTAGAAGCTGTACTTTTATCAGTTAATATGTCGTATATATCGTTGTTAGAAAAAGAGAAGCCTAGAGTTGGAAAACTTCTGCGTATTCAAAAAGTGGAGATAAGCAAATCTATCGCTTCTATTTTAATATTAAACACTATTGCCCATACACTAGGAGCTGCTGCTGTTGGAGCTCAAGCTGCTATTTTATTTGGTAATGATGCTGTTGTAATAATCTCTATTGTGATGACATTTGCAATTCTCTTTTTATCTGAAATTATACCTAAGACAATAGGTGCACTTTATTGGAAGCAGTTAGCTCCAGCCTCTGCACATGCAATAAGAATCTTTATCTGGATTACATATCCTATTATCTTAACAACACTTGCTGTGACAGATAGAATCTCAAAAGGAAAAGAAGATGCTAACTCCCTTACAAAAGAGGAACTTTTAGAGAGTATGTTACTGAGTGAAGATGAGGGTGTTATTGATGAGAAAGAATCTGATGTAATTGAAAATATTTTAAATCTTGATAATATAAAAGTTGGTGAGGTCTTAACCCCTAGAAGTGTGATTTTTGCACTTGATGAAAATATGACTATAAAAGATATAGTTGAAACTAAAAATGATATTTTCAATTTTTCAAGAATACCTGTATATAATAGTTCAATTGAAGATGTAACAGGGATAGTACTTACAAAGAAAATATTTCAACAAGCACTTAGTGATGACAGTGTAACTGTAGGTTCTATTAAAAATGAGATCTTCTCTATAAATGAAAATATTCCAGTTTCAAAAGCACTTGATCTGTTTATTACTAAAAAAGACCACATGTTTTTAGTTATGGATAATTATGACCAAACTGAGGGAATCTTAACGCTAGAAGATTGTGTTGAGACTATACTAGGTGTTGAAATTATGGATGAGAGTGATGCTAATGAAGATATGAGAGAGTTAGCAAAGCTAAAGATGAAACAAAGAAGAAGAAAACAAAAAGATTTACATTAAAGTAAAAATATAGTTTTATTTAAATCCTATATTTCTAATATAGGAATTTAAATTGTAGAGTTTTACGATAAGATATCATTCATATCAACATCACCACCAATATCATTTACTAGTTGATCCATTAAATTAAATAGTTTGTTGGAGTGCTCTTCTGCATCTTTAAATTTTTGCATAATTAAATCTTCAGCTTTCTCTTTTGTCATACAACCACCATTTAATGAACATTCTAAATTATCATTTATTAGAGAGTGAAAAGCAACATGGTGTTGTTCCATCTGTTTAAATATAGTGTTTGACCCAAATAGTCTTTGTCCAGTGCTATAATACCATGTACCTAATCCACAGCTTTGAGAATCTGTTTTAAGTTCCTTAGTTACAGTTCCATTTACTACAGCTGAATAAGCATTAGATTTAAAAAGTATATGATGAATTTTGTAGTTTGATAAAAATAGAGCAAAACTACTCTGATTAGATTTTTGAGAGGTTGATCTCATATCTGTAGTAAGTGTTCCCATAGTATCTGAAAAATTATTCATAGTGTCACTTGCACTATTTGCAATAGTACTCATATTTGATGCATTCTCTGAGATACCACTTGATTGCTGTTGGAGATTTTGTATTGTAATACTTATCTCACCAGTTGCTTTACCGGTTCTCTCAGCTAACTTTCTAACCTCGTCAGCAACAACTGCAAAACCACGACCATGTTCACCAGCACGAGCTGCTTCTATCGCTGCATTTAATGCTAGTAGGTTAGTTTGGTCTGCAATATCTTTAATGAGGTTTACAACTGTAGTTATCTCATTTACATTAGAATCCATCTGCTCAATAGCATCAACAGTATCGGTAACTAGTTCACTTAAGTTAGATATTTCAGTTGTAGTGGCTTCAACCGCACCATAAGTTTCTTCTGCTGACACTGATGCATTTGATGTAAGTTTTGTAACCTCTGCAAATGAGTGTTCAGTTTTATGAATATCTGAAGTGATTAGGTCTAAATTTCCTTTCATACCCCCATTTAGCGTACTAAATGATGTTGAAAGTTGTCCCATTAGTTTATATCTTTCATTTGCTTTCATAGATGATACAGCTTGCCCAATTGCATTGGCTGTGTCTTTAAATTCACCTTGAAGACCCTCTGGAAACATACTTCTATACATTTGACCCTCACTCACTGCTTGTATAGTGTTTCTTGTTTCTCTTAAAATAATTTCCATTTGATCAAGAGAGTTGTTTATATCCCAAGCAATACCCTCAATGGCTGTAGAGTTGTTATGTAAAATAATACGAGAAGCGAGTTTTCCATTTTTTACATCTTTTAATACACTTGCTATCTGTTCTATTAGTTCCGATTCACTGTTATTAGTATTTGTGAAATTTGAGAAAAAGCTCATATTGTAGCTCCTTTTTGAAGATTTATTACAAATTCATCATATTCTATTTTATGAGATTTTAGAAGTTCATTTAAAACTTTTTCAGCGGCATCTATGTTTCCTCTAGATTCAGCTTCAAGAAGTGACTTGTAGATAGGGGTAATTATATCGATTGCACTCTGAGGGGCTTTTCTTCTTACTGAAGTGTAAGAGATAATACTTCCTCTTGAATCTAAATCTGCTGTAATATAAGCAAATACCCAGTAATAACCACCATCACTACATAGATTCTTAACAAATCCAAAAAACTCTTTTTTATTTTGTATAAGATCCCAAGCAATTTTAAATGTTATTCGTGGCATATCAGGATGTCGTATGAGGTTATGATTAGCACCAATTATATCTGATGGTTGGTATCCAGCCATTTGAGTAAACATCTCATTACAATATATAATTTTACCTTTAGTATCTGTTTTAGATACTATAAAATCATTATCACCTAGTTTTTTTTCATTGTTGTTTATATGCGATGGAGCATCTTTCTTTGATAAAATTCTATTAGACATATAGAAGCCTTTAAATTACTATTTTAATGATTATATCTAAGTTTTTATGTTTATATTTGCAATTTTATAAAAAAGTCTCTAAAAAATGACTATCTATCTCTTTTCCCAAGGAGTTAGCCTTTTGTGATATTTATAAAAGTAACAGCTATTAAACTCATCATTCCACCTATTATGATATGCATCTGCATAGGTTCATCTAAAACTATCCAAGCGATAATTAGAGCAAATATTGGTACTAAAAACATGTAAGAACTAGTCACTTCACTCCCAAGTTTTCCTGAAACCATAAAGTAAATAGTTGTTGCTATTGTTTGTCCAAAAACACTTAGATATATAAGTGCAATCCAAAATTTAGTCTCTTGTTCAAACACTCCAAGTAAATCAGCACCACTTAACAAGCCATAGCCAAGTGAAACTATAGTGGCAACAAACGAGATGATAAAACTGTAATGAATAGGATGGATATGTTTGTATGAGTATTGAGAGAGTAGGGTGACTCCAGCCCAGATAGTTGCACAGAGTAAAAAATAGATGTTTGAGCTATTTAAAAAAAGATTAATATCACTTATCTGAAGCATTATTGTTGCACCAGCTAAGCCAAGAGCAATGCCAAAATATTGAAACTTTTGTAGATTCTTTTTAAAGATAATTGCGACAAGTAAAAAGGTCATAATAGGTGTAAGTGTAGTGATAATAACTCCACCACCACCTGCAAGACCATACTTGATTCCAAAAAAAGAGGAGACCATAAAGGCTATATTTAAAATAGAACTTCCTCCAATATACTTGAGGCTTGATCTGTTTAAAATAATAGGTTTTTTAAAGAAAAATAAAATGGGTAAAAATGAGAGACTCATAATAAAAAATCTCCAAAATACTATAACCTCTACAGAGAGTTCAGGAGTTAAAACCTTTAAGGCACTCCATCCACCACCCCATAGAATCATACTAAGTATGAGAAGATATTTATATGAAGAATCTTTGAGCAATATTACTCAGTTCTTGTTGTGATATCGATACCTTTTTCTTTGAGAAGATATCCTATCTCAACAACTCTATTTTTCCACTTTTCAGATTCCATAAATCCTGCATAAGCATCCATCTCTTTTTCTTGCACTTTTTGTGCGATAGTATCTATGTTTAAAAGTACCTCTTGTAATTCTGATTCTAAGTCTTCTACTGTTGTTTGCATTGTTTTTCCTTTTTATTTGTTGATTTCGTCTAAAATCCAATCCCATTTACCAAAACTGCTATCAGCATTGATATGTCCTGCATTTTCTAAAACTTTCATCTCTATGTTTAATGAATGTTGTAGCTCTTTTGCTTCATTTTGATTCATATATGGGTCATTCGTTGAAGTGACTAAAATTGTGTTTTTTGCATTAAGATTCTTTGGAATCTCCACTGGAAAAAACTCTTCTAACTCTTTTATGTCACAATTTATACTAGGTGGTGCAACAAGAAAAAGTTTTTCAATTTCATTGAGACTTTTATTATTGCATAGATGAAACCAAAGTGTATTTGCTAATGAGTGACAAATCACAATATCAGGTTTAAAATCAAGCAACTCATCTTCTAACTCTTTTCTCCAAACATCAAGTTTAGGAGAATCAAAGTTACTAAATTTTAAAAAGCTTACCTTACCATAGTTTTTTACTAGTTCGCCAGCTAACCAGCTTTGCCAGTGTGGAAAATCACTTCCACCCCAGCCATGAAGTATAAGAATCTTCTTTGCCATTATTCTACTAATTTCTTGAAATTTTTAACAGTCAATAGTTTTAGATTCTCACCTTTAAGTGATTTGAGTTCATTTGAGAATCCTCTTTTTGAGAAGATAACAAATATATCTGCTTTCATACTTGCTTTTTCACAAGACTCTTGAAGACGAGTAAGTTCACTTTTTTTAATTTTTGCATTTGTATATTTTGTAGTTCCAGCAATAATTTTTCCAGACTTAGTTGTTGCAAAAATATCAATCTCAACATCATTATCCCAATAAGAGCTAATCTCTACAATAGGATCCTCTGCAAATGAACTCTTTAACACTTCATGTGCTAGTTGTGTAAAAGTCAACTGTACAAACTCACTCTCACGGTTTGTAAAAGCCTCTCTTATCTCTTTATAATCACCATCACGAACACCCTTAAAAAGTGGAGATACAAAAGCAAACCAGAATCTTAAAAATGGAGATGTGAAATAAAGCTTATTTGAAACTGCTTCATTTTCTGCCCAAGATGTAAATATTTTTTTAGATTTTTCTAACCTTATTATTCCGGTATCGATTATTTCATCAAGAGCATTTTCACCCACCTCTTTAGAGATATTTGCTCTTTTAAATGCAGTGTGTGGTTTTCCATCACCCTGAGCAATTCCAGTAAGAATAGAGTGGTATAAAGGCATACCAGTGGTGAGCTCTGTTACATCATTACGGATATATCTAAAGTCTGGCAAAATCACTTTTTCTATAAGTTCTATAGATGATTTAGAGGTATCAATATCACCCCAGCTAATACCACCAAAAATAGAAAATTTTTCTACTGCTTCTTCAAAATTATTTGGTTTATGTTCTTTGTAAAATGAGCGAAACTGCTCTTGTATTGGTTGTGTATTTAGCATGATGATATTAGCCTTTGAAAGTATTTATCTAATTTTACTATAATGTTCTCAAAAATGTAAGTGATAGGGATAAATATGTTAGATGGAACGATAAGAAAAAACATTAAACATGGTCAAAGTGTAGCGATAGTCTTAAAACAAGATCAACAAAGTGGACTTTTGACAGATGGGATTGTGCGAGATATTTTGACAAAATCTCCAAATCATCACCACGGCATAAAAGTGCGACTTATGAGTGGCGAAGTTGGGAGAGTTAAAGAGATATATTAATTATCTCTAATAAATCAGTTTTACTGATCAAGTAAAATAAGTATAGCATAAAGAATTGCATATAGTTTATATTTCTCTCTTTTACTATTATAAATAAATATTATAATAGTTACATAGATATAGTTAAAGGAGTAGTTATGTGTATTCCTCATGGAGCTACAGGATCAAAATCTAATGGTTTCGTTCCTGATGAAAAACCAAAAAAACATATAAAAAGAGTTTCTCAAGATGAGTTTGAGAAGGGTGATCCTGATTTTGTAGACGAGAGGATTATCGAAGATAAGCCTAAAAAAAAGGAATCTTTTTTTTCATCTTTATTTGAAGAATAAACTATTTTGAAAGTAATATAGTCAATTGAGATGCTTTTTTTGCATCCATTTTTGTCAAAATTTGTCCTACAATTTTTGGTTTTAGTGCTTGTAATATTACCACTGCTTCTTTAGCATCCATATCTGAGAGTATATTTGCTGAAGAACCTGCTTTCATTTTTGAAAATGTTTGCGCAATTTTATTTGTTTTAATCTCTTTTATCTCTTTGAGAATTGCCTCATTTTTTGTAAGCATAGCTTTTATAGATTCTTCTTTCTCTGTTATCGCTGCAAGGTTTCTATCAACAACTTCCTCTTGTTGGGAAATTTTTACCTCTTTCATTTTAAGTAACTCTTCAGTTGCCGTTTTGAGAGCGCTTAGTGCTTGTTTTTGTTCATCTATTCTTTCAAGTTCAACTAATAGCTCACTTTTTCTCTCTTTAAATATCTCTGTACAGTCAAAAAGTCTGTCACTTTTTTGTATTGCCATTAGTGATGTAAGTGTAAATAGTATAAGTATAAAAAATCTCATATTTCCTCTTTTTTATTATTTCTTGTGTGAGTTATAAGTGCAATCTCATCTAAGTCTTTTGCATCTTGCAGTTCTTGTTTTTTTAGTATTTTTTTTATCTCTTGTAGTTCTAAGTATTTAAACTTTTCATGCTCAATCATATCTTTATTTAGTTGCTCTTTCGCTTGATTTACTTGATTTTGTGCAAAATTTATCCACTCTTTATTGCTTTGTATTGTGTTTCTTTGAGAATCCAAAAGAGTTCTTGAAGCTAAAAAGTCACTAATATTTCCAGATATTGGGGTTTGTAGATCATTGAGTGAAGTGAATGATTTCTCTAATGCAAGATTTGCATTTTTAAGGTCTATATTTGCATTTTGAAGAACACTTTCGCTCTTCTCCATAGTACTTTTTTTTAAAGTTACTAAGGAGCTAAAGCGAGTTTTCAAAAGTTAAACTTTAAAGGATGATTGTATCATCTCTCTCAGGTGAAGTAGAGATAATTCCAACCTTAGTTTGTGAAATCTCTTCGATTACTTTTACATACTCTTGAGCAGTTGCTGGTAAATCTTCAAATTTTCTAACACCTACTGAGTTGTCCCAACCTTTAAAAGTTTTGTAGATTGGTGTTACAGAATCTAAATCAGATGGCATATAATCTATCTCAACACCATCAAGTTCATAAGCAACACAAACTTTTACTTCATCAAAACCATCAAGAACATCAAGTTTCATAAGTGAAAGTTCATCACAACCATTTAAACGAGAAGCATATCTAGTAGCAATTGCATCGAACCAACCACATCTTCTAGCTCTTCCTGTTGTTGTTCCAAACTCATGCCCTTGCTCACCAAGTCTTTGTCCATCTGCACCCTTATCTTCAGTTGGGAATGGTCCATTTCCAACACGAGTACAGTAAGCTTTTACAATTCCAGTTACTTTACCGATATCTTTAGGATTGATTCCTAAACCAGTACAAGCACCAGCACTTACAGTTGCAGATGAAGTTACATAAGGGTAAGTTCCATGGTCTATATCTAGTAAAGTACCCTGCGCACCCTCAAGTAAGATTCTTTTATCAGCATCAATTGCTTTCCAAACCATCTGAGTAGTGTCAGTGATAAATGGAGCTAGTTTAGTTTTGAACTCTTCTAGTTGAGAAAGAAGTTCAGATTCTATTGGAGTAGCTATTTCATAAATATCAAAGATAGCTCTGTTTTGCTCAAAGTACTCAATAATAGAAGTAGTTA
>Ga0114922_10006726_pt1 | contig 10536 bp, 11 predicted proteins | sample AartaG_FD_100975 | JGI IMG/M metagenome (GOLD analysis project Ga0114922, IMG submission 100975) | Deep subsurface microbial communities from Aarhus Bay to uncover new lineages of life (NeLLi) - Aarhus_00045 metaG | ecosystem: Environmental > Aquatic > Marine > Oceanic > Sediment | place...
AAATCAAAAAGGTTTTGAACACATATATTTTTCGGAGTAATTTTAAGATTTATAAACTGATCCATGTATTTTCGGAACCACTCCTCTATTGTCTGCTTACCTTTAAATTCTCCACTGACAGATAAGTCACCCGGATAAACCCATGTTGATTCATCGTGCCAGGTTGCAAGAAAACTGTTGATGTCTCGACTATTTAACGATTCATATGCAGAGGCGGTCTTTTTCTTTGCTATTAAAGCTCCAATCATGGTTTTCCCTCCTTTTGTTTGAAAAAAAAATGACGTTAGTTATGCTTAATATTGCTAATAAATTTTGTGTGTATTTTGGTAATCTATGCAAAATTCAACATAGCTTGCTATGATCTAAAATAATCAATGTTACCAAAAACACCCGTGGAGACTAGCAGACGAACCCGAATGTTCAGCTCTTCACAACATATTATATTTGACCTCTCCTATCCAATTCAATTCGTCGGTATATACTACGTGCCATAACCTGAAATCCAGACAAATTTCAGTATTCTAACACTAATCATAACCTCTACTTTACCTACCTTATCAAAATTCCCCACTTTAAAGAACTAAAAACCGAAAAATACTTAACTTTAGTTTTATTACTATGCCCCTGAGAGCCTTATGAGCTTACCCTGGAGGGAAAGTGAGATGAAAAGAGAATACCGCTTAATCAAGTTGAGGAGCGAAACAGTACAGGATTTAAAGAGATTAATGACAGAGATGGGTATAGGCAGTCTTGACGATCTAGTAAAGACCATGATTCGCGTCACCAATGAGCATCGCTTTATTCTTAAAGGAAGTGGATGGGATATTTATTCAAAAAGGTGATAAAAATAAACTCGACGCTATTGCAACAGGTAGGTGAGGAAAATGGTGTGCTTCAAGAGAAACTCACTCGCAACCCTCTCATTGGAGCAATCGGTGGGGTCTTTAATCGAGTTGTAGATCTTAAAGAACGGGCACGAGAATACTACTTTGCGGTAATCCTATCCCAATACCGATGCCCAAAATGCAACGGGCCTCTCTATATGAGCGGCCAGAGTGAATGTTCTTGTTTGTGCGGAAATACCTTTGATCCTACGCTTGCCTTTCAGAAAAGCACCTGCTGTGGAGCTAATCTGGTTCGCAAGACCTTCCATTATGCCTGCTCATGCTGTTATAAAGCTGTCCCTTCTCGCTTCCTTTTTGATGAGAAACTCTTTGATAAAACTTATTTTAGGGAAATGATGCAGGAGTCCAGAAGAAGGACAGAAGAAAAGAGAGAGGAGGTAAGAAGGCTTTTGGCTGAGTCGCGATCAGGGGCATTGCCTCTCATGGAGGAGCCGTGCCTCGATTCCATTCCCGGCCTTATTCAGGATCTGAATGATTTTGTTCAAGAGGATTCGTGTGAAGCAGGAGAGCTATTTTTTGATACTCAAAGCTCTTTCCACATGAATGACTATCATGATCATATTATGTCCATTCTCAGCTGGGAGAGTATCCCTTTCTCAGGTATTGCCCCACTCATTGAGGATAGCCATCAAGACAGGATATGGAGGTTTATCACACTGGTCTTTATGCAAAACGACCATGAAGTTGAGCTCACCCAGTACGGAAATGATATCTTAGTTCAAAAAGTTTATCATGAAACTTACAATTAAAGACAAGGATTTCCTGGAGCGTTTGAAGCCACTTTTTGATTCAAAGGTCCTAGACATAGAGCTAAAAAAAGATGGCTTAAAGCGCCTCATTTTGAGAAAAAACTATGGTGACAAGATAACCTCCTGCTTCAATCTGACCCGACAGGGTATCAGGTGGCGGTTTCACCATATTTTCTCAGAGATTTACGTTTCAGCCTATGAAGTTATATATTTCGTAGAAAGCCTATTTGGTACTGAACTCCGCCAGAAAGCAATAGAAATTGCCAGGGAGCGGGTTGAACTAAGGAAAAAGGCTCATAAAATGGGCCATTTTGATTTTTACCGTCGAAAAAGTGAGTGAATAATATAAATCAATAGTCGTTCAATTGTAAAGGAATTTACCCTCCTAACAAAACCAGCACCACAGCTACTGAAACAGTAGATAAATCTGTTCGGAAGGGCCGATTTGCCATAGAAGGGGCCTGGATGAGCAGGAGTTCCACGGAATCGCAGGGTTTTCGGTAGGTCAGGGTTTTCCTTTACCCATCACGTTACTGGCAAAAAAATTTTAACATCGCCAAAAAACACAACTGCCCCTTCGAATACCTTATTTTAGTCAAATAGATAGGGGTGAAAAATATGCCAAACAACAAGATCGAGCTGAACTACAACAAGATTGCCAGGATCCAGGGCCTGGATGAGCTCTCTAAAATATTATTCCCGGACAATAAGAATCATCAAAAGATTTTCCTGGCAATATTCATCGAGCTTAAATACGCTCCCCAGGAGTTTCTGCCCTCTCTAAGACCTCTTTGTGATAAATACGGGTTTACTTCCCGTATGCTGGAGACTGTGCGCAGCAAGATGCGGCGGATGGGCATTATTAACCATGTGTCTCGCTTCAACAAGGCTCATGGCTATAGAGAGGGCTGGGTATTCTCCAATCGATTCTCTCGTGCTCTGACTCACTTGGCAGAACTCATACAAGACTTCAAAAATAGAAAAGATGCCCTTCAGGAGCAGAAAGACCGAGACTTGTTTATGTATCTTTGATCTTTCTTACGTTACAAATTGCTCATTTCATAGTTCCGCAGTCTATCGATTTATTTTCCATATAGAAAATATCGGTTTAAATTGTTATTCTTCATTCTTGCTTAAAACAAAACCAAAAATACAGCTCCTAAGGTGTCAGTGATATGAAGAAGGAAATCTCTCTTATCGCACAGAAGATCTCAGAAGGTGGTAAGACCATTGTTTTCACTGGTGCCGGGATATCCACTGAAAGCGGTATCCCTGACTACCGTAGTAAGGGTGGAATCTGGGATAAATTCCAGCCAGTATACTTTGATGAATTCATGTCCTCAAAGAAGGCCCGCATAGAATATTGGCGGCGCAAATCAGAGCTCTACCATGATCTTGTGCGGGCTCAACCCAACCCTGCACATATGGCTATCTCTCAACTCTATGAGATGGGCTTACTTCAAGCAGTTATCACCCAAAACATCGATGGTCTCCACCAAGAATCCGGCCTTCCTGATGATACGGTCATCGAATTACACGGCAGCAACCGCCGGGTACGCTGTATGAGGTGTGGAAAAACTACTTCCATACATGAGGCACAGAAACGTATAGAGGGAGGAGACGTGGCTCCGGAGTGCGAATGCGGCGGCTATCTGAAGCCAGATACCATTTCATTCGGCCAGGCTATGCCTGAAGAGGAAGTAGAAAAGGCAACCGAGTTATCCCGAAACTGTGATTTCTTCATGGTTGTGGGATCAACCCTGGTAGTTCAACCAGCTGCACTGATGCCGCACTATGCAAAACAGAGCGGTGCCTTCCTTGCCATCATCAACCTCTCAGAGACTCCGTGTGATGATATCTGTGATGTGCTGATTCGGGGGAAAGCAGGGGAGGTGTTGTCGGAGATAGTGAATGAAATAGAACGGATTAGGGATAGTTAATGGTGTATATGGGATGAGCATTTAGTGACCAGAATTATCCCCGGGTAGCGGACTCATGATCTCCCAGGTCTTGCCATAGCGCTTTATCGGGTTTTCTATTTAAAGTTTCTCCATTGGACATTTTCTAGACTTCCCTCCATAAGAAACGCCCCTAGAATAGTCTTTTACCACTCGAAAATGACTGAAAGCCAGAATTCAAGGTTACTAGGCTGAAAATACCCTATGGGTCTGACAAAACAGCCCGAAATGTAGGCAAAACAACCCTATTCTTTTGTAAGTTATGGCAACCAGACCTCAAAAAAGCGTAAGATTTTCGTCATCAGAACAAGCATTTTCTGCCTGGATCAAGCACATTTTTGCACCAAAAACACTGAAGAATGTTGTGTTTGGACAGCTTTTTGAGGCATTTTTTCTCAATTTCTTATTCATTCATAAGAGGGGGAGGGTAGATTAAACGGTGAACCTATAATAAATATAGTGTAGTATCTTATAACTATATATATTTAAAAATTTTTCTGATAATTCAAAAGTGACGACACGTATTTTGATACATCCAAACAAGCTTTTTCAGTTTCACCATTCAATCTAGTCCCTCTCCCTCCCACCGCCGTCCGAAAAATATTTAAATGAGTTAAATCCATTAAATGGTACAAGACCAAATTAAATGGTGGATTTAATGAGATTGAAAGATGCTCTTAATGCTTACAGCGTTATTGTAAAGAATCCCATGGTATTCTCCCTTGATTATGTTCCACAGAAAATCTATGAAAAGGCAGAGATCATTCACGTCAGAAATCACATCCTTAATTTCTTGCGATTGAAATTACCTCAAAATACCTTAATCATAGGGCCTTCTGGCACTGGGAAAACATTATCAGTGTTGAAATACAAAAAAGAGCTGAGTCAAGATTTCCCGGATTTTGAGATGAAATATGTCAACTGCCGGGATGCATACACCTCATACAGGGTCATTACAAAGCTCACACCCATACCTTTGAGGGGAATCAGCCTGGATGAAGCCTTTGATTCTTTTTTCTCAAAACAGAAAAAACACCTGCTTCTGGTCTTAGATGAGGTGGATAAACTGAGAGATCACGAAATCCTGTATAACTTTAGCAGGATCAAAGAGGTGACCCATGATTTTAAATATAGCATATCCCTTTTTCTTATCTCCAACAATCCACGGTGGTCCGAAAACCTGGAATCATCCATTGCAAGCTCGTTGCGCTTGGAGCCAGAGATCTTTGGATCGTACACAGCTCCTGAGCTCACAAGAATCGTAACCTCACGAGCCAGGGAAGGGTTGATTAAAGGCACCTATGATACTGCTGTTCTTGACTATATTGCAGCGAAAACCACAAAGGAAGCATTTGCTGATGCACGGGTTGCGATCATAACGCTGCTCAAAGCCGCCAGGAGATCTGAGGTCAGCAAGAAGAAAAGGCTTTTACGGGATCATGTGGATGAGATATTTGACAAGGTAAACAAAGACCTTGAGGTAGAAAACCTGAGCAGGCTCAATACAACTCCATTTGCTATCCTTTATGCCTGTATACGCTGCGACAAAAAGTCTGCAAAAGAGATATACACTTACTACCAGAGGCTTTCAGATAGGTTTGCCCAAAGAAGTACTGTGAAATATGTCCAGTTTCATAACAACCTTAGTTACCTTCAATCCCAGAACGTAATTCAGCTGTGGAAGACCAAGGTGGGCAACTATTTTATGACAGAGATAAAGCCAAACATCTCACTGAAAGCTGTGGAAAAAGAATTTGAAAAAAGGATGAAGCAAGGGGTGTTGTAAAATAATTGCATTATTTGAATGTGACTGGTGATTTGAAATTGTTTTGTTTTGAATCTACGAGGGCTCACATTTTATCGAATTGGAGAATACAAAGAGGCCGAGGCATCGGCTCATACGATTCATCATGGTTAAATGGTTATGCTTTCTTTGCTTCCTGTGGAACCGGAATCAGCCTGACTCTCCTCCAGAATTAGATTCAACACCTTCTCCACATCCCCCATTACTTCAAGGCATGCTCTCACTGGCGTCAGGTTTGTTTCTTTCGCGTAATGGGAAATGTATTGATGGTTGTTCCCAAGATACCTGGATGTCTTCCCCACCATGTTACACAGCACAGCCGCAGTGAGTTCTGCCACGATCTCTTTTTTCCAGTACTGGGTATTGTTGAAGTCTGTTGCTACACGCTGGTGCGCGGCATGAGCAAGCTCATGAAAGAATACGCTCTCTTCTCTGGTAGCCAGGCCTATCTCTTTCCTTTCGTGTGAAAAATATCCATAACAACGATAGTTGCCAGGGATTGCCTTGACTGATATGTCCCATTCTTGCGCCTTTTCTATTAGAGGAAGCTCTGGGAGTTCAATCCGTTGGTAGTCAAGCGGTTCTCCTTCGGTGTTTTCCACCCTGAAAACAGGTCGTGCCATGAATCCTGCCAATATTTCCTCTTCTTCGCCTTCTTCATTCTCACGCCTCACCATCCTCGGCACAAGGATATAGAGTGCCTTTGATCCCTTCTTCACACATCTCTTGACCTTCTTCCATTGCCTGAATCCCCGGGCATCCATAGTACTTGAGATATACATGAGTGTCCTGTTGAGCAGTGACCACCGTGAAGAAGGGATATCAGGTATCGGAAATACACTGTAGGCAATTGCCTGTGGAATGTCACCTGATTCAAAGCACGCTAAAATGCTCTTCAGTACCTCCTTAATATTCTTCGCCATTCTACCACCTCCAGGAGATTTCCCCTGAGAAATAGGGAAATCTCCGAAGGCAAGCAGACAGCAGCAGAGAAAGCTCTTAAAAAAAATCCAAATATTTTTCGCCTCGCACTTTAATAATTGCCTGTTTTTGACACTCTTTTTACAAGAAGCGCTTTTAAAATCTATTGGAGAACTGCTATGCAAAATAAAGCACTTGGTGTAAAAGGCCTCATTATGAGGGAAGACAAGGCGCTAGTGCTTTTCAAGTCAAACGGCGAGCTGGACCTGCCAGGGGGCCGAATTGAGGGAGGTGAGGAGCCTGTAGAAAGCCTTTATCGCGAGATCTTTGAAGAAACAGGGCTAGCGGTGAAAGTAATAGCCCCTTTGCTACAGTGGTCATTTTTGAAAGACTCTGCATTACTGGTAAGAGGTATAACCTACTATTGTCAATATCTGAGTGGAAGGGTTATATTGAGCAATGAGCACTCCGAGTATGATTGGTTTGAACGTTATACTGTTGAATGGCTAAACTGGAAACGGCCCTTTTTAGAGAATGGAGGCCATGATTTGTTCGGCTGTCTGCAGAGACAGGATGATCGTTCTCAAAAGCCATATAAAGAATCATCATGTTATGGAGGAAACCAACATAAAAGACCCAATACGAACACTCCCAGGCAAAACAAACAATGGAAGACCGTTTGATTTTTACATACAGGAGCAGGTCAGAAAAGGCACCCTGAGGCTTGAACGAGTTTCAAGAGATACCCTTGGCACCCCGAGACATTTAGAAATATATCGTACCACCAGAAAGACCAATTTCATTGCTGATTGGGTCAATACTGCGCAGGATAAGGACTACTGCTGTGAGTACTGGGCAGATTTAAAGATTGGAAAAGGCCCCTGCGGCTACCGATGCCCGGACTGCTTCTTGATACTTACCCACCGGGTCAAGGCAGATCCATCACGACACATTCTCTACGAGAATAGACACGATTTTATCACTGCTGCTACCTCCTGGCTTCTGAAGCCCACTCACCGAACATCATTAGGCGTTGGGATCGATTGCTCCGATAGCCTCTTCTATGAAGGAGTTACTGGATACGCAAGGGCTCTTATACCCCTCTTTGCTGATCCTCAAACCAATCCTCTTGACAGGCACCTGATACTTCTTACCAAATCAGCCAATGTTCACTATCTTGAGGGGCTTCCAACCAGGAATACGGTGGTCAGCTTCTCTCTGAACCCCCAGGAGGTTGCCGATATCTTTGAGGGCCACTACCCCGATGGGCTGAGGATAACGCCTTCCGTCAGCACCCGCTTGGAAGCCTCGAAGGCATGTGAGGAGATGGGCTTTGAGACCAGGTGGCGCATTGATCCCATCATCCCCATCGAGGGCTGGCAGGGTATCTACCAAAAGTTCTTTACCGAGGCAGCTCCCTACCGTCCACGACGGATCACCCTGGGCATCTATCGCCAGATGGGACCGGGGTTCAAGACCTTCTCAGAGAAGTGGGGCCTTGAGTCCATGGCCTGGGAGCCACCGTTCAAATTAACCCGGGACATCGGCCTGCACTACCAACTACCGAGACCTCTGAGGATTGAGATTTATAGGGAAGTGAAGCATATGGTCCACGAGACATGGCCTTCTCCTATGAGCCCTGAGCTTTCCCTGTGCAAGGAGATAGGCGAGGTGAGAAGGGCCTCGGGGATCACCAGCAGGCGCTGCAACTGTGAGTAGAAGAGAAACGGAAAAAAGAATGAGAAAGTTATGAGACAGCTCAACGATCTCTCTTTAGAGGAATTCACTGAAACCCTGAAATACCTGGATAAGCTTTTCACCGGACCCGTAGAGGAGTTTGCCCTCCTGTTAGATCATGCAAACACCGAGTGCAGGCTGGCTGGAGAGCTATCTCTCGCTCTGAAGGAACTAATGCACAGTGAGCTCGATGAATCCCTTGAGAAGGCAACAGAGCACTACAAAGTGATTGTTGCCCTGTGGCTGCTGCTCAATGAGCCGGGGATGCTTCAGGGTAAGGCAGTAAAGGAAGACTCTAGCATGAGGACACCATGAATTTAGATGCGTTCAGAAATCGAGATGCCGATTTCCTCATCCAGAAGGTGAGCACCAGATTGAGGCCCGTCTTTACCAAGAACCGCTATTCCGACGATGAGAAGCGGGCCATCTACCGGTACCTCTTCTCACGAAGGCCAAAAAAACTGCCCCCTTCGCTCAGGGCCCATATCATCAACCTGTATGACCCTCTAGCTGATCGCTCCGGGCCGTTCCCCGATGGACTCAGGTGGTGCCTCAATGTCTACGTAGGCTGTGAGCATAACTGCGGCTACTGTTACGTGAACGGCTACAGCCAGGAGTCGGTGGCACATCGGCCACACGCCAAGGACGGCTTTGAAAAAAAGCTCATCGAGGATCTTCAGACCTTAAGGATGTTAGTCCTTCCGCCCGCCCCGCTTCACATGAGTAACTCAACCGATCCCCTGCAGGAGAACCTTGAGGGACAGAACCATCATACCCTCTTCTCCTTGGAGAAGATCCTTGCGTTCAGGGATCGATTTACCTCGGTAGTCATGCTCACCAAGAACCCCGGACGCCTCTGCACCCCGCCGTACCTATCGATTCTCTCTCAGCCCGAGATGCGCCAGCTTACCGTGCAGGTAACCTGTTCCTACTGGGACGACTCTGTCCGGCTGTTCTACGAGCCTCATGCACCGAGTGTCCAGAGCCGCCTAGAGGCGATCAGGTTTCTCACCGAGAGAGGCGTTACGGTTGAACTGAGGATTGATCCTCTGTTCCCCTCATCGAGGATAGGGGACGGAATCCGGCTCCATAAGCCCTTGCCCAACTACTCAATCCCCGAGGCACAGCCCCAGGATGATATCGCTAACCTGGTTCGCTTTGCAAGGGAATCCCGGGTTGCGGCAATTATCGCAAAACCTCTAAAGGTCCCGGTCTCCAATAGGGCACATCGGTGCAAGGTGTGGTTCTCTGATATCTATCGGGATGCCACCAGGGAAAAGACGAGGATCGTAAGGGGCGGCAGCTGGAGGCTCCCGGAGCCTTACCAGAGGGAACTGGTTTCAACGCTCTCCGGCCTTTGTGACCAGGAGGGAATCCCGTTTAGGCATTGCATGCAGGATGTCTTAACAAGGATTTAATGTCTGATGGGGAGCCGTCTTTATAGATATGCCCGATTGGCTCTTTGCCTATAAGCTCTGCAACTACGATCTCATCGCCTGAGAACTTGTAGAGGTCGTCTTTGTATATCTCCCGCCTTTCCCGTTGCTCTTTTTCCCAGAACTGGCCAGAGTAAAAGGTAGGCGGATCATCATAATTCATGTGGCCCAGTGTCATTCCGCTTTTCTCCATCATTGCTTTGATCGTCCTGGCATTGTGAAAGATATTTTCTTTTCCACAGTGAGCGATGTCTCCCCAGAAGAAGAACTCTCCGTTATGCTTTATGACTGTGGTTGAGCTGTACCTGAAGTGCTCTTTGAAGTATCTCTCTTTCTCTTCTCGCTCTTTTTGCCACCTCTCTTCTTCTAACTGCTTTTCTCTTAGCTCTTTCCTTTTCTCAGCGATATCTTCACCCAATTTTAGTTGCATTTTTTTCACCTCCAGGTTGCGTGTCCTACTGTTCCAGGACATGGAGCATCTTATCCTCAAAGTCTATGCTTCTTCAGCTCTTTTGAAACACAAGACAATACTCATGTCTTATAGGTATCAGAAACGGATTCTTTGAACTGTAAGCTATCCTATCACTGCTACAATTATGCTGAACCTTAATCATGATTGCCTTTAGCTTGCCAATGTTTTTGTTCAGGAGAAGAGTTTTGAATAGAGCATAATAGTTTCCGTCCTTCCTCTTGTCTCCAATCAAAATTGCCAGGATTCCATTGGGCCTTACTACCCTATAGAGCCTTTCAATAGATTGGTTAAGTTTAAATTCAAAATCTTCAAGAGTTGGACAATTGCTGAGGTCTTTCGGGCTATCAGAGTAATGGATGATGTCCCAATACGGGGGATGATACCAGACCAAATCAAACTGTTTTTCAGGTAGTGGACTGCTCAGAGTGTCCCAGCCTTTATTGAGGTCTCTGCCCTCATAGTATATATCTTGCCTTAGATATTTGTTTATGCCTGAGACCACATCCCTGACTGTCTCACTGCCCTCTGCAGGGTCGAAAACACTCTGACAGTTG
>Ga0114922_10006727_pt1 | contig 10535 bp, 7 predicted proteins | sample AartaG_FD_100975 | JGI IMG/M metagenome (GOLD analysis project Ga0114922, IMG submission 100975) | Deep subsurface microbial communities from Aarhus Bay to uncover new lineages of life (NeLLi) - Aarhus_00045 metaG | ecosystem: Environmental > Aquatic > Marine > Oceanic > Sediment | place: Aarhus...
CTTGATTTCAAGTTTGTCCATAGGGCTACTACCTCCTTTTTTGATATTAGATTCTTTAAAGGTTGTAGCCCTTCTTTTGTATTCATGTCAACTTTTTCCCGTCACTTTGGGACAAACTCTAAAATTAATAATATAGGAAAGATTTTTAGCATATTTGTTGAAATAGTTTAACAACGTCACAAAAAGAACATGAAATCTAGGCGGTCTAGGCTTGATAACTACTTTGATAACAATGGGATATAGAAGTATAACCTTCAACAGAGTATTAGTAAATAGCAACACTTTTTTAGTATTATGCCCGCAATGACATTTCCAAATGTCAAATGTTGAGACGCGACCCTTTTTTCCGCTTTTTCCGACTTTTTCATTGTGGGTTTGATGAATCAAACCCCTACAAAAAAGAATTGGGTTGATGGGTCAAAGCCCTTCAGGTGAACCAAGGCCTTCCTGGTTCAGAAAAAATAGCCCATACATTTTTTTCTCATTTTTTATTGCTTCTTGATTTTTGATTTGTTATAATCCGCCACTGAAAATATAAATTTAAATCCTAATGTTTTTGGGAGGTATTTCAATGGGAAAATTTTTAGCCATCTTAGGTGGCTTAGCTGCCATGGCCGGAGGAGTTATTTTAGTAGTTTTCGTGTGGTGGCAAGAATTCTATGAGCTCGTTTTTGGCTGCATTCCCCCTTTTCTCTTCTTTGGCGGTCTCATTGCATTTATTGCTGGAATCAGCGGCATTAAAGATGCAAGAAGAACTAAAAAACTAGAAGAAGAAACAGAAGAAGAAGTAGCAGAAGTAGAAGAAGAAAAAGTAGAAGAAGCAGCTGAAGAAATAAAAGAAGAAGAAGTAGCAGAAGTAGAAGAAGAGGAAGAAGAACCAAAAGAGTAATTTTTAAAAACTAAGCCTTCTACTGTTCGACTGAGATTTTCACTTATCTTTTTAAGTAGTAGTCCACAATCAATTTCTAATATAACTATATTTTTACCCTATTCTAGCCTCATTTCTGATAGCTATAAAGCAATAAAGGGCAATAAGGGGTCGCATCTCAACATTTGACATATTTGGGATTCATTTTTGGGATCAGGCCTTGCCATCAGGAAGAGATATTTCCCTCTTTTAATAGCATAGATTTCCTTGTGATAAGGTCTGATTCCAAGCATATCTTTTAATACGAGCTCTTATTTTGAGATATAACCCTTTAAACCTTGACAGGATACTTGTAATATGGTAATTTGTAATTAAATTACATATTATTGGAGGTTCTTATTATGGATAACAAAAAAACAAAACAAAAAGCAAAACCAAAGGCAAAAGAGAAGAAATATCAGAGTACTATTGATGAATTTGGTTCTCACATGGAAAAGTTAGCCACAAAGACTGCAGAATCAATCAAAAAAGTTTTTGATAAAGCTTCCGCCACAAGAAACACTGTGCTGACCATCAGGGTCAGTGAAGAAAGCAATAAGAGATTGAGAATGCTTGTTGATGTTGGCCTGTTTAAAAGTCGTTCTGAAAGCGCAGCATTTCTTATTCAAGAAGGCGTGAAAAGCCAGGAAGCTCTTTTCGAAAAGATTTCGAGCAAGCTTGAAAAAATAGACAAAATCAAAGAAGAACTCAAAGGTATAATCGCCAAGGAGATGGAGCCCCAGGAAACAAAAAACAAAAAAGAAGTGAAAAAATAGCAAAATTGTGTGATTGCTGCACCTCGTTCGCAAAAACATTTTATGGGCTTGATGAATCAAGTCCCTACATATGAATTAAGCCCCTTCAATCAAGAAAAATTAGCCTGTTTCCCTTTTTGTTTCCTTGCCTAATTCAGGATAGCTATGATAATATTTTTTAAGTGGCACACCTCAATATTTTACTATTAACAGTCTTCCTTCCCCTTCTTTCTACAACAACTCAAAATATTGAAAAAGCATTCCTTCAGAACAATCCAAAAATTCTTTATTCTCTTTTCTCTTCAGAAAGTGCTGTAAACATTTCTCTCCCTGAACCTATCTCTTTTTCTGATCAGGTTTCTAACCAGCAAGCATATTTTCTCTTTAGGAAAATCTTTTCTTCCTTCACCACATTTGAATTCTATTCAGAAACCGAACTTCCTCTCTCCCCTGAAGAAAAAAGCTTCATCTTTAAAGCAAGGTGGTCTTTTAAAGATGACAAAAACAATAATCAGCATGTCATTCACATCTTTTTTTACTTAACGAAGGAAACAATCCAAAAAAACAGGAATTCACCCTTTCAGTTAAGTCAAAAAAATAAAGAAACCAAAAACACGTGGAAAATTATAGAAATTAAGGCAGAGAAAATTTGAATAATCTTAAAAGAACTGTCAAGAAAGAAGGATTCTTTTACGGATTTCTCTTTGGAGCTGCACTCTCTATAATTTTCTTGATTCTTTCTTTTTTCCTCCCCGCTCTTTTATCATCCGATTATTCCAAGAAAAGCATAAGCCAGTTGAAAAACCAGGCGAAGGCAATTAAAAATGAATTTTCCAACCTAATTAATGAAATAGAGCAAAAACAGAAGTTATTTCTGGATTCTCCTTTCCCTGGAAATAAAAAAGAAATGTTCAACATGTTCAAAAGACTTGACCTGGACACAGAAAAAGAAGGCATCAGCTACTACAACAGTGAATGGAACCTCGTCCTATGGCTGGGCAATATTGTTGACTTAGCTAAAATCCCATATGTAGAAAAAAAAGAGACTAATCCTTTTCAGCAAGAATCTTCTTTTCTCATTCGTTATAAAGCTTCAGTCTATCTTGTTTCTGTCCAGGAAGTTAAAGAGAATGAATATATTGTTTTTTATCGACTTTTAGCCTTCATTCCTCGATTTAAAGCCGGCTATCTTCAAGAATATCAATTCTTGAAAGCAGAACTCCAGAGTAACTGTGAGATCAACTATTCGGACTTTCAAGAAGATGTTTCAGGATTTGAAAAAATTTTCGCCAGACACAAAGATGAATATTTCGGCCAGTCAAGACCTCAAGATGAGATTCAAACTCTTCACTTTCCTTTGAGGAATGAAAAGAACAAAATCGTAGCTACTGTTGCACTCAGCTCTCCAACTCGTTCAGCTAAATTATTAAATCACAAAGAAAACTTTCTACTTATTTTTTACTTGCTTCTTGGAGGAGCACTTCTCTCCCTTCTTTTTTATTTTCTTAAATCCCCCGCATTTTACAGGAAGCGAAAACCTTTACCCGGACTTTTTATTATTCTGATCTTAATCGGGCTAAGGTTCATTTTTTTTCCTTTAAGCAATTTGGGGAAAATCCAATCTCTCCCTGTTTTTTCTCCCTCTTCAGCAAGTTTTCTCTCTATCTGGGATCTCACAAAGTCCCCTGCTGACATTTTCCTCTCCGCTTTTTTTCTCTTTATGATAACAGGCTGTTTGGCTGTTTACTCTCGAGGCTTTTTCGAATATAAAAAGAGAAAAACCTCTCTTATTCTTTCGTTGGCATTCACTTCTGTACTAATTCTCTCTTCGCTGCTTTTTATCTTTCTCTTTCAAGAAACCTTGTTTCGCCTCGTTCCAAACTCTAATATCAATCTGCTCCGTTTCTCTTTTAATCCCTCTTTTTTCCTCCTTCACCTGAGTATTTTTCTTTTCTTTTTTGTCTCATTTTTTGCCATCTTTATTGGATTAAGAGCTGCCGCTCTCTTTTCTCCAAACCTTATTGCCCCTCTTCTTATACTCCTCCTGGAGTTTGGAGTTTATTTAATACTTTTTAAGGATAGAAATCTTCCTCTTCTCTTTCTCCTTCAGGCAGTTATCTTAATTTTCATCCTTTTTCTCTCCATCTTTCCAAAGGTAATAAAAAGAAAAGAAGTCCTATTATTTACTTTTCTTCTAAGCACAATATTTATATATACATCCCTCCACTTCTCCTCTTCCCACCGGAACAAGGCTCTCATCCAGAATTCTCTACAAAAAACAATCAAGTCCCAGGAATCCTGGGGAGTTTTTGTGTTAAACCAATCCTTGCAAAAAATTGATGAAAGGAAAGAATCCATTGTCTCCCTTCTTCAAACTTCCGAGCCCTCAGATTTAGCACATTCCATATGGGAAAGAACGCTTGCTGCAAAATTTAACTGGTATTCGAGTTTGGAAATACTGAACGCTGAAGAAGAGTTCCTCTCTCGTTTTTCTCTTAATGTTCCTGAGCTCTATCGAGTTGATTTTGATCTTCCTCTCAGCCAAGAATGGTTCATATCACATTTGAATATCCCAGGCGAAGAAAAAGATATTCTCCTTGGATACAAAGACTGGTATGAAGAAGAAAATTATCTGGGCAGAACGATTCTTTACCTATCCATTAATTATGACATGCTTCCCTTTCTTTACTCAGCCAATCCTTATTTTGAGCTCCTGAGGGTAACTTCCATACCTTCGCTCAATCAGTTTGATTTTGGTTTTGCAATTTTTGATTCAGAGGGAAAATTACTTTTTAATCCTAACAAAATATCCTCAGGCATCTCTCCAACTCTTCTGGAGACAATAAATTCTTCCCAGGACTCCCTATGGTCAACTTTTACAGACAAAAAAGAACAATTCCAATCTTTTTATTTCAAGAAAGATAACAGAATATATTCTTTATTCCTGCCTAAAAAAAATTTCTTTAATTACTCTGCAGAATTTTTAAAGCTTCTATGCTTCTATTTGGCATTTTTTCTCTTCTTTTTTCTTCTTTTCTCAATCCTTTCAGGAAGAAAATTCAGAAATCTTTTCTGGTCTTTCTCGAACCGTGTCTATATTTCTTTCGCTACAGTCGCGCTGATACCTCTTCTCCTTTTCACCTTTTCCACAAGAAGCTTCTTCAGTCAAATCTTTTCACAGCAATTCACAGAAAAAGCCGAAGTCCATGCCAATATCGTTCATCGTATCATGGAAGAGTTTTTCCTAGTCCAGCAAGAAGAGATGGTCTCCCTGACCCTTCCCCCTGAAAATGTAGTTCTTGAGATAAGCTCCACAATTTCGAACGATGTGAATTTGTACCAGGATGGAAAACTTATTTCTTCCAGCCGCAGGGAATTTTTTGACTACGGGCTTCTTCCTGACCTCATAGATGGAGAGATATACTATAAAATCCAGTACGAAAATAATCCTTTCTATACCCAAACCCAAAAAATTGGAGATTATTCCTTCCACACCCTCACAACTCCCTATTCCCTGGGAGATTCTCTTCTCCTCATCTCACTCCCCTTTCCTTTAGAGCAACAAGAAATATCTAAAGCTACAGAAGATCTGATTGAGTTTTTATTTTTTATATCTGTTTTTTTTATTGCTGTTGTCCTAATTTTTGCTCGCGGGATAGGACATATGATTGTGACTCCAATTAAAAAGCTTCTGGTGGGGACAAAAGAAGTAAGCCTGGGAAACCTTGAAATATTTATCCCGCATAAGCCTCAGGACGAGATGAAAACTCTTATTGATGGATTTAACTCGATGATAAAAAATCTAAAAAAACACCAGCAAGAAATGGCAGATATGAGCAAAAAAGTGGCCTGGGCAGAAATGGCCCGCAAAGTAGCCCATGAAATCAAGAATCCTCTCACACCCATTCAACTCTCCGCCGAACACCTGCTAAAAGTATACAGGGATAAAAAGGAGAACTTTGGCCAAGCTCTAAAGGAGTCCGCCTCTTATATCATCAAAGAAGTCGAAAACTTAAGAAAGATTGCCCAGGAATTTCTTGAGACTTCAAAGGAACCGGTCCTTAAAAAAGAACCGATTGACTTAAAAGCTCTCATCCAGGAAACAATTGCTCCTTATAAAAAGATGCTTTCAGAAAGGATCCTTTTCAAGGAAACATATGCAGGTCAAGATTTTCATTTTGAAGGAGATAAAAGCAGAATAATGATTGCGCTAAGAAACATCTTCACTAACGCCATTGAAGCCATTCAAGCCCATGGTGAGATTATAATCAAGGCTTCCAGGGAAAAAAGCAAAATAATACTCGAAATTAAAGATACAGGAATGGGCATAGAAAAAAACATATTGGATAAAGTTTTTGAACCCTATTTTTCAACAAAAGATGTAGGAACCGGCCTTGGACTCCCAATCGCAAAAAAGGTCATAGAAGACCATGGAGGAACAATTCAGGCATCCAGCAAAAAAAATGAAGGGATAAAAATCCTGATAAAACTCCCCCAAGCAAAACAGCCTTAAAAAAGGACGTTTTTTTCAGTCAAGTATTTTTTTCAACCTTCCGATTATCTCATCAGCAACCGTATAAGGATCGATTTCTCTCTTGTATATTTTCTCAACAAGGCTATCAAATTCTGAAGCCTGAATATTTTGAGTAACAGTGTCGTAAATTTTTTCGTTAATTATGTCTCTCAACATCCAGGATATCAGCTTTTTCTTCCTGGCATCACGGAATTCCTGATCTTTATTCTTCACAAATTTATGGATCTCGCTAATCAGAAGACTTATCCCTTCACCCTCTGTGGCCACAGTTCTAACAACAGGAGGTTTGGTCTCTCCAGTAAATCCTAAATCCAACATGGCTTTGAGCTGTCTTTCCATCTTATCAGCTTCCGGAGAATCGGCTTTATTTAGTGCAAAAATATCAGCAATCTCCATAATCCCTGCTTTAAAAACCTGAATATCATCCCCGGTGCCCGGAATTAAAACGACAAGAACAATATCTGCCAGTTTAACAACTTCAACCTCATCCTGGCCTACTCCAACGGTTTCTACAAGAATGAAATTTTTTCCTGCTGCTTCAAGTATTGCTATGGCTTCACCTGTTGCCTTTGCTAAACCTCCTAAGTTGCCCCGTGCTGCCATACTGCGAATGAATATTTCCGGATCTGCACTGTGCTGCATCATCCGTATCCTGTCTCCTAAAATAGCTCCTCCGGTGAAAGGACTAGAAGGGTCCACAGCAACAATACCAATTTTTTTTCCGTTTTTTCGCAGAAAACTTACCATCTGGTCAACCAATGTGCTCTTACCAGAACCCGGCGAGCCTGTAATTCCTACAACAAGCGATTCTCCTGTACGGGGGAAAATTTTCTTCATCATTTCTTGAGCCGCATCTCTGTCATTTTCAACCAGAGAAATTGCCCGGGCAATAGCTCTTTGATTACCTTTAATCACTTCTTGCGCAAGATTCAGCACTTTTATCTCTCTTGTTAATTCTGCCTTTTTTAGTATTTGGCTCCTTGACTCAGTTTAACATTTCAGCAGGATTTAATATTTTAAGTTAACTAAATTAATATTCTGATAGAACTTTCTGGGCAATAATCCAGCGCTGGATTTCAGAAGTCCCTTCCCCGATAGTTGCTAATTTTGAATCCCGGTAGAACTTCTCCACAGGGTATTCCTTAGTAAGTCCATAGCCACCAAAAATTTGAACTGCCATTGAAGAAGCTTTTACAGCTAATTCGCTAGAGAAGAGCTTGGCCATGGCAGATTCTTTTGGAACCTTTTTTCCCTGGTCCTCAATAAAAGCGGCTCTATATGTTAAAAGACGAGCAGCTTCCAGTTCGGTAAAGCCATCAGCAAGCATCCATTGAATGGCCTGAAAATTGGCTATGGGTTGATCAAACTGAATTCTCTCTTTTGCATACTTCAAGCTTGATTCTAATGCACCAGCAGCAATACCCAAAGAAAATCCGGCTATACTAACTCGCCCTCCATCTAAAATAGTCATGGCTTGCCTGTAACCCTTTTCTTCTTCTCCTATCAAATTTTCTGCAGGAACCTTTACATCTTCAAAAATAAGCTCAGCTGTATCAGCTGCTCTAATGCACATCTTATCTTCTTTTTTCCCTACTTTAAAGCCTTCCATTCCCTTCTCCAAGATGAAGGAAGAAATACCTTTCCTGCCTTTTTCAGGGGCCGTGACAGCCATAATGACATGGATCTCGGCTAAAGAAGCGTTAGTGATAAAAAGCTTTGAACCATTAATCACCCAATAATCTCCATCTTTTACGGCCTTGGTTTTTAAAGCAGCTGCATCTGAACCAGCCTCTGGTTCAGTAAGACCCCAGGCTCCTAACGTCTGGCCAGAAGCCAGTCTTGTCAGGTATTTCTTTTTTTGTTCTTCGTTCCCGAAAAGATTGATATGATTCGAACAGAGCGAATTATGTGCTGCAACAACCAGGCCAACAGAAGGATCAACCTTGGAAATCTCTTCTAAAATAATGACATAGTCTACATTAGAATAGCCTGCCCCTGAATATTCTGGAGGAATGACTATTCCAAGCAGTCCCATCTCTCCCAGTTTTTTTGTCAGCCCCTCTGGCCATTCTTGTTTTTCATCACTTTCTTTAACAAAGGGACGTATTTCTTTTTCGGCAAAGTTTCTAATCGATTCTTTTAAAATTTCCTGTTCCTGGGAAAATAAAAAGTCCATTCTTTCTCCTTCATCAGGAAGAATAAAGCATTAAATTTATGATTTATTGCTTCCTTTTTATAACATCTTAAAACATTACTTTTTTGCTTTTCCATATTACGTTTAAGCCTGCCAATAATCAAGAAATATTTGGGAGTGGCTAAAATTCGAGAACGATTAAATCCCTTTGGCTTCTTTAGAAATTGGGGGTAAAAATTGGGGACGGTTCTATTTTTATTGATTAAAATTATATTTTTAAAATTAATTTAAATAATCAGAAAAAAATAGAAGCGTCCCTATTTAATACGAAATTTGACATGATTATTTAAATCGTCTAATTTAAAGACATGATTACCGGATTATTTAGGATTATCTTCTATGCCTTCCTTGCCTACATCCTCTTCTGGCTTTTCCGTTTTTTCAAGGCTATAAACAAAGGGAGTAAATCCCCAAAAACTCCAAAACGACTTTCAGGCATAATGGTTAAGGATGGAATCTGCAACACCTACCTTCCCAAAGAAGATGCTATTAAGGAAATTTATGAGGGGAGAGAATATTTTTTTTGTTCAAAGGACTGTCAACAAAAATTTTTAGAGCGGAAAAAACCCCATTAACCTTCCTTTATTCTTTACCAATCCGGCTATTTGCCTCGCCTCTTTAGTGAGTGAAAATCACAAATTATTGTTCCCAATTTACTACCCTGGTTTTTTATCTTCAGCCTCTTTCTTTTTCAGGTGCTTACACTCTGTTATTTACCATAACCATTCTCTGTGCTAACATATAGAACAGTTAATAATGAAGGCAAGGGCGCATATTTTTGTCTCTGGGAGAGTTCAAGGTGTCTTTTTCCGCGATTATGCACAAAGATGCGCCTCCTCTCTTGATCTCACAGGATGGGTGAGGAATTTAAGAGATGGACGAGTCGAAGCATTGGCTGAAGGGGGCAAGGAAAATATCATAGACTTAATCAATAAGTTAAATCAAGGGCCACCTTCATCTCGAGTGGATAATGTTAATGTAGACTGGGAAGATTATAAAGGTGAATTCAAATATTTTCAGGTAACTTACTCCGATCTCTGGTAAGTCACAAATTTAAAACTAACTCATCATAATCAACCCATAACAGAATAGAGGAGCCCTTACTGTTCCTGAAAAAGCGGCCTATTCTCTTTTTACGATTGACAAGGGGAGTTGAGTCTGATAGAAATTTTTTAGGCTTCAGGAAATACATCTTCCATGAAAAAAATTCTTCTCTCCGTAGCAGGATATGACCCAACTTCAGGAGCAGGTGTCTCCCTGGATCAAAAAGTCTTCCACATCTTAGGTTTCCAGGGGATGGCAGCTTTAACCTCTGTAACATCACAAAACACAAAACATGTTAAAGAAGTCCAGTGTCTTCCCCCTGAATTCTTGTGGAATCAATACACAACACTTTGTAAAGATGTTACTTTTTCCGGGATAAAAATCGGCATGGCTGGATGCGGAAAGAACATTCCGATCATAAAAAAAATCTTAGCGGACAACCCGAATATTCAAAAAGTTGTGGACCCTGTTTTTAAATCCAGCTCCGGTAAATGGCTTTTAGAAAAAAAATTCCTCCCAATTTATATCTCAGGAATAAAAGGAAAAGCCTCGCTCCTGACTCCAAATCTGGAAGAAGCAGGTTTGATATCCGGAATAAGTATCAAAAACAAAGAAGATATGAAAAAAGCGGCAAAAAGCATTCACTCTCTCACTCATATCCCCTGTTTCATCAAAGGGGGGCATTTTCCAGGGCAGATAATTAATTTACTGTATGACGGAAAAGAATTTTTTCTTTTCAAAAAGGGAAAACTCAAAAAAAAGGTCCATGGAACAGGATGCTTTTTATCTTCAAGTCTTCTGGCCTACCTTGTACAAGGAAACTCCCTGGATAAATCATGCTTTCTTGCCACTCAACTTACTCATGAAGCCATAAAAAAAGCGGCCCAAATCGGTCAGGGACAGTTCATTTTCTCTTTTTGAAAAAACAGGAACACTCCCCAATTATTTGCTGGTTTAGCTAATAAATTAAATAATATAAGGTTCATCTCCCAATTAGTTGAAAATCATGACGGAGCAAGAAAGCAAGTTGTCATTCCTGCGGAAGCAGGAATCCAGAAGAATAAAAAAATATTTTATAATAGACTGGATTCCTGCTTCCGC
>Ga0114922_10006728_pt1 | contig 10533 bp, 8 predicted proteins | sample AartaG_FD_100975 | JGI IMG/M metagenome (GOLD analysis project Ga0114922, IMG submission 100975) | Deep subsurface microbial communities from Aarhus Bay to uncover new lineages of life (NeLLi) - Aarhus_00045 metaG | ecosystem: Environmental > Aquatic > Marine > Oceanic > Sediment | place: Aarhus...
GCCCAGGCCATCGCCACGCCGAGCGGTTTCTCGACGTACATGTCCTTCCCGGCGACGGCGGCGGCGCAGGCGATGGGCACGTGCCAGTGGTCGGGCGTCGAGACGACGATGCCGTCGACGTCCTTTCGGGCCAGGACCTCGCGGAAATCGGCGTAGGGTTTGCAGACCTCGGAGCCGTACTTCTTGTTGACCTTGGCGGCAAAGGCCTCGCGCCGGCTCTTGAAGCAGTCGCAGGCGGCCAGGTAGCGGACGTCGTCATACCGGACGAAGCCGCCCCAGTTGTTGCCCGAGCCGCGGCCTCCCACGCCGATGGCGGCCATGTGGATGCGGTTGCTGGGGGCGCCCGCGCCGCGGGCGCTCTCGCGGACGACCATGGGCGCAGCCATTGCAGCGGCCGCCGTGCCCGCCAGGAATGCTCGGCGGGTCAGTTGCGTGTGCGTGTGGCTGTGGCGGTTCATCGTTTCCTCCTTATGCGCGTCCCGGTAATGAGGATGGCATGGCCACGCCGGCGTGCCCATGGAAGTGCCGAATCAAGCACATGGTCACCCAAAGGCGGGTGACCATGCCACCCGGCGCTTCCCGCGCGGCCGTCACCGCGCGAAGCGGGCGACCTCCTTCTTCAGCCTGTCGGCGTTCCAGCGGCCGGGGTGGACGAGGACGCGGTACCGCAACGTCAGCGTCTTGCCCGCCTTCAGCGTGTGGGGCTTGTAGCAGATGACCGCCGGGCTGAAGTAACTCATCGGCTTGCCGACGATGACGTACCACGGCGTGGGCGTGTTCAGGTTCTTCGGATGGTCCAGGATGGCGATGCCGGCCGGCCGGCCGCCGATGACCCCCGCGTAATCCAGGGCCGTGTGCTTGCCGCGGTACTTGTCGCCCTCCAGGGGGACGGGTCCGTCGGTGCTGACGGCCACGCGGTCGGCGAGGTCCTTGGCCAGGCGGACCGAGAGGCCGGCGTACCCGCCCCATCCCTGGCCGCCGGGTTCGCCGGGCAGGGGGGTGCGATCGAGGACCACGTCCTTCTCGCCCGCGGTGAACGTGCTGGTCCAGTCGACGTGATACACGCCCTCGGCATCCGGGGCGGAGACCTCCATCACCCGCTGCTCGGTCATGACGGGCCCAGCGTCGGAGCCCGCGGGACGGTACGCCAGGTCCATCTCGATGCGGGCGGAGTGGTCGTCGCGGGTCGTGACCCGGGGGGCTTTCCATTCGGTCAGGCCGGGCGACTTCCCGGTCTTGCGGTCCAGTTCCCAGTAGTTGACGCCGCCCACGAACTTCCACGCGAACCACAGGGCGTGGTGCCAGGCGTGGTCGGGCGGGCTGTTCCAGGTCAGCGTCCGGCCGTCGGCCGTGGCCACGGGGTGGAAGTGCGGCAGGTGCAGGGTCGGGGCGAAGTTGAACTGCCAGAGGACGCCCTCCGGGCCGACCAGGGTGACGGATTTGCCCGCCTCCCGCTGCCACTGCCAGCCGCCTGGTGCCTCGCCTGCCTGCGCCGCAACGGCGCTCAGGGTGATGGCGGCGCCCATGACAGCCACGAGGATGGCCGCCAGGCCGAGCCACCGGTGCCGGAACGTCTTCATGCACGCGTTCATGAGTGCTCCTTTGGTTATCGCTCCCTTGTGGTCGCGGCTCGGATTGCCGCTGCCGGCTGCCAGCGCGAACGCACGGTCGAACGGCCCGCTCACTGTTGTTCGCGGCTAGCCCTGGCGCAGGCGATCGTTCACGCCAGATCGGTGCTTGCCCGCCGTCAATGGCCGAAGAAGATCAGCAGCCGGGCACCCAGGCCCAGGTAGATGACCACGCCCATGATATCGTTCATCGAGGTGACGAACGGGCCGCTGGCCAATGCGGGGTCCAGCCCCATCGCGTTGCAGCCCAGGGGGATGAGTGTGCCGCTGCACGCCGCCACGATGATCCCGCAGAACATGCTGACCCCCACGACGACGGCGAAACCGACCTGGCCGTTGAAGAACTCGTATCCGACCGCCGCCGAGATGCCGGCGCAGATGAGGCCCACGAGCATGGCCACCGCCACCTCGTGCCAGAGGATCGTGCCGAGGCTGTGGGGTCGGATGTCGCCGGTGGCCAGGCCGCGGACCATCACGGTGGCGGACTGAAGGCTCACGCTCCCTGCCATGGCGACCATCACGGGGACGAACAGTAGGAGGGTGTGCCTGGCGCCGGGGTCGAACCCCAGCCACCGCGTAATCTGCCCCACCAGGAACCCGAACAGGAGCGTTATGAGGATCCACGGCAGGCGCAACAGGGCCCGTCTCCAGACGGGTTCGTGCAGCGGGTCGGTGGCGCCCGTGCCGGCGATGCGGAAGAGGTCCTCGGCGGCCTCCTCGTCGGCCGCGTCCATCACGTCGTCGAACGTGATGATGCCCTTGACGCGGTTGGTCTCGGGGCTGACGACGGGGACGGCCAGCAGGTCGTACCGGCGGACGATGTCGGCCACCTCCTCGCGGTCCATGTCGACGGGGACGGCGTGGACGTCGGGGTCCATGATCTCGCGGACGCCCGCGTCGGCCGGCGAGACGACCAGTTTGAACAGGGGCACCTGGCCCATGAGCCGGCCGGCCTCGTCGGTGACGAACAGGACATGGCGGTGGGTGGTTTCGCTGGCGCCGCGGGTCCGGGCGACGGCCTCGCGGACGGTGGCACCCGCGGGCAGCGTGACGAACTCGGTCGTCATGAGGCCGCCGGCCGTCTCGGGCGGGTACTCGAGCAATTCCTCGATTTCGTTGCGGTCTTCGAGGGCGGCGAGGGCCTGGGCGGCCTCGTCGGGTTCCATTTCGCCGATGACGTCGGCCGCCTCGTCGGGTTCCAATTCGGCCAGGGCCTCGCGGAGTTCGTCCGGCCGGATATGGTCGATCAGGTCCTCGCGGGTCTCGCGGTCCAGTTCCACGAGGACGTCGGCGGCGGCCTCCCTCGCCAGCAGCGAGAACAGCCGGACGTGCTCCTCGACGTCGAAGGCGTCGAACAGGTCCGCCACGTCGCTGGGGTGCAGGTCCGCCAGGGCACGGGCCAACGGGCCGCGCCGGCCCTGCGCGAGCAGGTCGCGGACCATGGCGATATACGAGTCGTCCAGCGCCGGTTTGGGTGGTGTCGTATCGGGCACGGCGTCCTCGGAAAGGCAGAAAACGACCGAAACCGAAGTGTAGATGCCCGGCAGCCGGGGGTCAACGAGAAAAGACGTGCGGCCGAGGGGCGGCATCCGTACAATAAGGCACGCTTGGACGTGTGGAGGAGACAGGCGTGACGATCGAGTTCCGGTGTTCGTGCGGTGCCATTTGCCGGGCCGACGAGTCGGAGGTCGGCCACCTGTTCCACTGTGAGGCCTGCGGGCTGGACGTGCCGGTGCCCCCGCCCGAGGAGGCCGCCCGCTCGCTCCAGGAGGGCGAGCCCGAACCGGGATCCGCAGAGACGGAGGCTGCGGCCCCGGACGCGGCCCCGGCCGGGGACGACGAGTCGGCGCCTGCGGCCGATGCGCCCCACGGCGCCGCCGACGCCCTCCGCGAGCAACTCGGCGGCGGTGGGGTCGGCGACATTGCGGCCCACATCCATGATGGCGAGGACGAGGCGGCCCTGGCCGACGCCGCTGCCGTGACCGAAAAGCGTCGCGCAGACGCCGACGCCCTCCGCGAACAACTCGGGGACGGCGACGCATCCGACGTCGCCGCTGCGGCCGAGAAGCGTCGCGGTGACGCCGACGCCCTCCGCGAGCAACTCGGCGGCGGAGGTGCGGCGGACATCGCCGATGCCCTCCGCAGCGAAGGCGTCGGCGCGGACGGCCAGGCGGCCGCCGGGGCCCCGGCCATCGGCACGGCCGATCTGCCGGCCAGCGCCGCCTCAGGACGAACGGCGCCGAAGAAGAAGGTGCTGCGCGGCCACGAGCGGGCCGCCCACCACATCATCTTCAAGCGCGCCATTTGGGTGCCCGCCCTGCTCGTCGGCCTCGTCTGCTTGGCCGTCGGTGTCTGCGCGGGGGTCTTCCGGGTGCATCCGCGGGACATTCCGGACCTGATTGGCGGAAAGGAAGATCTCTACGCCATGCATCTGGCCCGGTTTCACGAGAAACTGAACGAGGTCCGTATTCCGGTCGACGGGTACGAGATCGTCGAGCACGGCGGCGAGGCCTGGGCCATCCCGAAAGGCGCCGAGCACCGCAAGACCGCCACCGGTCGGGTCTACTATTCCAACGCCGCCGGCTTCGACGAACCGGCCTTGCTCGCCGAGGACTACGCCATGTCGCTGGCCGTTGAGCAGCGAAGCCAGAGCGGGCTGCTGTGGTTCGGCGTGGGTCTGACCGCGGTCGGGCTGGTGCTGATCGTCCTGAGCGCGATTACGTACCGCGACGTGCGGCTGGTCCGCGCCGCGCGGGCCGAGGCCGGCGCGGAATCGGAGGAAGCGGAGGGGGCGCCGCCTGCGCCGGCGCTCGTCTCGGAGGCAGGCGAGGGGCTGCCCGAGGCCGAAGGCGGCCAGGCTGCCCCCGCCGACGAGGTCGCCACGCCGCCGCCCCCGGAGGACGAGACGCCGACGCAGCAGGATGCTACGCCGGCCGAAGGCGACGCGCCCGCCGGCCAGACCGAGCACCCGGGAACCGGCGAGGCCGAGGAAGGCGGTCCCGACGAGAGGCCGTCCGCCACGCCGACCGACGCCGACACCGACGAGGACCCGCCCGGCCCCGGCCCGAGTGTCTGAGTCCTGCCGACCGCCCCATCGGCGCCCATGAGCGCCGGGTGACCGCCTATGGCCCCACGCGATCCGTTGCCAGGCCCGGAACTGACCCTCGCCGACCGCGAGTTGTTCGACCGGCTCGGCTGGTTCACGCAGGTGCGCTGGGGGGCGGGGGTGCTGAGCCTGGCCTTCATGGCCATCGGGTGGTATGCGTTTCACGTCCGGTTTGCCTGGCAGCCGGCCCTGGCGGTGGTGGCGGGGCTGTTTCTCTACAACCTCGTGTTCGTGCTGTGGGCCCGGCGGTTGTACCGGCACCGTCAGAGGCAGAAGCGGCGGATTCGCCGTCTCGCCCATGCCCAGATCACGTGCGACCTGCTGGCCGTGGCCGCACTCGTCCACACGATCGGCGGCGTGGAGAACCACTTCATTCTCCTGTTTGTCTTTCCGATGATCGTGGCGAGCGAGTTCTTCGCGCCGCGCATCGCCTACGGGTACGCCACGCTGGCCGCCGTGCTGGTCCACGCCATCGGGTGGGGCGAGTACTTCTTCTACGACCGCTTTCACTACGGGCTGACGGTCTGCGAGACGGGGGCAGCCGTCCGCTGCGTGCCGCTGGTGGCGTCGGGCGCCGGCCAGCATTACGTGTTCGTGCTCCAGGTCTGTTTCGTGATGACCTTTGCGGTGTACGTGACGGTGTTCGTGGCCTCGAGCATCGCCGGCCGGCTGCGTCAGCGGGAAGAGGAACTGGAGGTCGCGTACCGGGGTCTGAAGTCGCTGGAGGGGGTCAAGTCGCAGTTCATGCGTAAGACGAGCCACGAACTCCGCGCCCCCGTCGGCACCATGCAGAGCCTCCTGAAGGCCGCCGTCGGCCAGATGCCCGAGGACGGACCCGGGCGCGACCTGGTCGAGCGGGCGCTGGCCCGTTCGGAGAATACCCTCGACCTGGTCGATGATCTGCTCCGGTACAGCCGGCTCCAGACCGCCCTGGACGTGGACCGGTTCGAGGCGGTCGAGTTGGCCGAGATCGTTCGCGCCGCTGCCGACATGTTCCGTGCCCAGGCCGAGGAGAAGGGCATCCGCATGGAGGCCGAGGTCGCCGCGACGCCGGTCCGGGGCGTCCGCGACCGCCTCATCGACCTCGTGAACAACCTCGTCTCGAACGCCATCCGCTACACCGGCGAGGGCGGCATCGTGACGATCCGGGCCGGGTGCGAGGGCGGCGGGGCGGTGCTGGCCGTCTCGGATACGGGGATCGGCATCCCGCCGGACGAACTGCCCCGCATCTTCGACGAGTTCTATCGGGGCGAGCAGGCCAAGCGGAGCGTCCAGCACGGCACGGGGCTCGGCATGACGATCGTCCGGCGCGTCGTCGACCTCCACCAGGGCCGCATCGACGTCGACAGCGAACCCGGCCGGGGCACCACCTTCCGCGTGGCGCTGCCCATCTGCCGGGGCGAGGGCTGACGCGGACCGAAGACGCGGATGCCGGAACCGCCCGCGGGGTACCGGGTTACCCCGCCAGCGTCTGGGCGCACGTGATGGCCACCGCGTCCACGACGTCCCGGACGTGGCAGCCGCGCGACAGGTCGTTGATGGGCCGGGCCAGGCCCTGGAAGATGGGCCCGACGGCCTGGCCGCCGCCGAGCCGCTCGGCCAGTTTGTAGCCGATGTTGCCTGCGCCGAGGTCGGGGAAGATGAGGACGTTGGCCCGGCCCCCGACGGGGCTGCCGGGCGCTTTCGTGCGGGCGACCTCCGGCACCAGGGCCGCGTCGACCTGGAGTTCGCCGTCGACGACGAGGCCGGGCTCCGCTGCCGCCGCACGCCGGGCCACCCGGGCCATGCGCTCGGCCGCCTCGTGCTTGGCGGACCGCTTCGTGCTGAACGACAGGCACGCCACCACGGGTTCGGTGCCGGTGAACTGGCGCCAGGAAGAGGCGGCGCTCGTGAGGATGTCGAGGAGTTGGTCATCGGTCGGTTCCGGGACCACGCCGCAGTCGGCCAGCAGCAGCGTGCCCTCGTGGCCGAAGTCGGGCGTCGGCATCAGGAGCACGAAACACGAGGACAGGGTCTTCAGCCCCTCCCGGATGCCGACGGCGTGCAGGGCCGCCCGGATGACGTGCGGCGTGGCCGACGCGCTGCCGGCCACCATGCCGTCGACCAGTCCCTCGGCCACGCACATCGCGCCGTAGAAGACGGGGTCGCGGACGGCGTCGCGGGCCTGCTCGGGCGTGCACCCCTTGTGTCGGCGGCGCCGGTGGTACGCGTCGGCCAGGGCCTCCAGGCGGTCGGGGTCGGACGGGTCGAGGAACTCGGCCTCCTCCGGGTTGACGCCGACGGCGCGGAGGTCGTCCGCCAGGCGGTCGGTCTCGGCCAGCAGGACGGGTCGGCAAAACCCCTCCTGCCGGCATTGGGCGGCCGCCTGGACGACGCGCGGGTCGTGCGTCTCGGGCAGGAGGATACGGCGGCGGGGGTCGCGGACGCGGGACTTGATCGACTCGAACAGGTTCACGTGCAGTTCCTGGGACAGACGCTAAGCCGGTGCGGCGCGGCGGGTCTCCGGCCCCGCCGCATACCTTGTTCCGCGCGGTGGGTGCGGAGACCCACCGCGCGCCACGTCAGCCATGTGTTCGCGCCGGTTACGAGGTCTCCTCGGCGCCGGCCTTGAGGAGGCCGAATTTCTGGAGGCGGTACCGCAGTTGGTCCCGGCTGAGGCCGAGCAACTGGGCCGCCCGGGACTGGTTGCCGTCCGCCTGCTGGATGGCCTTCTCGACCAGGAGGCGTTCGACCTCGCGGATGTCGACGCCTTTCGGGCCGAGCACGATGAGCGGTTCGGGGTTCGCCTCGGGTTCGTTGCCGGCCACGATGGCGGGGATCATCAGTTCGGTCGGCAGGCCGTCGACCGTCAGCCGTCCGCTGCCCGACAGGAGCATGGCCCGCTCGATGAGGTTCCGCATCTCGCGTATGTTGCCGGGCCAGTCGTAGCCCTGCATGACGGCCATGGCGGCCGGGTCGATGCCGGTGATCGCCTTGTGGAACTCGGCGTTGAACCGCTCGACGAAGTAGTTGGCCAGAACAGGGATGTCCTGCGGCCGCTGGCGCAGCGGCGGCAGGGTCACGGGGAAGATGTTCAGCCGGTAGAACAGGTCCTCGCGGAAGAGGCGGTTCGCCACCAGGTCGCGCAGGTTCTTGTTGGTGGCGGCGATGATGCGGACATCGACGACGATGTCCTCCGTGCCGCCGACCCGCCGGAACGCCTTCTCCTCCAGGAACCGGAGGAGTTTGGCCTGGAGGGTGGCGGGCATGTCGCCGATCTCGTCCAGGAAGATCGTCCCGCCGTCGGCCAGTTCGAACAGGCCCTTCTTCTGCTCCCGCGCATCGGTGAACGCGCCCTTCTCGTGGCCGAACAGTTCGCTCTCGAGCAGGGTCTCGGCCAGGGCGGTGCACGTGATGTTCATGAACGGGTGCTCGGCCCGCGGGCTGTTGTAGTGGAGGACCTTGGCCACGAGGTCCTTGCCGGTGCCGCTTTCCCCTTGGAGCAGGATGGTCCGGGCCTCGCTGGCCGCCACGTTCTTCAGGAGGTTCAGCACCTCCAGCATTCGGGGGTCGCGGGCCACGACCCGAGCGAAACCGAACTCCTCCTGCTGGGTGCTGCGGAACCACTCGACCTCCGTCCGCAGCCGCTTCGCCTCCAGCGCCTTCTCCACCACCACCATCATCTCGTCGAGGCTGAACGGTTTGGACACGTAGTCGTAGGCGCCCAGGCGGATGGCCTGGATCGCCAGGTCCACGTTTGTGTACGCCGTCATCATGACGGTCAGCGTGTCGGGCCACTCCTGGCCGATCCGGTCGAGGATCTCCAGGCCGTCGGCGTCCGGCAGGCGGTAGTCGAGCAGGACGAGGTCCACGGGGGTCGCTTCGAGGTGGTTCATTCCCTCCTGGCCGGTGGTGGCCGCCGCCACCAGGCATCCGTTCATCTCCAGGCGCCGCGCCAGGGCCGTGCGCACGCCTTCCTCATCCTCGATGATCAGTACGGATGGCTGGGCCATGGGTTTCCCAAGGTCGGATGGATCCGGAGCCGGAGTGTACCACCGGACCTTCGCGGTTTCAAGCGCACCGGGGGTCGGCGGATTCAGGGGGTGCCGGACTCCAGGGACCCCGGCCGGCAGCGTTCGGCGTGTGAGCACCACGCCGCGCACCCGTCGTCGAACCGCGGGTTGGTCATGCGCTGGCCGCACCCCGGGCATCGCAGCGAGGCGTCGTCTTTCCAGAACTCGATGACCGTGCCGCAGTGCGGACACGGGTGCTCGGCGATATCCTCCGGCCGCCAGTACCGCTTGTCCTGGCCGGGGCATTGCATCGGAGACATCGCAGTCTCCTTCCGGGTGGACGGTCGCATCATTGTAGGGTCGCTCCGGCCCACGGACAACCGGCGGGCGGGATTGGCGGTTGCTCACCCGGTTCGCCGACTAAAAAAGGTTGACCCCCGCCCCACGCGGGCCTATACCCATGGCGTTGTCCGAGTCCACGCCCATTGCGAGGTACGACCCATGTATGCAGCCATTATGGCGGGCGGAGAGGGCACCCGGCTCTGGCCGGCCAGCCGCGATACCTGCCCCAAGCAGTTCATCAACGTCCTGGGCGGCGAGCCGCTCGCCGTCCAGACCCTCGAGCGGCTCGAAGGCCTCCTGCCGACCGAGAACGTCCTCGTCCTGATCAACCACAAGCACCAGGAGGCGGCCAGGCGGCTCCTGCCCGACCTGCCGGACGAGAACCTCATCGTCGAACCCCGCATCCGCGACACCGGCCCGTGCATCGGCCTGGCCTGCGAGATCATCCGCAAACGCGCCGGCGATCAGACGGTCGTCTGCCTGCCCTCCGACCACGTCATCGAACCGGCCGAGGCCCTCCGCGAATGCCTCAGGCGGGCCGAGGCCAGCGTCCAGGACGAGCCGGGCGCCCTCTACGCCATCGGCATCCGTCCCACCTACCCCGCGACCGGGTACGGGTACCTGCTCCGCGGCGAGACGGTGGGCGAGGTGGACGGCGAGCCGGTCTTCGACGTCACCAGTTTCCACGAGAAGCCCCCCATTGCCCTGGCCGAGGCCTACTTCGATTCCGGCGACTACTTCTGGAACAGCGGCATCTGCTTCGGCCGGACCGACACCATCCTGGGGGAAATCCGCCGGCACCAGCCGGAACTGGCCGACGGGCTCCAGCAACTGGTGCCCGACCTCGACACCGACCGGCAGGTGCCGGCCCTGGCGAAGGTCTACCCCCGGTTCCCGCGCATCAACATCTCGGACGGCGTGATGGAGAAGGCCGACCAGGTCCGCGTCATCGAGGGGCACTTCGCGTGGGACGACGTCGGCACGTGGCGCATCCTCCAGGCCCACCTGCCCGCCGACGAGAACGGCAACGTCGCCCAGGGCGAGGCCGCCACCGTGGACGCCCACGGCAACCTGATCTTCGCCGCCCGCGACCAACTCGTGGCCGCCCTCGGCGTCCGCGACCTCGTCATCGTCGTCACGCCCGATGCCACCCTCGTCACCACGCGCGACAAGGTGGAGGAGGTCAAGAAACTCGTGGCCGGCCTCAAGGCCCGGCACAAGGACCGGTTTCTTTAGCGGCAAGCCGCGCGCTGTAGCGGCGCGGCCATGCCGCGCCGCCGGGTCGTGTCACGCGCGGCGGGCCAGGAGACCCGCCGCGCGCCAAGTTGACAGAACTTATGCGACCCCGCTTAGTACTACTACGCTACAAAGCCGTGTTGCCAGCCGTAGCCGTACAGCCCGAAGGGCTGAAACGTGATAGCCCAGGGCAACGCCCTGGGTACTCGGGCCGGTTTCTTTGGTCCAA
>Ga0114922_10006729_pt1 | contig 10532 bp, 8 predicted proteins | sample AartaG_FD_100975 | JGI IMG/M metagenome (GOLD analysis project Ga0114922, IMG submission 100975) | Deep subsurface microbial communities from Aarhus Bay to uncover new lineages of life (NeLLi) - Aarhus_00045 metaG | ecosystem: Environmental > Aquatic > Marine > Oceanic > Sediment | place: Aarhus...
AACTGTCTGAGCGAAAAACACCCTATGGGATAATTCTTTCTCTGTAAATTCTTGGTAAGCCCCTTTTGCTTGCACCGACAAACGCCAAAGATACAAACTCAAACACCATTGCGACACAGTCTGAAAGGTTGGGGTGCATCAGGAGCATGATTCGGGACGGAGCTGCTATGAAGGTTGATGCGGGTCAGATTAAGTCTGAGAGTTTTACAGCCTTTAGGACATTTCGGGCCTGGGTGAAGGCTTTATCGGAAGTCTTCTGGGCTTTGGTGGCGAAGTTTTCTGTTGGGGCACGTTCTGAGAGGAACAGGTCACTTGAGAGAAGGCCTTGGACGGCCTCGATAGCCTCAAGCATAGTAATCTTTTCGGGTGACCTTGCGAGAAAGAACCCGCCGTGAGGGCCTCTTTTGCTTCGCAAGATGTTTGCCCTGACCAGCTCCAGCATTATCTTTAAGAAATAGTCGAGGGGGATGTTATACTGCTTAGCAATAACTTGGCTCGAAACAAGCCCTTTGTCCTGGTTTCGGGCGATGTAGCCCACTGCTAAAAGGCCGTAGAGCGTGCTGGTATTGAGTTTCATTTCGATGTCCTTAGTGAAGCGCTGCTTTCATTGCTGCAAGAGTAGCAAAGTCGGCGTGTACTTGCAAGGCCCTTTTTAGCTAAAAGGCGGGCCGGAGAGCAAAATTAAAGATTAAAATGCAAAAAGCAAAGATACAGATAAAAATGCAAAAAAGGGAGTAAGGAGCCAGGAGTAAGGAGTAGGGAGAGAACTGGATCCCGGTCTGCGCTGGGCTTCGAGATTTTTGGGGTTTGACAAATATTGTTCTTTGGGGTAATTTATTGGCGTGAAAAATTAGGGCAGCAGAGGTCGGGCCCCCTTAGAGTCCGTTAGACTCTAAGCAAGGGGCAAGCAACCAGGGGCGGAGCCTCGCGAGCATGCGTAAGGTAGGCGACTTTGGGTCGGCTTAATGTGGTAGAGTTGTCGTATTTGGTTTGCTTTATTTAGTTGGCGGCTCGGAGAGGTCAATTGACGAAAAAAACTCCAAAGCTAGACTGTTGAAATGGACGTATATAAAAGGTAGAGTATGGTAGCGTTTCGTGAGTTGAAGGTAGCAGAATTTCAAAGGAGATAAGTAGCTATAGACAATGGAGTTATAACAACCCAGCAACTGCGCCCGCATCTGGAACAATGTGGGTATAGCGACCGACTGCTTCGAGAGGACCACTTCTATGAAGATGGCACGGGAAAACATACTGTACCGTTAGCAGGATTCGCGAGTCCCGTCTATGATTCACGTACATCGTGTATTTCCGTGATTGCGTCTGATGATTTACAGGATGTGACGGGTGAGTACGTTAATCAATACCGGGGTCTTGGGGCGCCCGTTGTTTTTGTATGCCGGCGGAAAACGGTACAGTGGTGGACCGTGGGGAGAGGAGGGGCAGACTTTGTGGAAAAGATTTCAGAGAACAACCTTGGAGACTTTTTTACTACACGAAGGGCAGAGTTTGCACCTGATAGGATATGGCGTGCCAAGAACCTGGGAAACGTTGTCAAGGTACAGCAGCTATACTTTGTCGATGCAGGTTTTCCGATGCTTTTAGAGCATGAGATGGGGGAGCGGCTTGGGGGATTGATGAAGCGGGTTATCGTTTTGCTTCAAGAAGGATTTACAGAAAAACAGCTGGAAGAAGCCGACAGTCAACGATGGATTTTTCAGGCGGGGTTCCGGATTCTTTGTGCGAAGATTCTTAAAGACAGAGGAGTGAGGAACTTTGCTCGGTTGCGCATTGATGATATTGATGCGGTTCTTGAAGCTGTAGGAACTCACTATGGGGCACGGGAACAAGTGCAAATCGAGACTCAGAGACAAAGAGATGCACTTGAAAAAGCCGCAGATGAGATCAACAAGTTTGCAAGTTTATCGAATCTGACAACGGAAGCTTTTGGGTACATGTATGAAAACGTGCTTGTGGACAAGAAGTTAAGGTCAGCTCTGGGGATTCATGCGACACCATCGTATCTGGTGGAATATATTGTGTGGCAACTGTGGCCATGGATTAAGCAGATTTCAGAGGAGAAAAGGGTCGTGCTTGAGCCTGCATGCGGGCATGCGCCATTCCTTACAGGGGCGATGCGACTACTACGATTTCTCTATAGTGGGGCTGAAGAGGGCTTTCACGGATATGCGAAGAAAAACCTCACGGGAATCGAGACGGACACCTTTGCGCAGGAGATCGCAAGGCTGTCTCTGACGATGGCTGATGTGCCTAACCCCAATGGATGGAGGATTGTTGGAGGCGACATTTATCAGGGCGATACGCTGAGCGAGCAAGCACGAAAGGCAACGATTTTATTATGCAACCCGCCTTTCGAAGACTTCACTCCGGACGAGCAGAAGGCTTACAGGGCAAAGGGGCAGCAACTTAGATGTTTCAACAAGGCCGCAGAGATGCTTTGGAGGACGCTGCCTTATATGCCAGAAGGGTCTGTATTTGGTGTGATACTCCCACGAGGTTTTCTCCATAAGGAGAATCTGGGCGAGCTACGGAAGACGATAATAAGCGATTTTGAGTTATGTCAAATTTGTTCATTACCTGAAAATGTCTTTACCTTTGGTAAACATAAGTCCGCGTTGTTGTTTGGACGGAAGAGAGTAACAGAAAGCAGAAAAGACGGGAGGAATAGGGTTCTCTGGAGATATGTTCCCAGAGAGGGACTTGATAGGTTCAAAGAGAAATATGAGGGTGGAGACCAGTATGTTCTGCAATCGAGGTTTTTTGAGAGCAGTACAGTTGACTTTAGGGTAAGAGAACTTGATGATGTTTGGGATTATTGTGAAAGGAACTTTCCAAGATTAAAATCAATAGCGGAAGGTGGGCAAGGTTTGATCTATAAGGGAAAGGATCTTCCAGAAGGAGCAAAAACATTTGGCAAGAAGAGATTTGACGGAGCCATCAAAGGATATGCTCTATTTAACAGGGATATTATGTTACATGGATTGCCGGAAGAGTACTGGATGAACCTTTCGCCGGAGGTTATTCGTCGACCTGCTTGGGGCTTGCCAACAGAAGAAGCTCGGTTGCTAATGAATTATGCACGCGTGGGAAGCGGCGCATGGAGAATAAAGGGATTAATAGAGAAAGAAGGATGGCCTGTAACAAGTCGATTCTTGGCTTTTCGGATTCAAGATGATGAATGGTCTTTGGGTGCTTTGTGGGGATTGTTGAATTCGCCTTTTGCAAATGCGTATATGTACTGTAACAGTATGGAACGGGATAATTTGGCAGGAACAGTCAGATCTATACCCATCCCACTCTGCACAAAGAAAACTCTTGAAAAACTTGAAAGATTCGTTGATGTGTATTTTACATTGATGGAGGGGAAAGACACTGAATTTGGCATTGAGGTTCGAGACAAGGCCAAACATTTGCTTTTGTCCATAGATGCGGAAGTAATGCGTTTGTATGATTTACCGCCTAAGATGGAGAAGCGGATTCTGGATTTGTTCCGGGGAATCCAAAGAAAGGGCGTGGATTTCGAATTCAAAGGATATTATCGGGAGGGCTTTGAATCTGCAGTACCTTTGCATGAATATTTGTCGGAGGAATATCAACGTTCGACTATCGCGTTCGCAGATGAGTGGGTCAAAGAACATCGGTCGGATGAAATCAGTGGGATTATGAGACGGGCTGTGGAGGCCTTTGAGGAGGAGTGAGGGGGATGCGTGATTTCCTTATTGACACGAATATCTGGGAATACTGGTTTAACGAAGAAAAAGAACCAGAGCACAGCAATATTTTAAAACGTGTTTCTGGACTGAAGAAACGATGTGGAAAAACTAAATCACCTTTTCGAGTGTGGATATCATGTGTGACCTGGGGAGAGCTCGAATACGGATACCAGGTGCAGACAAAGAACGAGAGTTCTTTGGAAACACCGTTCCGGGAATTTATTTATAGTATTGCTCCGAAAGAGATCGTTATTGATAAGCACGTAGCGCGGGATTATGGGAGAATACGGGCACGACTATTTGAAAAATATGGGCCCAAGGAGAAAAAGAAGAAGGGCCTTAGGCCTGAACAGCTCAGTGATCCGGTTACGTCTCTTCAACTGAAAATTCAGGAAAATGACCTGTGGATCGTGTCGCAAGCTGTAGCAAGAAATTTTATTTTGGTAACAAATGACAGAAAATCATTGCGGCCGCTTTTGGAAGTGACAGGTGGCGAATTATGTATTGAGAATTGGGCCGTAGAGAGTACGTAGAAGAGGTATCCTGCTTGCGCGGAATTGAGAATTATGAAGTAAGAAGGGCAGGAGCGAACGTTGAACATCGAAGGTCGAAGGTGCGAGGTCGAACGTTGAACATCGAACTTGCAACGTCACTCGTTAAGGGCGCGTAGCGGGGGAATGGGACAAAGAAAGAGAAGGAAGGTGAAGGAGGTCTAATGGGGCTGGTGTAGTAGTTGGTAGTAACGATGACGAGAAGCCGCTAAAGCGGAATTGAGAATTATGAATTGAGAAATATAAAGACGACTGGATCCCAGCCTGCGCTGGGACAGGCGGGGCAGGTGATATTGGGATATTTGGGTCCCGGGCTTGTGGGTCCGTGGTAGCTCACCCTCGGGATCTTCGCTTCGCTACGAGGGGGGCTGGTAACTCGCTTTGCGGTATTGTTTACTGCGGGCGGGCCAGCGGGGCGGTTTTCCAAAGATAAGTGAGAAAGGGGTATTATTGTGCAGATAAGCAAGGCATTGGAGATAGTGAGGGCACTGGCGGATGGTACGTACCCGTATACGGGGGAAGTGTATCCGGCTGAGAGTCCGTATCAGAATGCGGAGACGGTGAGGGCGCTATTTACGGCTATAAATGCGCTAGAGAGGGCGGAACGAAGAAGGAAGAGAAAGAGAGAGCTGCCGGAGCGGGCCGGGGAGCGGTGGGATGATGAAGAGGATTCGGTTTTGATAAAGAGATTTGAAGAAGATGTGGGTGTAAAAGAGATAGCAGATGAACACAAGCGTACTGAGTGGGCTATTCGGTCGCGACTTGAGAAGCTGGGAAAGATTCCTCGGCATGGGTCGGGATAACTTAGGGGTTAGGGTTCGAAAAAAACTGTTTGACGGGATGAAGGGAGTGGGGTAGTTTGCCGGAGGTAAACCATACGGTTGCAGCATTATGAAAAAAAGAATTGAAAAGTTCCACATCTTATTGTTTGCTTGCGCGTTTATTGCGGCCGGGGCTATATCATGCAGGCAGCAAGACCACTGTATTCAAGGGCAGAGGCAGCGTCATCGAAGAGTAATTTGCCTGGACGGGACGTGGGAGATAGGTGAGGGGGCATTGGAGCAGCGGCCGGGGTCTTTCGGACACAGGGTTGCTGTGCCGGGGCTGGTTAGTCTGGCCGAACCGGCTTTTGCTGAGGTTGGCATACAGAGCGAGCGGCGCGAGGCTTTCTGGTATCGGCGCAGTTTCAAACTCGATGCAAAAGTCCCTGAGGTCGCGGTCCTGAAGGTGCACAAGGCAAAGTACGGTACAAAGGTGTTTCTTAACGGCAGTCTTGTGGGAGAGCATTTGCCGTGTTTTACACCCGGCCTGTTTGATGTCAAAGAACATCTTAAGGGCCATGGTGAAGAAAACGAGCTGCTGATTTGCGTCGGGGCCAATCGTGAAAGCGTTCCTGAGGCGATGCCGAGAGGGTGGGATTTTGAGAAGTATCTTTATATACCGGGGATTTATGATTCTGTTGATTTAATTCTTACCGGTCCACCGTATATCGTAAATGTACAGACAGTACCCGATATCGATAAGGGCGAAGTCCGGGTTGTTGCTGAAATCGACAACATTAACCAGGGCCGTATGATAGGCATAGATTATCAAGTGCGCGAAGCAGCCACAGGCAAAATCGTGACTGATGATACAATTATCATTGACTCGCAGAAACGTCGTGAAGTCCGCTGTGATTTTAGTATACGGATACCAAACTGCAGGCTCTGGTCGCCGGAGGACCCATTTCTCTATGAAGTCAGGCTTGTTACGAGCGGCGATGCTATCAAAGTCAGGTTCGGGATGAGGTCGTTTATATTCGACAAGGAAAGCGGGCGGGCTGTTTTGAATGGTGACCCTTATTTTATGCGAGGAACGAATGTTTGCATATATCGCTTTTTTGAAGACTCAGAGCGCGCCGATAAGCCCTGGCGAATGGAATGGGTGCGCCGGCTTCATCAAAAATTCAAGAGCATGCACTGGAATTCGATTCGCTACTGTATCGGATTTCCGCCGGAAATCTGGTATGAAATTGCCGATGAAGAGGGGTTTTTAATTCAGGACGAGTTCCCAATATGGCTGCTTGACCGAGCCCCGGAACAACCGAAGAGCGAGAAGATAATACCGGAATACACCGAGTGGATGCGGGAGCGATGGAACCATGCGTGTGTCGTAATCTGGGACGCTCAAAACGAAAGCGTTACCGAAGAAACCGGAAAAGCAATACAGGCGGTCCGTCACCTGGACCTTTCGAATCGTCCCTGGGAGAACGGCTGGGCCGAGCCTCAGAGTCCAAATGACTGTGTTGAGTCTCATCCGTATCTGTTTATCAAGGAGTGGCTTGGCGAAGAACCCTTTCGCTTCAGTGACATCGCCAACATCTCAGGTGTACCCTACCTGCGTGAGCAGCAGAAGAAACATAATGTTCCCATCATCATCAATGAATACGGCTGGCTGTGGCTCAATCGTGATGGTTCTGTAACGCAATTGACGGAGAAGATATATGAGAATTTTTTTAGCGAAGGGTCGACGACCCAGCAAAGGAGGCTCCGCTATGCTCGATACCTGGCCGCTCTGACAGAATTCTGGAGATGCCATCGCAAATGTGCCGGGGTCCTTCACTTCTGTGGGCTGGGATATTCGCGGCCGGATAAAAAACCCCTGCCGGAAGGAGGAGCGACCAGCGACAATTTCCGTGACGTGGAGACCCTGGAGTTTGAGTCTCGTTTCGAGCAATACGTCAAGGACTCTTTTTCCCCGGTAGGTCTGATGGTCAACTTCTGGGCCGAGGAAGCGGAATCGGGTCCCCGGAACGTCGAAGTTTATGTGATTAATGATTTATATGAGGACTGGGGCGGGGAGGTGACGCTGCGTCTGATTAAGGGCGAAGCTACTGTTAGTGAAAAGTCACAGGCGGTTGTGGTTAAAGGTCTGGGTAGAGAGATTCTGACCTATGAAGTAGATATTCCTTTGGAGAGTGGGAAGTACCAGTTTGTTGGGGGACTAATCAACTCCAAGGGTGAAACGATAGAAAGCATCAGGGATTTTAAGGTGAACTGATAAACACTTTGTCCGGCTTGTGAGCCGGCCTGGTGTTTTGGGGAGGATTGGCCGTAACTTCTAAATGACTTGATTTCGGTTTATGGCCTGCGTATTATATGTGTAATTAACAGTCGAGGTACGAGATTAAGTCAGCGGTGTACCGGAAATGTATTTTTCATTAGCCAGCAAGGATTGAAGGAGAAAAAGATGGAGAAGCTAACACGCAGGAATTTTTTAGGTAAATCTCTGGCCGTAGGGGCCACGCTGGGGGGAGCAACATTAACAAAGAGTTCAACAGTAATCGCCGCGGTGAGAACCGCGAAAGATGATATTTCATTGCAGGAGTGGGCTCTTGTGGATGAAATCAGGGAAGGGAAGTGGACGACGCTGGATTTCGCGCGGATTGCCCGGGAAGACTTCGGTATTAATGGGATTGAATTTGTTAATACACTTTTTGATGTGCCGACATATAACTATCTGAAGCAATTAAAGAAAAACGCGGACGACTATGGCGTTAAAATGCTTCTGATAATGTGCGACGCAGAAGGTGAGATGGCCTCATCTTCGAAGAAAGAGAGGATGCAGGCGGTAATCAACCATCATAAATGGATTGACATCGCGCACTATCTTGGTTGTCATTCAATCAGGACCAACTGCTATGGCCCGAAAGACGCGTCAAAGGAAGAGTTACTCAACTGGGCGGAGGAGTCTTATAACAAGTTGCTGGAATATGCGGTGCAGGCAAGGGTCAGCGTGTTAATTGAAAATCACGGGGGCGTATCTAATGATGCGGATTTTCTGGTGGCCCTGATGAAACGCGTTAACAATCTTTACTTCGGGATGCTGCCAGATTTCAGGAGGCCGAGCGCGGAATTTGACAACTACGGATTTTTGGAGAAGGTCCTGCCTTATGCAAGGGCGCTGTCGGTAAGGACGCAACCAACGGAGGAGGGATTGGTAAGGTTGATAAGGCTTTGTCGTGATTCAGGTTACAAGGGTTTCTATGGTATAGAATCGAGCGGCCGGGAAGCAGTCAAAGAAACGAAAAAAGTTCTTGAGCGAGTTCTCTTTGGGAAGGCATAAAGTTCTCGAGGACAGGTGAAACTTGAAGGGCTGTTAACCACAATTGAGAGTAAATCAAAATGGGCAACGAGAAAAAGTTTTCTGATAGGTCTTGTTTAAAGTCGAAGTCATCAGAATTATCCCGCCGCAGTTTTATTAAGAAGAGCGGCGCCGTATTAGCCGGTATCAGTATCGTTCCCCGTTACGTTCTTGGAGGGCAGGGTCACGTAGCTCCGAGCGAGAAGATATCGGTTGCGTGCATCGGCGTCGGGTCGCAGGGAATCCGGGTGCTGACAAACTTTCTGAGACAGTCTGAAGTGCAGATTGTGTCGGTGTGCGATGTCAACAAGGGCAGCGATGATTTTAAGGAGTGGGGGAAGGGCGAGATGCTTAACAGGGTGAGAGAAGTTCTCGGCGATAATTCCTGGGGGAAGTTTGCAAACGGGGGCCTGGGCGGACTGTATCCGGCGCAAGATATAGTGCGGCGTTATTACGCCAAAGAACGAGGCAGGGCTGGTTACGATGGATGCTCGGCTTATATAGATTATCGTGAATTGCTGGAAAAGGAAAAGGATATCGACGCCGTTATCGTCGGGACTCCGGACCATACACACGCAATAATTTCGATAGCGGCGATGAAGGGGGGCAAGCATGTGTATTGCCAAAAACCGATGACGCACACGCTTTATGAGGCCCGCAAGATGGCTGAAGTTGCGCGGGAGACGAAGGTCGCCACACAGGTAGCGACGGGCAATTCGGCATCGGAGGCGACACGTTTAGTTTGCGAATGGATTTGGGACGGTGCCATTGGGCAGGTGCGGGAGGTACACAACTGGTCCACTCGTCCGGTGTGGCCTCAAGGTATCGAACGGCCGACAGAAGAACAAACTGTTCCCGATTATTTGAACTGGGACCTGTGGCTTGGGCCGGCCCCTTACCGGCCGTATCATTCGGTCTATCAGCCTTTTGACTGGCGCGGATGGTATGACTTCGGCACAGGCGCGGTTGGCGACATGGGCTGTTACAGCTTCGATACAATCTTTCGCGCGTTGAAACTGAAAGCCCCTATCCGGGTGGAGGCAAGCTCAACGAAGGTTTTTGAGGAGAGCTTTCCTGTTGCTTCGATAGTGCGTTTTTACTTCGGCGCGCGTGAGGGGATGGCGCCGGTTACTATTCACTGGTACGACGGAGAATTAAGACCGCAAAAGCCGGATGAACTGGGCGATGACGAACTCGAAAAAGAAGGGCTGCTATTTGCAGGGGATAAAGGTAAGATTCTCTGTGGATTCAACGGCAGGGACCCACGTTTAATTCCGGAATCAGCCATGACGGGGTACAAACAGCCGCCCAAGACGCTGGCTCGTTCAATAGGGCATGACGAGGAGTGGATAGCAGCGTGCAAAGGGGGAGAAAAGCCCGGAGCGAATTTCGAAATTGCGGGTTCTGTTACAGAGACGATTTTGCTTGGCAATGTGGCAGTGCGTGCAGGTAAGACTATTAAGTGGGACAGCAGCGGGATGAGTGTAACGAATGATAAGGAAGCGAATGAGCTGTTACATTCTGACTATAGAGACGGCTGGACTTGAAAGGCTTTGTTGATAACGTGCTGGCGGGGCCGTAAGTGGGCTGTTGGGGGGATTTCCGGAGGAGGTGGAGGGGAAAAGGGCGAGTGAAATACTATTGCGGGAGGCGGGCGACTTTGCGAAAGATGTGGGGGAGAATTTGAAGGTGTTATCGCGAGAGGGGCTGGATAAGAAGCTATTTGAAAAGGTGGTGAAGGCGCTGGGAGAGGAAAGAGAAGGGAGGAGTAAGGAGTAAGAAAATTGGGGGCGAGGGGGCGGGGGTTAGGGATTGGGATTAGGAAGCGAACCTCACGTGGGCAACCCCACGTGAACAGACTGTGTCGCAATGGTGTTTAAGTTTTTATCTTTGGCGTTTGTTGGTGCAAGGGAAAAACGCTTACCAAGAATTTACATAGAAAAAATTATCCTTGGCGGCGTTTTTGCTCAGACGGTTTTAGTTGGTTCAATCTCAAAGATCATCCTTAGCCAGCCAGTTTTGCCAGCAACGTCGGCACCCCAAGTATTGTAATCATCCTGGCAATGTTAAAACAGCTGGTCAACAAGGACATCTCAGCTTTGCCACCATCCAGACCTCTCAACAGAAA
>Ga0114922_10006731_pt1 | contig 10530 bp, 2 predicted proteins | sample AartaG_FD_100975 | JGI IMG/M metagenome (GOLD analysis project Ga0114922, IMG submission 100975) | Deep subsurface microbial communities from Aarhus Bay to uncover new lineages of life (NeLLi) - Aarhus_00045 metaG | ecosystem: Environmental > Aquatic > Marine > Oceanic > Sediment | place: Aarhus...
AACGATTTTATCTTTCTCTATATCAAGCTCAACGTCATCCATAATTCCAGTTTGTTCAAGTAGTGTTTTTGGAATGCGGATTCCTTGAGAATTACCTATTTTTACGACACGTGCTCTCATAATATATACCCCCTTGATCATTAGGTAATTACATTGTAATTACTTTTGTCATTAAAATCAAGGTTTAAAGTAATATTTCAATTTTTTTGATGCCCAACGCTGAACTCACCCCGAAACGGCGTAGCCAGTGAGGTTCAGGTGAAGTGACATGTTAACTGCGATTTTTCATTCATATTATTCATCATAATCATCATCGTAGTCTGGATATTGTGGTGGAGATTCTCCAATTGACTTGACTAATTTAATATGTTTCTTCTTAGACTTCGTTTCATTAATATTTTGCACCTTAATTCGATGCCACCAATCATCCCCAAAATCAAATAGATAATGAAAAACGTCCTTTTCGTTCAAGCCGACATCACCAATTCGAGTTTTGGCTGTAGATTTTTTCATTTTCCCAAAATCCATTATATCCTCTACACTCATGGGATGCGTTATTTCTGGGGCATCATATATGGCCCGTATATTCTTAGTATCCTTTCGGGTGATGAAAAATGAATAAAGGTGATCATCGAACCTGTTGAATGCCTGGAAAATCGCATCATGAAAATCATCAAAACTGCAATTCTCGGAGGCCTCAATTATTCTATACAGCTTTGGTATTCCTATTATAGAAACTCTGAACTGATATATCTTCATTTTTTTATTCCTATGCAACGATCAAGCTCACTGGTTTTTTCAGAGCGTAGCGGAGTAAAAATCCAGTGCAGCGCTTTGTTAGCTGCCTTCTGTTTATTCAAATGCGTATATGGTGATTACCCGAACGTCAAAAGTGATAAACCATATAGCGTTTCGAAACTACCTTTTCATCCGGTTTCCGTTCGTAGATAGACTTATAGCACTCACGCTTTTCGTCAACGCGGACACATGCCATCTTATTATAACGGCGACAAATCTCAGCCAGGAAATCTCGTTGTACTATTAAGCGTGTGCCAAAGGAAAGCTTCTCCCGAGTATATGCTTCATCCTGATATCCTTCCTGCCATGATTCGTATTTGGCCACAATTTCTCCATCTTTGGTGAGGTTGAACCCCTCGAACGATAGATTGAAATCGTCTATTATAAATGACGTGAAGGTGCAGATACTCCAGTACCCTAAAAATGTCACAGGATTCTGATGCTCAGCAATGAGCGGAATGCAGTCGGCACCGGCCTCCAAGGCATCACTTCCCCTTCTTGTAAGTTCATCGCGGGCTTGTTCCAATGTGACTGAAATCGCTGACGCAGACGCGATTCTCTCTGTCGATAGTTCGAGTTCATCCAGCCTGTGCGAACCACCGTATACCTGCAGGGGGATCAGAGTTGCTTTCAACGATATTTCTTGTCTGTATGGGACATTGTATTTCTCCTCGTGAGCCAGTCTTCGCTTTTCAAATAAAGTCATCCAATCGGTGCCCTGTTCCTCAGTTCCAGCTTTCCCAACCTGGAATGATTCGATCGTGTCGAGTTCTGCGAACCATGTATCATTGTCGACTACACGAAGTGGCAATATATCTATGGGGCGAGACATATTCCCTAAAACTACAAATTCTGGATCAGCCAGTTGGATTGTTTGCCAGAGCCAATGAATCTGGGTATCACTCAGTTTCAGTTTCTCGGCTGCTTCGTTGAGCACGCTCCAGAGGACCTCTGTGACTAATTCCTGAAATTCGGTTGTAATCCAGACAACTGGCCAACCCTGGGGATGCACATGCCCGTACCAGTCATCTTTAACACGAGAACGCTCCTCGTCCATTGACCAGTTCTGAGTATTAAGGCGCTCTTCAATGGCGGCCACAAAATCTCCTGATTGTACTCGGAGAATCCTCTCTATCAATCTCACCTTGTCAGAGAAATCGAAAAGGGTGTTTTTTTTGAAAAAGTTCAAGAATGTAGTACTTGGACTCGACGGCATCATATAGGTCGAATGCCATATGCTGTCAGAGTATATCCTGTCGATACGCTCTATCGAGGAGGCAACGGAAGGAACCAGCGGCAGAACTCCGCTCACATAACGAAGAATTCGTAGTACTGATTGGCGACATAAGAAGTCCTCTCTGTCAAGGAGTTTGGCAAGTAATTGCTGATGGGAGGCTAACAGCTCAGGGTTTTGAGCCGCAAGCACATGAAGAATCATCAACAAACGACAAAGAATCCTTCCGGAAGCGGTCAGCGTTCTGTTAACGAGTACAGGAATCGCACTCTCAGGCCTGGCAATAGCCAACCTCGCCAACGCCCCTACCAGCCTCTTGCCGTGATCGATTTCTGGTGTAATCAACTCTTCCACAGAAAACTGGAGAATGAGTTGATTTTCATCGAAAGTTGGCCCTTTATAGTCCTTCAACCATGTATAGGCATTATCCTGAGGCAGCTGCGTAAACATGCTTTCGCAATACGTCAGGAAATCATTGAAGATAGCCTCGAGCAGATGTGGTTCATCGAGCACATCCAATCCCGTTGCTGCGATGGGCGGCGTATCATAACCACCTCCGGACCCACTTGCCGAATCGTAACACTCCTTAACCAGACACGTCTCTGCCGCCTTTCGATCTCTTCCCGCTACGGCGGCAAGGTACTTAGTGCTGCCTCGCCAGCGGAACCAGTCGCCATAGCAGGAATAAGCCAAGCTGTAGCATGCTATGGCTTTATCCTGATCACCAAATTCCAGGAAACGTTGCGCCAAACACTCAATGACATTTGCGTTCTGCCAACGTCCTTGTGTTTCGACATAATCCTTAATTGGGATGAGATCTTCTGGGGAGTGTGCTTCAGTTATGTGATGACGTAAAGTTACATCGAGTAAGTCTCGTTCGTAGAAGTGCTCATTTTGCGTTTTAAGCTTCTCAAGTATCACGAGGAATTCAGAAAATGATTCCCTGCATTTTTTGGCAATTGCTTCTCTGGTTAAGCTTTCCCCATCCACCAAAAAGGTTGATGGCAAATGGCCTCCTGATGCAACGTCGCTGCTGTTTTCGCTATTTGAATCGGGAGTGATGGAAAACTCGTCTTTTAGTTGGTCAGGCCAATGCCTGGGACTAATCTCCGTCAGAACAAAGTTCCTGAAGCGATCCTCAAAGGCCCGGACGTCCCCTGAACCGGATTCTCGAACGAGATCGACGATGTGCTGCCGAGTCCCAATAATTTGTTTACAGTGTCGGCCATCATCACTGAAATGATTAGAGAAGGACTCGCTAAGACACCAGAAATACTCAGGATCACCACCCACTGCATTTAGAAGGTACTCCTCCAGACAATCTTGCATTTTCCATCTTGCTACGGATCGAGAAAAGTGTTTAAGCAATTCAAATGCCGCTTGGCGATTGACTGCCAAAATTTCATTGAAAGCCTTTTCCGCGAACCATTTTGTTTCCCTGCCATCTGTGAGATGCGGCATCCATTTTACCATCTGTAATACATGTGCACACTTTTCCAAAGCCCTTTCGGGTTGACGACGGTTGACCAACCTCAGAATATCTATCAGATAAAGCAGGGTGACATCTTTATGGTAGCCATAGATGAGTGACGCTCGAATTCCATAGTTGAGCCATTTTTCCGCATCATTGCGCATACCGCATTTGGCCATGATCGCTGCAAGTCGCATGAAATGTTCAAACCTCGCCCCACCTTTCAGCAATGTTGATCTTTCATATGTGTCAGCACAGCTCCTAAGAATAGAAGTAAGCTTAGAGCGAACTGCAGAATTTTTTGCAAGAGTTTCCCACAAAATCAGCTCAAAGGTATAGTCCTGGATGGATTCTGAAATACCAAAATGGGTAGTCCAAAGGAGAGAGTCGCGCAGTGAAATTAGTTTTTCAGCCCAAGCATCAAGTCGATCAGGAAAGCGTTTCAGGACCGCTTCGGTTAGCAAGCCAATGGTAAAGGGTAACACGTCTCTGATGAGTTCGATCGAATCGCAAATCCTTTCACCATCACCTTGCTCGGCTTTCAAAAGCATATCGATGCTTTCACATGCCTCCCCATACCAGTTATTCGCGTCAGATCGGAACGATTGCCCTATACAATTGCAGGCTTTCAGAAGGTGTCGAAGTGCCGAGGTCCAGAACGCCCGCGATGTTCCGACGAACTCACAAAGTTTCGCATAGGAAGACTCGTTACCCTCGTAGCCCAAGATGACAAATGAGTATGCATAGTGCATTAGCGATGGATCGCTCCTTGATAAGTAGTCGGGGCAATCCTTCATTGGAGCTTCAATAGGTCCTGCAATTGCGGATACTTCGGAGACTGGCATACCAGCCTTGGCTGCATAGAAAGCCAGCTCTATATTACCGCTTGGGTGCTCTTGCTCCACGTACTCAGTTACAGCAACCCGCAGATCATCGAGAAGCTTATGGTGTGCAAGTGCACGGATCAACATGTAATGCACTAAACGATTTTGGAAAAGTTTTTTCACACGTTTAAGTCGAAGCCACTTATCAGTATGCCTGAATTGGACCAGTGCATCGATATATGCTGACAAATGTGGTGAATAGGCCGGGGCATAGGTGTCCCTCTGCTCTAGAATACCTGGGCCGAGCTTGAACTGAAAAAGCCACTTCAGTGGGCGTGCTTGCTTCTCCGCATAGATGCCTAAACACCGAGCAATGCCGATCACCTGTGATTTGATTTCATCTCTGTTGTCGGAATGAATACCACGAAACTCGTCTGTGAATACATCAAAGAGTTTCCGCCCTAGCTCCAGTTTGTCCTCATTCGCAAGTGCCGACATAACAGCGAGTGAAACACGGCTATCGACCAGCCAATGATTTGCCTCTGGAGAATAAGCGAAGGAGATTACGTCTTGCTCACGACCCAAAGCCAGAAGGGCATCTGCAAGAAGAGCTCGGTCGAGATTATGCTCAAGACGCTCTCCAGTTCTGAATTTCAATGCGCCAAGACGACTGAGTTGAACAACATCTCGCTGCTTAAATGCCGATTCAATCGCCCAGTGTATCGCGTCCAAGATCTCTTTGGGCGGGCGACAATGCAGAAGAGCCCGGTCGACAAAATCAGCGGTCACTTCTTCCAGGGCGTATGTGTAGTCGCCTGCGTCATAACAATATTCAAAGACATATCCAAACCACCTGGGAGAATCCTTGCCGGTTTTAAGAAAAGCTGCAATATTTGTTTTTATTTCCTGAATCCAGTCCGCATGCAGTTGAAAGATTACGAACTCCCTGAAGCTGTTGTGGAATACAGCCAGTCTGTCATCATAGTTCCGAAGAAGGTGACTCATGTATTTGTATGCGTCCTCGAATTGAGGACGACTTAGAGATTGTTGAATGCTGCGGAGTTCATCCCTATGAATGGAAAATCGCAGGCATGCCATAACAGCGCACAAGTGTCTTGCGTCGGCCATACCCACTCGGTCAAACTCTTCCCAGAGGAGTCCATAGTAGTTGCGGATATCTCCACCCGTTGCTGGAGCAAGGGAGGCTATGGCGTCTGATACTGCGGCATTAGATAAGATAATTTCTGCGGCATACCACAGATAAAGAGGAAGCCCTTCGGACTTTTTGTGGATCTCGACAATGTCGGCGCGTGACAGCCCTGTTATTCCCCGTTTGTTCTCAAGATAGTCTTGCGTCTCGGTTTCTGAAAACAATTGCATCTGGATATGGGTTTCTGGGCATTCCATTGTAAGCTTGAGAAAGTGGGGCCATTTGTGGAGTTCCTGAGTACCTATAACTATGGCAACGCCCTTTGGTACAACTGATGGCAGGGCAGAGATAACAGTGTCTCTTACTTCGGACTGAAGGCGTTCAGCGTGGTCCAACCCGTCCAGGAAGATTACAAATTTTTGACCTAGCTTGATAAAAAACTCCGCCAGCGTGTTCAAGCTCTCAAGAAAGTTGCGCTCGCTGTAGTCATAACGCCTTTTGAGAATGTCCGGATATCGCCTGTGGAACTCACTCAACAAGTTTGCGCGGAGGCTTTCGGCTTGTACGCGCATTTTTTGGGCATTGTCGTTCACGCCAACGAAACAGTAGTAACTGAAGACCTCACACTTAGCTCGGTTTATCGAGTCGAAATATGTGGTGAGTGAAGTTGACTTGCCGCTTCCGGGCAAGCCAGTGACAACAAGGTATCCCCCGTTGACCTGTGGCAATACTTTGTCCAGTTGCTCCGAAAGAGCTTTCTGCTCTACGAAGTGGTCCTGGTTGACTGGGAATACCTGTGGAATAAGTAGCTTGCTCTGGAGTCGTTCCAAAAGTCTGTCAATTGATTCGGCGGTAATCGCATCTCTGGAGAAGATCGCGTTCTTTTTAATGGCTTCCTTGAGATCAAGGAAGATTGCGGCATCAGAAAGCCCCAACTCCTTGTCGAGAAGATCCGTTCGGATGTATTGCTCCAGCTCCGTCAACGTAGGCTGCCGAACGCGGAACTGGAAGGCCGTCAAGAATTCGCTGAAAGAGTCAGTATCGAGTCCCGAGGCAGACGCCAGGGTGGAGCGTAGTTCCTTTGCATTTCCTCTTCTGCGGTCTTCGATGACTTCTGGTGTAAACGCCCCGTCGGGTGTCACGAGGTCAACGAGAGGGGCATCAAGGGCACGGTTCGAGCAGAGGCACGCGGTAAGGCTATAGCCGGGAAACCTTTTTCGCATGGTGTCCCAGCTATCCGAAAATTTCTTCAGGCAGACCGGGCTACCCAGATCAATAAGATCGCTCGCTTCATAGACATCAAGCGGGTTGACAGCATATTTGACCTGATAAGCAACAATTTCGGTTCCAAGGAACACAACGATGTCATCAAGGTTGCCCGATTTTTCGTACTCCAAAAACATCTCGAATGGCGTACGAGCTATATAATGCTCCAGCGCAAGCCGCAGGGCTGTGAGATCCTGATACTCATCACCCTTTCTTCGGGAACTTCCTCTTTTACTTGATTCCGTCATTACAGGCCAGTCGTTCTATCATTCTTCAATAGTAAAGGTATTTTGCACCCTTTATTTTTTTATCTTTATTTCACCAGCCGCGTTTTGCGACTAACTAATGATTATATGGTTTATAGCTAAATATCATAAAGAGGGATGTTGGTTCCCATAAGATTTATTGAGGAATCTCGAAAGAACAAGTGTCGCTAAAATTGTTTCTCATGTTGAAAATTTCATGAGAATTCCAATCGCATACTATCATATTTTATTAGACTGCATCAAGCGAATAGAGGAATTTTGTACTGAACTACATATACCCAAAACCTGTTACCCCAATTTTTTTCTTATTATATTCCAGATACAATTCCCGTATTGAAGTGCTCTAATGCCATAGGGCTTGAGTGGTTTAGGCGTGCCGCTACACAGTTTTATTCAAACTTAAAATCATATCAATTCTTGATTTTTTTGGGTGAAAATATTTTCTCATTTCCCTTGACATCGCGTAATTTAACATGATAGATGAGCATCGAAAATATAATTTTTGGAATAAATAAACAGCGAATATTTCCTGCAAATTCATTATAGAAGGAGAGAGATTGAAATGACGAGTGATGGTAAAAAAATAAAATCGGTACTGGTAGTTGGTGCTGGGGTGGCAGGCGTTCATGCTGCCTTGAATCTTGCTGATCTTGATTTTAAGGTCTACTTGGCAGAAAAGCAGCCACATATTGGCGGCAAGATGGTAAAGCTCTATAGAACTGCTGAAGACAATTTTGCCCTTGGAGCAATTACACCAATACTTCTGGAAGCAGTAAACAAACCAAATATCGAGATACTAACATTAGCGGAGCTTGAAAAAATTGAGGGAGAGCCAGGAGACTTTACGGTATCAATTAAGCGAACTCCCCGTTATGTCGATCCAATCAAGTGTGTAACCTGTGGACTCTGCTGGCCTGAATGTCCTGTCCAGGTGCCAAGTGAATTTAATTATGGCTTGGGATCAAGGAATGCAATCGGTATGCCGTATGCTGGCGCAGTGCCCAATAAGCCGTCTATTGATCCTAACACCTGCTTGCATATGAAGGGTGAAGAATGCACAAAGTGTGCTGATATCTGTCCGACAGATGCCATAAATCTTAATGCCAAAGAGACTATTCAGGAGCTAAAGGTTGGTGGGATCGTTCTTACACCTGGTGTGGAGCCATATTTTGGCTCTTCTGAGGCCAAAAAACTTGGTCATGGAACCATAGCCAATGTGATCGATAATTTTCAGATGGATAGACTCGTCAGCATCTATGGACCTACAAAAGGTCAGGTCACAAGACCATCGGACGGGGAGGTAGCCCACAAGATTGCATTTATTCAGTGTGTAGGCTCAAGAAAATCGGGCGATGATTCTCTTGAATACTGCTCTTCTGTCTGCTGTATGTATGCAATACGCGTTGCAATGTCTACACAGGCAAAGGATGTAGAAAACGACATCACACTATTTCACAATGATATAATGGCCATATCAAAAACACATGAAAAAGTTTTTGAAGAGGCACAAGAAAATGGGATTAAATTTATACGAGGAAATGTTTCATCCATTACTGAGGATCCAGAAACACATAACCTTACGCTCCATTATGAAACTGAAGCAGGTGGGAAATCCTCTGAGGAGGTCTTTGACCTTGTGGTACTCTCCCTCGGTCTTGTTCCTTCTCAAAATGGCGTTAAGCTTGCCGAGTCTATTGGCATGCCGCTCAATTCATGGAAATTTCCTGAACTACCGGAGAACTCGAATCTTGCATTGCCCGGTATTGCAGTAGGGGGTAGTTTTAAATCTCTTGAAGATACACCCTTAGCAGTTGCAGATTCACAGGCTGCTGCCATGGAAGTAGCAGCTTTTCTATCAGACGCTGAACCGGAGGACAAAAAAAGCTCTCCGCCGCCTGAGCTTGATGTAAGTGGTATCCCGCCACGGGTAGGTGTGTATGTCTGTGAATGTGGAGGGATTATACCCAAGGTTGTCAACACAAAGCAGCTTCATGAATTTGCAGGCACCTTAGATGGGGTTGAAGACACCAAAATTGTTCAGTATGCCTGCTTTTCTGAAGGAATGCAGGAAATTCAGAAAAGTATAAAAGAAAACGAAATCAACAGGGTTGTAATGGTTGCATGCAGTTATCGGAGTCACCTGCCTAAATTTCAAAATATGATCAGGCAGGTTGGGTTGAATAAATTTCTCGTTGAAATGGTAAATGCCAGGGAGCTATGTGCCTGGGTTAATATCGAAGAAAAGGATAAGGCCACCGAACGAATGAAAGAAGAAATGAGGGGAATCGTGGCCAAGGTTAAAGGCCTTGCTCCTTTACCGGTCTACACACGAGATGTCGTACAACGAAGCCTGGTGTTAGGAGGCGGTGTAGCAGGAATGACAGCCGCTCTCAGCATGGCATCTAATGGAATACCTGTAGATATAGCTGAGAAGACTGAGACCTTAGGCGGTAATGCAGCTCAACTTTCTTATTCAACAAAAGGCGCAAACGTTTCTAATTATATTGATGGCCTTGTAAAGCAGGTTAATGAAAATCCATTAATACATGTAATTTTTAATGCTGAACTCAAAGAAATTAAGGGTCGCGTAGGACAATTTTCAAGCAGAATCAATACGCCATCAGAAAACTATGAAAATGAGTATGGCGCAATAATTGTTGCAACAGGAGGGAGAGAGCATGTACCCCATGGGTATCTCTATAAAGACAACGCAAAGGTCATTACTCAGCTAGAACTCGAGAAAATGATAGCAAACAATGATGCTGCACTGAAAGGCATCAGCTCTGCTGCAGTGATCCATTGTGTTGGATCACGAGATAAAGAAAGACCGTATTGCTCTCGTGTATGTTGCTCGCAATCTATAAAAAATACGCTAAAGCTGAAAGAAAGTAATCCTGATATAAGGATTACCCATTTGCATAGGGATATTCGAACCTACTTCCTTAATGATGTTCAGTATCAAAAGGCACAGGAAGCGGGAGTTACCTTTATCCGGTATGATGAGGAAAAAGGATTGCATATATCTCAGGACAATGGCCTCCAGGTAGAAGCAACAGATACGAAGACAGGTGAAAAAGTTGCATTAAAACCTGATCTCATTATATTAAATGCCGCTGTAATTCCCGGTGAAGATAATAATGATCTCTCACGGCTTCTCGATGTGCCTTTGGGTGAATACAACTTCTTTGAAGAAGAAGACTATATGACCTTTACTCCTGTAGACTTTAGCAAGAAGGGTGTATACCTGTGTGGCCTTTCACATGGTCCGAAAACAATAGACGAGAGCGTTGCCCAGGCAAAGGCTGCTGCAATCAGGGCATTATCAGTACTTACAAAAGAGAAACTTGTCCATCAAAATGTGTATGCAAATGTCAATGCTGGCAAATGTATAGCATGCCTTACCTGCGTGAGGGTATGTCCTTTTGGAGTATCTTTCATAAATGATGATGGCGTAGCCGAGATTATTCCTCTTGAGTGCAGGGCATGCGGCGTCTGTGTAAGTTCCTGTCCAAATGATGCAA
>Ga0114922_10006732_pt1 | contig 10529 bp, 7 predicted proteins | sample AartaG_FD_100975 | JGI IMG/M metagenome (GOLD analysis project Ga0114922, IMG submission 100975) | Deep subsurface microbial communities from Aarhus Bay to uncover new lineages of life (NeLLi) - Aarhus_00045 metaG | ecosystem: Environmental > Aquatic > Marine > Oceanic > Sediment | place: Aarhus...
AGGGCAGCTGGCACCAGTATGTCACATTTCAGTCCCAAGAGTTCGTTTTGGGTTAAAGGCTCACTTTCGTTGAAACCACTGATGACACCCGTTTCTTTTTTGTGACGCAGGAGTTTCTCTATATCAAGGCCTTTTTCATTGTAGAGACCACCTTGAGAATCGCTAACTGCTATAACTTTAAACCCCTTTTCAGCGAGCATTTTTGCCGCAGTTCCACCCACATTGCCGAAACCCTGTACCACCACTGTCCCTCCATCGATCTTTATACCCAGATGTTCAGCTGCTATCAAGGCATTAATCATACAACCACGTCCAGTAGCTTCAAACCGGCCAAGGCTGCCACCTATTTCTATTGGTTTGCCTGTTACTACTCCCAGTACTGAATAACCTTGGTTCATGCTATAGGTATCCATTATCCATGCCATAACCTGGGGATTCGTACCCACATCAGGTGCCGGTATATCTCTTTCCGGGCCAATGAAGGTTGATAGTTCGCTAGTATAGCGACGTGTTAACCTTTCAAGCTCATCGAGCGAAAGAGCTTTAGGATTGCAGGCAACTGCTCCCTTGGCTCCGCCGTAAGGTATATTCACGACAGCGGCTTTCAAGGTCATCCACGCAGCTAAAGCTCTGACCTCGTCCAAGTTAACATCTGGATGATAACGTACCCCCCCTTTAAACGGACCTCTCAGATCGTTGTGTTGAACTCTGTAGCCAGTGAAAAGCTTTGTTGAACCATCATTCATTTTTACAGGGAAATGAATAATAAATTCATGCTTACACTCACTTATTAATACACGGCATTGCTCGCTTACCTTCATGCGACTGCAGATGGAATAAACTCGCTCCTGAAACATTTGAAATGGATTATTCGTCTTACTAATACTTTGAACCACTTAATAAACCTCTTTCTTCAGCTGTTATTTGTTGAAAATTTAACTCTTAATAGCTATAGCTTTCCCAGGGATTCTTCAATGATATTCACAGATTCATCCAATTCATTCTGGGTAATAGTTAACGGGGGTTGTATTCTTAGCACATTTGCGTAAACTCCTCCGACTCCTATGAGTAGACCTTTTTCAAGGCAAATGTTACGGATTGCCTTAGCCTCATCAGCTGCTGGTGTTCTAGCAGAATCTTTAACTAGCTCTATCCCTATCATAAGGCCCCTGCCACGTATGTCACCTATTATGGGATGGTTCTTTTTAATAGATTCCAGTCTTTCTTTGAGCAGTATCCCCTTCTCGGTTACCTTATCTGCCAGCTTTTCTCGTTCAATAAAGTTGACAGTGGCTAATGCCGCGGCGCAGCTAACTGGATTGCCGCCGAAGGTAGTAAGGTGTTCACCAGGTTGAAATGCATTAGCAATCTCTTCAGGCGCAATAAAGGCACTCACAGGAAAACCATTGGCGATACCCTTCGCCATCGTCATTACGTCAGGTTCAACACCATAATGCTCGATGCCAAACATTTTACCGGTTCTGCCAAATCCGGACTGCACTTCATCGATAAAAAGCAAGATTTTATGGTGGTCCAGAATTTCCTTAATCTTCTTAAAGTATGATTCTGGAGGAGGGATAATACCCCCTTCACCTAGGACCGGTTCGGCAACAAAGGCAGCAACATCACCGTATGTATCATATCTGATAATATCCTCGAGGTATTCCGCACATTTCATTCCACAGGTTTCCGGTGTCAAACCGAAAGCACAGCGATAACAATAAGGCGCTGGGGCAAAATTGACTCCTGGCATGTATGGCCCGGCTCTTTTCTTTCTTGCCCAGTTGCCAGTTATGCTGGCGGTAGCATAGGTCCGGCCATGAAACGATGCCTGGAGAGCGATAAATTCCCGCTTTCCTGTATACGTCTTAACCAATCTCATTGCTCCTTCAACAGCCTCAGCTCCGCTATTGGCAAAAAAACTCTTCTGCAATCGTCCCGGAGTGATCTGGGCTAATTTCTCAGCCAGGTCAGCCATCGGCTTGTTGTAGTAGACATAGGAACAGCAATGAACATATTTATCAATCTGTGCTTTAACAGCTGCTATGATTTCAGGATTGCTATGACCGACTGAAGTTACAGAAATGCCCGAAAAGCAATCTATATATTTACGGCCATCCTCCCCGAATACTTTTACACCTTCAGCTGTTTCGAACACCACTGGTTCAACACGAGCGAGCATACTGGTGATTACATACTGGTTATATTTATCAATTGTATTCATGGTACCTCCTCTAAGTTTCATATTGTATTCTTCAGCAGCTCATGAGCTACAGGGTAGCGAGGGCGAGGAAATTATCCGCTACGTTTAGGTTTTCTATGAAGTTATTTAGGTTTATATTCTGGAGCCCTCCTATACGAGCTTCTATATTCGGGATCCTTTAGATAAGGGCAGGAATCACCACACGCTTGTAGAAAGCTACATTTAACACTGTAGCTCTTATCATCCACTTTGACAATGAACGCATCAACGTGTCTTATTGAACAATGAACACGGCGTTTTTCAACCATTTTAGCCATTTCTAACTTCCCTCCTGTAGCAATGACCTCAACTTTGGCCCACGGTTGTTTCTTTTCTTTAATATCAGCGCAAAAGCTCTTGGGATGTCTGCCATCAAAGACTTTGATTGCTCAGCCGCATCCGAGTAAAATCTCATGACCTTCTCTTCCATCTCTACAGCCTTGTTCAAAGCGTCAGAATAACTTGCCTTCTCCACTAGTTCGGTTTTGAACGTGTATTCATCCGGGTTTATCTTAAAGGAGAAACAACTCTCAATGGCATCAGTGATAACTCCATAGTACGCTCTTTCAATCTGGACTACATTTTTCCCATTCTCTTTAGCAAACGAGAGGAAAACATCCTCATCTTTAGTGTATCTTTGGCACAAATCTTCATAGAACTTGGCCGATTCATTTTCAAGTCGCTTAGCAAAGCTAATGATCTCAGAAGCTGTATGCAATCTCATCTATAGTTACCCTTTCCTACAACCACCTTTGGATAACGACTTTACTTTCGGTGAAGAAACGAACGGCATCTCCACCTTGTCCGTGTAAGGCTCCGTAGAAGGAGTCCTTCATTCCGCTGAATGGGAAGAATGCCATAGGCGCCACTATCCCAATATTTATGCCGACATTACCACTCTCAATCCTGTATTGGAACTCTCTGGCGGCTTTACCACTCGAGGTAAAAATAGAGTCCGCATTGCCAAAATTACTACTATTTGCCATTTCTATCGCATCATCAAGGTCTTTAGCTCTCATAACACTGGCTACCGGGCCGAATATTTCTTCTCTGCCGATTGTCATATCCGGTGTAACGCCGTCGAAAACAGTAGGGTTAACGAAACATGCATCAGGATAATCCCCGACAATGGTTGGTTTTCTACCATCAAGGATGAGTTTTGCCCCCTCTTTTATGCCTTTTTCTATATATCCTAGGACCCTAGCCTTTCCATCTGCCGATTGCATGGGACCCATCTGGATTGACTCATCAAGCCCATAACCGACCCTTATCTTGGATGCTGTATCAACAAACGCATTCAAGAACTTTTTATAGAAGGCATCGTCACCAACAATAACAAGATTAGCCCCTGATAAACATCGCTGCCCCGTATTGCCAAAGAAAGATGTCATCAGCGCTGGTATAGTTCCTTCTATGTTGGCATCTGGCATCACCACTAGGAAATTCTTGGCACTGGTTTGAACTATAGCTCTCTTACCAGTCTCGCCACACTTCTTGTAGACTTCCTTTCCTATTGAGGTGGTCCCAACAAAGGTAGCCCCTTCAATATCTGGATGCTCTAGCATAATCAATGCAGCATCTGCCCCACCATGAACTACGTTATATACGCCTGGAGGGAAGCCAGCTTCATCTATCATTTCAGCGAGCTTGACTTGACTAACAGGATCTCTAGGCGATGGTTTTACAACAAACGTATTTCCAGTAGCCAGAGCAAATGGGGAATACCAGAGTGGTACCATAAATGGGAAGTTGAAAGGAGCAATGTGACAGAAAACTCCCAAAGGTTGGTAAATCACATATTCGTCTATACCAGCTGCGATATCCTCCAGATTATATCCCATCATTAACGAGGGAATCCCTTTCCCGACTTCAACCATTTCAATTCCACGTCTTGTTTCTCCCCTCGATTCATCTATCGTTTTTCCATGTTCCATGGTCTGGATTCTGCTAAGCTCTTCAAAATTCTCTTCCAGTAATTCCTTCAATCTAAAGAGACATCTTGCTCTGGCAAGTGGAGTCGTTCTTCTCCAATCAGGGAAAGCCTCTTTAGCTGCTTCTACCGCCAAATTCACTTCATCCCTGGTCGACATAGGAACTTTGGCTATAATCTTCTGTTTGGCCGGATTTATAATATCCAAAATCTGATCTGATTCGGACTCGATCCACTCTCCATTGATATAGTTCTTGAGCTTTAATATCCCTTTTATTGGTTCCTCTAGAATTGCCATTTTACCTCCTTCTGTTTAGCTGGTAAGCTCTGTCATTTGCCACTGTTATCCATTACCGACAAAATATTTCTCGCCACTTGTAATAATACTACCAAGCGTGATCCTTTAAAAGCATAAAACATAACATCATAAATTCTAATGATTTTATAATTGATTATAACACATATTTCAAGTTTCAAACATCAATTCCTTTGCGTTGTTTTATTGTGCTGATGCTAAGAGAGTGTATTAACGTTCTTCAGCGGTCTATCAAAGCTCAGTTTATGATCTTTGGGGGTCCAATTGTAGAGTTGAAATAACTAAGGTAGAACTCATTCATTTGATTGGTAATACACACCAGTCGCAATACGTGGCCTGCGGGATTTCTGTTAATCAGTCTTTTCCCGCGAGGCGAGGTAATCTCCAACTAATCTAATATCTTTAAGCACATGTTGGCTTGCAGCTTCGATATTGCCGGTCCTTAAATCCTCTAAGATTTCTTGATGACTCTTGAGCGTAGAAAGGGAATATTCAATATCAGGTGTCAGATTAGCCTTCTCATAACTTGTTAGGAAATCTAACGTATAGTCAACGATTAAAGACAAAAGTGGATTATGCGTAGCTTCTGCTATCAATCTATGAAACTCCGTATGCCTATCTTCGATATCAAAGAAATCTCTGTGGGAAAGTCTGCTTCTCTTTGTGCCAATTCTTGTCTTACAGTAATTAACGTTATCTTCAAGCCTTTTAAATTCGTCCTCAGTAATGTTTTTCGCTGCTAAGGCAACCATCGTTGGTTCTATAATAACTCTTACCTGGTTAAGATGTACTGGTGAGAACTTTTTAGAGGTTAAAAAGAAATGTATAGCGCTCTTGGCCACATCAGGCTTGGTGCCAGTAACATATATGCCACCTCTTCTCCCTCTCCGCCTCTCAACAAAGCCCAAAGCCTCCAGACCTCTCAGGGCTTCTCGCACAGTAACAAGACTGACTCCAAATTGCCTGCTAATTTCCAATTCGGTAGGCATTTTCTTACCAACTTCAAGTTGCCCCGATAAGATCAAATCTCTAATCGACTCTTCTACCAGTTCAGAGAGCCTTCTGTATTTAAGCGTTTGAAACTTGATCACCTCACGTACTATCCTCCATTATGAATTCAGAAGTATAACTTTTATTGTATAGCATCAATAATCACATCATTATATAAGAAACTAATCCTTTTATATTTCGAATCATGTTTTTTAATCGTTCTCAATTACATATGTTAACAAAATCACCATTAATCACGCAAGAAGCCAAGGACCTTTTCCGGAAAATTTTAAACACCATATTCCTTACTTCGATACCACTCTATCTCGTGCAGGTTATCTATCACATTTGGAAGCAAGTTATAGGGTATAGAGACAATTATATGACTATCTGGTACACCCGAATCGCCCCCGAGAAACCCGAGGCCGCTAACTGTAAAATTCACCTCGCCGCTTATGTACGGATAAACGTATACAAAGTTGCAACCTGCACCAACCGATGCCCTACCACACCAGATTCCTCCGTTCGTATAAACCGTAGCTCTCATCAGAATGTCTGCTTGTTGTAGGTTGTCGGTTGTAATAATAAATACGTCTGGGTCAAATGACAGCTTATCCAAAGTGGAGAAGGCTACATAATTAACATTACCCTTCGGTATTCTGGCAATGAGGCGATAGAGTTTTTCATTAGCCCGTCTCTCCTTATATAATCCCATCGGGGGGCCCTCCAGCCCAGCCTCAAAATGTGGTAAATCCTGCATGCCCAAATAAAGCGACCCAACGCAATCTATATCCTCCTTCTGGGCATAAAAGGATTTTACTTTGTGGGCTTCCGCAAGCATCTCACAAATGTATATTTTTTTATCTATCCTCTCTATTCCATCGGGTTTTGAGTAGCAGAACTTAATGCCTACAGGTGGCATACTAAAATTGAATTTATTAAAAATGGATAATTTATCTTGTATTGTTGCCATCTTTTACTACTTACAGAGAATCCTTATTTAATCAACTTGCATGTTCCTTTTTATAGGTAACCTCTTTGAAACAACAATAAGAAGGATAGGGGCTCACTATATAGGTGAGCCCCTGTAATAAAGTAAACTAACCCAGAGCTAAAAACACCCGTCACTCCGCTATCCATGCGTCCGCATACGTATGGGGCTCAACCCATACAGTACCGGTGTATTCATCACGGAGTTTGGAGGACTTAGCAGTCATTATAGGTAATAAGACAACGGTAGTTTGCAAGCAGTACTTGTCAAACAGTAAGTATTGCATCTCCTGGCATAGAGATTTCTTGGATTCGAAATCAGTTGCAGAAACGGCTTGCCTGCCGATATCGACGAGGTCATCAGGGTGTATAGCGCTAAAGGCAAAGGCTGGCACGCAGCTATCGGGGTCCCAGAACCAAATTGACAGGTCTTGGATATCGTTATAGGACGACGTCATGGCGCCAAACACCCCACCAATCCAGCCATCCACATAATACATAAAGTCGTAGGTGTCAGGGACTAAGGGCTGTAGTTCCGCGTCAATACCCACTGCAGCCAGGTCGGCTTGCACCGCGGTATATAAGTCTTGGTGTAGTTGCTCGGACTTATACCATATAACGGTGGAAAAACCATCACCATATCCAGCGTCTTCCAGCAAATCTCTGGCTTTATCAGGGTCGTACGGATAGCCGACTATATATGGATTGTAACTCCAGTTTTCAGGGCCATTATATTGATATGTCACTTCGCCGTAACCTCTGAAAATAGCGTCGGCTATGGCCTCGCGGTTGATAGCGTAACTCATTGCCTGTCTTACCTCAAGTTTGGAGAAAGGAGAATCGGGATTGGCGCTATCGGGTATGAGGCCATAGGTGAACCCGTTTTGTGTGGATGTTACTATTTCCACATTAGGATTATCCTTCATGTAATACGCAGCCGTTGGGTTCACGTTTAGGAGAATGTCATTCTCCCCAGCAAGGAAAGAAGCCTCCTGAACCATGGGGTCGGCAATGATGTTCAGTTCTATCTTGTCCAGGTAGGGTTTACCTTCCTGCCAGTAACCGTCCCACTTCTCATATACCTTTTGGAGGTCACGCTGCCAGCTGACTAGCTTGAAAGGCCCGGTACCTACGGGGTTTTCACGCATATAATCTATGCCATTTTCCTCGTATGCCTCCTTTGATACCATTCCCCAGAAACCAAGAGAGCTTTGAAGCAGATTATCCCACGCAATAAGGTTTACACGGACGGTATATTCATCCACTGCGTCTACTGAGGAAATAGCCCAGAAACTAGGCCCTGTATACTCCGAGTCCTTGAGCTGTTCTATGTTCCACTTGACGGCCTCGGCATTGAAATCACTGCCGTCCTGGAACTTGATGCCTTCCTTTAAATAAATGGAGATTTCCAGATTATCGGGGTCTTCTTCCCAAGACTCAGCAAGCCAGGGTTGGTACATGCCTTCTTTATCTAAGTACCACAGCATTTCAAGCGCAGGTATGGCTGCGGAGTGGTCTTCAGGGCTAATTTGCTCTGGTGGGAACATGCTGGAGGTCTCGCCACCTAGGATAATCCTCAGGGTCCCGCCGTATGGCTCCTCCTCTTCCTCCTCTTCTTCTTCCTGCTGGGCTGGTGTAGTACAGCCGATGAGCCCCACGCTGAGAGCTAGTGCAATCGCTAATAAGATCATGAATATTTTCTTTGTCACTTTTACCTCCTTTTTAAAACTTATAAAACTCCATCACTTCTTTCTGTCATTAAACCATACGCATCCCCCTTTCATCTGAAATTCGGTTCTGCTACCTTGAATGAACTTCCCATCCTGAAATTGCTCCGCGTCATCTCCTTTTGTCTCTATTTGTCTTTATAATAGCCTACTAATGTTAAAATCCTGTTAATTAATATACGCTGCATCCTTCTGGTTCTTACAATCTTTACGCTTCCCGTTTAGAGCAAGAGCGGATAATGAGTGCCTGTCGGGATCTTCATCCTGCTGACCATCATTATCTAGCTTTTCTGAGATCCCCGGGATATATTTAATTCTGCAACATGATGTCAATCACTCGTATTGGCTGACCACATGGGTAACTCTGGACTGTGGATTTTAGCGAGTTCTTTTTCAATCTTTTTAGTTTATTATTTAACCCAACTCATAAACTAGCCTTTCAATTTCTTGAATATAAATTATCCTCTTTCCTTGATTCTAAATTGTTCTTTGCTGTCTCGATTAAATTGAAACTTAACATTATATTATTATAATAACTTATAATATAATTTCCAATACTAATAATATTATGATATCACCGCATTACATCTTTGTCAACACAGCTCGTTCTCCTATTAGATCGCCTTCTTGGTCTATAAGCTTGAATTGATTAGACAGTAGATCCGCACCATGGAGGGAGCACTGGTCAAACTAGTATATGAAGCAGAGGAAAGGAAACAATTGATCTCGATACGAGGGCTCAACTATATTGCCATGGCTTGGTTACTGGTGAACTCCGCTGCTTTAAGTTATACCGAAGTGCCAAGCAGGTGATAAAGAAGGCAGGGAGTAATCCCACTGAATCGGAATCAGCTGGCAAGAATAGGTCAAAGACACCGATGAGTAAGCAAGGTCGTCCGTTACTGAGATACTGCGTCTGGACAGCGGTTATTCTGATGATATGTTTCAATGAGGATTTCCGTTCCTGGGCTAGGCAGAGACGAGAAAGGCCAGCTCATGCCAACCCTCTTAACAGAAGAGAGATTATCGGGGTAGCACTTAACAGACTGCTGCGACCGGCCTTTGCTCTGGTTAAGAGTCAGACCTATTACCAGGATGTAAGACGGGCACCGATACCGTTAGCCGTCTAAGAAATTGGAGGTGTTACAATTGCATCAGGTGGGCAGGGAGATGCCGTTCAAGTTTTTGGGAGTTCATTTGAGCCAACCCGTGTGCATAACATGGTGTTCCTGCCCTCCTGGCCAAACCCGTATTAGGTATGATAGTACTCCCCCATGCGGATGAACCCTTATCTAACCGTTAAGTTGGGAGCCAAGAAAAGAGAGGCCGGGGTTTGCCCACCAGTGTGAAGATAGAACGGAAGTAGTATTGCCGGAACCCTTGACTAACAGAATATAGTGTGTTGTGCATTGTAATGAGAACTTCAGAAGTCTGAAAATGTGCTAGCCCCAACGGCTGTCAATCGGTCGCGGGTGGGTCCGTCGGGACAGACTCTTGGATGGGCTCGGTCACCGGGGCATTATCCCAGATGCCACTGCGCTTCTGTAAACGGTACTCACGGTAAAGCCAAAATCCGGCGATACTGGTACCGCAGATATCTGCGATGGGCATAGACAGCCAGACGCCGTTCAATCCCATATAGCGAGGTAGGATGAGCACTGCTGGGATGAAAAAAACCAGCTCACGCACTAGTGATAAAACAGTGGCTGTCCACCCTTTGGATAGTCCCTGAAATGTGGTAATGAACATAATGGCCGGACCAATCAGAATTAGAGTTGAAATAAAAATGCGCATACCCGGCACGGCGATAGCCAGCAGCTCAAGGTCATTATTGAAAATAGCGATTACCTGGGGAGTGAAAATCTCTAGGAAGATGGTAGCAACCCCCAATAACGCCACCAGAGAAAGGGAGGCTAGCCTGACAACTGACCACAACCGCTCCCAGAGGCGTGCCCCCAGGCAGAAGCCAACAATCGGTAGAAGACCGTGGGCAACACCAATAATCGGCATAAAAGCGAGGTCGGCAATACGTATTGCGATTCCCAGGGCTGCCAGCGTTATCGAACCGAAACCAGCCACAATCCGGTTGAATATGATGAAAATGATTGTTTCCGTCAGTTCCATCAAGATGGATGGCAAGCCCACCCGATAGATCTGCGCTACGACAGAAAGGTTAGGTTTGAGGTGGTTCAGTTTCAACCTGTAGACAGACCTTCCGCCGACCAGATAGTAGAAACTAAGTGCGGCAGCGATTCCTCCCGATATGGTTGTCGCTAACCCGGCTCCACCAACACTCATCTCCGGGAATGGCCCCCAACCAAAGATAAAGAATGG
>Ga0114922_10006733_pt1 | contig 10529 bp, 9 predicted proteins | sample AartaG_FD_100975 | JGI IMG/M metagenome (GOLD analysis project Ga0114922, IMG submission 100975) | Deep subsurface microbial communities from Aarhus Bay to uncover new lineages of life (NeLLi) - Aarhus_00045 metaG | ecosystem: Environmental > Aquatic > Marine > Oceanic > Sediment | place: Aarhus...
GAGCGGGAGCGGGAGCGGGAGCGGGAGCGGGAGCGGGAGCGGGAGCGGGAGCGGGAGCGGGAGCGGGAGCGGGAGCGGGAGCGGGAGCGGGAGCGGGAGCGGGAGCGGGAGCGGGAGCGGGAGATTGTTCGTTAGTCGTTAGATGGTGGAACGCTTCGTAATGCTGTTATTGCCGGATCCGGCTTCGACATTCGACTTACGTCTTCGCTGTGTGAGCTCCCGGCTTCATCGTGCGACTACGCCGCGACAGGTCGACGCTACAGGTCGACGCGACAAGATGGCGGGACTAAAGGCCTCCAGCTTCGTCCCATTCGACAGGCTCAGGACAGGCCATGCGCCTACGCCGCGACAAGTCGGCGAGGCAGGAGCGATTCAACGGGAAAAAAGGAAACGCCGGAAAAATGTGTTGGTTTTAATTTCAAATAAGTGTTATTTTAACTACTTCTAATACACTACATGTTCAAAGTAGTATTTATCAGACAATCTGAGCAATTTCGTTTCTGGGCGAAGTATTTTTGTGAGCTGTTTGACATCGCTATAAATAGCATCAATAGAACCATATTCCTGTTTATAGAAATAAAATACGATGACCAAAAGACCGGCCATAGCATCTAACACATTTTTAAGATTTGCTTCTTCGAAACAGGAAGAACGATTATGTTTAACATCATTGTAACTTTGCCACCAAACTGGATTATTGTTTCCTTCCCAGTTTTCCCATGGTCGTAGCTTCGGACCATACCCCTTAATAAAAACTTCTTCTTTTATCATATCGGGTAATTGTTTTTTGATAGTCTTTTTGTAATCATTAATATCCTTAGTAGGAGCATTAGGATTAATTTTTTTACACAGAGCTTTTGCAACCACATCTACTTCAGAGGATGCAGTCAGTAATAGATGAGCTAATTCAATAGAATACGTCTTGAAATTCTTTTCAGCGAATTCAATATATCGTGCAATTTGTTCAAGATCATTTTCAAGAGCAAGAAAATAATTCCAATAAACTAAAGGTTTTTCTGAATCAATCATCTTTATACTCTCACATTATTCATTACTTTCTTTTTCTCAACATCACCGCACCGAGGCCGAGAAGTAAGAGAATACGGTTACTTTATCACTTTAATGTTCTTCAATTTTTTTGCTTCCACTTTTTGTAAAGCTTCTTTATCTCAAGTAACCAAACCCGCAATCTTTCGTCAGGGTCAAGTATAGGTTTTCTTCCAATTTGTTCAAAAAGACCCGCAAAAAACCCTTTTCCAGGTAACTGGTCACCTTCCTTGTGTATAACTAAAGCTGACAAAAGAGGGTTGCCCTTTTTGTGTTCTTCCGAGGAAATTTCACCCAGAATGTCTCTCAGTTTTTTATGCTGACCTTCTTCCCAAGAATCCTGTTCGTTAATACTCATCTCCCTTAATAAATCCGAATATGTAATAAGGTCTTCTTTTGAGGCAAGTTCTTTAAGCCGCTTATATACATATTCTTTCATTTGAGCGTAATTCAGCATTATGTTATCTTTCCTTTTCTGCGACTATTCAATTTATGCCGCTAAAATAGCGTCTTTTTCGCAAAAATGTCGCGCCTAAACCAAACAGCAACAGCGTGACTGGTTTGTGTTAACCAAGTATGTGGCTGGGTAGAGGCGAGCATGGCAAGCATACAATCTACTGGGTTGAATTATACGATTCTTCTAGTAAATCAAGAACATCTTCGATATTATATTTTTGTTCATTTATATTTTTAGGACTTACAAAGAGTCTTCGCGTAATATTGCCATAACCGAAAGTTTTAGGGATCTTCGAAGTTAGTTTTCTGGGGTCTTTAATTTTGTCACCCTCTGTTCTTAGCAAACACCTGATGCAGTTTTTTCTATTTTGAATTCCAAGATAGGCAAAATTTACCGAAGTTTTATATATTATTTCTTGTTGCGTAGTGTATCTTTCAACTTCTGAGCTTATATCCATGGTCTTTTTGTCGAGAGTGTAAAATAGTTCTGTTAGTTCATCTGATGCACCTTTTAGATGTTGTTCTATTGTCTTGGGTGGTTGCGGCTGTCTCTTAATTTTTTCTATTGTTGTTTTTCCTCTTGAGCTTTTGACAAGTTGTTCAGGTTCTTCCTCTCTTATAATCATTAGCATGCCATTTTCATAAAACCGATATTTCCATAATTCTGCCCCTAATGCAAGTGCTAAACACTTGTCATCAATGCTATATTCCTGTGCTAGACAAATTATTCTGGGGTTAGTAAAATCAATTGGATTAATATTATTGCCTAAGTTCTTTGTTGCCAGAAGTTCGAAAGAATCAGGGTTCTGTCTAATCCAAGTCATATATCTGTTTGCTTGAACTAGGTGTCCCTTTTCCTTTGTTTTTTTGTATTCTATTATCACGGGTCTGTTACTTTCATCTAAACCAATTGTTTCTATTCGACCGTGCTTTTCAGTTATATGCTCGTCTTTTATGTAACGTATTTTGAATATTTCATCCAAATTACTATCGACCAACTTATGAAGTTCCGACTCATCTTTAAATCCTTTCTGATTAACCTTTTTCAGTTTTTTGCCGGTTCTTTTAAATGCTGGCATCTTTCTTCTCCTTCTCAAAAAACTGTTATTAAGACCAGACAACGAACGCAAACATCTCAACTTTCTGTTCCATAATAACAGATAAAGACCGTTAAGACAAGGAATATCTGCCTATTTTTTAATTTTCCGGGTTTAGCTGAATATCCACAAAGTAAACAATATTCACCACGAAGGACAGGAAGGTCAAAAAGTTAAAAACAATTAGTCCAATACTCCTTCGTGTTCTTCGTGCACTTTGTGGTTATTACATATAAAGCATACCACGAAGGACACGAAGTTTAAAAATATTTTTTTAAGCCTAACCTGTTGTCCTTCAAAGAGTTACATAAATTCCCAGAAAAATTATCGCTTTTGTTAGATTTTTTAGTTTAACTTTTGTATAGCCTAAGCTATACTTTGGTATATGTCAAACAAATCGAAAAAATTGAATAAAGAATTTGATAAAACCATTCTGGCTAAGGCTGCAAAAGTAGCTAACAAGTACGAAGTTATTTTGGTTTCTGAAAACAATGAATGGTATGGCAGGGGTCTTGAGATGCCTACTGTATTCGGTGAGGGCAAAACGCCCGATGAGTGTGTAAAAGATACAAGAGAAGCTCTTATTGCGACCGTTGCCCACCTTTTAGAGCGAGGCGAAGTAATCCCCGCCCCAGCTAACGAGGGCAAACGCACCGAACAAGTAAACATTAGGCTAACAAGCGAAGAAAAAACTATTCTTACCGCCTCCGCTAAAGCAAATGGTTTTCAAGGACTCGCCGATTTTATCAGGGCCAAAGCCTTTGCCGCTCAACTTTCTCACGCCGTCCCCAAATAAATTTATACAAGTGTTTACTTGTCAACGAGTCGATATTCATTTCACCCTTGTGCGTAAACTACATACTTCCCACAAAGTTAAAAGCAATTAATGCAATACTTTTCGTGTTCTTCGTGCACTTCGTGGTTGGTAACATTCCGTTGTTATCATATAAAGCTCACCACGAAGGACACGAAGTTCACGAAGTTTAAAAAGCCATAATTGATGCGATGAATCGCATCCTGTATAATGCACCCTTTTCGGGGAAAAGAGCGGCACACGTGCTGGATAATTTTCTAATTTCTATTTTCTGTTGGGCTTGAGATTCTTCGCTTCGCACAGGAATGACAGCGTGGGCCACAGGCCCACCCTACCACTGTATTCCCGCCTTCGTGGGAATGACATAAACGGTGCGATCTCGGTTATTGTTTGAGCAAACGAACCAATATATTGTCAATCAGCCTTGTTGAGCCGATTTTGGCCGCCAAAACGACAAGTGCCTGGCTTAGGTTTTTTAGGCGCTCTTACTTTTCATTTGTTGATAGGCTATCTCTGCTATGTTGGCCTGCTTGCTCGCGTGTTCGATGGTCATGTTCACCAGATTGTTGTCCGCATCCAAATCAACATAAATATTTTCATTTATCTCTTTGGTCTGCGCTACCTGATGGCCTGAAAACTCCACCAAAGCAGTATCAGTATCTGTAAAGTACTTGATCTTCATATTCTCGTATAAATAAAATACTGGGTAGCTTTCAATTCTGTTTCCCTTGCCTGACCTCTGGACTATACAATTTCGTATTCAATTGTCAAAAACCGAGATTGCCACGGCCTGCTTTGCAGGCCTCGCAATGACCGTGGTGCCCCATGATAACAGATAAAGACCCTTAAAACAAGCAAAATCGGCCTGTTTTTTGATTTTTCCGGGTTTAACTGAATATCCGCAAAGAATGACCGCGTGGGCCGCTGCCTTTAGGCAGAAACGTTTCGCCCACCCTACCACTGGATTCCCGCCTTCGCGGGAATGACATAAACGGTGCGATCTCGGTTATTGTTTGAGCAAACCGACAAATATATTGTCAATGAGCCTTGTTGAGCCGAATTTGACCGCCAGAGCGACAAGGGCCGCTCCTTCGATAACATCTATATCGGTGAGAGTCTCGGTATCAACAATACTTATATATTCTATTTGCGCCTTTGATGATTTGCTAATTATCTTTCGCATAGATTCAATCAAAGCCTCACAATTCCGCTGGCCTGTCTTGACCAGCTTTTCACATTCGGCGAGCGACTGCGACAGAAACACAGCGTCTTTTCTCTCCGAAGCGCTTAGATATTTATTCCTGCTGCTTACCGCCAAACCGTCCGGCTCACGCACAGTCGGACAGACTACAATTTGAAGCGGCATATTCAGGTCGCTTACCATGCGTTTTATAACAATCGCCTGCTGGGCGTCCTTCTGACCGAAGAAGGCGACGTCCGGCGAGACTATGTTGAACAGCTTTGCACATACCGTCGTAACCCCGCGAAAATGTCCCGGGCGATTCCTGCCGCAAAGGTTCAGAGTCAGCTTCTCAACGTTAACCCAGGTAATATTGGCTTCGTGATACATCTCGCTTGCCGTCGGTGCAAAAACAAGGTCAACACCCGCCTCGGCGCAAATCTTCATATCACCTTCGAGGTCCCTCGTGTACTTGTCAAAATCTTCACTTGGGCCGAACTGTGTTGGATTAACGAAGATGCTGACTACGACAAAATCGCACTTTTGAACTGCTGCTTCTATGAGAGAGACATGCCCTGCGTGCAGCGCGCCCATTGTGGGGACAAATCCAATGCTTTTATCCCGGGCGCGGGCGGCAGCGACCGATTGCCGAACCGACTCTATTGTCCTGGCGAGTTCCATATATATACCCTTTAGGGCTTGTTGCCCAAACCCTAAGCACTAAATTCAAAACCCTAAACAAGCACCAATAACAAAATTTCAAATGATCAAAACACCTCTAACTGTGTCAGGACAGACGGGAAAATTTAACTGGTAGCACTATAACATCTTACCTGATTCGCAAGCCACCTGACATCAGATTCATCCAAACAGTTAAACTCACCCGCTCCGAGCCGTATTACCGGGCTTGCCCGCCAACCGGCAAAGAGTTTTTCATAATCGCCGGCAAGATTTTCAAGCGATTCAAGTTCTATCCGTTGTTCGTATGGACGATTCCGCCGGTGAATACGGTCAAGGCACACCTGCGGCGACTCTATCAGATGAATAACCAGCACCGGCCTTGCAACCGACGACGCCGTTTCTGCATGACGCTTCTTGTACACGGCAAACTGGTCGGCATCAAGCGTCCGCGCCGCATAAATCATTTCCTTATCGAAAACATAATCGGTTATAACCACTTTGCCCGGCTCAAGGGCGTCCCTGTTTAACTGTTCAACTCTGCTGTTTAGAAAATACAACTGCGAGTCAATTGCAAGCTCTTTCCTGTCCGCATAGACATCCGCAAGATACGGATTCGCGTCGTATGCCTCGGCTAACATCTCACAACCCAGTTCTTTTGCCAGACTTTTGGCTAATGTCGTTTTGCCGACCCCGATTACCCCCGCCACCGAGACAAGCTGCGGCCTTTGAGCATCGCGGGCGAAATCCGCGCCGTTCAGTCGCTCGGCAAGTTGTCTCATCGACCGCTTCAGGACCGGATGATTCAAATCACCGTCAAACTCGCACATGCCTTTTAATACGAAACTCCGAAGGTGCATCTCGCTGTGCGGGACCGTTAAGTGGGCCGTTTCGATAATCTCATCACCGTAAAGGAGCAGGTCAAGGTCGATAGTCCGAGGCGCCCACTTCCGGCCGTGTGTCCTTCCGAGCGAGTTCTCTATAAGCACCATCTGCTCATACAACTCATCGGCGGTTACAGCAGTCTTAATCTTAACCACTGCGTTGAGGTAGTTGCCCCCAGCGGCACCACTTAGCGGCCGCGTCTCAATCATACTGCTGACAGCCGCAACAGTGATGCTTTCCGTACTATCAAGTTGATGCACAGCCTTGTCGATAAAATCCGCCCTGTCGCCAAGATTTGAACCAAGTCCGATATAAGCTGTTGCGCTCCGCAAAGTCCCTTTCGCCTTCCAATGTTCCAATTGTCGAGATACTTCACACTTTTTCGAAGCGTCTGACGGCCTCTTTCACATTCTCAGGCTTGTTAAAAGCGCTTAGCCTCAGATACCCTTGGCCAGCCGCTCCGAATCCGACCCCCGGTGTGCCTACAACATGTGCCTTCTCAAGCACCCTGTCAAAAAAATCCCACGAGCTGACTCCTGCCGGCGTCTTCAGCCATACATAAGGCGCATTGACGCCACCATATACCTCGTAACCCAAATCACAAAGCCCCCCTAAAATGTGTGCGGCATTGCCCATATACAACTCGATAGTCTTCCTTACCTGCTTTTTACCTTCAGCCGTATAAACCGCCGCCGCACCTGCCTGGGTAATATAGGAAACACCGTTGAACTTGGTGCAGTGTCTGCGGGCCCACATCGGATTCACTTCGCAAGTGCCCCCGTCCGCTTTGTAGGCCTTCAGTTCTTTCGGCACAATCGCAAACGCACAGCGAACACCCGTAAAGCCCGCCGTTTTGGAGAAACTGCGAAACTCAACAGCAATCTCCTTAGCTCGGTCTATCTCATATATCGAGTGCGGCAAGGCAGGGTCGGAAATAAAGGCCTCGTAAGCCGCATCAAAAAGGATTATTGCTTTGTGCTTTAAGGCATACTCCACCCACTCGGCAAGCTGCTTTTTCGTCGCCACAGCCCCGGTCGGATTATTTGGAAAGCAAAGATAAATCAAATCCACTGATTCTGCCGGCAATTCGGGCACGAAATTGTTATCGGCTGTGCAGGACATATAAACAATTTTGCCGTACCTGCCGCTGCTGTCGGCGGGTCCGGTTCTGCCGGCCATTACGTTTGTATCAACGTACACAGGATAGACCGGGTCTGCCACGGCCACCACGTTATCAAGGCCGAATATCTCCTGTAAATTGCCCGTATCGCACTTGGACCCGTCGCTTATAAATACTTCGCTACGGTCTATTTTTAAACCATGAACTGCATAATCATTTTCGATTATGGCGTCTATCAGAAAATCATACCCCCGCCCCGACTCATCGTATCCGTGAAATGTCCCGGCCCTGCTCATCTCATCGACTGCGGCGTGCATAGTTTTAATAACCGCGGGCGCAAGAGGTTCGGTAACGTCCCCGATACCGAGTTTGATGATCTCGGCGTCCGGATTAGCTTTTGAAAAAGCCGACACCCGCCTGCCTATCTCAGGAAATAAATACCCGGCCTGCAACTTCAGAAAATTTTCATTAATGTTAATCATAATAACAGAGCTTACAGATTTTGTTTTACGTATTTGACGGCGTTTTCAAAAATTGTCCTGCCGTCCGGACCTTTACCGTCGGTCAAGCGGCTCCAGCGCGGGTGCTGCGTACGATGAATGTGCCTTTCCGGGTGCGGCATAAGGCCCAAAACCCGGCCGGTTGAATCCGTCAGGCCCGCTATCGAACCCATAGAGCCGTTCGGATTCACGGGAAAAGACCCTTCGTTACCGTCCTTGTCCACATATCGAAATGCCACATGACCGGCGGATTTAAGTCCCTCAAGTATCTGGGCATCTTTGGTGACGACTTTGCCCTCACCGTGAGCGATAGGCAAATAAATGCGTCTGCCGGGTTCGATGAATACACACCTTTCGCTGCCGGGCTGAAGGTAAACCCATCTGTCCTCGAACTTGCCGCTGTCATTGTTCGTTATTGTAACGGGCTGCTCCCGGCTGCCTGCCCCGTCCATCCCCGGCAATATACCGGTCTTGACCAAAACCTGAAAACCGTTGCAGATTCCAAGGACTAATTTGCCGTCTTCTACGAATCTTTTCAGCGCATCTGAAACATGATGAATTATCTGGTTGGCTAAAATCTTGCCCGCCGCCACGTCATCTCCATAGCTGAAGCCACCCGGAAATACAAGAACCTGATAATCATCCAGCAGACTCAGATTCTCTATCACCCTGTTAATATGAATCCTTTCCGCCCGGGCGCCGGCCAACTGAAGAGCGAACTGTGTTTCCTCGTCGCAATTGACTCCCGCCGCCCGCAAAACTATCGCTCTTGTCCCGTCCACTTTTGCTCCTTACACTTTTAACCAAGGTCCAGCGGCTTTTGCCACGCGCCCTTAAGTTTATCCAAATCAACGTCAACGACACTATTTTGGTCTTCTGCTTTTATCACGAGCCTGTTGCCGCCGGTAACCTTGCCTATCCGGCCAAACGGCAGATTCAGCATCAGCTTCGAGAACTCGGCGTATTTCGCCGGCGCAACTTCAACAATATACCGCGAGTTTGACTCGCTGAAGATTTGACTGTCCGTCCGCACGCAGTCTTCACTTTTCGGCAAACCACGCAGGTCCGCTTCAACTCCAAGACCGCCTGCAAAGGCCATCTCCGCAAGCGCTACCGCCAACCCCCCTTCCGAGCAGTCATGGCAGCTAACTACCAGACCTTCACTGAGGGCCCGGCTGATTCGCCGGGCGGTCTGGGCCGCCTTTTCGACGTCAACATTCGGCACATTTGCGCCGAGCCGGCCGCGAGTCTTGTAATAATGCGACCCGCCTAATTCATTTTTCGTCAGCCCAACAATAAACAGCAGATTGCCGGCCTGCTTAACATCCATCGTTACACATTTATTGACGTCGTCAACGATGCTTATCGCGCTGATAAGCAGAGTTGACGGAATGGCTATTCGCGTCCCGTCGTCACAGAGGAACTCATTATTCAGCGAGTCCTTGCCGGAAATAAAAGGCGCCTCAAAACCCATCGCCCCGTCGAAACACGCCTGAGCGGCCCTGACCAAAGGGCCGAGCGTCTCAGGCTTTGAGCAGTCGCCCCAGCAGAAATTATCCAGCAGTGCGATTCTATCCGGCCGACCTCCTACACACACTATGTTGCGTACAGCCTCGTCGATACCGCTAAGTGCCATCCGGTACGGGTCGATATCCCCGTAGCACGGGTTCATTCCGCAACTGATTGCAAGGCCCCTGTCGGACGCCAGTTTCGGCCTGATTACCGCCGCATCGCCGGGACCGTCATTATTAACGCCCGTCAAAGGCTTAATCACACTGCCGCCCTGCACCTCGTGGTCGTACTGACGAATAATCCACTCTTTGCTCGCAACGTTATACGATGACAAAATTGCCAATAAATCATCGTTATAACTATCCTTAACGGGGATACTTGGCTCAGACATTTCAGGCTTCCGCCATACCGCTTTGCGGGAGTACTTCGGCACACCGTGATGCAAAAACTCCATATCAAGCTGCCCGACCTGCCGGCCGTTGTACCTGAGCGTAAGCTTTTTGTCGCTGGTAAATCTGCCGACGACCGTCGATTCAACATCTTCAGCAGCGAAAAGTTTGGTAATGGCCTCGAGATTCTCCTCTTTCACGGCAATAACCATTCGCTCCTGCGCCTCGCTTATCCATATCTCGGTATAATTGAGCCCTCCGTATTTTAAGGGTGCTTTTTCAAGGTCAACCTCGGCTCCGAGTTCGGCCCCCATTTCTCCGATGGCGCTGCTGAGCCCACCCGCCCCACAATCGGTAATCGCCTCATAAAGCTCCGCTTCGCGTGCCTGCAAAAGCGTATCCAGCATCTTCTTTTCCGTTATCGGGTCGCCTATCTGGACGGCGTGCGAGAAAATCGTCTCATGCTCATGTGTCATCTCGCCGCTGGAGAAGGTTGCTCCATGTATTCCGTCCCTGCCGATTCGCCCGCCCACCATGATAATAAAATTGCCGCTTTGAGGATGCTTGAAGCACTTGCCCTTCGGTATCAAGCCTATGTTTCCGCAGTAAACAAGAGGATTGGCCATATACCTGTCATCGAAATAAACGGCCCCATTCACCGTGGGTATCCCCATTCGGTTGCCGTAATCCCTCACGCCCGCTACAACACCCTTCATAATCCTCCGCGGATGCAGCACACCCTTGGGTATCTCATCCAGTTTCTTATCCGGAAGACCAAAGCAGAATATATCGGTATTGGCGATGGGCTTGGCGCCCATACCCGTCCCCATCGGGTCACGAATTACACCTCC
>Ga0114922_10006734_pt1 | contig 10528 bp, 5 predicted proteins | sample AartaG_FD_100975 | JGI IMG/M metagenome (GOLD analysis project Ga0114922, IMG submission 100975) | Deep subsurface microbial communities from Aarhus Bay to uncover new lineages of life (NeLLi) - Aarhus_00045 metaG | ecosystem: Environmental > Aquatic > Marine > Oceanic > Sediment | place: Aarhus...
AGGCTTGGGGCGCCCCTCAATATCTACGAGGCCCCACCGCGTCTCGGTTGGGCAGTCGGGCGACCCGCATGGGTAGCAGCGCTCGTCGTCCTCCCAGCGGTAGAAGAACGCGCCGATGAAGTGCTCGCGCTGGGAGCGGAACGCGTCGAACGCTTGCCGTACGAACTCCGCCTGTCCTTCCGGCGTGTGCCCGTCGCCCCAGGTGTGGGCCCACTTACGAAGCTCGCACGGGTATGCTCCCGACCTCGCCTCTTCCTCCGTCATGACCTCTCCCTTTGAGGAGAAGCCCCATTCGTTGACCAGTACGGGCTGGCCCGTCAGGTCGTGCAACTCAGCGATCCGGTCAGCCCAAAACTCGGGACCTCCCGCCTCCCATGTGCCAGGGTATCCGTCAATGCCACAGTAGTCCAGCTCGGAATGAGCTCTGCCGGAGAGCCGGCCGATCAGGTAGTAAGACGTCGGCTCTGTTCCTGCAGGATTCTGGCCCAGGAGTGGAACCGGATCGCCTGTCCGCAGCCCACGCGCACCTGCCTCGATCAGCTCGCAGACCTGCCGCGGACTCAGAGGACCGGCGAACGTGGGATGATCCAGCTCGTTTGCGATCTGCCAGAGGGATGTGATGCCCTGCAAGTCGCGCGCCAGCCACGCGCAGACACCCTCGTAGTTGCGCACGAACTCCTCGCTGCCAAGCTCCCCACACCATCCTGGCGCATGACGATGCCAAGTTCGCGTAAGCCTTCCCGAGGCGTCCGGACGCCTTGTCGCGATCCCCACTTCCGGAGTGGTTCCCATAACTCTCAAGCCCTGCTCAATCCATCGCTCGGCCTGCTTCTTGGCCCTCCGATATTCCTCGCCAACGCTTCCATAGAGCCGGTCCTCGAAAGGGAACGGGAAGTGGCTCCTCACCCACCCGATGCCGGCCTCCTGGATGAGCTCGACATCGGCCTCTGGATGTGTGCTTATTCCGACGATGAACTCTTGCACGGTAGCGCTCCTATCTTCTTCTTTGCCCATCGATGGTTGATACGATATGTGCTCGCCGGGTTCCTCCTGTCCGCGGCTTTCGGAGAATGCTGGCTGCACCCCACGAATAGAGTAGTTCGAGCCTCACAGGAGGAATCTTCTCTGGACGACGGCTGGGACATTTCCATGTGGGACGATAGAGGATTGGCCATGGCCCAGATGGAAGAAGCACTAGTAAGGAGAATGACATGCAAGAGCAAATCGAAGCATATTGCCACATAGGAATCGTACACCCGATGGCCTTTCCCGAGTGCCTGAAGGGAGAGGGGCCGATCCTGGAGACAATATCTCAGATCGCCACCGATCCGTTCTTCTCGGCCATTGAAGTGACGCAGGTCAGAGACCAGCGGATCCGCGCGGAGGTCGCCGCGATGCTTGCGGCCTCCGGACTGGACGTGGTATTTGCTGCTCAGCCAGTTTTTCTCACCCAGGGACTCAGCCTCTGTGACCTGGATGCCGACAAGCGTGGCCAGGCGGTCGAGGTCGGGAAGTCCCTAATTGACCAGGCTTACCAGTTCGGAGCGCCTATCATGGCCGTGTTAAGCGGCCCCGATCCGGGTGAAGCAGACCGGCCCCGGGCCACTGAGGCGCTAATTGAATCCCTCAAGCAGCTCTGCATGTACGCGCAGGACCAAGCTAGCGAGAAGATGCTCTCGATCTCCGTTGAGAACTTCGATCGCGACATTGACAAGCGCCAGCTCATCGGTCCCACGCGCGAGGCCGCTCATATCGCAGAAGCGGTACGGCAGGAATACAGCAACTTCGGGTTGACCATTGACCTGAGCCACATTCCACTGCTGGGCGAGAGGATAGACGAGACTGTGCTGGCTGCCATTGACTACCTGATACACGTGCACATGGGCAACTGCGTGGTCGCTGATAAGAACAATCCGGCCTACGGCGACCAGCACCCGCGCTTTGGCGCCCCGGGGAGTGCGGTGGGAGTGGAGCAGGTGCAGCGGTACCTTGAGACGCTCGTCTACGCCGGCTACTTCAGGCAGAATACGCCTACCTCAATGCCCGTAGTCAGCTTCGAGATCAAGCCCGCTGCCGATGAGAGGCCCGACATCATCATCGCCAACGCCAAGCGAACGCTCTCCCACGCATGGGCCCGGATCTAGCGCGTCGCCCGAAGGCATAAGCCACGACACGACAGGAACGGCAAGCATCCGGCGCCCTTCGCTGCCACGTGGCAGATCAACGGAGGGCACGGGGTCCGACCGGGGATTCGTTCTTCAGCCCGATCTCATCAAACGGAATGTCCACAAATCCCGGTATCCTCTCGAAGACCGGCGCGTTTTCCCGCAGCCTGAAATCGCCGCCGGCGAGATCGACGAACCCGGGGGCCTCCTCCGCGACCCAGTTGTCGCTGGCCTGAAGGCGGTGCTCGACATCGGGATATGTGGGGCGGTCATCGTCATCGAAGACCCCATCATGCACCTGCCAGCCTCCCTCGATGGTACGCTCTCGGGTCGGGTTGTAGATCAGGTTGCGCTCGAAGGTATTGGTGTCGGGGGCGATTCGGTTCTCCTCGAAGAACCGCAGCAGCTCGGGATACCGCCTCCCATGCGGCATGTTCGCGAAGTCGTACTTCTCGAAGACACGCCGCCACTGTGCCATGCGACGGGGCACCGAGTCCTTGGCATACCCGTTGAGGCGGAAGCTGAGAGTGTACGGCGTGATGCAGTCCACAAAGATGTTGTTTCGCGTGCGTATATGGGCGGCGCCGTTCAGGAGGATCGCGTTGTCGCCGTCCTGGCGTCCCATTCTGTAGAAGATGTTCTCGTCGATTGTCACGCCGAACGTCTCATCGTCGGGGTAGACGCCGTTGATGCCCCCGGCGTCTGATCCGCGGGTCCCCTCGGCGCCCGTGTCGTGGAAGTAGTTGCGCCGGATCACAGTGCCGCGGTGGTGCGGCGATCCTCCGGTGTAGATGTAGATCACGCCCATGTCGCTCACCGTCGTCGGAACGTGGTGGAATTCGTTGTACTCAATCACGTGGTCGTTGCCCCCCACCTGGATGGCCATGTGTGGGCCGTTGTAGATGAGGCAGTTGCGGATCTGTTGCCCGACGCCGTACACCGATACCGCCGGGTGGTAAACCTTGCGCAGATAGGAGAAGTCATGGATGTTGCAGTTCTCTACGACGTTCTCGGCCGGACTGAGCGACTCCAGATCGCCGCCGCTGAGCTCGACGGCGCTGCCCCCAAGGTGGTGCAGTCGGCTGTTGACGATGGCGTGACGCGTTCCATTGACGTACACTCCGTCGCCGGCGAAGTTGCGGATCTCGCAGTTCTCAAACCGGACGCCTTCGCCTCCATCGATGACCACAGAATTGCCCCTCCCAAGCTCCAGCACGAGGTCGCGGAAGGTGACGTGCGAAACGTCCTCTAACGTCACCATCGGGACCTTCAGCATCGAGACCGCGATGTAGGAATCCGGCCCGAACGACTCGGGCGGCAGCAGATAGAGAACGCCCGACTTCCGATCCAGGTAGTACTCACCGGGAACGTCGATCTCTTCCAGCAGGTTCTCCGCGAAGAAGTAGTCGTTGACGACCCAATCGAACTTCGACATCCCATCTCCGTCGCCGTAGCGAAGTGTAATCGTCTGCTTCTCCGCGTCGATCTCCGCGATCTTATTATGCGACCAGACCCAGGGCTCGCTGAACACGCCGTCGAGCCAGATATCGTCGGCCCGGGTCCACAACGCCGGCCGGTCGAAGTCGTATCGGAACCTCCCGCCTCTCTGCCAGAAGGCGGGGTCGTCATGGTCGGTCGGACCTTCGTCCAGCACCTCCACCATGTGGACGAAGTCATCGTTGGGCCAGCGGGCCAGAGTCATGCGCTCGCCGTCGATGAACAGCTCCATCTGCGCCACTTCGTGCTCGTCACCGGAGAAGCCTCTGCGGCTCAGGCGGCCGTAGTCGCTGATCCCACGCTCCCTGAGATTCACGTATAGCAGCTTCCCCCGCGCATCCTCGGAGATGACCCGGTCCAGGATCGCTCGATCCTCCACCGGAGCGAACCACCGTGACTTCGAGGACCAGGGACCATCGAGCTCCTTCCCCCCGACCAGCCGTACCCACTCTCCCTCGTGCGCGCAGTATGTGATCCGCGCTTCCTGTGTGCCGGAGTCCTCGGTCGAGAGAGCAAACGAATCGCCGATCACGTACGTGCCGGCCCTCAGCCTGACGGTGACACCTCCCGCGGGCAGTCCATCGCCCTCTAGTTCTCGGACTGCGTCTCGGGCGCGCTCCAGCGTAGCGAACGGAGCCTCGATCGTACCCGCGCCACGATCGTCCCCATCGGGCGCGACGTACAGCTCCGCGCACGAGAGTGTCGCCGGCGGGCGGCCTCCAGCGCCGAAGGCCGCGGGGATGGTCAGACAACCAGCAAGCGCAATGAGAAGCACCAGTCGCATCGTGTCCTTCCTTCGTTGGCTCTGATCTCTGCGATCGAGCCGACTGGTTTCATTCGAGTCCCGGTTCGTCCCAGCCATACGGCCAGGTCACGTTCTGTACGGGCGCCAGCGCCTCACGCACGGCCGCCATGAGTTCGGGATCCGGCTGGAACTGCATGGCCGCCAAGTTCCTCTCGACATGACGTTGCTTTGACATGCCGACCAGGACCGTCGCCACATAGGGGTGATCGAGGCAGAAGCGCATCGCCACGTCGGAGATGTTCGCGCCGGCCGCCCTGCACAGCTCAGCAGCCCTTTGGCCGGCCTGCTTGACTTCCTCGGGGGCAGGGTGCCAGTCGGGTGCGCCCGTATCCGTGAGCAGCCGCATGTGCAGCGGAGAGGCGTTGATGAGGCCGATGCCGCGATCCCGGCAGAACGGCGTGAGCACGTCGTCCATGTCGGTGATCAGCAGATTGTACCGACAGTAGCTCAGGATGGTGTCGACCTGATGCCGCTCGGCCACCTGTCGTAGAACGTGGAGCGGATAGCCGGTGATGCCGATGAAGCGGCATTTGCCGGCCTCCTGCAGCTCGCGCATGGCCGGGAGCGTTTCCTCCACGATCTGGTCGAGGTCGCCGAACTCGATATCGTGCGCCTGAAGCAGGTCCAGGTAGTCCGTGTTCAGTCTCGCCAGCGATTCGTCAGTGCTGCGAGCGACACGTTTCGCTGAGAAGTCGAACTCGACCCCGCCATAGCGACCACACTTCGTCGCGAGGAAGACCTCATCGCGCCTGCCAAGGAGCGCCTTCCCGAGCCGCTCCTCGCAGACCGTTTCCCCGTAGAACGGTGAGACATCGAAGAAGTTGATCCCCTGGTCGATCGCACAGTGAGTGGCGCACACACACTCCTCGGCGCCAGCTTCACTGGAGTCACTGGCGAACGAGGCGGCCCCCATGCTCATGACCGACACCCTCAGCCCTGTGCTCCCAAGGTCGCGATACTGCATCAGCTTTGCTGGCCTCCTGGTGCTCTGCGGAATGCCAACGTGGGGGCATGGCGAGCCCCGACAGTCTTGCCCTTCGCTTTGCCCGACGGTTATCCTGTGAGAAAGGACGGCTGCGCCTCGCAAGACTCGAAGGCGAAGGGGCTGCCGCCTAGCCGACGGCCCCATCAGGACTGCTCCTTGCTCGCAGTCACAAACGGGCGACCAAGGGGGGCCTTGCCCCAGAGGTGGCGCGAGTCCCTGCGCGTAACTGAGCTTGGACCGTCTTCGGCGAGGGCGCCGCTTGCGGTCGGACCGATGATACATCAAGGAGAAACCACATGGAACGCCCCATCTTCGAGCGCTTGATACACGTGCCGGGCCCCAACCCAATCGTGGCCTCGGGTGGTCCTGGTGAGTGGGATGAGCAGATCATCGAGTGCTGCAACGTCTTCAAGGACGGCCACACCTACTACCTGTACTACCACGGGATGCCTGTGGATCACGACCGGTGGGGGCCTGGAGGCTACAGGCTGGGAGTCGCTACAGCACATCATCCGCTTGGACCGTGGACGAAGTATGGTGAGGCCCCCGTACTCGACGTGGGGTCAGAGGATAGCTGGGAGTCGCAGTACGTCGCCTGCGCGGCCGTGCTGAAAGAGCGAGCCGACACCTACTACATGTGGTACACGGGGAGAGTCGAAAGCGGGACCTGTGACGTCGGACTCGCCACCGCGAGCAGCCCCGTCGGCCCGTGGATGAAGTGCGACGAGAATCCGATTATCAAGGACTTCGGCTACGTTGGTGGCGTTGTGAAGGTCGGCGGCAAGTATTACATGTATAACGAGCATCCCATCTCGGAGAACTCCCCGGATCAGGGTCCGCTCAAGCTGGCGGTGGCCGACCGGCCCGAGGGCCCGTGGGAGCGGTTCGACGACGACCCTGTGCTCTCAGTCTCGGGCTGGGGGACATGGGACGACGGCGGGTACTCCGAGGCTGGGGTGATCTACCACGAGGGCATCTTCCACATGTTCTACGGCGGAACGAAGTGGGAGAAGTTTGAGAGCATCGGCTATGCCTACAGCTTCGATGGCAAGACCTTCCACAAGCACCCGCAGAACCCGGTCGTGATGCGGGAGCGGTGCCCGAACATCTCCGCCTTCGCAGAGGTGCACGCGCTGTTCGAGCCGCCCTTCTTCTACGTCTACGCCACGCAGCGGTACATCAAGTCTCTCGAGGAACGACACTCGACATTCGATTGGGAACACATCGGGGTGAACGTGCTGTCGACATCCGTTCCTTTCCGGCTCGACATGCCAGTGATGACGATGGACAGCCTGGCGGCGGGAGCGGCGACCAAGCTGGACGCCTGCCCGCCGATCGGGCTGGAGAACATCAACACCTTCGCGCTCACAGCGGAGTGCTCCTACGACCCGGCTGCGAAGGCCGGGCTACGGGTGAAGGTGTTTCCGAGCTACGACGGGCTACACTACGACACCGAGCCGATGGCGAGCTTCGACAACGCCTTCCAGGCGGGACAGTGCGGTCGGAAGACGGTCGCTGTGGACCCGACGGTGAAGGTCGCGAAGATGGTGCTGGAGAATCTCGACGGCAACCGACCGGTCAGCGAAGTGAAGGTCGTGGCGACGCTCGGCTGCGTCTGATTTGCGACAGGGGTGCGCGAGGGAGTGGCTCGTCGGCGAGCGTGCGTAGGTGCCGTGGCTCTAGCTATTGTGCTCGCGAGGCAGGGCCGTGATCACTTGAGTCACAGGTCGGGGACCTTATGAGCCAGCAGAGCGAGAGCAGAACTCAAAGAGGCGTCGCTCGTTTTGTGACTCTGCGAGCGATAGTCCTGGGCGCATGTCTGCTTCCCCCGAACGCCTACTGGCTGACCTGGAATCTCTGGTTCCAGGGACATCTCTCAATGAGTGAGTCGCTCTTCAAGAGCGCAGTCTTCGTGCTTGCCGTACTCGTCGGGCTAAACGCGTTGATTAGGCGGTATCTCCGGCGGCCGGGGCTTGCCCCGGGGGAACTGCTGGTCGTGTATGCGATGGTAACTATCGGCACGACCCTGTGTGCCGGCGACTTCCAGTGGTTCACCTACCTCCCGACCTTCCTCGCCTATCCCTACCGGTTCGCCACACCCGAGAACCACTGGGCAGAGAAGATGCTCCCGTTCCTGCCGTACTGGCTCTATGTGACCGACGAGACAGCGCTGGAGGGTTTCTGGGCGGGCCGCGTCAGCCCTTATTCTCTCGGTATCCTCAAGGCCTGGTGGGGACCCGCCCTGTGGTGGACCTCTTTCGTGACCGCGCTTACGTGGGTGTTCCTGTGTGTGAGTTCCCTCATGCGCAAGCGCTGGGTAGAAGAGGAGAAGATGATGTTTCCCGTGGTCGTCCTCCCGATGGCCATGGTGAGTCGGGAGTCGCAGTTGTGGCGCCGGCGGACCTTCCAGATAGGAGCGGGAACAGCCGCCGCGGTTACACTGCTCAACTTCTTCGCCTCCTTCGTGCCTGCGCTCCCCGGCATACCTTTCAGCTACGACTTCGGGCCCCATGTCGCGAATCTACGCCCATGGTCCGGCATCCTCGTCCCCTCGCTCTCTTATGAGCCATTCCTGGTGGGGCTGTGCTTTCTGATCCCGCTCGACCTGCTTTTCTCGCTCTGGGTGTTCATGCTGCTCGGCAAGGTCCAGCAGGTGATGATGGTTCAGTTGGGCTGGGAGACCCGGGGACAGGACCTGGTTTACTTCGAGAACCAGGCCTTTGGAGCCTTGGTGGCCCTGGTATTGCTGGCCATCTGGCTGGATCGCGGCTACCTAAGCGCCCTCTTGCGGAATGCCCTCTTCCGGCGAGGCCCGCTTGCGGATGAGCGTGAGGCGCTGGGGCACCGAGTGGCCCTGGTCGGCTTGGCCGCCGGCACAGGCTACCTGTGGTGGTTCTTGCGCAACATGGGCATGACGGTAGTGTCGGGAACTGCCTTGCTTGCTATCTACCTGCTGATCTCGTTCACGCTCACTCGCTTTCGAGCCCAATTGGGGCCCCCGTACAACGAGATCAACTTCGACGGCCCAAGAAAGCTCATGCGCATGCTCGTCGGCGCCTCGAATATCGACGCGGGCACCGAGGTGGCCTATACTCTGATGGATCCCATCGACTACAATCAGTGCAACAGCCCCTCGCCCCTGACCATCGAGGCACTGAAGATGGGAGAGCGACAGCAGACACTCAGAGGTCTGGCAGTGGCGCTCATGCTGGCGGCGGTCGTCGGGTCCTTCTCCTACTTCTGGGCCACTACTCAGGTTGTCTACCCCGGAGGCGCCAGCATCCGCGGACATATGTCTCCGGTGCTGGCGGGCACGTGGGAGCATGCGAATCTGGACGTCCACCTCACGGAGTCCGTCAAGGGCGGAGGCAACTGGCTTCTAATGCTCCCGTTCGCCGTGGGAGCCGTGCTCTGTGGGGTGCTGATGATGCTGAAGCTGCACTTCCCCGCCTTTCCCCTCCACCCAGTAGCCTTACCCGTTGCCAGCGGGTGGAGCACTGAGGCTGCACTGGCCGCGGTCTTCATCGCCTGGGTCATCAAGGCTGCCGCGCTGCGCTGGGGCGGACAGGGGACCTACCGCTTGGCACATCAGATCGCGCTTGGGGTGCTTGTGGGCAGCGCCGTCACCGCATCCATCCTGTCGATTCTCCGCCAGATCCCCGGCATCCAGGAACTCATCGTTTCAGGTGTCTGAAGGGCCGGCGCCAGCCGTAGAGCGGAGTGTCCGTCGATACTGCCCTGGCGTGCAGCGGTTCATCTGCACGAACAGGCGGTGCAGATGGCTTGCGTCCGAGAAACCGGCGGCGGCGGCCACGGCCTCCAGCGGCAGGTCAGTGTCGCGCAAGAGGTGAGTAGCGTACCCGGTTCGGACCCGCAGCGAGAACTTCGGAAACGTCGTCCCCATGACACGCCGGAAGAGACGGCCAAACCGAGAGACGCTCATCCCGCACGCTGCTGCCCCCTCCGCCAGACTCAGCCGCTGCGTGTTGTGCGAGTATGCCAGCCTCACGGATGGGATCACTCGCGCCAGGTCGCTCATTTGGATCTCGTCGTCGGAGATCCGCCGTGCCGTGGGATCCCATTCCCGGTAGAGCAACAAGAGCAGTTGGAGCAGGCCGAGCCGCACGGCCTCCTCCCATGCCGCCGGCCTGTCCTCGACCTCGCGCCTCAGCCGGTGTGCCAGGGTGAGCGTTTCCTGGCGCGTTTCTCCCGTGCTCACCCGCGGCCGCCGGGCCGGGTGTGGCCCGAAAAGGGTGAGCCAGGGGTGCCCCTGGAAGCTCTCCTCACCCACAAACTCCGGCACGAAGCGTAGCGTCAGAGCGAGCGAATCGGCCACACGGCAGCGCCACCCGTGCACTTCCCAGGGTGCCCACAGCCACACGTCGCCGGGCTGCATACGTGCCACCACGTCCTCCATATACCACTCGACCTCGCCGGAGAGTTGAACGCACACCTCGAAGGTAGCATGGATGTGAGTTCCTACGTCCATTGGTTCCGGGTAGTGTGTGACAAAGGCCCTCAGCGGGCCGGCGTCTTCCTCGACCCTCACGCACACAGAATCGCCTCCGAGAACAGCCAGAAACGCTACAGGATTGATTATACACCAATCCGGCGCGTTCATCCAATGACGCCTTTCCCTCTCCGTGATACAGTTCATGAGTATCATGCGGGAGCTGGCCCCTTCAGACGCCACGCTAGGTGTCGGGCATCTGCCCTGAACGGTGAGGAACCGGTCAGTGTGCCAGTCCGGGGACTGGCTCTGAGAGGATCGGGCGTTGGCGGGACGATTGGTCGGAGCTCCCTCGAGGACATGAAGAGGGCCGAAGTTGTTGACGTGAGGGCGGTCTGGGCATACTGTCGGTGCGGCCTCGAACACGTCGCACGGCACTGGCTCCTGGGTGGCGCCACGTTCGGTTGGGCTTCGACATGACGCGGCATCGCCATTACAGAGGATCTTGGGAGGGCGACACGCAGCGTATGGTTCTGCCTTGCTGCCGTGGATTGGCCTTCTCTGATCAATACTCAAGTCGTCACCGGAGGCGCATCGCGTGAAGCGGGCGCCTCTTTTGGCATGGC
>Ga0114922_10006735_pt1 | contig 10528 bp, 6 predicted proteins | sample AartaG_FD_100975 | JGI IMG/M metagenome (GOLD analysis project Ga0114922, IMG submission 100975) | Deep subsurface microbial communities from Aarhus Bay to uncover new lineages of life (NeLLi) - Aarhus_00045 metaG | ecosystem: Environmental > Aquatic > Marine > Oceanic > Sediment | place: Aarhus...
AGACGAAATTATCGAGGGGTGAAACGTAAAATGAGCAACTACCCCATACGTCCGAGTTCCAGGCCATCACCACATCGTATGGACATTGAAAAACATATAAAAGTGCTAATGTGAACAGTATTATGGCTAACTCGATTTATTTTGTTTTTCATTTTAGCACAGTTACAACCTTTGATTCTCACTCAAAATAACGTGGCGGATATCCCTGCCGGTTGATTCGCCACAGGAAAAACTTGAGAGGACTGATTCATGAGTAAAAAATCTGACTGGATCGCGACCGGAATTTCACGGCGGGATTTTCTCGCCACAGCCGGCAGCGTGAGCCTGGCCGCGGCAGCGAATGTCGCCCGGGGCCAAGTGCCTGCTCAACCCGACGAAAGGCCGAATATCCTGATCATCATCACAGACCAGCTCGCCCAGCGCGCGGTCGGCTGTTACGGAGACAGGTGGGCCGAGACCCCGAATATCGACTCCCTGGCTTCCGGCGGAGTGAGATTTTCCAACGCGTATAGCAACTGCCCGCTCTGCCAGCCCTCACGGGCCTCGTTCTGGACCGGCCGCCTGCCCAACCGGACCGGGGTCACCTCCAACGGGATGAATTACCCGGTGCCGGATATTTCGATGAGTATGCCCACGCTCGGTGAAATATTCTTAATCGCAGGCTATGAAACGATAAATTTCGGCAAGCGGCACGACGCGGGTTCACTCAGGGGTTTCAAGCTGGTGGAGACAGAGGAACTTGAGGTCGAAACCCCCCAAGCCTGGCCGGTGAACAGGGATTCGAGAATGGATGCTTATACTACGCAGAAATGTGTGGAATATCTCAGGCAGACTCACGATAAACCTTTTCTTGCTGTGGCTTCACTGAACAACCCGCACAATATCTGCGGCTGGGTGGGCGAAAATGCCGGAGTTCACGAGGACGTGCCCATTCCCTACGGAGAACTTCCCCCCCTGCCAGAGAATTTCGAGACCGATGACCTGAAAAACAGGCCTTTGCCGGTCCAGTATCTCTGCTGCAGCCACAGGAGACTTCAGCAGGCGTGCCTATGGAGTGAAACCAATTACAGGCATTATCTCGCAGCCTATTACTATTACCTTCGAATGGTCGACACCCAGATCGGCCAGATCCTCGAGGCTCTTCATTCTACCCCTGCGGGCAAGAAGAACACGCTCGTGGTTTTCATGTCAGACCACGGCGACAGCATGGTGTCGCACAGGATGGTAACCAAACAGGTGAGTTTCTACGAAGAGACCACACGCATCCCGCTCATTTTCGCCGGGCCGGGACTTAAAGGCCGTGGACAAATGCTCAATGATCCACTGGTGAGCCTGCTGGACCTTCTGCCCACGCTCTGTGATTATGCCGGGATCCCTGCTCCTGGCGGTTTATTCGGCAAAAGCATGATGCCCTGGTTGCGCGGCGAAAAACCCTCGCGCTGGCATGATTACGTGGTCAGCGAGTGGCAGACCGAGTGGGGATATACGGTCTCGCCGGGCCGGATGGTCAGGACCAGAAATTATAAATATACCAAGTATATCGAGGGTGGTGGAGAAGAACTCTACGATCTGGAGGAAGACCCTGGCGAGAAACGCAACCTGGCTCGTTTTGGACACTACTCGAAGGAGCTGAAAGAACACCGCGAGATTCTGCGGGAGCATGTCCGCGCCACGCGGGATAAGTTTTTCGGTCTGGGCATCAAGGTGGATAAGCGCTGGCGTTCGCACCCCCTGGGTTATCAGAACCACCAGGGCCTTTCAGCGTCTGAGGCGGCCTGGGAAGCCGAGGAGAAGAAGTAACCCGGACAGGTTATCCAGATGCGAAAAAATTTGGTTTCATATATCAAGCCGGCGAAAAACCACAATAGAAATAAAACAATACTGTATTACATACTTAGCAAACCCAGTATAAATGGGATTTAAGACAATGCGTTAAAATTTTTCTGACTAAAAGCTCTTGATGTTTTTGCCGAATCAGTATATACATTGTATAGCAAAACATTATACAATGTATATACGTAAAGAAAGAGGATAAGATTATGGTGGTGCAAAGCAAAGTCAGAAAATGGGGAAACAGTTTGGGTATCCGACTTCAGAAACCGATTGTGGAACAACTTCGGTTTCAAGATGGTTCAGATATAGATATTAAAGTTTCGGGAAAAAAAATGATAGTAACTTTATCTGCACCCAAATATTCTCTTAAAAGCTTAATGGAAAAAGTAAATGAAGAAAACATTCATCATGAAACAAAAACCGGTTCTCCTGTTAGGACTGAAATATGGTAAGTAATGGGAGCTGGAGTCCGGATAGGGGGGAAATTGTTCGGCTTGATTTTGATCCGCAAGCGGGTTCCGAACAAGCCGGTCATAGACCGGCTTTAGTTATATCCCCTAAACTTTACAATGATAAAGTGGGATTAGCTCTATTTAGTCCTATAACCAATGTTGAGAAAAATTATCCTTTTGAAGTGCGTTTACCTAAAGGGCTAAAAGTTTCAGGTGTAATATTGGTTGACCATATTAAGAATTTGGATTGGAGAGCCAGGAACGCTAATTATATAGATAAGGTGCCAGATTATATAATGAGTGAAGTATTAGCCAAATTGTCCACTTTACTTACTTGATTGATACACACACCAATGGCTTTATTTCTTGTGCGGTAATATATGTTCTTTGAGACCTTTGAAAAAATCCTGATAAAGAGGTGATTGTTCTCCGTCGGGACGTTTGTGAATCTCTCTGAGAGGATTCAATAATAAAAGTCTAACACACCCCTGTATCCCCTCTTGATAGAGGGGACTGTTAATACAGAACTTAGACGTAAAAAATTCCCCTCTAGAAAGAGGGGTGCCCGCCTACGGCGGGCGGGGTGTGTCTTCAACCAGGTTGTTGAAAAATTCGTTCCTTCTTAGGTGATTTTTTCAAAGGTCTTTCTTTGTTGAAAGGAGCTTGTATCATGTTTCAAAGAGTTACGGGTTACACCAGGAGTTTGCAGAATTTATCGACTTTTCAGTTGTCCTTTCTGGTTATTCTGCGGATAGCAATCGGCTGGCATTTTCTCTATGAAGGTCTTGTAAAACTTTTGGATCCAAATTGGTCATCCGCTGGTTATCTTGCAGAATCGAAGTGGATTTTTTCCGGATTCTTCAACTGGATCTTAATGACCCCGACTGTCTTAAAAGTTGCGGATCTTATGAACATTTTCGGGTTGATTTTAATAGGCTTGGGGCTTTTTTTCGGCTGTTTTACCCGTATTGCCAGCATTTCCGGGATAGCTCTCCTGCTGCTTTACTATGTTGCAAATCCTCCATTTATCGAAATCACCCAGGGCATACACGCCGAGGGGAATTATTTATTTGTTGATAAGAATCTGGTTGAGCTGATCGCTCTCTCTGTGCTGGCCATTTTCCCGGCGGGCATGTACTGGGGATTGGATAGACTGATCTTTCTGAGAAAAGATCAAAGCACGACAATTGAGCGCAAAGAGGAGGAACCCGCAGAGCGAGAGAGCAAAAGGGAACCGGAGGCGAAATCTTTTATCGAGCGCAGAGAGCTGATCAAAAATCTGATCACCTTGCCGATTTTTGGTGCTTTTGTTTACGCTGTGCTAAAAAAGCGGGGCTGGGAGAGTTTTGAAGAAAGACATCTTCTAGCGGCAGCAGATAATGATATAGAGGCCGTTACCAGCGCGACAATCAAGACATTCCGGTTTGCAAGTTTAGAGGACTTGAAAGGAGAAATACCCTACGGGCAGATTGGAAATCTCAAGATCAGCAGAATGTTTCTCGGCGGTAATTTGATCGGGGGCTGGGCCCACGCCAGGGATTTGATTTACGTATCGAAATTGGTCAAAGCATATCACCACGACCAGAAAGTGTTCGATACTTTCCGCCTGGCTGAAAAATGCGGGATAAACACTATCCTGACCAATCCTGCTTTATGCAGAGTAATCAATAAATACTGGAGGCAGGAGAAAGGGAAAATCCAGTTCATCTCGGATTGTGGGTATCAGAATGATGTAATTCTGGGAATAAAGGTCTCTGTGGACGCCGGTGCAAGCGCCGGTTACGTACATGGCGGGATAGCCGACAGGCTGGTGGAGGAGGGAAAATTGGAAGTCATCGGCGAGGCGCTGGAATTGATCAGGAGAAACGGGCTGCCTGCAGGTATCGGGGCACATAAGTTAGAGACAGTCAAAGGATGCGTGGCATTCGGCCTGAAACCCGATTATTGGGTGAAAACATTGCACCGTATCGACTACTGGTCAGCCATGCCCGAAGAAGAACATGACAATATCTGGTGTACCAATCCGGAGGAAACGATCGCGTTCATGAATAAACTGGAGCAACCCTGGATCGCTTATAAGGTTTTAGCCGCCGGCGCGATACATCCCGAGGTAGGATTCCCGTATGCTTTTGAAAACGGCGCTGATTTTATCTGTGTAGGTATGTACGATTTTCAGATTGTCGATGATGTGAATTTGGCTGTGGATGTATTGAGCGGTGATCTTGAAAGAGAGCGCCCCTGGAGAGCATAACCCGGCCGGGAGAATAAAGGCATCCTTTATCCGATTTTAGATAGCTTGCAGCGCCGGAAATATCGCGGCTGAGATTGTCTTACAGCTTGCTTCCCCGATATTATTTTGTCCGCTCCGGTTGAACAAATTAATTTTGACTTATTGTATGCCAGAAAATATTATTCCATTCGATTAGTCTCTCACCTCCAAATCCACCTTTGATTTCGGCATCTCGCTCCTGGAGAATTCCGATGGAAAAGACTTGCGTGATCGGAATCGATTTCGGCACGGACTCTGTGCGCACACTGCTGGTAGACACGGCCGATGGCGCAGAAATTTCCTCGGCTGTAGCGCATTTTAACCGCTGGAGCCGGGGAGAGTATTGCGACCCGGCGCATAACATGTTTCGCCAGCACCCGCTGGATCATATCGAGGCTCTTCAAGCTACGGTCAACGAAGCCCTTGATAAAGCGCGACCAGGCACAGCCGCTGCTGTAAGAGGTATTGCCGTGGATACCACTGGCTCCACCCCCGGCCCGGTTGACAGGAACTGCGTTCCTCTGGGCTTAGTCGATGAATTCAAGGACAATCCCAACGCTCTTTTTGTGCTTTGGAAAGACCATACCGGGGTTGCCGAAGCCGGTGAAATAAACCACACAGCAAAGACCTGGGGCGGAACCGATTTCACAATGTACGAGGGCGGAGTCTATTCCTCCGAGTGGTTCTGGGCCAAAATTCTCCATATCCTGAGAGAGGATAGCAGAGTCCGCAAGGCGGCTTATTCCTGGATGGAGCACTGTGACTGGATTCCGGCCCTGCTGTGCGGGATCAGCGACCCTGATAAAGTGAAACGGAGCCGCTGTGCAGCCGGACACAAAGCCATGTGGCACAGCTCGTTTGACGGTCTGCCGAGCGAGGATTTTCTCGACTTTCTCGATCCGCTGCTTAAGGGATTGCGCCAGAGACTATACAAGGAAACGTTCACTGCGGATCAGGTGGCAGGTTACCTGTGCCGCGAGTGGGCCCAGAAGCTGGGCTTGCCTGAGGGTATTCCGGTAGGGGTGGGGGCTTTCGACGCCCACATGGGTGCAGTGGGTGCAGGGATCAAGCCATACACGCTAACCAAAGTGATCGGCACCTCCACCTGTGATATGTTGGTCGCACCCCTGGATGTTGTGGGAGAGAAGCTTGTAAGAGGTATCTGCGGCCAGGTGGACGGATCGGTTATTCCCGGCATGCTCGGAATGGAAGCCGGGCAGTCCGCGTTCGGTGATATCTACGCCTGGTTCAGGGATCTGCTTTTCTGGCCGGTTGAAAATTTCTTATCGAATAATACTGAATTAAGCGCTTCGGAGAGAGAAAAATTGAGCCGGAAGATCAGGAAGAGCATCTATCCAGGTCTGACCGGAGAGGCTGAAAGGCTTTCGGCTGAGGACACGAGCATTGTGGCCCTGGACTGGTTGAACGGCAGGAGAACCCCGGATACCAATCAACTGCTGAAAGGGGCGATTGCCGGGCTCAGCCTTGGAAGCACTGCGCCCAGGGTTTTCAAGGCCCTGGTCGAGTCCACAGCGTTCGGGTCAAGGAAGATAGTCGAGCGGTTCGAGGAAGAGGGGATACCGATCAAAGATGTAATTGCCCTGGGAGGCGTGGCCAAGCAATCTCCCTTTGTAATGCAGGTTGTTGCGGATGTGCTGGGCCGGAGAATCAGGGTTGCGGCCTCAGAGCAGGCCTGCGCGCTCGGAGCGGCAATGTTCGCGGCCACGGTTGGCCATGTTTACCAAACAGTCGGCCAGGCGCAGGATAAGATGAACAGCGGGTTTGAAACCGAGTACACTCCCAGGCCAGAACAAGCGGAAAAATACAGCGATCTTTACAGGAAATACTGCCGGCTCGGGGAGTTTATCGAGAGTGAAACCGAACGGCATAAACAAGCACAAGGGCCGGGTGTGTAAAGAGTAAATATTAATTGGAGGAGGAGATGATTAACATTCCGCAAATAAAGGCTGGGATAGTGGCAGTAAGCCGGGATTGTTTCCCGAAAGAGATCTCGATACAAAGAAAAAAAAGAGTGGTCGAGGCTTGCCGAAGGCAGGATGCGCCGGTGGTGGAGTGCGAGACACTGGTGGAGAACGAGCGTGATGTTTTAACAGCCGAAAAGGAACTGAGAGAAAAAGGGGTAAACGCTCTGGTGATCTACCTCGGCAATTTCGGACCCGAGGGGCCGTTGACCATGCTGGCACAGAAATTCGACGGGCCGGTGATGCTCTGTGCCGCGGCTGAGGAAAAAATAGAGGAATTGATCCAGGGCAGGGGAGATGCTTTCTGCGGAATGCTCAATGCCGGGTACAACTGTGCACTCAGGGGGCTTTCGCCTTACATTCCAGAGTACCCGGTTGGCGATCCAGACCAGATTGCCGAAAAAATAAATGACTTTATTCCAGTGGCACGGGTCATTCTGGGTTTGAAAAGGTTAAAAATATTCTCTTTCGGCCCGAGGCCGCAGGATTTTCTTGCCTGTAATGCTCCGGTCAAGCCACTCTACGATCTCGGCGTTGAAATCATGGAGAACAGTGAACTCGATTTCTACGATATCTACCGGGGGGCTGAAAATCACCCTGATCTCGAGACTGTTGTCCGCGAAATGGAGAGCGAGCTCGGGGTGGGCCACGCGGATTCTGAACTGCTGGTGAAACTGGCCCGGCTCGAATGCGCGCTGATGGATTTTTTCAAAAATAACCTTGGCGCCTCAGACTACGGGGTATTCGCCAATAAATGCTGGCCGTCTTTCGAAAAATATTTCGAATGCGTTCCCTGCTATGTAAACTCCAGGCTCGCCACCCGCGGCATCCCGGTGGCCTGCGAGGTTGATATCTACGGGGCGCTGAGTGAATACATGATAACCGCGGCGACACAACTGCCGGCAACGATTCTGGATATCAATAATACGGTTCCTGAAGAAATGCTCGAACAAGCCGGAGCAGCAGTGAAAGACTACAAGCCGACTGACTTTTTCATGGGTTTCCACTGCGGCAACACGCCGATCGGATTCATGAAAAATTATTGCATGAAATACCAGTTGATCATGCACCGTCTGATGGAACCCGGCAAAGAGCCGAATATTACCCGGGGTACCCTTGAGGGTCAGATCAGACCGGGTGCGACAACCATTTTCAGGCTTCAGTCCACAGCCGACACCCGTCTAAGATCATATGTTGCCGAGGGCGAGATACTGGATATCGACCCCGGATCTTTCGGCTGTATCGCAGTTTTTGCAATCAGGGAAATGGCAAGATTTTATCGCCACGTACTGATCGAAAAGCAGTTTCCGCACCACATGGCGGTGGCTTTCAGCCATGCAGGTAAAACCCTTTTCAGCGCAGTGAAAATGCTCGGGGTGAAGGATATTTGGTACAATCAGCCGGCGGGCATGTACTACGAGACTGAAAATCCGTTTGGCTAGCTCGGACTTGATTCGCCGCACTTCGGGTCAAGCTAATGCCAGATCCTTTCTCAACTGGCTACAGGCTCTCTGGCGCGTTTACCCCGCCGGGCAATGTTACAAGCAATTAGCAGGAAAGATCCGATCAGCATGATCAGCAGGCTGATCAAGAGATTGATTATCCTTTCCTTGAACGGCAGATCGAGAAGGACAAGCAACAGGGCGGCCGCTCCCATGCCTACTGTTGTCCAGCCGGTGATTCTGAAACTGCCCACATCTGTTCGCTCGCTGTCTCCCACTTCCTCAGGCGAAACAGGCGTATTGAGCTTGGTGAAAAAGGCCTCCAGGCGTTTTTTGTATTCTCCCCTGGCCTGGATAAACAATCCGGGGAGAAAATAGATTACGGCGCTGATACTGCCAACGTAAAAGATCTGCTCGGTAAAAGAGATTTCCTTACCCAGAATGAGATAGAGAATGCCGATGGAAAGCCCCACCACATAAGAGGCCAGCGCGCCCCAGCGGGGAGTGTGGCGGTAGATCAGCCCGAAAATGATCGGAATCCCGGCAGGAACGATCACCACCCCGCTGAGCGTGATCATCAACATAAACACTCCGCCTTTGACCTTGGCCTGCACGATCGCGGCTATGATTACCAGAGAACCCAGCACCAGAGTGACAATCCGGCCGATCAGGAGCAGGGTTTTGGGATCTGCGTTTTTCCAGAATATCTGCTTGATAATGTCCTCGGTAATTACTGCCGCATAGACATTGAAATTCGAGCTGAGAGAGCTCATTGTGGCGGCCATCATTGCCGCAATCATGATCCCCATCGCACCGGTGGGGAGAAACTTGAGGCAGAAAGCCACGTAGGCCGCCTCCTCGGGAGCATTGAGCCCGGCAGTGATCGGGCCCAGGTCGATATCGAGGATCCGGGTGCAGATCGGCGGCAGAAGCCAGATTGCGGGAGCCACGATCAGCAGCACCATGGTCATAATTGCAACCTTGCGCGCCTCTTTTTCGTCTTTCACTGAGAAATAGCGCTGGGCGGCCGCCCCACTGCTCATGGCGAAGGTCATCATCACCCCGTAAGCCAAGAGGTAGATCCAGCTGAACTCCTGGGTCTTCACGGCCCAGAAATTTTCTGGAGCCCTGGTGGCAAGGCTTGAAAGCCCCCCTATTTCATAAATTCCCAGGAACAGAACTACCAGCGCGACCGGGAAAAGAACCATGAACTGCAAAGTGTCAGTAACAACCACTGCCCAGAGTCCGCCGATCAGACAATAGACTGAAATCACCAGGCCGCAGACAATTATCGTTAGTGCAAGGTCGGTTCCCAGGGCTACGGAGATAAACTTGCCCAGAGCCAGAAGCATTATTCCGCCCTGGACGATTGCCACCCCGAGGTGGGTCCAGCTATAGAGCTGATTTGTGGATACACCGTAGCGCTCGGAGAGATAGGACATCACCGTGTTGGCGCGGGATTTGCGCCAGCGGGAGGCGAGGATCAAGACCGAGAAAAGTATCACCAGGCCGTTGGTCAGATACATCAGCAGCGCCACGCTTGGTGCCCGGTAGGCCAGGCCGGCGGCGCCAGTAAAGGTGTAAACGCTGAATGTAGTCATAAACAGCGAAATGCCGGAAAGCCACCAGGGCATTTTATTGCCGCTTTTAAAAAAATCGCTGTCGTCCTTGTTGAACAGCGACAACACCACCCCCACCCCCACCATCAGCAGCATGTAAATACCGACTATAATCAGATCCACACGCGAAGCCAGCAGCATTTATTCTCCTGTTCTAAATCTGTTTCAGCAGTCCGGCCAGCTCCTCAACCAGCCACTCGAGAACTTTCTTCCCCTTTTCAAGCGAAGCATGGTTCGGGGCGCCGTGAACCCCGCTGGCAGAGGCTTTTTTCATGTCCCGTATCCGCCACACAGTATCAGCACCCCCGGGCATGTATTCATCCTGCGCGAGTTCCATGTCAACAAGCTCGGAGGCCAGCTCAAGCATCACCGAGGTTTCAATTTCACAGGCGTGGCCGTAATCCTTGCCTTCCAGAAGGCCTTTGATTTTTTTCTCAAGCCTTTCATAAGCATTAAGCTGGTAAGTCTCGAAATCATCAGAGAAAAGGCTCCCGGGCACGCTCAAAAGCGTGACAGCTTCCCTGAGAGCGGTGTCAATAACGCCCTTGTTCCCCCCATGAGCATTGTAAATCAACAGTTTGCGAAAACCGTGACGGTAAAGGCTTGCCACGATATCGGCCACCAGCGAGCAGATGGTTCGGGCGCTGGCGTGGATCGTGCCGCAGAAATTCATCGTATCCACACAATGCCCGTAGCTCATGGTGGGCAGAACAATTGTCTCTGAAACCTTTTGCGCGGCCAGTTCGGCTATTTTGCTGGCCTGGAAGGTATCCGTTCCAAGGGGCAGGTGATAGCCGTGTTCTTCTATCGCCCCAAGAGGAAGAAGGAATTTAAGCTTCTTTTTCCGGGGAAGCCTGTCGAGCTCATCCCAGGTATAATCGGCAAGGTGTATTTTTTGTCCCGTTTTATTCAAGATAGGCATGATTTTCCT
>Ga0114922_10006736_pt1 | contig 10527 bp, 9 predicted proteins | sample AartaG_FD_100975 | JGI IMG/M metagenome (GOLD analysis project Ga0114922, IMG submission 100975) | Deep subsurface microbial communities from Aarhus Bay to uncover new lineages of life (NeLLi) - Aarhus_00045 metaG | ecosystem: Environmental > Aquatic > Marine > Oceanic > Sediment | place: Aarhus...
GCAAGGCAAAGCGACCTATGCAATGTAGCACATTGCATAGGAGCTTTAACAAAGCAGACTGCTGTTTTATTGTCCAACCATTCGGGCAGACTCTATTTTTATACATATCTTCGTTTTTCGTCATCACTGATATTACATATCACTTCTTCCTCAGGCCTTAATCTGTTTAAAAATATCAGCCTGAAAGCCTGAGCCCAGTTCTCGGACAGGCTCCTATTTGAAAATGTTTGAGCCTACCCTTATCATCGTGGCTCCTTCTTCGATTGCTACCTGAAAATCATTACTCATCCCCATTGATAATTCTGATAGATCCAGTCCGGTAAAAAAGCGGGACATCTCTTCCCTTAAAAGCCTTAATTCTCTGAATATCTTTCTTATATGCTTTGTATCATCAATGTGTGGCGCCATTGTCATAAAACCTTTCATCTCTATATTTTCAATCTTTACTGAATCACTGATAAAAGAGTCCACTTGATCCCTATCCAATCCATACTTGGTCCGTTCTCCGGAAATATTGACCTCTATCAGGACTTTTTGTATCTTATTTATTTTTTTGGCTTCTTTTCCAACTTTTTCCAATGTTTTAAGACTGTCAATGGAGTGAATATATCCAACAAGCGGGACTACTGTTTTTACTTTCCTGGTCTGCAGGTGACCTATAAAGTGCCATCTTGAATCCCCGGATAGGGATTCCCTCTTGTTAGATAATTCATCTGATCTATTTTCGCCAAAATCTTTTATTCCCAATTTATGCACCATTGCGACCCCTTCAGGACCAACATATTTAGTGGCGGCTATTATAGTTATGTCTTCCGGACTCCTCCCGGAATCCCTGCATGCATCTTCTACATCCTTTTTAAGGGAGGATATATTTTTCCTGTATTTCAAAAAATTATTATTTTCTTTTTCTTCAATTAAAAAGTTCATTGCAATCATATTTATATCACACCCCGGCCCATTATATATCAATGGATCATTGCGATCGCTGCCTGGCGTCCAGTATTATTCTCCCTCCTGTAGGAAAAAAATCCACTGCCGCAGCTGGTACACTGTCTGCTGTCAAAAATATTATCTTTCTGTATACCAAAATCCCTTAAGTGAATCAAGTTTAACTTAATAATATCAAGAAAGAAATCTTTACCGCTTTTATGGTAATAATCCTCTTCATGAAACTTTTTTCTGAAGCGGTCCACAAGCACACTATCTACCTTATAGCAGCAGTCCCTTATGCCTGGCCCGAAAAAGACAAGGATATTTTCAGGAGATGAATTAAAATGCTTTTTGAACTCGAGCAGGGTTTTCCCCACTACTCCATTAAGCGCACCCTTCCACCCTGCATGCACAACACCTACAGCCTTTTCTTTTATATCTATAATAATGATCAAATTGCAGTCGGCGCCCAATACCATAACAGGCATATTGCTCTTATCTGTTATCAGGCTGTCAGCTTCAATGGGTATATTTCCATTTCTGTGCCTTGTGTGCCTGTCCACATAAATAACATTGTCTCCATGTACCTGGAGTGCAGAATAGATATATTCAGATCCCTTGTTTAATAACTTTTCAATGATCAGCTGCCGGTTTTCAAGAACCGATCTATCTTCATCGCCTACATGGTACGCAAGATTGAGCGTATTAAAAGGTTCGCAGCTGCATCCACCTTCCCTTGTAGTAAAACCACAAAAAAAATTATTTTGATTACAGACAGGATGGCTGAATATATTGATCTCTCCAACTAATATCTTCTCAATATTTGACATAAACAGTAAGCTTTATTTTTTATCTTTCCTTAGAAAAGTAGGAACATCAAGGTAATCATCGTCCATTGATACAAAGTCGTCATCCGGAAATTTATCCGGCACGGCTTCTTTTTTATCTTCCGATATCTCTTTTTCAAATATATCAAGCTTCTTATTGATATCTGTTTTTTCTTCAGTTTTTTCTTCTTTGCTGGAGCGTTGTACTCTATCTTTTGTAGACGAAAAACCAGTCGCGATTATCGTTACCTTGATCTTATCATTCATCGCCTCATCTATTACTGAACCAAAGATTATATTTGCATCCGGACTGGAGGAATTCCTGATTATTTCAGCTGCCTCATTTATTTCAAATAATTTCAGGTCAGGACCACCGGAAATGTTCAAGAGTATTCCCATGGCCCCATCGATAGATTCTTCTATCAGGGGACTGTTTATTGCATTTTGAGCCGCTTTTATGGCTCTATTGTCTCCGGAAGCAATCCCCTCGCCAAGAAGTGCGTTCCCTGCATCTTTTATTATTGATCTAACATCCGCAAAGTCAAGATTTATAAGACCGGGTAAAGTAATTAAGTCTGTTACACCTCTGACTCCGGCTTTTAAAACATTATCAGCCAGTTTAAATGCATTGAGTAAGGTTGTATTATCATCAGCTATTTCAAGCAGCTTATCATTCGGTATGACTATAAGAGTATCTACCAGGGGTCTTATTATCTTTATGCCTTCCTCTGCCTGGGCCATTCTTTTTCGTCCCTCAAAAGCAAATGGCTTTGTGACAACCGCAACAGTAAGACACCCCGATTCCCTGGCCGCTTTAGCTATTACGGGGGCGGCCCCTGTACCGGTTCCTCCACCTTCTCCAAGGGCAATAAAAACCATATCTGCATCCTTAACCGTTTCCGTTATCTCTTCAATAGATTTCTCTGCAGCCATTTTTCCGATTTCCGGATTTGACCCGGCACCAAGTCCTGTCTCGCCGACCAGTACTTTCCGGTCTGCATTGGACATCATTAAAGCTTGTGCGTCAGTATTGATGGCAACAAATTCACATCCGGTCAAATTATCCTCCATCATCCTGTTTATTGCATTGCTGCCGCCTCCTCCTACGCCTAATACTCTTATGACGGCATAATAGCTCTTATCAAAATCCAAAGTCACCTTAATACCCCCTGTATTAATTTTTTAAAATTTTTGAAATGAAACTTCTAAATCTATCTACAAATCCACCACTTTCAACACTTTCATCATGTTTCTCAAATTCAGCAAAATTTTCCAGTTGAAAAGCATATTTCAAAAGTCCCACACCCGTAGAATAAATAGGATTATTTATTACTTCAGCCGGCCCTTCGACTTCAAAGGGGATACCGAGGCGGACCGGCAGATCAAAGATCGAAGCAGTAAGAGCCTTTAGCCCCTTCAGTTGGGATGTTCCTCCCGTGATAACGACTCCACATGGTGCAGAATGCATGAATCCATATTCTTCAATTTTTTCTTTTATCAATACCATCATCTCGCGGGTTCTTGAATTTACAATATTATATAATCTAATATTCAGGGTAGTCTTATTGCGGTTGATCTTTATCTCATCCATATTGACTTTGTTTAAATTTTCATAAAAATTATAATCCACATTTGCATATTTTTTCTTGATATCTTCAGCTTTTGGAAATGTTATATTTAACCCGATCGAAATATCATTAGTTATCAGATTCCCGCCAACAGGCAGACAATATGTAAAGATCATTTTTTTATCCTTGTATAGTGCAACATCCGTGGTTCCGCCGCCAATATCAAGAAGTATAACGCCGCTTTTCTTTTCCTCAGGGGTCAAAACAGCTTCACTGGAAGCTAAAGCTTCCAGTATAATATCCTGTACCTCTATTTTTGAATTCTTTATGCTGTTTATAATATTACTTATCTGTGAAGACGAACCATAAACCGCTAATAGCTCTACAGCAAGTTTTCTGGCCGATAATCCTATAGGGTCTATGATACCCTTTTCATCATCTATTACAAACTGTTTTATGAGTGTATGGATTATTTCATTAGAGGAAGATATGTTTACCTTGTTTGCCTGAATCAATAGTCTGTCCACATCGGCTTTTCTTATTAGATGATTGGGAGAATTTATACTCGCCTCACTCCAATTGCTAATAAAAGAAATATGCTTTCCCGTTATCCCGATAAATGCCTTATCAATAAAAGTTTTCGTTGATCTCTCTGCTGAGTCGACCGATTTTAAAATTGATTTGGTTGCCTCATTTATATCTACGACCAGACCCTTTTTCATACCACTGCACTCTGAGATACCATATCCTTTTATTTTGAAAGTATTGTTTCCCCCAAAATTACCTATGAGGGTGGTAACTTTTGTGGTTCCAATATCTATGCCCACCATATACTCATCATTGACTGACAAAAAGACCTCCGACTATTCTTTTACAACTGGGTTCTCAGGGTTTCTTAAATCTATTATATTATATTTTGTTTCCTGTTTTAACAATAGTTTTAATACTTCAATTTTTTTTATTATTTCATTACTGTCGCCAAATATTATTTTTTCATTATTATATGTCATAAAGAAAATATCACCCGCAATATTTTTCTCGATACCGGCTTCTTTTATAAGCGCCTTAATTTCTTCATCCATTATATCGTATATGATTCCGCTGCTAAGTATGTTCCTGGCAGCAACAGCTTCTCCCGGGTCTAGCTTATAATCAAATGCATCCCTTACCAGTATAAGGTCTCCATAATTTTCAAGATCCTCCAAACTGATTTTTTCCAGTATCAAACCTTCATCATCCAATAGATAGTAATCATTTCTATAGCTGGCAATAAGTGCAGGATTTCTTTCCTGGATCGTAATAACTATACTGCCAGGAAATATCTTTCTGAGTTCCGCTGATCTCACCCAGACCAGGCCCGATACAAGAGAGTCTTCTATGTCTTTTTTATTTACCTCAAAAATATTAGTCCCGGGAATATCTCCGGTAAACTTACTCAGGCTATCTTTACCATAATGGGTATTTCCTTCAATATTTAATGATTTGATCTTGAAGTAGCTGCTATTATAAAAATAATTCAGGCCCCAGACAGCAGCCGCAAGAAAACAAATAGCCAATAAAACCCTCAGCACCAGCCAAAATCTTCGTGCCAATATCTTTCTTTTTCTGACCTTTATGAGGTTTTTAACTTTTTTTGGTTTTCCCACGGATTAAATCTTTAATTTGGCACTATTCAGTATTATTTCTATAAGTAAGTCAAAGTTTATCCCTGCTGCATCAGCTGCCATTGGCACAAGACTTGTAGATGTCATCCCCGGCATTGTGTTTATCTCAAGAACATAAGGAATACCTTCGCCGTTAAGAATAAAATCGACTCTTGAGATGCCGCTGCATCCCAGGATCTTGTGGCAGTCCATTGAAATTTTCATTATATTTTCCGCAGCCTTTTTACCTATATCTGCTGGAATTATGTATTCTGTGAGATCACTTTTATATTTAGAATCAAAATCAAAAAAACCACTTTTGGGTTTTATTTCAATAATCGGAAGTGTCTCAGGCTCTAACCCTATTATTCCTACAGTCAGCTCCCGCCCCTTTATATATTTTTCAAGTAGTATTCTTTTGTCATACCTGGCTGCTTCCTTTATTCCTGTCTCCAATCGGGATGGCTCATAAACGGTCCTGATCCCAATTGTCGAACCTTCAGAATTTGGCTTGACTACAAGTGGATACCCTGTTTTCATCTCTATATCTTCTTTTAAACTATCAAGCTCCGGCATTGGCCCGTTAAGGTCAAGCTCAATAAATGGCGGAGTTGGAATATTTTCTTGAATAAAGATCTTTTTGGAAAGTATCTTATCAAGTACTACCGCACTGGAAAGTACACCTGAACCGGTATATGGTATTTTTAGCAGTTCAAGCATTCCCTGTACTGTGCCGTCTTCTCCATATCTTCCGTGAAGTGCCAAGAAAGCAATATCGACAAATCGCACTTTTTCCAGCAGATCATCCCTGGCATCTATAAACTCAGCATTATATCCAGATCTTTTCAAGGACTCGAAAATATTTCTTCCAGTTTTTAAAGAGATCTCTCTTTCGGAAGATATGCCCCCCGCGAGGACACCGATTTTTTTATTTTTTTGTTCTCTTATCCCAATTTTTAAAAACCGGCCGGCCAGTTCACTCATATTTAAAATCCAATCATCCTGACTTCATAATCCAGTTCAATATTGAATTTTGCCTTTACCCTGTCTTTCATTATTCTTGATAGTACCACAATATCTTCACTGGTCGCATTTCCGGAGTTCTCAATGAAATTGGCATGCTTGTCCGATACTTTTGCTCCTCCATAATAAAAACCTTCCATGCCGCATTCATCTATCATGGCACCGGCAGACTTTTTTATTCCTGACGGATTTTTTAAAAAACAACCACATGTTCTTGCACCAATCGGTTGTGATATTTTTCTCTTTACCATATCCCTGCGTATCACCGATAAAATATTTCCAGTCTTATCATCCCTGGCTTTCAGTATTAGTCCCGTTATCGCAATAAGATCTTTTAGTTTAAAATATCTGTAACCGTATTCAATTTTTGATGAGTCTATCTCATCATAGACTATTTTATCATTATATTTAAAAATTGCTTTTAAGGTAATAATATAATCGCAAATCCCTCGCGATCCAGTTCCGCTATTTCCGGATACTGCTCCCCCTATCGTTCCCGGTATGCCTGCCAGAGGTGAGAAGTCATACCCATGTCTTGCCGCTTTCATCACCAGGGCCCGGGTACTGTATGCTCCACCAGTACAAATGGTGCCGTCAGTTTCAAAACTGCAGTGATCAAAACTTTTCCCAGGCTTTATTATTATGGTCCCGAACGGACCATCTGGAAAAACTATATTAGTGCCAGAACCTATAATAGCATAATCCATATTATTTGAATCCAGCAACTCCAGGATGGAAACAAGTCCTCCTACTGAATCTGCCCTGATCAGTGCAGCTGCCTTCCCGCCTGTCCCCAGAGAATTAAGACTGGAGACATCATAGTCAAGGATCATTTTTCCCGACCCTGACCTGTCGATACTTTTTTTAATTTCTAAATAGTTCATCTGAAACCCGGGTTATATCACCCGCTCCCATGAGTAATACTATGTCCCCCTGCCTTATTTTATTATTAAGATACCCGGCAATATCTGAAATGCCTGGTATATAGGCAATTTTACCGGGAAATCCGTTTTCTATAAGGCTATCTACTAGGACTTTTCCATTTATTCCTGGAATAGGCTGTTCGCCTGACCCATAGACATCTGTTACTATAAGTATGTCTGTTTTATCAAAACAAAGGCTGAACTCATTTTTGAGATGGGCGAGCCTGGAATACCTGTGCGGCTGGAATACTGTTATTACTCTCTGCATCTTTTCCTCAGAAGCTGCTTCAAGGGTGGCCCTCACTTCAGAAGGATGGTGGGCGTAATCATCAAAAACTATTGCACCCTTTTTCTCGCCTCTTTTTTCAAACCGTCTTTTAACACCGGTAAAATATTTCAATATCTCCGCAGCTTTTGCAATATCGAGCCCGGTAGCATGACATACGCTAAAAGCTGCCAGGCTGTTTTTTATATTATGGAGCCCGGGAACATTCAAGTGGACCTTAAAGATCCCGTGTCCCATATTGAGATCGTAATATGAACCAAGGTCAGAATACCTTATACTGGAAGCTGTAATATCATTACCTTTACCCAACCCAAAAGTGATTATATTTTTTTTCCCCATATCCTCGATCCGGCTTTTATCTATCTCATCACCATTTATTATTATCCATCCTTTTTCCCTTGTATTTGAGATGAATTTGAAAAAGCTTTTTTTTAGTTCATCCATATCATTATAATAATCAAAATGGTCTTCTTCTATATTTGTAACAACACTTATAAATGGATTATATTTTAAAAAGGAACCATCACTTTCACAGGCTTCTGCTATCACAAATTCGCTTTTGCCATAAATAGCATTTGAGCCCAGCTCATTTAATTCTCCACCGACAATAATAGTAGGATCCATATCCAGACCCCTGAACATCATCGATATCATAGAAGTAGTTGTAGTTTTTCCGTGCGTCCCCGCAATAGCTATGCCTTTGCTTTTATTAAGTATCCACGATAGTATATCCGCCCTGCTCCGGACAGGGATATTCTTTGATCTTGCTTCCAGAATTTCAATATTATTTTCGGGTATAGCCGCTGAATAGATAATAATATCAACATCAGCTACATTCATAGCATCATGGCCCATATATATTTTTATTCCTTCTTTTTTCAGGGAAGTGGTATAGCGGGATTCCTTTATATCTGAGCCAGCTACTTTATACCCCATACCATTAAGGACAAGCGCGATCGCGCTCATCCCTGCTCCTCCAATGCCGACCAGGAAATAATTTTTATATTTGCCAAAATCATTATCAAGTATCAATATTATCCTCCATCAGTTTACCGGTAATCATTTTAAGACTTTCCTCCCCGGAATTAGGGATAGAAACACTTTTCATTTTTAAATATTTTTCCATATCATTTTTAAGTAGGTCCTTTATTATATCAGAAAGGGTCCTGACTGAAAGTTTGTTTTCCCGGAGGAGCACAGCTTTCCCCATATCGGCAATATATTTTGCATTATAGAACTGGTGATCCTCTATGGCATGCGGATATGGTATCAGTATTGAAGGTATGTTTGTGGCGGCAGTCTCAAATACTGTATTTGCACCGGCCCTTGCTATTATAAGGTCGGCAATATTATAGACTTTATCCATTTGATCGATATATGCTTTAACCATGAAAATAAGATTATCGCTTTCTTTTATTTTACCTTTCACAGTTCTACTGATATCAGCATAATATCTATCACCGGAAATAAGCAAGATCTGAATCCTGTTATCCTCGTCGAATTCTTCATAAAGGCCGGATATGGTATCATTGATCTTTTCAGCTCCCAGACTTCCCCCAAAAGCTACGATCGTAAACCTGTTTTTATCAAGACCCCATTTCCCATGTGAAGGTTCTGTTCTCCTATATTCCCTGACCGAACGGCGCACTGGATTTCCCGAAAATATAACTGATCCCTTTTTTGTCTTCAAATATTTTTCCGTTTCCTCAAAACTGGTAAATACATATTTAGCTTTTTGGGAAAAAAACTTATTCAATCTTCCGGGAATAAAATTCTGCTCATGTATTGAAAAATCAATTTTCCTTACCATCGCTGCCAGGAAGACAGGTGCACAGACATAACCTCCCATTCCAAGTATTTCATTTACCTTTTTTCTCCTCAATATCTCTAGGGCCCTGATGAAACCAGGTATCATGGCAAATATAAATCCTGCATAACCTGATATCATTCTAAATACCGATCTGTTTACTGTAAGTCCGCGGGCCTTTACTCTATAGAAATCTATACCCATGGCAGGTATCAGCTTATGTCCCATGCCTTTCTCGGAACCGATGAAGCTTAGGGCTGCTGAATCCGGATACTTTTCCTGAAGGTATTCTATGACCGCTATCGCAGGATAAAGATGTCCCCCGGTCCCCCCTCCTGTTATAAGTATATTTTTTTTAATCCTGTTTCCATATTCCATTATTATTTATCTTCTTACTGTCTCCGTCTTTGACTATTTATATCTTTTTTTACTTTTCTTACTATCTTTCATCGTTTACTCTCTTATTTATATCCTTTTTTATTCTTCTTACAAGCAGGTTCTGCCTGGAAATATTAAGAAGAATACCCACACTCACCATACTTAATAAAAGCGAGGAACCTCCAAAACTTATAAATGGCAGTGTGAGCCCTGTAACGGGGATAAGCCCTATTACTACTGCAATGTTTATAATGGCGGGAACGGTTATAAGGCTTGTAAGCCCGGCAGCAAGCACTCTGCCATAATAATCATTAGTCTTTAAACATACCCTGATACCAAAAAAAGCAAATAACAAAAACAATACTACAATGAGCATTGTCCCTATTAAGCCAAGCTCCTCTCCTATAATAGCAAAAATAAAATCAGTTTGCGCCTCAGGCAGATAGGAATATTTCTGTACACTGTTTCCAAGGCCAAGTCCCAGTATACTTCCCGATCCCAGAGCTATAAGCGATTGGTTGATCTGAAAATTAAATCCGCCGCTTTCACTGCCTCCATTGAAAAAAGCCAGTATCCTTTCTCTCCTGTAATCCTCGAGAAACATATATCCTATAGTTACCAGCGCCCCTATGAATCCGAGGCTGATAATATGTTTTAGCTTCACTTCTCCGACATACATTATTATAAAGATTATGAGCCATATGACTATAACGGTACTCAGGTCCGGTTCTAAAAAAATAAGAATAGTCACAAGGCAAAGCACAAAAAATGATGGCCACAGTATCCTCTTTATACCAGGATTCTTAATATAATGCCTCCCAAGGTGCTCAGAAAAGAAAAATACGAGAGCCAGCTTCGCGAATTCGGATGGCTGTGGACTAAAAAACCATAGATTCAGCCATCTTTTTGCTCCACCGGACTCTATGCTGAAACCAGGTATGAGGACAAGTGCAAGCATCCCTATGACTATAAGTATAAAAATATTTGAAAATCTTCGGTACTTTTTATAATCTATTCTTGTGGCGATCAGAAAACAGGGAAAAGATATTAGCCACCATATGACCTGTCTTCTAATAAACCAGTATGAGTCATTAAAATATCTTTCACCTACCGGTATTGATGCACTGGATATCATCACTATA
>Ga0114922_10006738_pt1 | contig 10523 bp, 11 predicted proteins | sample AartaG_FD_100975 | JGI IMG/M metagenome (GOLD analysis project Ga0114922, IMG submission 100975) | Deep subsurface microbial communities from Aarhus Bay to uncover new lineages of life (NeLLi) - Aarhus_00045 metaG | ecosystem: Environmental > Aquatic > Marine > Oceanic > Sediment | place...
CTCTTTGCAGCTTAACTCCCTTTCCAGCGCGACCTGATCTCCGGAAGGCAGATTTATGTAACAGTGAAGGCACCTCAGGTTGCACCGGGCAGTAACCTCGATGCTGCCAGTGATGGGTATCCGCTCACCAGCCGCTTCATCGTGCAGATCCTTACTGAACTCGTGATATTCAATAACAGGAATGTGCGGACACTCCATTCTAAACTTCCTTTACAGCCTCGATTCCCTCTAACTGCTCTACAAATTCCACCAGATCAGCTTCTGCCTTTTCCGTAGTTACCTCGAACTCCTCAACGATCATATCTCTTATCTCTTCCAGCCGTCTTTTGCCGTCAATCAGATCCCAGATACGGCCAGCCACCTCGTTCATATTGTAGATACTCTCCACATCTTCAGCTTTCTGTCGAATAGGAACCAGAATGAACTTGCCGGCAATTTTCCTTGAGACGGTAAGCGGGTCTCTAGCGAACCGTTTCTCAAGATAGTCAACTCTACTCATCTTCAGGATTCCTTACGAAGAACAATCCCGCATCAGATAAAGGTATATGGGATAAAAGAGGCTTGACGTTAAGGAAGGTATCTGATATAATTATGCAATTGCAAGTGACCTGTTCTTTGATGAACAGGTCACTTGCTAGAAAAGAAAAAGGCGGCTCAGGGCATCGAACGGTCAGCTTCAGATACTAATTTGGCTTACGCCTTATTATATCTTCTGATCGGTAGATACCTTTAGCTCAACTTCTTCTTTTCGGGGGCAGGCATACAGATCTCTCTTCCAAAGTTGGTCTGTATGTCCTGCTTTATTTTATACTTACCGTCCAAACCTCACAAAGCAAATCTCTATATAGCAAATAACACTCTATATTTTTCGGACCCTCGCCATAGCTCATCAGAAAGATCCAAGATATTGTCCATTTTCCCTCAGTTTATACATGATTTCTGGCCAGAAAAAGGGAAACCTATAACTCCACACAAGATAGGAAACCATCCTGGAATAGTGAATAGACGTCTGCAAAACCTATCCTGAAGCACATTGCTCAATTTTGATCAGAGGAAAAGCCGCCTTGATAATATATACTACACCACCCCTTACCTTCTGCCCGCCGTAAAGTAAATTAATACTACACTCTATTATACCTTACTTCCTTTTGACTGTCAAGTGGAAAAAATACATGACCGATTACACTCTAACCAGAAAGACCGTTGCATAGCTGATGAGGCTATATCTAAGCTGCGATACATTGCTGGGGTCTAGAATCTGTCATCTTAACATTCTTCTTGACATGTCCCCCCCCAGCACTGTCCCAAGTAAGTCATTGATCAGTCTGTAAAGTAGTATTCTGATAGCTTCTGGCATGATAGACTCAAATGGATGCCTCCCCCTATCTATTTGGACACCGCAAATGATTCAATGGTGACATGTGGGAAGTCACTTTCCCAAAATTCTTTCCCGGTGCTTTGGGATTTGATACTGAATTGCACGGCAGTATCAAAGGAGTAAGTTATTTGATCGCGAATCTCGAGTATTGCATAGCCCATAGGTTCTCTGGCTGTATTATACTTCAAGGGCAATCTGCGGATCAATCATCTTCCAGAAATGACATTTGACCTGTAAACAGAAGCATGGTAAAATGCCGGTGTCCGGGTTTTACGGGGAGCCTCGAGAGTGCATTTCATTCATATCCAATAGGGTGGGTGATTGAAAGTGGATTCGGATCTGTCGATATTGACTATTTCAGCGACGAAGCCGGATGGACAACCGGCGGCTATGCTGTCTGAAATGGGCATTAACATCGTACCTGTTGAGGAAGAGGATAACGTTGATCGGTACATAATCAGCAAGCGGCTTGCCATCGAGCGGTGGACAGGAAGCAGCTTTCTGCAAGGCATTGTTGACAGGACACTATTTACCAGCGCCGTCTATTTGGGTGAAAACTTCAGCAACCCCATTATGATCATCGAGGGCGAAGTGAGCTATGATTGCAGGGGGATCAACCCCCAAGCAGTCAGGGGCGCTTTGGGACGATTGGTACTGCTGCATGGGGTGAATGTCCTGTCAACCCCGGACGTTGAGGAGACTGTGAATCTCATGGCTATGCTGGCTCGTCAGGAACACGAGGGGATCCCGGAGATGTCCCTGATCCCCAAGCGGAAAGCTATAGATTTGCCTGACATGCAGCGCCGGGTCGTTGAGATGCTTCCCGGCTGCGGGATGGTTATAGCCAGGGATTTGCTTCAGTCTTTTGGCAGCATAAGACGCATAGCCACTGCGACTCAGGAGGAGTTTCTCAGTCTGCCGGGTGTGGGTAAGAAGAAGGCGGCGGAGATGTATAGCACCTTGAACGCCGAATATGAGTCCGTTGACACGGAGAAGGACCTGGAGGATGCCATCGAAGCGGCTCCAGATCTTCTTTTCAGAGAGCCTATTACCATGCTTGATCGGCAGCACTATATCTGCACGGAGGGTAGAGAACGTCATATCGTCGATATGGTGTTCCTGGATCCTTCAGAGAATGAGCTGATCCTGGTGGAGTTGAAGCGCGGGAAGCTCACGGAAGAACACTACCACCAGATCCGGCGCTATTTGGACAACGCATACAAGTCTCAGTTTCTTCTATCATATCTGGAGAAGGGGATGGCGATCCGGGGTGTATTGGCGACTGTGGAGGAGTGTGAGTTCGAGGTAGGAGCGGGAGACGTGTCTGTGTGTATTGTGGACAAGAAGCGGGCTATCCAGGTAGTTAAAAGACTGCGCCGCCGCCTTCCTGAGGATGGGGAAAACCACGGAGACACAGAGGCACGGAGAGGAAGAGGGATAGGGGAACACGGGGAGAGTGGGCTCTAGTATCAACTTAAGGGATTCTAACCCGTTAGCGGTGATTTGTGTCTTTGTGTTGAAAAATCCTGCAATATCCTTACCGAACTGGAAGGAGATTGAAATGGCGAAGAATATACTACATCTGGGAGATAAAGGTTATGGTTCTGACCACCTGATCAAAGCCATGAAAGACTACACCTGCAAATGGTGCGAGAAAGACATCCACAAAGGGAACCTCTATGCACGCCATTCCCCGAATAAGTTCGTGGAGCCCCTAACCCCCGTGTGCAGGGATTGCGCATGGTGGCTGCGTTCATAATTTCCTACATAAATTTTTCCATTTCAATCAAGGTAACACTTTGTGGATACCGTTGGAAAATCCCCCAGCCCTCTTTTCAGAGGGGAGTTTCATTCTCCCCTCAGATGCGATACTTGAACTTTGCGCCGCGCACTTCGACGTTTCTGCGACCTCGCGGCGGCTTCTCACCAAAGGTGATCCCGCGCCAGATCCTCAGTTCATCTACTGTCACCAATCTCAGGTCACACGCTATATGAAATGCCGACTCCAATTCTGCTTCCTCGCCATAGAGATCCGACATGAAGTTGAGGATTTTGCAGTCGTGCCGTTTCGCCCTGTGGCCCCAGCCCATATTCTTATAGAATCCATCCATGAACTGGTGTATCTCCATATGGGGCCTCAGGCCTAACATTACCTCCGTGGCTTTGCAGTGATCTCTGTTCGTCATTATTAGTCTATTCGGGCTTCGGTACAGGGGAATTTATACCGTATATCTCTCCCAGCATATCTTTGACGTGGTCGTCCAGATCCTCGTCGTAGAGCTTCAGAACCTTGATATACGCACCGCTCCACGTCTTCCACATTTCCTGCGCGTCTGGCGAGGGTATGCCAACACTCTGTCCCCTGGCGCTACTTAGTTCCTGAAGAGCGACCACGTCTTTTTCGTCCAGAAGTGTCGTCGGTTTCAGCTTGATCACTCTCTCCAGTTGAAGATCCCAGAAGATCCTCAGAGCTTGCACTTTCTCCAGTAGTTCCTTTATATCCATTTTCCGCTTCTCCTTTTAGCATTGCGATCTCATCTTCCATTTCGTATTTCCAGTTGTTGAGGTCGCGGAGCATAGCGTCACGCCAATTTCGGGCTTCCTTTTTCAAATCTGTCTGCCACTTACTAACGTCTTTTTTCAGCTCTTTGATCTCAGCCAACTGTTCCTCTATCCAGGCTGTCACATCGTCCAATTTATTGGTCTCTCCTTTCAATTCATAGGCTAACTTTGATTATATTATATATCGCTTGTTGTGTAAAGTAAAATCTAATAGATGATTATCGGTTATACTGGAAGCTAGCGCCTTTGATCTTATCCCACACCCGGTCGCATGCTTCCAGCGTCCCGGTGTCAAGTTTACCTTCCCAGGCGGCAACGTTTTCATCAAGATGCTCCATCCTGGTGAATCCAATGATGATGGAATCCACGAAATCGTGAGATGCAAGCCATTGGAAAGCTAGCTCAACCGGCTTTTTGCCAGCCTGTTTGGCAATCTCCATCAACTCATCCAGCGCGTCGAAGTTGGAATCAGACCAGTACCTGCCATAGTAATCTTTGTTCAACTGGAACCGCGTGCCATCTGCCGGCCCACCATCGCGCCTGTGCTTTCCTGTCAGCAGTCCACCGGCCAATGGGTTATACACGGTCAGGCCTATGCTAAACTCGCGGATGAGGGGAACGAATTCCTGCTCAATACCGCGGGTTACGAGATTGTAGACCTGTTGGGTCACTACTGGCGGGCTGAAGCTGCGCCGATCGCATATCCATCGCCCATGACATACCTGCCATGCAGCGAAGTTGGACATTCCAACGTAAACCGCCTTGCCTTGCTGCACCAGTTGGTCAAACGCGGCGAGGGTCTCCTCCAGCGGCGTGTTATAGTCCGGCTTGTGCAGATAGCATATATCGAGACAGTCTGTGTCCAGGCGTTTGAGGGAAGCTTCGACGCCGCGAATAACGTGCCAGCGATGGAGTCCGCGATCTTTCATTTTGTATTGCCCCACCTGGTTGGCCACCTTACTGGCAAGCACAACGCCGTCTCTCTTTCCTTTCAAGGCTTTTCCCACAATGGTTTCTGAGGCTCCACCTGTGTATATATCCGCAGTGTCTATGAAGTTGACACCGGCGTCCATAGCCCGGTGTACCATTTTGATGGCATCAGCTTCCTCTACCTGATCACCGAAGGTCATAGTCCCCAGGCATACCCTGGAAACTGTAGTTCCCGTTCCTGTTAGTGTACGATATTTCATTTGCTCCTCCTCAGCTTGAATATTAATACTATAAAATTTTCACCACAGAGGCACAGAGAGCGCAGAGAAAAACACAGAGAAGAAATGGATTTTATATTTTCCCTCGCATCTCTGTGGTCACTTTTCATTTATTTTACCAGGCCTTCACTACCAGATCAATAAAAGAATGCTGGGAAGCCCGATTTCACCTTTACACAGAAGTCATGAAGAGGTATATTACCCGAACGTCTGGTTCCCTCATTAAACAAAGACAATGCTGTGAATGGAGGCATTATATGAATATAGGTATTTTCACAGGTCTGGCTGATATGGGCAAGCTCGCTGGTATTTGCCGTCAGGTGGGCGTGGATAAGGTCATTCTGGGGCTTGGGTCGCTTCCGGAGTTCAAAGAGCGGGGATATGCGACCTGTGGAGGTATAGCGGAACTCAAGGATAATATGGCGCGAATTGGTGTCGGACTGGCGGGGATCACTCCACCGAATCCCTCACGTGACGCTGTGCTTGGTGAGAATGGAAGCGAAGTTGAGAATCTATGCAGGAATATAAAGGCTATTGGAGAGGCGGGGGTGGAAATAGTGCACTTCTACCCGCTGGATCGCTTTAAGAACTACAAAGACGAATACCATCACGAGAAACCACCGCTGGAGGTAATGCCTGGTGAGGATAAGTGGGATAGGATCATCGCGTTCTTCCAACGTCTGGCAGAAACGGCTGAGGGTGCCAACGCGAAGGTATCGAACCACGTATTCGCCATTGACGTTCTAATGGAGATCCTGGACTCGATCGGAAGTCCCGCCCTTGGTGTTACCTACTGCACTGGCAACTATATGTTCGGCCACGATCCTTATGCCAGTATTAACATGATAGGTATAGAGAGGATATTCGTTTGCCATGCCCGGAATCTCGTAAGACACGGCCCGGGCCGTCAGGGGCATGAGGAAGTGCCTCTGGACAGAGGTGACATAGACATGGCAAAGTATATTCGCATCCTTGCTGAAGGGAAGTATAACGGCCTGATCATACCGGAACACTGGGGTGAGAATGGAAACCTGGCGGATTCAGTTGCTTATTTGAAGAAGTTGATGGCGTGAACGTAAGATTATTGACAGCAGTATACCTCTATGCTACACTGCGCAAACGTTATGCAATAGGTACTTATGGTTTGAGAAATTGATTGGGTAATAGATAAACCAGAATCACCGCTAACCCGATAGGCGGGACATTCCTGTCCCGCCTATCGGGTTAACTGCTTTTTTCGGTACGCTGGCAAAAGCTTAAAGCCTTTTCCAAAAATTATGGCAAGAAGGGGGAGTTTACATGGGCAAATCGGATATATACAGGCAAAATGAGCGTCTCGGCAGAGGAGTGAACATCATAGGCTACGATCCCTTATGGAAATCCATGTCGAGAGCGCGAATGCAGGACAAGCATTTCGAGCTGGTAAAAGAGGCGGGTTTCGACAACGTTCGCATTCCACTCCATCCATTTCGAGACGCTGGCATCGATGAAAAGAATAAAATCACCGAAACCTGGTTTGAAGCTCTGGACTGGGCAGTTAAGCAATCTCTATTCAACGGTCTCATGACTATACTGGATTTTCATGAGTTCGGGACTATGGGGCAAGATCCAATGGGCAATAAGGAACGCTTCCTCGCAACATGGGAGCAGATGGGTGAGCGTTATAGTGACTACCCGGATGAGGTTGTCTTCGAGATCCTGAATGAGCCGAATAAGGAATTGACTCCGGAATTATGGAATCAGTTCTACAGTGAAGCGCTGGCTATTATCCGCGAGACGAATCCCAGCAGGACGGTAATCATAGGACCCGGGCATTGGAACAACATTGGCTATCTGGAGCAGCTTGAGCTTCCGGAAAACGACAGGAATATCATCGCCACTGTCCACTACTACAGCCCTATGGAATTTACACATCAGGGTGCCCGGTGGACTGGTCAAAGAGATAAGATCGGCGTCGAATGGAAGGCCACACCTGAGGAGCAACAGGCTGTCATCAGAGACTTCCAGAAGGCGCAGGCCTGGGGTGAGGAGCACGATAGGCCGCTATTCCTGGGTGAGTTCGGCGCTTATGATAGGGCGGATATGGATTCGCGCGCTCGCTATATAAGTTTCGTGACGCGGCAGGCCGAGAAGTTCGGCTGGAGTTGGGCTTACTGGCAGTTTGACAGCGATTTCATCTTATACGATATACCTGGAGACAAATGGATCGAACCGATCCGCGACGCTCTGATTCCACTTGCGGAGTAGTCGGTTCTTTAGAGAGAGGAGAGAGAAAATGGCTGAAACCTTTCAAGCTATGTATACTTTTCGGAGGACGGAATGAAGGGATTTCGGATTAACCTCGAGGAAACCATCTGGACCCGTAATCTGATTCTGATGGCATCTGCCGTGTTTTTACAGAGGTTCGGCGAAGGATTACTATGGGCGACTCGCACCAATTTCTTTATTGAAACCGTGGGGTTAAGCGGCGGCCAGGTCTTGTGGCTGGAGGGCATTCGCGAAATCCCGGGACTGGGTCTAATGTTCATCGCAGCGTTGACCATGCGCTTGCCGCTCTCCCAGCGTTCAGCAGCTTCTCTGCTTATTATGGGTGTCGGGTATTCCCTGTATGCGGTTATACACTCCTACTTCGCGCTTCTTGCAGTCGCTATCGTTGCCAGTTTGGGAATGCACATGTGGATGCCGCTGCGCAGCACTCTGGCAATGTGTTTGACCACAAAAGACAAGACAGGCCGCGTTCTGGGTTCCCTTGCTTCGGTGGGAGCGCTCGCCTCTCTCTCAGGGATGGGAGTACTCTCTCTCATCTCCAGACTCTTCGAATCAATTTCCCTGAAAGTATACTTCTTAGGCAGCGGCGCCTTCATCATTATGGCCGCCGTTCTGATTATCAGGATCCCAGCTCAAGTTGGCAATACAGAAACAGAACCACCGCGTATGCTGCTCAGTTATCGCTACTGGCTTTATTATGTCCTGACCTTCCTCGATGGTGCGCGCAAGCAGGTTCTTGATTCCTTCGGTATGCTCATGCTGGTTGACAAGTTCAAGCTGAGAGTATGGAACATAAGCTCATTGCTGCTTGTGAGCAGCGTTCTAAATATGATCTCCGGGCCTTACGTAGGGCGTTTGATAGATCGCTATGGCGAGCGGAGGATGGTTCCTTTAAGTTATATACTCTTAAGCCTTTGCTGCATTGGCTTTGCAACCATACGCTCAGTCTGGGTCCTGGCACTTATGCTGATATCCATCAAGTTGATGATTATGTTCGGCATGGGCCTCTCAACTTATGTCCGACGTATTTCTCCGCAGGAAGAACTGACACCAACACTTTCGGCAGGGATCAGTATCAATCACATTACATCCGTTGCCATGCCGCTGGTAGCAGGAGCATTACTCCCTTTTATAGGATATGAGGGCGTTTTCATGGGTACGGCTGCCCTCATTATCCTATCGGTGCCTTTTGCTCTGGCTCTAAGAGTCAGTCCCGGTATTTCTCAGATGGATTCTGCAGAATAACGCGGGACTAGGGCTCTACAATAGAACCCATAAACAGCATCGCTCCTGTGTCGTTATCCCTGATGGCGCAGAAGAAAGGCCGATCAACGTATATACCTGGACCTTTCTTTATACTCACAGCGGTAGCCGCAGCAGCTTCTGTGCCTTCCTCGTTGACTTCCAGGTAGGTCTTCTGCTTCACCTCGTCAATCCAGACTTTGCCGGAGCACATCCGGCTGAAATCCGCCGCATTTGAATCAAAGGCAGCTCCCATACCCAGGTTTGCCAGTGCGTCGTTGAGAACTATCTCATATTCCAGGTTGAAGCGCGGCATGACCACGGTGATTTCCGACTGCTGGAACCGGGACATCCAGTCATTCCAGTTCCCGGCCGTCAGTTCTCCGCAAAACTCCTTGAGGCTTGATTCCCTGTGCGGCACGAAGATATACATGCTCACACTTCCGTCACCATAAGGCAAGCCGACCGCGTCGAAGTTATCACCCTTGAGATGCTTGAATTCCTTCGATCCAGTCATCATCATGGGAACTTTCTTCTTGCTGCCATCCAGCAAGGTGAAGTCGCGCTCTTGGGTGTATTGCCTGTCAAACTTCACCGCCCATGCGCCTTTGAAGTAGACCGCGTTTATGAGATAGAGAATGATGCCGCCGGGTATCTCTTCCACTATCTCCTCTATTTTCCCGCCGGTCTTTTCCTTAACCCAGGCGTCAATGATGGATAGAGCCCTGGGATCGGTGAAATCCAGCGTGCCTATCTCCGCACCATAGAACTCCTCATTTCGCTTCAGGAAATCTGCTCTGAATTCCTCCCCCTCTCTTGCCCACAGGGAGTTGGCCATATCCAGGCGGATGTCCTCGCCCAGGTTCTTCAGCCTCTCCATCAACGCGGCGCTGGCCTGATTCACTTCCTCCAGGCTCATTCCCTGAAGTTCCAGCACCCTGGCCATTGCCTCCTGTGTGTCTCCACTGGCACCATTATATGTCATGGAGAGAGCCATAGCCAGACTTACGGGGGACATGAAGATATTTTCACTCATGTTCTTGTCCACAAGCTTTTGTAGCAAATTGAAACCAAAGTTGTTGTTAGCGGAGACGATCTCTTCCAAGGTGTTACTCCCTTCTGCAGAATCAGAGTATCCAGAAAAACAGATACATCCAAAAATCATAGAGTTTGCCAGGATCATACTTAGTTGTCGCATCATACCCTCCTGTGCCTTTACAGGCGTTTTGAGTGTTTCGCGTATCATCGCTTTTACCTTCACAGCATGTATACGAATGAGTCAGTCAGTTTTGCAGTATTTATCAGCTTGACTTTGTCACATTACCCGTAGCCCAAGATTCTATCTTGGTTTGAGCGAGAAACATGCGCAATGGCAAGCTTAGTGGTTCAATCGGCAAATCTGTGTTGTTACTTGTAGGGGCGGGCTCCGTTTATCATGCCCAATGCCCTTGGTAACATAGATAACGGTTATCTTCCCTTAAAATATCCGATTTACCCAAGAAACCCGCCCAATGCAATCCTCATTGATCCAGCAGATCGACACTTCTGTAGGAGCAGGTTTTCTCATGTCTATGCACCGTTATTTGGATCAGCAAGTTCCACTAAACAGCGCAATTCACATCAACTTCAGGCGCCTAAATCTGCCTTTTCTGGAAAGCATACATTTAGGGTGGAAAAACCTTCAATAATATGGTAAAACATTATCGCTAGTTCTATCTATATGTGTCAACAGAGGAGGATAGGTAAATGAAACTCGAAAAGCGTTATCTTAACCTTCCGGTGAAAAACGAAGCCGCAAAACGAAGGTTGAGGCTTGTTATAGACGGCAGGACGGTTAGAGAGTTTGAGATTGAGCTTGCGGATGA
>Ga0114922_10006739_pt1 | contig 10521 bp, 16 predicted proteins | sample AartaG_FD_100975 | JGI IMG/M metagenome (GOLD analysis project Ga0114922, IMG submission 100975) | Deep subsurface microbial communities from Aarhus Bay to uncover new lineages of life (NeLLi) - Aarhus_00045 metaG | ecosystem: Environmental > Aquatic > Marine > Oceanic > Sediment | place...
CATTAACAAATCATTAACAACAGAAAGCCCGCTCTTTTTAACTTAGATTGAGCGGGCTGTTTTTATTCTTCTACCAAAAAACCGCCCCCTTGGCGATTTTTTTACAAAGAAGGACGTGCCTTTGACTAATTAAAACAATTTAAAAACGACTAATCCAAATTTACCAATTTTATCTTTATAATTCGGAAAACTAAAATAAATATTTTTCATTTCTTCTATTGAATCAACAAATGGCATTATTTTCTTAAAATCAATCACTTTTGTCATTTCATCAATGCTTTTATAATAATCAACTTTTTCTATCTCTTTTTCTAATTTTTCATCACCACAGATAAACACCAAAATATCGCCTTCTTTTATTTTACGATACTTATCAGTTGCTGGCCTAGTCTCAATTGCCTTTTCGCCATCCCTGATTGAATCAAAAATAAATTTATCCACTTGCCGTATTCTTAAACTATGTTTCTTCATATCCCCATTCTACCAAAAAACCGCCCCCTTGGCGATTTTTTATCCATTATCAAATTAAAAAACCGAGAGGATTTCTCTCCCGGTTTATAAACGAATCGATACCCCTTTTATTTTATTCGTCCTGCCTCTTGATTATAAAGAAAAACAGTCGTCGTGACAGGCGGAAAAAGAATTGTGCCTAGATATTTTTCCTGTCTCAAGTAATCCTTTTGGTTTGATTTAAAAGATTCTAATTCCTGAATCGCCCAGTTAGAGGCTTCTTCTCGTGAAGGAGCGATAGTAATTGCTAAAGCAAATGGATACGAATTTTCGTTCTTTCCTTGTTCTACTATGCTGGTCATAATTATTTGACACGCCTGAAATTTCATTTTAATAAAATCCATTTTTACCCTCCTTTTGTTTTATCTTATTGTTTAGAAACTAAAAACAGAATAACACATCTATATTATTCTGTCAAATCTGACTTTCTTTGATTTCTTAAAATTGGTTATTATTTATTGGTTTTTAATCTTGCTTTGTACATTTCAAGCCATTCCTTAGTCAAAGGCCATCCTTCAAACTTGCTACACGGAAATTCTTTACAATCTTTTGAACAAACATCTATTCCCTTTTCAACTGCGCATTCCAAAACAGGGCAATTAGCATCAATGCTTTTTAGGAATTTGACTCCCTCCTTGCTCTTATCGCAACCCGAACAAATTCCTTTAACATAGAGACCGCAAGTCTCACAACAAATCCCACAGGCCCCAACTTTAATTTCTTTATTATCCTTACTCATTTTTTATCTTTAAATTTATTTTCAAATTTTCTTCAAATCTTTTATTTATTTTTATACCATTTTTTAACATTTTTCATGTCTTTAATAAATTTAACTTTATTTTTAGGAAATCTAATTGAAGAATAGTGATATATATCTTTAATTTTAGTATTTCGGAAATTTTCTTCTAAAATTTCTTTAATTTTTTTACCTTTCCATCCTCTACAAACGCCAAGTATTACAATTAACTTCGGTTTTATAATACTAAATTCTTCTTTCAAAAATTCTAATTGCTCATCTATAATGTTTTTATCATTAAGTTTATCTTTCACATCTTTATTAAATAATCTAATCTTTATTAAATCAGTTAAATGAGCGTTCTCGAACCCATTAATTTTTAATTGTTCATAGAAAAAATCAGTATACCTAGTTGGAAATTTGTTATAACTTGGATTTGAACCAATAAATACTAAATTTTGCGTTCCTAAGAATCCTTTAATTTTTTTGTATTTTGGGCATTTATCTTTTTCTAGGTCTTTTGACCAATTCTCTGGTAAATGTTCTGGATCAGGATAAAACCAGACATCTTTCCAATCTTTCTTACACACCCTATCAATTATCTTGTGTCTTAGTTTCTCTAATTGTTTTCGTTTATCACTCATAAATTTATTTTCAAATTTTCTTCAAATCTTCTAATAAAACCGGGGAATTAAAATAATTGAAAAATTCATATTTGAATTTAGATTATAAGAATTATAAGATGTATTACTCCAAGCACCAATGCTAAAATAGTTAGCCCGAAAATTATCCAGGTCGCTACACTGAATATTATATAAAAACATCTTTTCAATTTACTATTAGAATCAAAAATTACTTCGGCCATAAGTATTCCTAATCTATTAATCTTAATATCATTATATTTTGGCTGTGTCATAAAATATTCCGCCCATCCGTGCTCGACTGTATTCTGCATCATTTTTAGTGTATGATTACTCAATTGTTGATTAGTAAATTTATTAGATCTACTTAAAATCTCTATAATTCTTGGTGTATTAAAATATGTACCCAGATGAAAATGATTTTCATGGGCCCAAAACAAAAATTCCTTCTCCATTTTCCATTCTTCATGGTCTTTATTTCTTGTATCTAAACGTCTAAGCCCTTGGAAAAGCTCTAATTTTTTAAAAAATTTAGGAGTTATAGGAAGATCCATATTTTAATTATCTATAATTTTCGATTTTTGGAATCATACGAACTGGCTTAAGTTTTCTTTCCAAATTTCTAGTCTTACACTTAGGACAAGGATGATTTTTAACTTCAACACCTTCTTCTATTTTAATTTTATCCTCAAAATCACAATTTTTGCAAAAAACGTCAGCTTCGTATGTACCATTATTTATATTGTTCTCCATTATTATTCACCTCCCTTCCCAATTAAATCTTCAACCTTTAAAGTTATCCACATTGACAATGTTTTCGGTTTTCTTTCGGTATGTTATAATTATATCAGAAGTGAAAAATCCGTCAAATCAATAGTGTGGATAATATAAATATGCTAACGAAAAAGCAAAAACAAACATTGGATTATATCGATAAATATATTAAAGAAAATGATTATGCTCCTTCTTTGGAAGAAATAAAGAAACATTTTAGATTATCTTCGGTATCAACTGTCCATGAACATGTAGAAGCATTAAGAGAAAAAGGATATTTGAAAAAGATAGAAAATCAGCCAAGGTCAATAGAAATAAATAATAAAAAAGAGAAATCGGATTTAGTAGAAATTCCCCTACTCGGAACTATTGCTGCTGGAGCACCAATTGAAGCAATAGAGTTTCCAGAAACAATTAAAGTGCCTGAGTCACAATTATCTAAATTAGGCGAACATTATGCTTTGCGTGTTCAAGGTGATAGTATGGTTGGTGAAGGAATTTTCGACGGAGATACAGTAGTTATCAGAAAACAACCAATAGCTGAAAATGGAGAGACGGTAGTTGCTTTAATAAATAGTGATGAGGTTACTTTAAAGAAAATCTATAAAGAAAAAAATCGGTTTAGGCTTCAGCCGGCTAATCCGAATATTAAACCAATTTTTACTAGAGAGTTAGCTATCCAAGGAAAGGTTATCAATGTTATAAGAACCTTTAAGGAATTGAGAGAAAAATTAAAAATTAAAACTATCTCAAAAAAAAGCATACGTAAAGAATCCTTTAGAAAATGGCTAAATACAATTCAACATATGGACTGTGTAAAAGGTATGAAAAAATTACCTGACGAATCAATTGATTTAATGGTCACATCTCCCCCTTATGACGGAATCAGAAAATATAATGGGTTTAATTATGATCTTCACACTGCTGGCAAAGAAATCTACCGACTTCTAAAAGATGGCGGAATTGCCGTAATGGTAATTCAAGATCAAACAAATGACTTTGGGAAATCGCTCACTTCTTTTAAAACAATTATTGATTGGTGCGATAATATTGGCTTTAAACTCTTTGAGACGGTTATTTATAAAAAACATGGCGGCGAAGGCGCTTGGTGGACAAAAAGATTTAGAGTTGACCATGAATATATGCCAATTTTTTTAAAAGGGAAAAGACCGCAATATTTTAACAAAGAACCACTCAAAATACCATCTAAGCATGGTGGCAAGACAATGACTGGTTGTGCAACTCGACTCACAAACGGAAAGACATTAAATTCAAAAAAAGTAACAATAAATCCATTAAAATGCAGAGGAACTCTTTGGGACTATACAACCTGCGGAGATGGAAGTCGTCTAAAACATCAACATCCCGCCACCTTTCCTGATAAAATACCATTTGATTCTATTCAATGTTTTTGTCCAAAAAAAGGAGTCGTGTTAGACCCTTTTATCGGAAGCGGAACAACTGCTTTGGCAGCTATTGAATTAGAAAGAAATTATATTGGTTTTGATATCTCAAAAGAATACTGTAAGTTAGCCGAAAAACGCATTAAAGAAGAATCAAATAGAAATGGAAAATTGCTTTAAGGTAATTTATCTGGCGTTTCTAAAGTATATTCCATTCTATCATTTTTTGTAATTGCCAATGAAAGAAAATTATTCTCTGCAGCATTATTATATGTGTGGACACCAGGTCTGCATATTTTTTTTGTAAATCTCAGTATCTCAAAATCGTCCCAAATCCATCTATCTTTTATAAAATTCCATTTAGTTTTATCCGCAATAAATCTCAAATATTCTTGAATCTGTTTTTTGCATGATTTTGAAAATCCGTTCAATGATTTAGTAAACGAAGATTTAATTAAGCCACTATTATCTGATACAGGAATTTTATCTCTCTTGTTTTTAACATAATATTCAACATAATCTACATATTCCTTACTTAAGTCCACTAAATCAATTTTATGATGAATCAATTTATACAAAGCATTGTTTTTATCAAAAGCATTCAGGTATCCTAGCCAATCAAGTAAATTACCGGTATGTCTATCTATAAAACGATTTATTGTCCCATCAGCTTGTAAAACAGGATAGATAGCGTCATCTGGAAAAGAAATCTTATGTTTGTGTCCTATAATTACTAACAATAAATGAATTGTCGCCATAGGATACTTTAATCTAAAATCATCCTCCCTAGAACGCTTTCTTAATATATTTGGGTTTAAACAATTAGAAAAATTTTCCCAGTTAGATGGAATTTCGCTATTTCTATAAAGAACAATATGATGCCCACAACTTCTAATTTCTTTTCTATATATATCAGTATCTAAAAAAATACAATCTTTTGCAGAAAGACCATTTTTCAGTAATAAATATTTGCCATTGTCATAATAACCAACAATGCTCCAATTTAAATATTTAGACATAAATAATCCCGATATCATGCCATCGGCATCAGGACTTATCACGGCATTGTGATTCTTTTCAATTAGCCAAGGGTATTTCGAAATTATTTCTTTATAATTTATTTTTTTCATACTTTTATTAATATAATGACATCTTTATCTTAATCGGACAATGGGCGGAGCCGGAGAGGTGGTTGAGGATAAAGGCGGATTTTAGTTTTTTGCGTCATTTTTTAGGATGTTGATGATGACTTGTCTGGTGCGGGGGCGGTTGTCAAAGTCAATTAGTATGATTTTTTGCCAGGTGCCACGGATAAGCTGGCTGTTTTCAATAGGCAGAGTTAAATCCGGCTTAAAAAGAGCCGCTAAAAGATGAGCTGCTCCGTTGCCATCACCCCAGGCCTTATTATGCTGGTAATCTTTATTGGCCGGGACAATCTTTTCTATTAACTCTTTTAAATCTTGGATAAGGCCGGGCTCGTATTCCAAGGTGGTAATCGCGCAAGTTTGATGAGCGACAAAGACCAAAACCTGGCCGTTTTCAACTTTGGCTTGTTTAACTGCCTTTTCTACTTTTTCCGTAATATCAATAATATCATTATGACCTTGGGTAGAAATTTTCAGCTTCATCATCTATATTCTACCCCGTTTGGGGGATTTTTCAAGGAATTATAATTGGCAACAATACCCTCTCAACAAGTAAATAGGGGGGTCAGCAGTAAAATTAGAGGATGTTTGCCTTTAGGTTAGAAATTGAGGCACAGCATTCTCTAAAACTGCTGTATTCTAACCTAAAGTTGAATTTCTCCTAATTCTATCAATCTTTCCTTATACTTATTTTTTTCCATTATCACTTTTTTAAACTTATGATAAGGAACGGTATGAGAGGAAAGATATGCTTCTTTCTTGTCTTGGTCAATTTTCTTTGTTGGCTCAAGAACAACCTTGAAGGATTCAAGACAATGAGGACATTTAATTTTTTTTCCAGCAATTCTTATATTTGAGAATGGTGGCATAGTATTTTACCTTTCAATTATTTATACACCGACCTTTAACAATAATTATACCTTTTATAATTCTCTAAAATCTGACGAGGAGATTGAATTTAGGTTCTAAAGCACTAAATTGTAGCATCTACAATTCGTGCTATTGAAGCCCAAATTTTGACACGCTTGGCTGACCAAATAGCATTTTGTTTAGTGGTATAACCCTCGCTAACAGCGACGATTTCATTATTACCAGAAACAAGACGCCATCGGTATTCACCAGCAATATCTCGATAAATGACAAATTTAGTCATATTATCAGTCCTTTCGTCTATTTTATACAATTCAGGGGGTCGACCTTTATTTCTCCCCTCTACAAAAGCCGTAAAGCTTCTATAGAGAGGGAAATAAAGGCGACTTCTTAAATTAAATATAAAATAGAGTGACGAACTTTACTCCCCGCCAGATTTCAAAGAGCTATTTGAACCTTGACAAATTACTTTCGAATATGATAGGGTGTTAATCTATTTAGCAAAGTGAGTTATCCCCATCACGGGGTTGACAAAAAATGCTACAATAGAAAAAGAGAAAAAAAATTACGGAAGAGGTGGGATTCGAACCCACAAATCCTGACGGATATCCATTTTAAAGATGGTGAGGGTCGCCAATCCCTCTTGCTCTTCCGACATCTCAAACAAAGACACTCTTATCTTCCACGACTGGAGTGTTTTTGTTTCTTCCAAATAAAAAGGGCACAGAAAATTATCTGACCCCTTTCCTCCATTCAACCTTAATAGGTTATTTTAACAAATCCATTTTAATTAGTCAAGGGAAAAATTGAAAAAAGCCATTACAACAGATATAATGGCCTATATGCCCAAACCAACCAAAAAACAATTCTTCAAACTACTCCACAAAGCTATTTCACCAACCGCAAAAGCAACCACTGAAAAACAGGAGCTTCGTCATCCCGCAGATTATACCGAAAAGCAAACTCATCAAGATAAGATTGAAGATACTTCCGAGAAACAGAATGATAAGAGCCGTGAACACTCCTCTTAAACTGCGACCACCAGCCCTCTATGGTATTAGTGTGTATATCTCCAGCAACATACCTTTGCTTTGAATGTTTGATAGTAGTCCCCTTATAGCCGAGTTTAGGAACTTTCCTATAAGCGTTCCAGTCATCAGTAATTATAGAACTATCACGGCTTACATTCCCTTTAATGTTATTTAACAAAATATGAGTTTCCCGATTAGGTATTCTTTTAACTCTAATACTTCCACCCCTTTCAACCATACCCATAATAGCTAACTTATTAGACATTTTAACCTTTACCCTACGCCTACCGCCCCAATATGTTTCATCCACTTCCACAACACCTGATAAAAGCTCTTTATCCTGTTTCATTAGCTTTCTGATATGATTAGCGATTCTCCAAGCACACTTATAGGTTGTTCCTAATTGACGCTGTAACTCACAAGCACTTACTCCATTTTTAGAAGCAGAGAATAGATAGATAGCATAAAACCAAGTAGTCAAAGGAGTAGATGACTTATGAAAGATAGTCCCTGCCAATGGATGTATTTGTTCGCCATCAATATTGGCATAGCATTTCCTACCTTTTACCCGATAATAGTCCCCAACACATTCAGGAAACCTATTTCTAAAGATATAATCCAGACATACGTCATCATTGGGGAAATCTCTTTGTAAATGTTTAATAGTATATTTCATTAAAAACGTTCTTTAATAAGATTCCATATTTTAAGCAACCAAGGGGATGTAAATATAGCAATTATGATAATCAAAGCACTTTTATATTCTTTCAAGAAGCCATTGAAACCATTTGATAGTGAAGCAAAGGACATTCCTTTTGGAGCGATTCTTATATACCGCCAATAGTATTTCTCATCATCTCTATCAAATCCTATATCTTTTCCTTGAAATATCTTAACAAGGGGTCTATTTCCCTGACTTGCTTGTTCTAAATATAACAAATCTATTTCCCCTCTCTTTGTTTTAGTGTGTTTGTCTGTTAAACCGAATAGATACTTTTTAGCCCGATATTCTAAAAACTTGTCCAATGGAATACTCTCAACGCCCAATATCAATTCTTCATTTTCAGATATATTTAGATTCTTTACAAGTTTTTTATACCTTTTGCTTTCTGTCCCATCGCTAATCCAAGCACACTCAATAATCAGATGATATTTCGCTATCCGATTAACTAAAAGCCAAGTTCTTATATAAGCTAACATACTCTTTATTTTACTATAAATAGTCATATTTTTATAGGTTTACTTGTTGTTAGGGGATGGTTGCCTTATAATTTAGGTTGACATTTCTATTGAGTCTGGTAGAATATAAAATCATAAAAGGAAGGAGGTGTTTAGTAGTTTAAAAAATAAATATGGTTCAAGAATAACCTGAAATGCCTAGAATGGGTTCGCCCAGAGGGTAGAAAACGAAAGGAGGTTTGGCAATGGACTCGTCCAACAAACTAAACTTTATCTTGGGAACATTTAGGATTCCGGCCACAGAAGTAAAAGCATCCGAATGGTTAGAAATTATTAAGGCAGCTTTGGCTATTTGTAAACCCTACCTTAAATACTTTTCCGGGTTTAGTCCGATAAGCGAGCGGCTAAATTGTCATCTTGGAAGTTATGACAGGAGAGAAACCGACAAAGCAATAGTAGAATTTCCAAAAGACATCACTCAAAAGACCCGCTGTGTAGAGATTGGCCAATTAATTTACGAAACAGAAGGAATGCATTCTGATGCTCAGTTTGGTGTGCGTTTCGTAATACTACAAACACTTCTTTTATCCCAGGAAGAAAAGTGGATAAATTGGGATTATAAATTTGAACGAAAAGCACAATATGGATTAGGATATCGAGAACATCACACTGGCATTCTCGAAGTAGCTAAGATATGTAAATTTTCTTTAGTAAAGGAAGACATACTCTTAGGCTTTCTAAAAGAAAAACCCCGCTTAGGAGAAAAGATTCTCGACATCCTCTATTCCTTGGCAGTTGAAGGCATAACAGAGAGAAAGAGAAGGCTTCAACAAATTGAACAAGCGGAAAAACTACTTGCCAGAATCAGGAATAGAATTGATGAAGTTCTATAAGTGGTTATAATAGCCATTGACTAAAAGATGCTTCTTAAAAGCACCCACCATGTGTGGGTGCATTTTTTTCTTGGCACTGTCCTCTTTACTATTTGAAAAATATGGGGATTTCGAGGGCGTCATCGTTTTCGGGCAGGCCGGATGGGTTGTCTTTTCTTAAAATTAGGGTTCCATTGTTATATAACTCCGGCTTGGCAAACTCAATTTCTGCCTTAAATCTGACAAATTCCTCGGTCATCCAATCAGATTGAGCTGTGGCAAAGCCCTCGGCAATAATTAAACCATCCCAATTTGTTAAAATAACTGGAAAATCTCCCTCAAAAAACCAATACCCTCTGGCCTGGCCTTCTATAATTAAAGGACTCTCTATGACTTGATTAGGTCTGGGATTATCAAGTCTTATTAAATCTGCTTTTTCGTCTCCGCAGCCAGTAGTTGGTTTGGGGGCGGCTGGAACGCCGTGCTTAACCCATTCTCCATTAACACAAATCCAATCGTCTTCTGAACCACCCAATAAAAATCTTATAGCAAAAACTACAAAAATAATTATCAAGATTAATAAGAGTATTTTTAGGAGTTTATTCATCATTTTATATAAATTAAGCTAAGTTTTTGGTCCTGTATCCCTTAATATACTCATAAAAAGAAGACCAAGCAGCTCCTGCGCCAAAACTTATAATTATTTCTTCTAAGGGCACACCTAAAACTATTATTCCCCAAAGATTTTCCAAAGCATAAGTCGTAGAAGTATAATCAGGGAATAATCTGTTAAATATTAAAAAGAGTAAAAAATAAACAATTGCGAAAAAGATGCCGCCAAATATGATTTGACCGATTAAATCTTTTCTTTTTATGGCAATTATTATTGCCCCTATCAACAAAGATATAATGGCATTATAAATTGTTTTGTCGGCAAATAAAAATTCCAATAAAATAAAAATTATAGCAACTGAAATATATGGTCCAAATAAATACCTATGTTTTAATCTTGTTTTAACTGTTTTTTTCCTACTTATTATCTCATAAATGACAGCGGCGGTGCCGCCGCAAATAAAGCAAAAGAAAAAGCTCTCTAGGCCAACGCCATATTCAGATATTAGATTAAACAAAGAAGGCGGATCCCAATATTCAGGAACCCACAAGCGCTCGACAAAGCCAAAAGGCAATGCCAAAATACTGCCAAAAATTATTTCTTTTCTTAAATCTTTTCTTAAGGTAAAAAATAATAACCAGACAATAAAAAAGATTAAACAACCTATCAAATAAGCGTATTGCATTTTTTTTATTCTAAATCAACTAAATAAGTTTTGAGGAAATGTTCGATGATTTGGAGGGTTTC
>Ga0114922_10006740_pt1 | contig 10520 bp, 6 predicted proteins | sample AartaG_FD_100975 | JGI IMG/M metagenome (GOLD analysis project Ga0114922, IMG submission 100975) | Deep subsurface microbial communities from Aarhus Bay to uncover new lineages of life (NeLLi) - Aarhus_00045 metaG | ecosystem: Environmental > Aquatic > Marine > Oceanic > Sediment | place: Aarhus...
CCCCTGGCGGGGGGCGCGGGTCCGGTCGTGGCCGGCGGCGGGTACGCGGCGTTTGGCCGCCGCCTGGTGGCCCCGGAGTCCGACAGCACGGACGCCGTCACCCGTTTCTGCGGTGCGGCCAACAAGACGTACCACCCGTGGGAAGACCTCTCGGACGTTCTGCGGGCCCATGAGCGGTTCCCCGTCGTCGAAAGCATCAACGTACCGGTCCGCGGGATGCTGGCCCTGATGCTGGTGTTCGTGATCGTCATCGGGCCGGTGAACATTCTGGTCCTGGCCCGCAAGAGGCGCCGGATCTGGCTGTTCGTGACGGTGCCGGCGGCGTCGCTGGTGACGTGCGGCCTGGTGTTCGGGTACTCGATCTTCTCCGAGGGTATCCGTGGCCGGTACCGGACGCTCTCGCTGACCGTGCTGGATGAGAACGTCGGCCGCGCGACGACCATCGGGTGGACGGCCTTCTACTCGCCGCTGACACCGCGGAGCGGCCTCCACTTCTCCCTCCAGACGGAACTGACGCCCCAGATCTACGACTACCGCGACTTCGTCTACTCCTACCGGCGCCCACAGGACTCCGGCGTCCACCGCACCGTGAGCCTGGCCGAAGACCAGCACCTGGCCGCCGGATGGGTGCGGGCACGGGTGCCGGTGGCCTTCAAGTTCCGCCGGAGCGAGGACCGGCGCGAGCGGCTGACCGTCCGGCGCGACGCCGGCGGGCCGGTCAGGGTCGTCAACGGTCTGGGCGTGCCGGTTCGGCGTCTCGTGCTGGCCGACGAGCAGGGGGCGCTCCACGAGGCGGCGGACGTCGCGCCCGGGGCCGAGGCGACGCTCGCCTCGCGGCAGGGCAGGCCCCACGGGCAGGCGTTTCGCACGATCTATACGCGGGGCTGGCTCGGCGCCGCACGCGACCTCCGACGGACGCCCGAGACGTACCTGCGGCCGGGCATGTACGTGGCGTTTCTCGAGGAGAGCCCCTTCGCGGAGAAGGCGCTCGCGGGCGCCGTGGCGCAGCGGTCCGAGGCCATCGTGCTCGGCATCTCGAAACGGAGCGACGATGCACGTTCGCGTTGAGAACCTGACACGCCACTTCGGCCGCACCCGCGCCGTCGACGGCATCTCGTTCTCCTTCGAGAGCGGTCACATCGTCGGCTTCGTCGGACCCAACGGCGCAGGCAAGACGACCACGCTGCGCATCCTGGCGACCGTGGACGAACCGACCTCCGGCGACGCCTTCATGGACGGCGTCTCGGCGGTCGAGGACCCCGAGAAGGCCCGCCACCTGGTCGGGTTCATGCCCGACCAGGTGCCGGCGCACGGTGACATGACGGTCCACGAGTACCTGGATTTCTACGCCCGGGCGTACGGCATCCGCGACCCGCGCCGGACGCAGATCGTCGGGAGCGTCGAGGAGTTCGCCGGTCTCGTCCAACTCCGCGACAAGACGGTGGTCGCGCTCTCGAAGGGCATGAAGCAGCGGATCAGCCTGGCGCGGGCCATCGTGCACGACCCCGCGGTGCTGCTTCTGGATGAGCCTGCGGCGGGGCTCGACCCCCGGGCCCGCATCGAACTGAGGGAACTGCTGCGGCTGCTGGCCGACCAGGGCAAGGCCATTCTCGTCAGTAGCCACATCCTGACGGAACTCTCGGAGATATGCGACGACGCCGTCATCATCGAGCGCGGCAAGATCGTCGGGGCCGGCACGGTCGACGACCTGCTGACCCGCGACACGAGCCGGCGGCTGGTCCGCATCCGCACCCTCGCCTCGCTCGAAGACCTGTTGAAGGCCGTCATCCAGATACCGGGCGTTGACGACGGACGCATCGACGGCCGGTGCGTGACGGTGACCGTCGGCGGCGACGAGAGCGCCTGCCGGACGATCCTCGCCACGCTCGTCCGCCAGGGTGTCCCGGTGGTCGAGTTCACGCACCAGAGGGCCGACCTCGAAGACGTTTTCATGAGCGTGACGAAGGGGCAGACCCAGTGAGCGGTTTCGGGGCCATCATCGGAAGGCTCAGCGACCGGGTGAACCCCATCGTGGTCAAAGAGTTGCGCCAGGCGGTGCGCAGCCGCATCGTCACCGGCATCTTCATTTTCTTTCTGGTCGTCCAGTTCGCGATCGTGGCGTTGGCGTTGTTGCTGGACGACTCGGCCGCGACGAGCCTGTCGGCGGGGCGCAGCCTCGCGGTGGCCCTCTACTCGTTCATGATGTTCGTGTGCATCCTCTTCGTGCCGATCTACTCGGGTTTGCGGCTGGCGTGGGAGCGGTCGGACGCGCGGCGTGACCTGATGTTTGCGACGACCATCAGCGCCGGGGCGATCGTCCGCGGCAAGATGCTGACGGCGGCGATGATCGTCGCACTCATCTACAGCGCCTGCGCGCCGTTCATGGTCTTCACGTACCTGCTGCGCGGCATTGACCTGCCGACCATCTTTGCGATGCTGGGCCTGGGGGCGCTGTACATCCTGGGGGCGGTGCAGTTTGCGTTGTTCCTGGCGTGCATTCCCACCAGCCGCGTGGCCAAGATCTTCCTGGGCCTGTTTGGGCTCGCCGTTATCCTTTCGATGGTCAGCTCGACGGCGGCCACGTTCGGGATGATGATGGCCGGCCCGTCGTTCTTCTTCGGCGGCGGGGGGCCGTGGGGGTATTGGGGTGCCATCGTGTCTGGGTTGGCCTTGTCGGCTCTTGCGATCGGCTGGGTGCACTTCGTGTCGGTCGCGATCCTTAAGCCGCCCTCGGCCAACCGGATGCTGCCCGTACGGGTTTACGTGACGGCCGTGTGGCTCGTGGGCGGGGTCGTGGCGGTCGTCTGGTCCATCCTGGCGCTCGATGGAGACCCGATCGAGGCCTGGGCGATGATCTCTGCCTTTTTCTTCGCCGGGACGCTGCTCGTGGCGGTCAGCGAGCGCGAGACCTGGGGCCCGCGTGTGCGGCGGCGGATCCCGCGGTTCCTCCCGGCCCGGGCCGTTGCGTTCCTGTTCTTCTCGGGGGGGGCGGGCGGCGTCTTGTGGGCGTTTTCGGCCTTGTGCCTGACCGACTTGGCCGTCTCGCTCGCTCATCCTGCGCTCTCGCCGGGCTGGGACGGCGTGCCCGAGATCTCGGCCGGCATTGCCCTGTACGCGCTGGCGTACGCGTTGACGGCCGGTCTGCTGCGGCGGCTGGTGGTGCGGTTGGGAGTCCGGTTCCCGCACTACTACACGTGGGTTCTGGCTCTGACGCTGGCGACGGTCGGCTCGGTCGCCCCGTTGCTCGTGTTCCTGGTCCTGACCTACGGTACGTCGAGAGACTGGTCGCGCCTGGTGCTGGAGGCCTCGCCGCTGACGTACCCGAACCCGGTCTACCTGAACGAGAGTGCCGGCCGCGGGGCCCGGCTGGTGTTTGTCGGCCTCTGGGCGGCCGTGGTGACGGCGGCGTCGATTCCCTGGTTCGTCCGCCAGGTTCGAGCGTTCCGTCCGCTGCGGTCCGAGCCCGCGCCGGCGCCCGACGGTGCACGCCATGGATAGACCCGCCCGAGACTACCTGCTCGCCGGCAAGCGCGCCGGCGCCCGCTACGCCATGGCCGCACCCAAGGGCGCCCCGCTGGGTCCGACGGGTACGCATCTGGCGAACCGCCCGGGCAGCAGCCTCGAGTTCATGGACCACCGCGCCTATCAGCCGGGCGACGACCTGCGGCGCATCGACTGGGCCGCTTACGCGCGGACCGACCGCCTCTCGATCAAACTCTACCGCCAGGAGATCAACCCGCGCGTTGATATCCTGGTGGACGGCTCCCGGTCGATGGACCTGGAGGGAACGGCCAAGGCCGAGGCGACGCTCGGCCTGGCGGCGCTGTTGGCGACCGCCGCCGACCGAGCCGGCTTTGCCCACCGCGCGTGGATCGGGGCCGAGGCGTGGCAGGCGGTGCCGAACAGCCAGGCCGACCCCGCTGCCTGGGGTACCGTCGCGCTCGACTCGGCGCGAAACCCCGGCGAGGCGGTCCTGGGCGGACCGCTGCGTCTGGCGCCGCGCGGCATGCGGTTTCTGATCTCGGACCTGTTGTGGCTGGGTGACCCGGCGGCGGTCCTGGCGCGGCTGGCCGACGAGGCCACACGTGTCGTCATTGTCCAGGTGCTGGCCCGCGACGACGCCGATCCGCCGCAGTCGGGCAACACGCGGCTGGTGGATTGCGAGACACGCCAGGAGCGGGAGGTGTTCGCCGACGCCGGCGCCGTCGAGCGATACCGCCATCGCCTGAGCCGGCACCAGCAGCACTGGCACCGCGCGGGCCGGCAGGTGGGCGCCGTCCTGACCACCGTCGTGGCCGAGCAGTTAATCGAGGGGGCATGGGAACTGGAGGACCTCGTGGCCGCTGGGGTCCTTGAGGTGAGCGACCGGTGATCGTCACGCTGCCGTGGGCATTGCTGGGGATGTTGGCGTTGCCGGCCCTGGCCGCCATCTACCTGTTTCGCAGCCGGTCGCGGCCGCTTCAGGTGTCCAGCCTGATGCTCTGGGTGGATGCCACCCGGGCCCACGAGGGCGGCCGGATCCTGAAGACCCTCCACGTGCCGCTTCTGCTGGTTCTGGAACTGTTGGCGGCGGCGCTGCTGGTTCTGGCCGCGACCGACCCGCGGGTGCAGGCGGGCGGCGCCGGGCCGCTGATGATCGTCCTGGACGATTCGTTCTCGATGCAGGCCGGCGGCGAGGAGTCGCCCCGAGGCCGGACCGTCCGGGCCGTCGAGCATCTGTTGGCCGACGAGCCCGGCACGCCCGTCCAGTTTCTGGTGGCCCGACGCGAGCCCCAACTGCTGGGCGAGCGGGTACGCGGCGCGGCGCGTGCGGCCGAGGTGCTCGCGCGGTGGGAGTGCCTGTCGCCGATCTCGGCGCTCGATCCGGCGCTGGCGCTGGCGGCCCAGATCGGCGGGCCCCACGCCCGCATGCTTGTCATGACGGACCACGCTCCGGCCGACCCCGACGTCCGGGGCCGCCTCCTCTGGCGGGCCTTCGGACGGACCCGCTCGAACCTGGCCATCGTTCACGCCGCCCGGTCCACCGACCCGGCCCGCGACCGGTGCCTGGTCGAGGTGGCCAACTTCGCGAAAGGGTCGCGGCAGGTGACGGTCTCGGTGCGGCACGAGGGGACCGACTGGTCGCCGGCGCGGCGGGGGGTTGCGCTCGGGCCGGGGGGGCGTCAGGCGGTCTGGTTTGATTTGCCGCCGGGGAGCGGGCTGGTCCGGGCCGTCCTGCCGGACGACGCCCTCGCGTTCGACAACGAGGCCGCGCTCCTGCCGCAGCAGACCACGCCCGTCCGGGTCCGGTTGGCCGTGTCGAACGAGCCGCTCGCGGGTGCGATCCGGCGCGGCCTGGCCGCCGCCGGCCGTGCACGCATCACGCCGCGCGGTCCTCACCTGGTCATCACCGACCGTGCGCCTGCCGAGACCTTGCCGCCCGAAACCTGGACGGTGCAGATCGTCGTGGATGCCGAGGCCGAGGCGTTCGTCGGTCCGTACGTGCTCGACCGGTCGCACCCGCTGTGCGCGGGGCTGGACCTGGGAGGGGTGATCTGGGCGGCCGCCAAGACGCCGCCGCTGCCGGGCACGCCCGTCGTGTCGGTCGGCAACGTGGCGCTGGTGACCGAGACGCGCCGCGGCGACGAGGGGCGTCACCTTCGTCTTCGCATCCAGCCGGACCTGTCGAACCTGGGGCGGTCCACGAACTGGCCGGTCCTTGTGTGGAACCTTCTGGCGTACCGTGCGGCTCACCTGCCGGGCCTGGAGCGGGTGAACGTGCGGTTGGGGTCGACCGTGGCGTTGGTTCTGCCGGCCGACGTGGCGGAGGTGGAGGTTTTCTCGCCCGACGGTCGGACCCGCCGGTCGGCCGTCCACGGGCGGCGCGTCGCGGTCGAGGCGGCACGCCTCGGCCTGTACGAGGTGCGCAGCGGCGGCGCGACGCACCGGTTTGCCGCCAGCGCGCTGGCGCCGAGCGAGTCGGACCTCGTGGCGTGCGCGGCCGGCGAGTGGGGACAGTGGGACCGGGACGACGCGGCCCGGAGCGGGCTGCGTCCTCTGGCGTGGATCGCGATGCTCGCGGCGTTGGGCGTCTTCGTGACGCACCTGGCGCTGGCCGGCCGGTCGGTGAAGGAGCGTACCCCGTGACGCTGAGCCAGCCAGGTTGGCTGATTCTGCTCATCCCGCTGGCGGCGGCGATGTGGTGGTGGCGACTGCCGTCGCGAGGGCTCCAGGTGCTGCGCGCCGTGGTCCTGGTGCTGGTGCTTCTGGCGTTGGCGGGTGCGGCGGTCCGGTTGCCCAGCCGCGCGGGTACGGTTGTGGTGGTGGCCGACCGCAGTGCGTCGATGCCGCCCGACGCCGCCCGGGCCCAGACCGAGGCCATCGGTCTGCTCGCAGGCGGCCGCGGGGCTCACGACCGGCTGGCGGTCGTCTCGTTCGGGCGGCGGGTGGTGGTTGAGGCGGCACCCGAGGGCGAAGGGTTCTCGGAGTTCGCCGGCGACGTGGACCCGGACGCGTCGGACCTGGCGTCGGCGCTGCGGACCGGACTGGGACTGATCCCGGCCGAATCGCCGGGACGCCTGCTGGTGCTCTCGGACGGCCGATATACGGGGGCGGACCCGCTGGCGGCGGCGTCGCGCGGCGCGGCCCGGCAGATCGCCATCGACTACCGTGCGATGCGCCGGCCGGCAGCGGGGGACCTGGCCATCGCCAGAGTCGGGGCGCCGCTGTCGGTCGCGCCGCAGGAGGCCTTCCTCATGCACGCCTGGGTCCGCGTCCCCGTCCGGCAGACGGTCCGCTACGAGTTGCGGCGCGGCGGGACGACGGTCCTGGCGGGCGAGAAACGTGTTGAGTCCGGCACGACGTGCCTCTCGTTCCGCGACCGCGCAACCGGCGCCGGCACGAGGGCCTATACGCTGCACGTCGAGGGCGCCCCGGCCGACCCGGTACCCGAGAACAACCGTGCCCGGTCGCTCGTGACGGTGCGCGGGCCGAAGCCGGTGCTGGTGGTCACGGCGTCGGACGGGTCGGGCCTTGCGCGTCTGATCGAGGGCGGTGGGATGAACGTGGAATCCCGCACGCCGGCCCGGTGCCGCTGGCGGCTGGAAGACCTCGCCCGGTACGCCGGTGTCGTGATCGAGAACACCCCCGCCGGCGACGTCGGCGACAACGGTATGAGGCACCTGGCGGCCTGGGTGAAGGAGGCGGGCGGGGGACTCATGATGACGGGGGGCAAACAGGCCTACGGTCCAGGCGGGTATTTCCGCTCGCCGCTTGAGCCGATCCTGCCCGTCTCGATGGAACTGAGGCGGGAGCACCGCAAATTGGCCCTGGCCATCGTCGTGGCGCTCGACCGGTCCGGCAGCATGGGGATGACCGTGCCCGGCGGCCGCACGAAGATGGACCTGGCGAACCTGGCGGCGTCGGAGGTGGTCGGCCTTCTGTCGGGCCTCGACGAGTTCGGGTGCGTGGCGGTGGACTCCTCGCCGCACATCATCGCGCCGCTGGCGCCGGTGACCGACAAGGCGACGGTCCAGCGTCGGATTCGCCACATCGGCGCGATGGGCGGCGGGATCTTCGTGTACGAGGCCCTCTCGACCGCCGCACGGATGCTCCTGAAGGCCAAAGCCGGAACACGCCACATCATCCTGTTCGCCGACGCCGCCGACTCCGAGGAGCCCGGCGCCTACGTGGCCCTTCTCGCCAACTGCCGCAAGGCCAACGTCACCGTCAGCGTCATCGGCCTCGGGACCGCCGGCGACGTGGACGCCGACCTTCTGAAAGACATCGCGTCGCGCGGCGGGGGGCGGTGCATGTTCACCGAGAAGGCGCATGAACTGCCTCGCCTGTTCGCCCAGGACACGTTCGTCGTCGCGCGGAGCACGTTTCTCGATGGGGTGACGCCGGTCCGTACGACGGGCGGCATGGCGTCTCTGGCGGGGCGGACGTTCGCCGGCATGCCGGCCGTCGGCGGGTACAACCTCTGTTATCTGCGCCCGGGCGCGAGTCTGGCCGCCGTCACGGCCGACGAGTACAAGGCGCCGCTGCTGGCGGCGTGGCCGGCCGGGGCCGGGCGGGCCCTCTGCTACACCGGCGAGGCCGACGGCCAATACGCGGGTCCCCTCGCCGCATGGAACGACGTGGGTCACTTCTTCACGAGTCTGGTTCGGTGGACGGCCGGACGGTCGCAGGAACTCCCCGGCAGCATGCTCCTGGCCCAGGAGATGGGCGACGGTCTCTGCACGGTGACGCTGCACCTGGACCCGGACCGCGCGTCGCTGCCGTTCAGGGGGATGCCGACGGTGACGACGCTGCGCGGCCGTCCGGGCAGTCCGCCGCACGCGTCGCATCAGGAGATGGCGTGGGTCTCGACGGACGCGTTGCAGGTGGATGTGCCGCTGGGCGGAGAGGAGACGGTCCTCTCGTCGGTCGAGGTGCCGGGGGTGGGTCGGCGCACGCTGCCGCCCGTCTGTGCGCCGTACTCGGCGGAGTTCAGTCCGGCCGACCCCGATCGGGGGACGAAGACGCTGGAGCGTCTTGCCCGTGCCACCGGGGGCGTGCAGCGTGTGGATTTGGGTGGCGTGTGGTCGGCGCTGCCTGCGCTTCCTCGGCGTGTGGCGTTGGCGCCTTGGCTGTTGCTGGCGGCGGTTGCCCTGTTTCTGGCGGAGGTTCTCGAGCGGCGGACCGGGGTGTTCGCGGCGGCGGTTGGCGCCGTCCGGTTTCGGCGCAAGGCCGAGGCCCGCGAGGCCGACGAGGCTGCCCCGCCCCGCACGCGCACGGGACGCCGGCGGCGCCGATCTCGCCGCGAGGCAGAGAAAGCGGTGGAGCAAGAGGTGGCGGCGGCGCAGCCCCCGGCCGACATCGGCGAGACGCTCCGCCAGGCGCACCGGCGCGCCCAGGACCGGACACGCCGCCCGGGGCCTTGACCGGCGTGCGTCACCGGCGTGGTTGTTTTTCCACCCACCAGGCCTTCCAGGCGGCGAGGGTGGCGGTGCGTTGGGCCGGGTCGGCGGCGGGGTCGTAGGGCAGGTTTTTGCCGGTGAGTTCCGCGAGTGCCCCGCAGATGCGTTGTCGGGTGGATTCGCCGGGCCGGTCGAGGGCCTTGACGAGGGCGCCGAGGACGGCGGGCGAGCGGTTGTTCGATTTGCCGAGCATTTTGGCGGCCACGCCGCGGACGCGCTCGTTCGGGTCGGCGAGCAGGGCCACGAGCCGTTTGATGTTGGCCTCGCTCGCGTGGGCGGCGAGGACCTCGGCGGCGGTTCCGCGTGCGCGCGGGTCGGCGCTTTCGAGGCCCGCCTTCAGAATCTCCTCCGGCACACTGCCGCGATGGACCATGAAGCCGAGCAGCGTCCAGGCGGCAAGGTGCGACGTGGCGGGCGACGCCTTCACCTTGTCCAGAAGGGCCTTGTCCAGATTCCGGCTCCGCTGCTTGACGCCATGATACGCCACGACGTTGCGAACGCCGGCGGCGGGATCGTCGAGCAGTTGGATGAGGGCGCCGACGCTTCGCGGGTCGGGGATGTCGGCCACGGTGGTCGCCAGCCAGAGCCGGGCATGGGCCGGCCGGCCCGTCTCGAAGGCCGCCTTCAGGACGTGTGGCAGGACGGTCTTTCCGAGTTGGACGCAGGTGTCGTGAGCCTGCTTTCCGGCCCACGGGCCGCGGTCGAACTGCTTCATGAGGTCCGAAAGGAACTTGTTGCGTGCGTCGGGTTTGAGGGCGGCCACGTCGGGCGGGGCGATGGTGATGCCGAGGGCGCCGGACGTCACGAGGGTCGGTCTTTCGCCTTCGTGGGGCAGGCAGAGGGTGAACTTGGCCATTGCATGCCCGGTCTCCAGCCGTTCGTTCAACTTGCCTGCGGGGCCGGGCAGGTGGGTGTCGGTCTTGCCGGAGACGTAGGCCGTGAGCAGTTCGCGCGCCACCCGGGACGAGTAGACGTTGGCTGTTGAGAGGTCGAAGGGCCCCAGCGAGACGGGGCCTCGGCCGGCCAGTTCGGCGGGCCATGCGGCGCGGGCGGCGTCCATCGGGACCTTCTCGCTGTAGTAGGCGCGTTTGCTGTCGCCGAGATTCTGGACGATGAGGATCCAGCCGAAGGCCTTCCCGGCAGGCGGGAGGCCGACCGTCCGGCCGCCGGCGCTCCGCAACAGGAGCCGAAAGCGAAACGTCCCGCCGACCGCGGGGCTCCCCTCGAGGGCGAGCGCCGTCTGCATGCCGGCCGCAGGGGCGCCCCACGGAAGGACCTCGACGTCGACGCCGGGCGCGGTCGCCGCGGCCGCTTGGCCGGTCAAGGAACCAACCGAGACCACCGCCAGCACCAGCACGTGTGTGGAGGCTTTCACGGCGGTCATGCTATCAGGGTTTCAGCCGTGCGGCAAGGGCAACGGGGGTGGCGCGGCGTTCAGTCGGTCTGGAGGCGGATGTCGAAGGTGGCGGCGATCTGCTGCACGAACGGCTTGTGCTTGGGGGGACAGCGGGTGTGCCAGTCGGTCAGGTACTGTTTGAAACTGCGGGGTTTCTTGGACGATGCGGCGTTGAGCCAGGTGAC
>Ga0114922_10006741_pt1 | contig 10518 bp, 10 predicted proteins | sample AartaG_FD_100975 | JGI IMG/M metagenome (GOLD analysis project Ga0114922, IMG submission 100975) | Deep subsurface microbial communities from Aarhus Bay to uncover new lineages of life (NeLLi) - Aarhus_00045 metaG | ecosystem: Environmental > Aquatic > Marine > Oceanic > Sediment | place...
CTAATTACGTCCTGTCTTGCCGCCCGCTTAGACTAAGCGATATTCTTACTGCATGCGCATTATATACAATCTTCTTTCGGCAACTTTTAATTCAAATTGATATGATGTAGGAATAATACATAAAAATATATAAGTAACATATGAACAATATACTTTGTGAATGTGTTCACATGCACATAGTTTTTGCCTTTACCATGTATTTTTCTTCATTCTAAATTCTCAATTCTAACTTCTAAATTCTCAACTTCCTATCCGCTTCTCTGCTCTTGTTTGAACAGCCGAAGTTCTTTACAGACCGGCCACTCTATCAAGGCAAGCACCAGGGGTATAACTAATTCCGACATCGGCAGCAGCATAAGCAGACCGAAAGCCCAGCTATAGCCCGCCTTTGAAAATATCCTGCAAAAGCTGAATACCTTTATGACGGTAAACACCAGTACGAAGAACGCTACGAATAGGATGAGGATTACTTCAAAAGGTCCCGGCCCGTGTCTGAAAACCATCTTTTTCTCCTTCCAATTGCTTAGAGTGCCTAACAAAATGAATCGTAGCACCGAAAACGAGCATTTTCGTATCTGGTAAGGAAGGCGAAGCAGGCCATCCGATGATGGTCGATGCAGCCTGACGCAGTCCAGAAACGAAATAAGCCGTTTGAATGCAGAGTCATTTTGTTATGTGCTCTTTAATAAATCGAGTTTAAGCTTCTGAACATCAAGTACCCATTATACCAGGTGCGTGCTTTCTAATAAAGCAATAATATTGTCATCCCCGCATGTCCTTAGCGGGGACCCAGCCCTAATAACCGCTTTCAAGCTCCTCCCTATAAAAGGGTCTTACTTCATCATTGTTGCCATTCTAATAGTGGAATCTAAAAACTCCTCACATTTGAGATGAATGTCAGTTCTGGTCGCTGTTGACCATCGTTCAATTGCTTCCCGAGCTAACTCGCTCGAAATCTTCATACGAATAATTTTGTTGGTAAGCATCTCGGATAAGACACCTCCATCTTTGCGTTGAAGGCCACTCAGCAAATCGGTATTGAGAAGCAAAGCTTTCTGTAGCTTATCTTCAAGTACTTCGGCCGACGTACCGAGTTCCTGTTGCTCCACGATGATATCTGCAACCTTGGGAGCTGTGGCTAAAATGAAAAGCTTCTCCAGCTTGCCGGCCTGGGCACGAGTCATTAACGCCTGTTCTCTTTCAACAACAATAGTGAGACCATCAACCGATTTTTTGAGGTTTTCGTAATTTTTGGCTTCCTGTGGTCCCATCCACAGCACGTAATAAATTACGAGAAAAACTGCTAAGCCGAATGTGCCTACGAGCTGCACTGCGACGGCCCACCTTCGTGGTAAACCCGCGATTCCTGCAACTTGCCCTGACTCTCGTTGGGTATTCATTTTGTGTGCCTCCTGAATTTAACCTTAATTTCCCATTTTGGATGTCTCTTTATTACTTATTGTATCTACCTGCCTATAAGGCTGTACGATGCTCTTGCTGGCCTCAGGTAGAAATACTATATACTCCTTCACCCTGAAGGGAGCTTGCCCCTTAGGGGTGAAGCGACAGCCGAAGCTTGGGAAGATTATTCAGGCGCAGAACAAGCCTTCACGTCCCCTGAATCACCGCCCGTCCGCTGCAGCGATTGTTAGGCGCAGTGCGACATTATTGAACTCATGAAGAACAGTCGTTATGGCAGTGGCACTGATATCGGAGCGGACTCATTGTTGCCCTCATTGCTTTCTTCGACTCGGCAATAGGCAGGCATAAACTCATCGCCGCTGCAACTGTCCGCCGTTGCCTTTAAAGAGACCGTCACGCCATGCTCTGAAGGATTAAAAATCACATTACCTTCGAAGATCGCAGTGCCCCCCGCAGCGAGCGAACCACTTGTGTAGGGATACCAGAAATCACTCTGCGACGGAACGTTGAAGGCAACTACGAAAGTTCTCGTGGGATCTATTAAACCACCGGTGTATTCTGTTGCAACCTTGAAAATATCGGCTGAAGCGTTGCCTTGATTCTTGACAACGACGCGGATGGGTACTTCAACACTGTTGTCTGCATTCACGGTCGGAAGGGCCGTCGTCTCCAGGGTGGTTACCACCAGGTCCGGGGTACAGCCTGACAACAAAAGGCCCATGCATACAATTAGTAGAGATAACTTGCAGATTTTCATTTTGAATTCTCCTTTCTTTGTTATAGGTTTAGGCTTATGCAAAATTGAAGTTAGGCATACTTTTGGAAAGAAAAAATCTCTTCTTTTATTTTTTCTTTCAAAAAATGCGCTTCGTAAAGTCTTACTTAATATTATGTTATCAAACGTCACCCAATTATTTTTAGAAAATCGTGAAAGAAGATTTTCTAAAATAATATATGCCTAACTTCAATTTTGCAGAACTCATTGTTATAGGTTGAAAGTAAGCCGCACTGCGCATAACGCTGCCGCTAACCCGCAGTTGTTAGACGCTATGTTTCCTCCTCACCTACAGGCTCCGTAGATGTTGACAGGAAACCCCGACCCTGAGCGAAGTAGATATATACTGGTTTCTCATTTCGCAACACGTCCAGCACATTTTGGAACATCGCGGATGGCAAATGCATCCTGATTCTGCCGCCGCTCTCGTAGTCGTTCTCGAAGAACATACCAGGATCATTAAACCGTACATAAGCTACTGTCTTGCCGCTACTGTCGTACAATGCGATTTGTGCGCGATTTGTCTGGTAGCCACCAGGGCTGCCGTAGAATAGAATGTGATATTTCTTGACCTCTGTTGCCATTGTTAATACCTCCTAACAATAATGATGACCACTCTTAGTGCGTAGGGAGGACAATCCAGCGGCCTAAGACGACCTCCATATCTCTCCGAGTGTCGGTATAACACCCCTTTGTCCGAAGTCCATATTTTCCTTTAAATGGCCGGCCGTCTTGTTACTAATCCAAAATCAGACAAGAAACTTCCGCCAACTTATAAAAATAATTGTAGCGGAGCTAATTTATCCATCAATCGGGAAAAGACCTGATTTTGCTATCAGGTTAATTGCCATATCTGTTATAGGCATTTCCCCTATACCTGACTATAAGGCAGTTGTATGATGCTCATGCTGGCCTGTCCTTAGCTTGTCCCCGGGAACTACTCACATGACTCGCAACAGGGGAGCTAAGCACAAACTACCAACCCAATTCAACAAATATCCCCATTAATCAATAGTCAATAATCATTAATCAATTAAAAAGGCCTGCCCTGAGCGTCAGTTTAGTTTTCTAATTCACATTGCCACTCCGAGCTAAGTGACTGGCCTGGCAGTTTCTATCCGGTCCTTGGACCTGATATTGCACATTCTTGCTCGATTTTTCACTTGATAATCAGCCTGTTCCGGCATATACTTCTCACTGCGAATCAACCTTGATTAAAAGCTTCATGCTCATAGCGATCTAAATCGAGCGAGGTGTTTGTTGAACGTTGGGGATAGCGGAGATTGAAATAACGACATGATTTACACACTCGTGTTCAACCGCGGGCCCACTGGCGGCAAAAGCGGCTTCAACCTTTAGATTGCGGACGTGGAAGTCGGTACCGTTGAAAGGAGTGATGTCGAGGCGGATAATGCCGACGTCTTTGGGAAGGTCAAAGGTGCCCTGGCGCCATCTACGACCCCGGCGGCCATCCCTATACCATTGTACCCATCCTAGCTCATTAACCTTTCCTTTGATAATCGTAAAGCACCGCACGCCGCCACTGCCGCCGGGTGTTTCCATATCGGCGGCGACGGTTAACGTTCGGGCTGTGCAGCCCGGACGGATAACAAGCCGAGGCCCGGGATGGCTAATTGGTAATCCGTGGGGTTCGTCCTCGGGGGCGGTAACTGTAATTTCCGGGTGCTGAGGGTTCAGGACGCGCAACCAGAGCGTGGGCGGCAGCGGCTGATCGAGAGGCAAGCAGCGAACTACCTGCCAGAATGCCTCGGCCTCCTGCATCGAACCATGGGCGTTCCAATCGCCGCGGTCGCCAATCAAGGCCGTGAGCATCGCCCGCAGACGTGTATCGACTGCGCCGCGTAGATTTCCGGCTGCTACTTGGGCTTCAGCCAGGTGTTGCAGCGGCTCCAGACGTATATGTGCCGCTCCTACATGGTCCAGGGCCAGAACTTCATTCGCCTCCACCTTCAACACCGGCCACATCTGCGCGATGAGCGTTTCCAGTGGTTCAGTGCAGACCGGCACGCCGCGGCCTGTCGCCTCATAGGCCAACACCGCACGGGGTGCATCATTGAGGCGATCCAGGCATAACGCGCCGAGTTTCTTCAGGACAGCGATCCGCTCCAAAACCAAATTCTTCTGCTTTCGCTGAATCCAGTCAATCCAGTTCTGTCGCTGTCCTTTGCCCTTGATCCATTCGCCGTCAAGATTGATCTGGACCATGACATAGGGACCGCGAAAGCCTGGCTGCCTTACATCGGTTGCCTGCTCGGTCACCGGGCGTGTGAACGCCTCAGGCGCCGTATGGGTGATGCACCACATGGTCTCAGCAGCTACCTCATAGGCGATCGCCAGCGAAGGCCAGTCTTGCTTGCCCTTGAAAAGCTGTATTGCCTCCCGCGCGTGACGAAGTTGCGGTTCGGGCAGGGCCAGGAGACGGAGAAACTTCTGCCGGGTGACGTGAAAGTCCCTCTCAACCTGCACACCGGGTTGTTGTCTATTCTTCTGCCACCACTGCTTGACATCTTCGATTATCCTGCCTCTCAATTTTTCACTTGCTGTGGATAGATAGGTTCCACGGGCCGTTCGAAAATCGAATTTCCTGCCTGCTATCGATTCTATAATTTCCAAAGCAACGTCACAATTACGCAGAACCACACCGCCGTTTCGCTGCAGCCCGACTGAACGCGTTGGCCGGCGGTCTTCCAAATGCGATATCATCGCTGGAATTACTATCGTACCCATTTCTTTTAGAGCAACTGCAGCACTATTAGGTGTTTTTGGATAAAAAAGAACTTTGCATTTTCCTGGAATAGACCTTTCTTGTTCTGCAACGTCACGGAGCTTGAATATAAAATAATCGATTTTCTCCTGCACGGAAAGCTGTTGTATATCCTCCTGTTCAATAAAGCTTTGTTCTTCTTTGACCATACTTTGCAGCAAATCGCCTAATTCAATCGCTGTTTGACAGTGGGTGGTCCGGGGATACTTTGAACCGATGGTTAAAAATGTTTTTGCCAGTTTTGCCCTGTCTTGGCCCTTCGCAAGGGCCTCTGTGGCCTCGATATAATCGCTCCATACCTGACGGTCAAGATTATGCAGGAAAGGCCCAGGCTCTTGCCATGGTTTGCGATATTCCTCGAAAATATACATCAGATTGGCCGTCTGTTTTTCGGTAAAATCTCCGGCAATGGCCGCCTTCCACATTCTCCGTTTAATCAGTGAGGTGTAAATGACCTTACCGTCCCTGACAATGGCCAGAACATGACCGACATGACTGTTTGTTAGCGATGAAAATAAATGTTGCCCGTATTCGTCAAATCTCGCGGTAATCGAATGATAGTTGCCGGCATTACCATCTCTTTCCCTGTCAACTCCGCTGATGTTCCAACTACCGTCATCGGCCATGGTTTCCGCTCTTTTATTAGAAGCCAGAACATATATCCGCCCGTCATATTCTTGCTTAATAAGATTATCTTGTTCCTTACCAGCTTTCAGTTCAATCGGCAGCCAGATATAGTCTTTGCCGTATTCAGGGCCATTTTTTTGTAAAGACTGGAAGTATCGCTCTACTTGCGGCGGCGACAGATCAATCGGATTACGTCTGGAGCCCAGGGCTTCGGGAATAATCCGAAACTCCAGTTTGCCTGCCTTGCCCTCAACCTGCACAGCGGATTTAGTTCTTGGCTCAACTGCCGGAGCATGGCTGCAAATAATAATAGAGAACAGTATGATAGGAATGTTTTTCAAGACTATCATTCGTAGCTCCTTGAGATAAGTTTGATACGGTTATTTTAGTGTTTCCAAACTGAATGACTAAGTAAAACTATTGAACAAGTGGTTCGTATTCAAGGCAGCTAAGACGCCAAATCCACAAAACCATTATATCTTTAAAAAACCCCAAAACAATCCAAAATCCCCTCCTTCTTTCTGCCATTTGCATTAATCAATAATCCATAATCATTAATCATTTAAAAGCTGCCTGCGGTTCGGCACTGTTTTTATTTACTACGTCCTGCCATAATGTAAGATATCCCTTACGTGCCTAATAAGGTGTCTGCTCTTATCTAACTGCCTATAAGGCACCTCATGTTGGCATCTTGGCAGCATAAACTACCAACCCAATCTGAAATCTTAAATCTGAAATTTGAAATCCACTCCCCTTCACCCTGAGCGCCAGACGAAGGGCATTCTTATCATACCGAATGCAGCCGCAGGTAGCGAGTTGATACAACCGTCACCCCGAGCGAAGTCGAGGGGTCTATTTAATTATCCGCCCGAAGGGCTTCCTCAATTTTGCATTTTGATTTTTGATTTCTAATCTCTAATTTCTACCTTCGGTTCACACCGTTTTTATCACTCCGTCGCTACGTGATTGTATGATGTTCATGCTGGCCTACGGTTCACACTGGTTTTAATCACTCCACTGCTTCGCGTCTGCGAATATCTACGTGCCTATAAGGCACCTCTCTTGGCTTATAACAGGGGGCTCTTTCACTACTTAGCTGCGTACCAGTATCTCTTTCCAGTGATGAAAGCTTTGGGCCCTTGTTTTTTGATTTTTCGCAGGTTCTTCAAATGTGCCTTGCCATGATGCCGCTCAGGGAGCTTGAGCTTTTCGCATCTGCCGAATTCGTCGCACTCCCGGCAGCAATACCGGCATTACGCTCTTTGCCTCTTGCTTCACGAACTTGTTTAGGCTAAGCCCCAGCAATTAACATTGCCGATAAATCGGTCGATATTCCATCAAGAGGGTGCTTATGCATCATCAGCCACGAAGGATTAGATACCTCACCAGTACAATTACCAGTACAAGCATTCCGTAGAACGTCCATACTGAAAATGAATCCAAAGCTCTACAGACAAAAAAGATAACATTTTTCCAATTCGATACTGGTTTCACGATGAACGTATCCTCAAACACAGCTGTCTCCGCCTGAAGCTTCTTAATGAAGTCGTTGTAGCAACATCTGAAAGTACGCTCCAAGCCGAGGTAGTAAGAATCCAGAAATAGGAACATAAGCACAGGAATCAGCGCAAGCCAAACACAGTTGGGTTTTCCTTGGGTTGCCACTACTACGACGATCGCAGACACGAGCGTTATGCACCATGTTTTACAGGAACCGCTATCCGGCGCCGCCGGAAAAGTAAATATAGGTTGTACCAGAGGGAATAGTTTCTAAGTCACCGGATTTGAAGTCCCACTCTACGGCGTAACTGTATCTCTTCAAATAAGCGGATTCATCATAATCTGTAACATCAAAATCCTCAGAGGGGTATCCATCAGCATCCCAGCCCCCTGAGCCCCATTTTTCATCTTCGACAGATCCCCATGCTTCGCCACTTCCATCTGCTGAACCTTCAGTGCCATAACCCCAGAGTTCACTATCAGAGTCCGAGGCGCTCGTCGCAGAGCCACTGGTGATTTTATTTTCTCCATACGCATAGTCGGCGCCTATACCGGTAACGGACCAGTCTAAGGTACCCCCGGGTGCCTGTCCTGGGGCTCCGTTCCATGTCCAGTCGATCATCCACCAACCAGAAGCATCTGCGTAAGCATATCTACTTTCTCCTCCATCTGCTATGGCTTGAGTCCATGCCCAGCACGAGCAGGATCCGTCTTCATCCGCATCTCCACTCGCAACCGCCAACTCGCCATCCTCTTCGTAATCTTCGTACTCGTACTCACCAAAGTCTGGATCACCCTCAACGTACTCAGCCTTCGCGGTGTGTACCGTCACTGACGACAGAAACGCAATAGCTAACACTTCTGTCAATAATAATACATAAAATCCCTTTTCTTTCTTCATTTCTTTTCTCCCTTCTTTTATTTATTAGCACTATCATACTTAATATGCATTAAATGGACTGTATCTTGGTGGTCCTCGAGCCATAATGCTGCCCTCCTTTCTATCGTATCGTTTGCGTATATGTTCTTTGGTTCTCTGCTCTTTTTAATGGCACCTTTACTCGTGGGGATCTCCGTGTTCCTTACAATCAAGGCAATCCAATCCTTTTTCCGACTTAAAATCGACATCGTAGATTCCTTTAGTAAGTAGTGAGAGGTTTTCCCATGTCGGTCAAATTGTCATAAGCCAGAGCATTTCAGCGCCAATTGAATAATAACAAGAATTAAATTTATGCAAATCAGTGGCGCCTCTGTTTTTGCTGTAGGTGAAAATCCTATTTTTTCTGAGGGGGTAAACACTGACAGAAGGATCAGAACAAAAAGGAGCTTTGGAAGACGAAAAGCATATTATGGCTTGAACAGAAGATCATGATAGATCGCAATCATGCTCATGTTATACGCTGGATGTGTTGTTTACATATTGAATGGCGTAACGGATCAATTCATCCGCGTCGGTGAGGATTAGTTTTTCCTTGACGCGTGACCGATAGGTCTCGACTGTTTTTATGCTGAGATGCATAGAATGAGCTATCTTGGAGGGTTTGTAACCTTTGCCAATCAAGAGAAAAATCTCAAGCTCCCGGTCGCTAAGATAATCCATCGGAGTGAGAATCGTATCTGACTTGCCGGCGGTCACTTTACGAAGCAGCTTCTTTGCTATAGCATCGCTGACATATATCTCGCCGCTGAGAACACTACGGATTGCATTTATAATGTTCTCCGTTGCTACCTCCTTCATAAGATAGGCCAAGGCACCTGCTCGAAGGGTTCGTTCGGCGTACGAGAATTCGTCATGAGTGGAAAAAATAATCACCGGCAATTTCGGGCAACGCGCCTTGAGATTTTTGGTTAATTCAAAACCGTCTGAGTTTTTCAGGATTATATCAACAACAACCACATCCGGCTTTAGCTCAGATATAGACTTGTTAGCCTCCCAACCTTCATCAGCTTCGCCGCACACTTCTAAATCCTTCTCGTGATTGATAATCATTTTAAGGCCTTCGCGCACGATAGGGTGGTTATCAGCGATAAAAATCCTTTTTTTTGAATTTTGCAGCCGTTCCCGCTTCATAATCTCCACAGTTCTTTTTGGGAACTATTTCTATATGTATATGTACGTATAACGATATTACCCTTATAAGCGTATAACGGATTATGTCCTGGGGTGGTCCTCGAGCCATAATTCTGCCCTCCTTTCTTTCTCGTCCGGCGGTCCCCTGACTTATACCTCAGGTTTGTCCGGCGACCACCAACTTTTTTTTCACAATTATCAGGCAATGCCTGGTTAATAGTCCTTAAATTTTCTCATCCATACCGGCCAGTCTTCGGGCAGCACACCTCCGGCCTTTGTCCAGGGCCCTGCCGTGTCGAACTCTGTATTCCATTTCAGAGTCCACAACTCTTTGAGCCCGATCTTTCTTACCGACCAATCTAAGAAAAGGCCATTGACGTATCCGTTGTGACGGTTTATGCAAAAGGCCCCCCAACCACTACCAAATCCCTCCCAATCCGGAGGTGAGAAGCGATCTAAGGGATTACCGTCAGGATTTGTGGAATCGAGAAGCGTGGGGATGTTGCCTCTGCCCCTGAGCGAGAAAACATATATGCCCTCCCAAGGGCTTGGATTGGATTCATCAAATGGGCCTCGCAACAACCATTTGTTGAACCCATAGCTGCCGCGAAACGACAAATCGCGGTACGTACGTTCCCAAGCTTCGAATGTTGAACCCGACCATCCATCCACACTGGGTCGAATGGCCGCAGGGCAGCAAAGTATACCTTTGATTTCAACGCCGTCCAATCTCGGCTTATCCACGCTGAGCAATGAGCGTCCGAGAAACCAATGTGTGGGAGCAAAGGTGCGGGGAAAGAGTCCCTTGTTATCCTCCACGTATAGCGCCAGTAGAGATCCCCACTGCTTGAGGTTTGCCTGACAGACAACCGTCCTGGCCTGCTTTCTAACTCGTTGGAGCGCGGGCAGCAAAATGGCCATCAACAGGACAATAACGGAAATCACCACCAACAGCTCAATAAGTGTAAATCCTGCCCCATTAGATAGATTTCTTCTAACGGGCCAGGTTAGTCCTGAGGACTCCTTTCGCAGAAACCTTCCATTTTTACGATTGGTAATTCTTTTTATTAGCGGGGCAGCGGCTGTGGGGTTAGAGAGATTTCCCCCATCGGACCCGGGGCGGTGTCCGCTGCTTTGCCGATGGGAAATCCGCATTCCCAAACGCGTAATGCCTCTCATTCCGCGCATCATAACGCCCTACCTCATCAGGTAAAGAGCCGTTTACCAAATATCTTTTCCAAAAACGATGCGCCTGTTCTTATAATATATAGTCATACATTCACTATAAATGTTGACGGTTTTTTTTATTTTTTTTGAAAAATTCTAAAAAAACAACTC
>Ga0114922_10006742_pt1 | contig 10518 bp, 9 predicted proteins | sample AartaG_FD_100975 | JGI IMG/M metagenome (GOLD analysis project Ga0114922, IMG submission 100975) | Deep subsurface microbial communities from Aarhus Bay to uncover new lineages of life (NeLLi) - Aarhus_00045 metaG | ecosystem: Environmental > Aquatic > Marine > Oceanic > Sediment | place: Aarhus...
CTGTCAAGATCACCTACAGCATTTATTACTTCCTGACGGGCCTCTGCTACTTTATCTCTTGCAACCAGCATTGATTGACGGGCCCGGGCCTCATTAAGTTTTTTCTTTAGAAGGTCAACCTGTTCCCTTAATATTTCAGTCTGAGAGGAGATATTATCATACATCTTCTGGTATTGTTTTACACTGGTATCAGCTGTGAGTTTCTTATCTATTGCTTTCTTTGCAAGTTCTTCATTATCAGATTTCAGTGCATCCTTTGCACGGCCCTCCCATAGCTTTGATTCACTTTGAGCCTCTTTAAGTTTCTTAAGCATTTCCCTCTCGCTTGCCATTACAGAGCCAAGCCCCTGTACAGCATTTTGAAGTTGTTCCTCCATATCGATGATTATCTGCTTGACCATTTTTTCCGGATCCTCTGCACGGTCTATGAGATCATTGATATTTGCTTTGAGCAGGTCAGTTAGTCTTGAAAAAATTGCCATAGTAGGTGCCTCCTTATTCTTTTTCTAATTATTAAAGAGAATAAATATTATAAATTAAGAGTTTATAGAATTTTACCCTATGAGAGGGCTATTTTCAATTGATCGAATTACTTAATTTGGGATTTACAATCCTTGATTTAAAATAATGTATTAATAAATTATATAAAATATTAAAATAAATAAATATAATTTTAATATTTATTATTTAATACTATAATAAATAAAATATTTTATAAATATATATATAATTTAACTAAGTAGTATTTATATGCAGTTTCCTTTATACACAATATTTTTAATCTCGGGGATGGTCATAGCTATAATCTTTATAGCTTATATCCTTAAGTTTAAACCGGCAGAAAATTACAAGACACTCATAATCCTTGCCACAGGATGTATTATCTGGCTTCTGGGAAATGTACTGGATATCTTAAGTACTGATTTTGGTTTCAAAGTATTCTGGAATCATGCGGCCTCGCTAGGTGTTGCTATAGTGACTATATCGTTTTTCTTTTTTGCCCTGGAATATACTGGAGAGCAGGGATGGCTCAAGCCGTCAAGGATAATATATATATGTATAATTCCGGTTATATGGCTGATCTTTGATTTTACAAATCAGTTCCACGGTCTGAGCCTTCAATACGGAATGGAAAAAATCGGTGATTATTATTACCTTACAAAGGAATATGGAATAACTTTTTGGATATATACAGCGTATGCATATATATTGATAATTCATAGCTATATTTATCTGGTAAATATGCTTCTCTCAGCACCAAGTTTTATTAAGAAGAAAGCCGGATCTATAATTTTTCTCTCTGCTATTCCTATTGTTTTTAATATACTTTATCTAATAGATTTTGGTCCATTCAAATATTTTGATCCTACTCCGGTTTCACTTACGGCCAGCATATTATTCTTTCTTTTCGGGATAACAAGCTATAGATTGGGAGAGATCGTACCTGCAACCAGGGATGCTTTGATAGAAAATATAAGGGATGGGGTGATAGTGCTTGATAGAAATGACAGGATTGTGGAAATAAATCCAATTGCAAGAAAGATAATTAAATCCACAAAAATACTTGGTAGTGATATTAAGACTTTCTGGCCAAAATACCCTGATTATCTTCCAGGTCATTCAGCAGTAGATAGGGAACTACCTACGGGTACTGGCAGGAATAAAAAAATATATGATGTTCAGGTATCACCATACTCTGACTACAGGGGAGATCATATCAGCACTATTGTCTCTTTGAGGGATATTACCGAGAGAAAGAAGACTGAAGAAAAATTAAGATACCTTTCATTTCATGACAAGATGACAGGCCTTTACAATAGAGCATTTTTTGAGGAAGAACTAAAAAGACTTGATGTGGACAGGGAGCTCCCAATAAGTATTGTGATGGGTGATGCAGATGGTTTAAAACTTATAAATGATACTTTTGGATACGAAAAGGGTGATGATCTCCTGATAAATATTGGCAGGATAATAAAGAATACCTGCAGAGAGGAAGATATAACCGCCCGCTGGGGAGGGGATGAATATGCCATATTGTTTCCCAGGACCAGCGAAGAGACCGCACTGAAGATAGTTGAGAGAATAGAAAATAATTGTACCAGTACTTCCTCCCCTGATCCCATGCCCATAAGCATATCTTTGGGGGTAGCAACAAAAACAGATATCTCCCAGGCTATAAAAGAAACAATCAGGCAGGCTGAGGATAGGATGCGCTGCAGAAAGATGTTAAAAACAGAAAATGTTCACAGCTTGATGATAATGTCCCTGCGTAAAACACTCCAGGAAAAAAGTTATGAGACAGAGGAACATATTGACAGATTAAAGAAAATAGCCCAGAAGCTGGGGAAAGGGGTAGGTCTTTCATCAAGCCAGATAGACGACCTGTCTCTAGTCGCGGTACTTCATGATATAGGCAAGGTGACAATTGCAGACAGTATTTTGCTCAAAGCAGGGAAACTGACTAAAAAAGAATGGAAGACCATGAAAAGGCATCCAGAAATCGGCTATAAAATAGCTACATCTTCTCCTCAGCTAGTGCCCATAGCTGAATTCATACTTTACCATCATGAGCGGTGGGATGGAAATGGATACCCCCGGGGCCTAAAAGGGAAAAATATCCCCCTCCTATCCAGGATAATCACAATCGTAGATGCATATGATGTCATGATAAACGGCAGGCCCTATAAGGATCCCATGCCTCATGAAGAAGTCATAAAAGAACTAAAAAGGTATGCTGGAATTCAGTTTGACCCGGAATTGGTAAGGAACTTTACACAGATTATCCAAAAAGATTTTAGTAATACTCTTTAAGATCCAATTTTCGGACAAGCTCCTAATCTTTTCTTCTGGATTCAAAAATATGTTTAATTTTTCTAAAGAATCTTCTTATACTGAACGTATATTGGTAATGAGCCTCTATTTCATTTATTCCTGTTATCTCTGTCAGCAAATCCTGGACAGTATTTGCCTTGTCCTCATTGCTTATAATGATAAGGATATCACCGGGGTAGATAAATGTATCACCCTTAGGAATATGCTCATGTCCGGCTCTTTTTATCCCGATTAAAAGACAGTCATCCGGCCAGTTTATTTCCTTTATTCTTTTATTTTCAATTTTTGAATCTATATGTATGGGGACCTCTATTAAGACCTTTATTTTCTGGTCGCCAATAAATCCTTTATACTCCTCATTTTCAAGTGATCTTTCCATAAGGGATTCATAGATCGGTTGTGTGCCCAAAAGGCTTGATATTACATATGCTATAAAAACCACAAGTGAAAGCGGTAAGAAATGCTGGAAAGATCCTGACATCTCTGTAAGCAGCACTATACCTGTTATGGGGGCCTTGACCACTGCAGCAAAATATCCTGCCATGGCGAGTATTATGAAATTATTGATATATGAAGAATCTACATTGGAAAATTGCTGTATGACAGATATTATTAGTTTTCCTGATAATGCACCTATGGCAAGTACCGGTAAAAATATTCCCCCTGGTGCCCCCGAGCCATAGCTTATAATTGTAAACCCAAATTTTATGATCAGAAGGACTATAACAATATTTAAAGAAAAAGAATTTGCTGTAAGAGACCTGACAAGACCAATTCCACCTCCAAGAACCCGGGGATAAAAGATTATGAAGACTCCTGCAAGAATTAAGGGAATGACAGGTCTTGCATAAACAGGGATCCATTTTCTACCGATATATAATTCCTTATACTTAAGTAGGGAGATATTAAAAACTGCCCCGAAGATACCAAGAAAACCGCCAAGTATAACCAGGTAGATATAGTTATTAAGCGGGAGCACTTTCATATCGATAAAACTAAAAATCGGTTCTATCTTAAATATTTTTTCTGATACTATATCGGCCGCTATTGCTGCCGGGACCGCAGAAAGAAGGATCAGGGGGGAGAATCTTTTATGAATTTCTTCAAGGGCAAACATAACCCCGGCCAAAGGAGCATTGAAAGCTGCTGCAAGACCTGCGCTTGCACCGCTTGATACGAGAAAGCTTTCTTCGATCCTTATTCTTTTAAATATCCTGCTAAAACCAAGTCCCACAGCAGCGCCTATCTGGATCGATGGACCCTCTCTGCCAAGGGACAGCCCGCTTCCTAAAGCAAGGATCCCTCCGAATATTTTTCCAAGGATGACTTTCCACCAGCTCATATCAAATTTCTTCAGGAGGAGTCCTTCTATCTGCGGGATTCCGCTTCCACGGATTACGGGTTCTTTTTTTATGATCAGTCCTATTAAAAGGCCTATTAGGATTAGTACAATAAAAAATACCGGATAGAACCACAACCTGTTCTCAAGGAAAGAATCAAGTCCAGCAGTGATCTCTTCTATCCTTTCAAGTACGATCCTGAAAAGGACAACTATGAGGCCAGTTATCAGGCCAATGAGTATTCCCTCAAAAATGAGTTTGAGGCGGAAACTATACCAATGTCTTAAAGTGCTTACTGTGCTGTTTTTTGATGGGTTGGTCATTATTTATGGACCAGACCTATTATAGGAAATTTATTTAAAAACATAATTTATTAAATTATCTAAAAAAGAGATTCATGTCAAATGGATAATGTGCTGGATGGATAGTTGTGGACAATTATTTTCAATTTTGATATATTCTATCAGGAAAATTATAGGGTAAAAGTTCTTTTACTTTTTATTTGTTCTGTTATAATAAATGCTCTGTTTAGAGTGGGGGTGTAGCTCAGTTGGGAGAGCGCCTGCCTTGCAAGCAGGAGGTCAGCGGTTCGATCCCGCTCATCTCCACCAATTAACAGAGACCTTTCATATATTGACTGGATAAAGCAACTTCCCAGGTTTTTTATAAGCTCTGGCTATTCGCTAAAAGCAGGGTAGACCATTCTAATAATATAGCGTTTTTTCTTTCAACTGCAGGTCTCCTTTTTTATTCATAAAAGTTTGGCTATATGCCAATTATCATGTATGTTGGAAGGGTTGCTATTGAATTATTTATATGAAATGTGCAAAATAATTCATTAGATAAGAAGCATATTATTAAAGCTTAGGAACAAAAGCGGAAACCAAATCCCAAACAGGATGAATGGTAATTTATTGCCGTGAGGATGTCACTAAGCAAGGAGCCAGGATTACCGGATATCTATATATTATAAGGGCCTTGAGCAGGCCAATATATATTATCCGGACTTGGCTTCTTGCCTGTTTAGCATCTCAGCAAGAGTTATGGAGCCTAATGTCTTATTAAATTGCCTTGTTGCTTTTTCCCAGACTTCTCTTGCTGCACAGGTTTTTGAACGGTAGCAAATATCGGGGACATCTACACATTCCGAAAAAGCAATAGGCCCCTCAACAGCTTTTATCACCTCAGATAAATTGATCTTATCAGGAGACCTTGAAAGGAAATAGCCGCCATGAGAACCTCTTGTTGATTTGATAAGACCGGCAATCTTTAGCGGTATTATCAATTGTCCCAGATATTTAAGAGATATATCCTGGGCTTTGCTGATATCTTTTAACAGAACGGGCCCTTTACCAAAGTGCAATGCCAGTTCCATCATGAGTCTTGTGCCGTATCTTCCTCTTGTCGATAGTTTCATATTATTTCCTCAAGTTTTATAGCCTAAAGTTAAAATATTATAACACTACTATTCTAATAGAATTAATATTTTTTGTAAATTATCCAGGAGCCTGTTTGAGAACAAGACAAAATCCAGTTCCCGGACAGGCTCCCAATATTCTATACGCTGATAATAATTTCTGTTAAAATATTAAATTATCGTTTTAATTTTATTATTATCGGAGGATATGATGTCCAGGATCTGGCTGGATGTATTTTTAGGAAATATTGGCAGGTATATCGTTGATTTTATAATCAACTATTATTATTTCATTATTCCTCCCATTATTGCATATGGGATATTTCTTACTATATCTTCCTATAATCTTAAAAGGATAGAAAAAAGTGTTAATTATGAGATAGTAAGACAGGCCAGGATAATCAGGGCAAAATATCCTGAAATAAATTATACGGAACTGGTGGGCAGGATCAGGATCGATTGGGATAAGATGATGGAGTTACGATCATTTTTTCCATATATCTCACAGGAATCTGACCTATGGGTATCAAAAACAACCCGCGAAAATATAAGGGATATCATAATGTATAATAATTCCAAAATAAGGCTGGTGCTTGAGAGAAATGATATCCATCTAATAGGTGAAAGACCGGGGGTAAGAAAGAATCTCTACACTGAGTTTATCCACCGTGTAACACGAAAAGATTGATAGCGGCTAAAAAGGAACAGGAGACCACATTCCATGATCATCGCTGCTACTATACAAACAAATTAAGTATGGGCTTGACTATCTGAAGCAGTATCCAGAAAAATATATTAGAGCTTGCACCCATACTGGATATGCTGGCATAATCTCCCACAAGGCTAAGATCATATTTTACAAAGAAATTAGTAAATAGTTCTCCCATATCGGTAGTGATCCACAGAACAAGCGGGATTATTACTGCAGCAGATATAAAGCTTCTGAAAAAATCACCCCTTGAGAGTATTATCGCCCATACGATGAGGAAGGGAATAATGATCAGATCAGAACTGGGCAATACTCGATTACCGGGAAGAAGAGTTGAAAGATATACTGTCAGCGGGATTATTATAACAGACAAGCCTATTACTGAAGGGTGGCCCACAAGGATTATAGAGTCAAGTCCAATATAAATGGTCCTTCTTGTTATCTTCCGCCTGATAAGACTGCGGAAGTCATTAACAGCAGGAACCATGCCTTTCATAAGGAGATTTACGGCCCTGGGGAGAAGGACCATTATAACGGCTAGCCTTAGTCCGCTTGAAAGTGCATATAAAATATTTGGTCCTAAATCCAGGGATAATGTCCTATAACGCGTAATAATGCCGATTATAAAACCCATTATAAAACCCATCACCAGGGGTTCAGAGAATACTCCAAGCTTATACTGTATCTCTTCATAAAAAATATGGATCCTTTTTATAAAAGGGATCTTATTAAGGATTATATTTATTAGATGAGAGAAGGGAGCCCAGCATATTATATTTGCCCTGGGATTTGAGATACCTCTTAGCCCATAATATGCCTCTATATGGTGAGCATATATATCTGAAAGTACAAAAGTGATTGCTGCAACTATTACTGATATTAATATGCTTATCCATTCTATTCCAGTTATTGTAAAAATTATTGAACCTACAAGAAGAAAGCTCCAATAACCCCAGAGGTCGATATTGATGGTACGGGTAAACCTTAAAAAGAGCATAAGTATATTTAATATGAATATTGAGATGATTATATATAGCAGGATCTCCGAATTAAATGCGACTGCCTCTGTTACCAGCCATCCTACATCAATGATCTCATATTCTTTCAATGAATTAATTATGATTGTATTTGTAAGCGGCTCAAAGAAGTTAACAAAAATAGTCATAAAGACGCTTAAGCTAATAAAACCCAGTAATATAAAGAGGCTGTTTTTTAGATTCCCTAATATATTTCTTGTAGAGAAGAATCCGATGACCAAAAAAAGGCATGGTATTATTATTACCGGTCCGATGTTTATCAGGTATTCAATGATCTTGTAAGTATTTGACATGTATCCCGCTTGTTTCCTGATTCATATATCTTAAGTAATATATCAGAATTTTTAATTTTATTTAACAGCTTCTGATAAAATTCCACCCTTCCCTTTTTTAGCAGAAGTAAAAAGACTATATTCACAGGCAAAAGTCGCTTGCCATGATGTCCCATTTCAGCAAAATCGAGAGGCTTTTTGATCACGGCTACCGTCATCCCCTCAATGATCACTTTATCAGGATCGGTATGGGGGACCGCTATCTTTATCTTTCCGGTATTGAGCCCGGTGGGAAATCTCCTCTCTCTTTCTATAAGGCTGTTAAAAAAGTCAGTTCCTATCCAGCCCCTTTTTTCAAGTTCGGCACAAATCAGCTTAAAAAGCATATCAATGCTTTGGACTTTTGGATCTAAAAAAATCAAGTCCTTATCTATATGCATCAAAACCCCGGATTATAATTAAAATTACCTTAATATAAATAAAATTTTTAAGTTTTTAATGAGGATATATTATACTATCAATCAGGATTGTAAATAGTATGAATATAATACCCCGATCCAGAATGAGAATAAAGGAAAAGATGAACGATCCAGAAAATAGAAGTGATGGCGGTATAGCAAAGAACCTGGATGGCAATAAAAAAACCCTGGACCGGTTATGCGCTGACTTTTTTAAGATATTAAAAAATAGTGACCTGGCCGAAATTGCACTAAAAACAGAAGCGGCTATTATTGGATCACAAAGACTCGGTCTTTTATTTTTTGGAAGGGAAGTGATAATAGATCTCGAGACTGAGGGGATCTATTACAAGGATGGATCTTCCGGAGGCAAGATCGAGGGCTCAAAGAAACTTGATATATTTTCCTCTGCGATAATACTTCACTATCTTGTAAATGCAGATGGTACAAAGATCAGTGGGAAATGGATATCATATAGAGAGCTTCCTGACGGGATGTTCTATTTCAGGACCATTCCGGGAGTACTTGAGCCTGTGAGCCAGAAGTATAAGAACTCTGCTGAGGACCTGATAAAAAAAATTAAAGGATCCGGAGGGCAAAGGAGCAGTGAGTTTAAGAATGGAGCAGTAATATATCCATTCAAAAATTTTCCGGTCCTTTTGATAATGGACGAAGAAAGCGAAGAGTTTGATGCAAGCCTGAGAGTTCTTTTCGATAGTAATGGGAGCCATTATATTAAAACAGATGTGATAAAGATGATAGTCGTATATCTTGCAAGGATTCTATCCTAAAAGCGGGTCTTGCCTGAGTCCAATTTCAGGACAGTCTCCTGGATTCCGGCTCACTAAAAGTAACGGTATTGATCACCAGATAGCTACACGCTTTATACCTCACTGATCTATCTAAAATTTGGAGTTATGTGTATTTACACAATTTCATATATTAATTACAATAGGACCTATGTCCACAAACGCTCTGGTCCTAAGTTAAAACACAAAAGAGTACAGAAGAAGAAAACCCGAGCACAGCCCTTATTACCGTTGTATCGAAGACTATTATGAAGAGTTCAAAAGGTCTATTATTTGTTCTGTTTCCATTCCATCGCAGATATAATTATACACTTCAGTACCCATATTGTTTAATGTGAAATAGTCGCCGTTTTCTTTGTTTAACAGGACCGTTTCACCCTGGAGGTCCCTTGCAATAATATTATTGTTTATGATCATAAGCTGCCTCAAATATTTTTATTTATTATAATGGTCAATATACAGGTTTTCAATTAAGATCTGACTTTAAACATTATTTCAGTTTCTCCTATTATATCAAGTTGAAAAATATATCTTATTTTATAAAGAAGCAAAGTATTGTTTGTTTTCCCTAATATTTTTTTAATCTTTTAGAATAAATTCTTTTAGATATCTAAAATTTGACTTCTGGTCTATAAGTATTAAAATTAAATTATAAAAGTGTCATATAAGTATTGGATAATTATTATATTACAATATTATGATATGATTATTGCACTTAAATATTTTTACCGGGTAATAATTATCTTTGGACTATGAAAAATCAAAAAAGCAATATTATTCAGTAGTTATTCTGTAAATTTAGACAGGAGGTCAAGATGAAAAAATATTGGACAAAATTCATCCCGATCGCATTAGTGGTACTTCTGGGAGTACTGACCATTGCACCAGCACAAATCTTTGCATGCTGGTCGACAGACCTAAGTGTAACTGTCGGAGAATGTGGTGAGACGTCAATAGAAGCTAAAGCAGTTGCTCTTGCCAGCCAAACGTATTCTGTGGAAGTAAGCAAATTTGATGGGACAAGCTATGTACCTTTCCATACCTGGTCCGGAGTCATAGGCCCTGGTCCTACATGGACAAAAACATTTACTACCACCCTCAGAGGCGGGGACTACAGAGCTTATTATTATGTGAATCCAACTTGTTATGAAACAGTATATTTCAGCGTAGAAAGATGCTATAGGGAAGTAGAGTATACCCCGGCCGGATTCATTAAAATACTCTATGAAAAGGTGCTGTGGAGATCTTTTAAAGCAGATGAAAAACAGATCTGGTTGGAAAGATATGCAATGGGTTGGACCGCTGCAGACATGGTAAAAGATTTTGTATTTGGTGAGGAATTAAAGGAAAGGTTATCCGGATATACAGATGGAGAGTTTCTGACATTTATTTTCAATTCACTGCTTTCAAGGGACCCGGACATGGAAGGCTATGAGGCTTTACTGGAAAGAATGGAAAATGGTTTGACCAGGGAAGAAGTGCTGGATGAGTTTTTAATGTCGGATGAGTTTGTCAGTTTGTGTAATAGGTTTAAGACAATGCCCTACAGCGGCTATTGCGAGAATTGTGAATAATAACTTAAAAAAACTAAAATAGTTATAATATGGGAGATTCTATTGAATGGATGGCAGCTCTTGTATCCCA
>Ga0114922_10006743_pt1 | contig 10518 bp, 9 predicted proteins | sample AartaG_FD_100975 | JGI IMG/M metagenome (GOLD analysis project Ga0114922, IMG submission 100975) | Deep subsurface microbial communities from Aarhus Bay to uncover new lineages of life (NeLLi) - Aarhus_00045 metaG | ecosystem: Environmental > Aquatic > Marine > Oceanic > Sediment | place: Aarhus...
GCCAGGTGCTCGTTCTCGGCGGTGCGGATGCCACCGTTGAAGAAGCAAATGTCGATCTCGCCGTCGTCCATCGCTTCGACGTCGCCGTACTTGAAATCCATGGCGGCCGGCCAAAAGACAATGTCCACCATGTCACCGACATCGACCATGCGCATGCCCAGCTCGGTCACCGTGATCTCGCAGCCACCACAGCTGGCGGCCCAGTAGAATGCGAGCTTGGGTTTGGTCATGATCCTGCCTCCCTGACTGGCATCACGATGCTCTCCAGGTACGCGAGCATGCTGTCGACCTCTGCCCGGATACGCCCGCGCTCCTGGGTACCGATCTGGACAAAGCGCACCCGCCCCGAGCCGAACCCGGCAGGCGCGCTCATCTGGTCGAGCATCCGCCCCAGCAGCCCGATCTTGCACGAGCTGACATAGGTCCCGCGCTTATAGTGGCACTCGCCCGGCGCACAGCCACAGACCAGCACGCCGTCGATGCCCGAGCGCAGCGCGCGCAGCGCCATCTCGGGATCGATGCGCCCCGTGCACGGGATGTGGATCACGCGCACGTTTTCCGGGTAGCTTTCCAGCAGGGCCACGTCGCTGTCGGCGCGCAGGCACCAGTCGCACACAAAGGTCACCAGCTTGGGGCCCTCTACCGTGGTCAGGTCGCGCCCTAGCGGGATCTGGGCCACGATCTCGGCGTTGCTCACCCCCGGGCGCGCGATTGCGCCCAGCGGGCAGGCCGCCACGCACACCCCGCAGCCCATGCACTTGTTGGCATCGACCTCAGACACGCTGTCCATCTGCCCGTCGACCGCCTTTTCGACCAGCGTGGGTGCGTCGTAAGGGCAGACCATCACACAGATCCCGCAGCCCGAGCAGAGCGACTCGTCGACGGTCACGGTCTCCAGCGGGGACGTATAGCCCGCACCGAGCGCCAGCTGTTTGACCGCCCCGATCACGCCGGAGATGTGGATCTCTTGCGGGCACGCCTCGTAGCACAGGTCGCACGCCGAGCACAACCAGGTGGTGGGGCTCTTGAACGCCTCCTCGCGCATGTCCATCATGACCATGCGTAGCAGGCGGCGCGGGTTGTACTGGGGCTCGCCTTTTTGCTGGATCATGCACGTGCTGACGCACGTCCCGCAGGCATAGCACGTCTCCACATGCTCACCCTCGGGAATGGCGCGAACCTGGTCGGCGAAGGTGAGCGTCTTTGTATGAGCCATCTTATGCCTCCCCCGCGACGGGCACAGCGCTCGCGACCAGCACCGCCTCCATTTCGCCCGCATACGCGAGCGCCTCAGCGACCAGCGGCACCTCGCGCATGCGGCGTGCACGCCGTTCCATCTGCGGGCGCAGCTCCTCGATCTCCTTCATCAGCGTTTCTTTGGGTATGTCGTCCAGCACCTGCTGCATCTCGTTGATCACGCGCGCATACTTGTCGCCTTCGGCCGCGCTGATCCACTCGATGCGGAAGCGTCCCGGCGTCATGCCCATCCGCTCGAACGCAGAGAGCAGGCGCTCGGCACGGTGCGCGCCGACCGGCTGCCCGGTGATATAGTGGCAGTCCTGCGGGTGGCAGCCGGAAAAGAGCACCGCCCCTGCGCCCATGCGGTACGCCTCGTAGATGAAATCCGTGTCCATGCGCGCCGAGCACATCGCGCGCAGGCCGCGTTCGTTCGCTGAATACTCAAAGTGGCTCGTCCCAGCCAGGTCAGCGGCGCCGTAAGAGCACCAATGGCAGCGGAAGGCCAAGATCTTATCCTCCGGCTTGTCGGCCAACAGGGCGTGGATCTGGGCCAGGAGCTGTGCGTCCGTAAAGTGCAGCTGCGTGATCGCATTGTGCGGGCACTCAGCGACGCACCCGCCGCAGCCGTGGCACTTGGCCGTGATCACCTCGGCCGCCTTGCCCTGTTCATAGTCGATCGCGCCATAGGGGCAGGCGCGCGCGCAGATACCGCACTTGCGCCCGGTGGCGCTGATGCAGCGGTCATCCCACACCACCGCCACCGTCGGCTCGATCTCCCACTCGTCCGAGTGCAGCACGCGCCCGGCACGCGCCGCCGCCGCCGAACCGTGCGCCACGCTGGCCGGGATGTCCTTCACCCCCTGGCACGCGCCAGCCAGGTACATGCCGTCGGTCGGGCTGTCCATCGGCCGCAGCTTGGGGTGGTACTCCATGAACCACCCGCCCGCGCTCTGGCTGATGTTCAGCACCGAGCTCATCACGTCCACGTCTGGCTGCGGGATCGCCGCCTGGCTGAGCATGATCATGTCGTACTCGCGCTCGATCACGCTGCCCAGCGCCATGTCCTCCGAGTGCACGTACAGATTGTGCGTCTCTGGGTCCTGGGTGATCAGGCTCGGGCGCCCCTGGACAAAGTGTACGCCTGCCTCCCGTGCGCGGTTGTAGAACTCCTCATACCCCTTGGACGGCGTCCGGATGTCCATGTAGTAGATCGTGATCTCTAGCTCGGGATCGACCTGCTTGAGCAGCACGGCATTCTTGATCCCGTACATGCAGCAAAAGCCCGAACACCACTCGTTGTAGCGCTTGTCGCGCGACCCGACGCAGTTGATAAAGGCCAGGCGCCTGGGGTTCTTGCCGTCGCTGGGCCGGATCAGGTTGCCGGCCGTCGGCCCGGCCGAATTGCCCAGCCGCTCCATCTCCATGGCGGTGATCACGTTAGGGAAGCGCCCGTACCCATACTCGGGCATCACGCTCGGGTCAAAGTGATCGTAGCCTGTGGCGACAATGATCGCGCCACACTCTTCCCACGTGACCTTGTCCTCCATCTCGAAATCGATCGCGTCCAGCTTGCCGCACGCCTCCACGCACTTGTAGCAGTGGATACAGGCGTCCAGATCGATCGTGTAGAGCAGTGGGACCGACTGGCTCATCGCCACGTAGGCCGCCTTGCGCGGGGCAAGGTTCATCTCGAAGTAGTTGGGGACCTCGATCGGGCATACGGTGGCGCAGTCGCCGCACCCGTTGCAGCGGTCGGCATAGACATAGCGCGACTTTTCGCGAAGCTGCACCTGAAAGTTGCCGACAAAGCCCTCCACGCGCTCGACTTCGGTATAGGTTCTCAAATCCACCTTGGGGTGACGCGCCGCGTCAACCATCTTGGGGGCGAGAATTCATATGCTACAGTCCATCGTGGGGAACGTCTTGTTCAACTGTGCCATCACTCCCCCGATGGTCGGCCTCTTTTCGACCAGGATCGTCTCGATCCCCTGATCTCCGAGGTCGAGCGCAGCGCTGATCCCGGCCACACCGGCGCCGATGACCAGGGCCCGCTTGGTGACCGGGACCTTGATCATGTCCAGCGGGGTCAGGAAACGCGCCTTGGCCACCGCCGCGGCGGTCAGGTCCTTGGCCTTCTGGAGCGCGCCCTCTTGGTCGTGTCCGTGTGCCCAGGTGCACTGCTCGCGGATGTTGGCCATCTCCATCAGGAACGGGTTCAGGCCTGCTTCGGCGACCGCAGCGCGGAAGGTGGGCTCGTGCATGCGCACCGAGCATGCCGACACGACGACCCGGTTCAGCCTGTACTTTTCGATATCCTCTTTGATCAGATTCTGCCCGCTATCCGCGCACGCGTACAGTGTGTCCGTGGCGCGGACCACGCCGGGCAGCTTGGAGGCAAATTCGGCAACCTCGCCAGGGTTGATGACCCCGGCAATGTTGGAGCCGCAATGGCAGACGTACACGCCAATGCGCAGCTCTTCTTGCCCGTTATCTCCAGCCATGATCGCTCCTTCTTTCAGGTTGGGTCCGTGGGAGCCAGATCGCGGGGCGCTCCGAGCCTGCCACACCTGCCGGAACGACCGGTGTGGTGTTCAGGCCCGGCCTATCCTGGTGCCGGTTGCCGCACAGCACGGCGGCTGTAGCTGGCCCCAAAGGTGAGCGAGCGAAATCCCCCGGTTCTCGCTCGCTTCACACGTACGTCCACCCGATCGGCGCCCGGGGACTATCGGCGACCCAGCACCTCTTCGACGGCCAACTTGTGACGTGCACGCTGTGCGCGCCGGTCGGGTGTGGTCAGCTCGAGTGCCTCTTTGGGGCACCACTTGACGCACTGCGGGCCGTCTTCTTCGTCGGCGCACTGGTCGCAGATCTCGGCCAGCTTGGTCTCCGGGTTGATCGAGATCGCCCCAAAGTCGCAGGCCTCGATGCACCACGCGCAGCCATCGCAGCGCCCGGTGTCGATGTGGATCAAACCGGTCAGCGGGTCCTGGCTCAGTGCATCGCGCGGGCAGGCGATGACGCAGGGCGCATCCTCGCACGTGCGGCAGGTCACCGACGTGACCAGCACCTCCTCGGCACGTACGGTCCGGATGCGGCTGCGGTAGGCGTTGAACTCGCCCGTCTTGGTATACGAGCAGATGTACTCACACAACTGACAACCCACGCACTTGGTCGGGTCGCAGGTCACATACTGGTACTTGGAAGTGGACGTAGGCATGTCATACTCCTCGCTAGACGCCAATCTCTTCGGCCACGTCGTCCATCCCGAGCTCGACCAGCTTCCCCTTGGGGATCAACCCCTCCTTGGTCCAGCCCTTGGCCTCGTAGTAGATGTCCTTCAGGTATTCCAGCTCCTCGTCGGTGACGACATAGCCTGCGGAGGCGCCCTCCTTCAACGCCTCGTTTTGCCAGCGCCACGGCAGGTGATCGTCCTCGCGCGTCCACCCTTCGCGGATGTTGAACGCTTTCTTGATCGTGTGAGCGCGCTCGCCGATCAGGTCGATGTCCTCGTACTCGAAATTCCAGCCGGTGGTGGCGTTGATCAGCTTGGCGATCGCCGGCCATGCGCCCGCGCGGTCGGCTTTGCCGGTAAAGGAGCGCCGGATGAACTTGCACAGCGGCAGCGTGTCATAGACGGCGGCGTACTCTTCACACTCGCGCGCCACCTGTCCGCGCGTTTCATCGACCGTGAAGCGGTTCGTATCGCCCTTGATGTCGGGGTCATAGGCTGCCGTACGGTTGTGACAGGCGCCGCGCGTGCCTGCCGCCAGGCCGAGGGCAAAGGTCTTGAGCGCGCGCGCATCATAGCCCGGCGTCTCCAGGCCCTTGATCTGCATGGCCCACTTCCAACTCTCCGTGCCGCGCTCCTCGTCGATCTGGGCGCTGGCCCGCTTGGTGCCCTGGGCCAAAAGGTCGCCGATCCCTTCTCGATCGCGGATCATCTCCGCCATGGTGACCGCCGCCTCGTCGTTGCCAAAGGTGGGCTCAAAGCCCTCCGGGTACTTGGCGCACTTGAAATCCTCTACCTTGAGCACGCCCTTCTCAAAGCTCTCCATGGCCCAGGAGAGGGTCACGCCCGTGCTCATCGAGTCCATGCCGCTCTCGTCCTCGACGTCGATCAGCTTGATCGCCGTCTCCATGCTGCCGATGCCCAGGTTCGAGCTGTTCGCGTACAGCGACTCGTACTCGATGCCGGTCATCGCCCCCGCGTACGGCCCGTCGATCGCGCGCGAGTACTGCTCGCAGGCGATCGGGCACTGTGCGCAGGCAATGGTCTTGACCTTGTGGTGGTCGTGCAGGTGCTCGCCGCTGACCAGCTCGGCATCCTCGAACACGCCCTGCTGGTAGTTGCGCGTGGGCAGCAGGCCCAGGCGGTTCATGTTGAGCACGTTCGACACGGTGCCCAAGATGCGGTACTTTTGCGTGTCGGGGCCCTGCGCGGCATCGATGATATCGAAGGACAGCTTGAGCAGCGTGTCTGGATCGGCGACGGTGATCCCACTGGTCCCGCGCACCGACAGCGCCTTGAGCTTCTTTGAGCCCCACACCGCACCGTGCCCCGTGCGGCCCGCCTGCCGCCCATCGTTCGTGACGTTGGCAAAGAGGACGCCATTCTCGCCGGCCGGGCCGATCACCGCGGAGCGCACCTGATCGTCGCCCATCTCCTCGCGGATCGCCTCTTCGGTGGCAAAGGTGTCGAGGCCCATCAGGTCGGTCGCGTCGCGGAACTCGACACGGTTGTCGTCTACGAATACATAGACCCACTCGTCGCTCGCCCCGTGGATGACGATCCCGTCCCAGCCGGCGCGCTTGAGGGCCGTGGTGAACCAGCTGCCCGACAGGCTGTCACCGATAAAGCCGGTGAGTGGCGACTTGGCAGCAATGCCATACTTGCCGCCCACGGGCACCGGTGTCCCGGCAAAGATCCCGTTCGAGATGCAGATCGGATTGGCGGGAGAGAGCGGGTCGCAGCCCGGCTCGATGTTCTCCCAGCACAGTCGCGTGGCCATCGAGACGCCGCCAATGTAGATCTTGTACCATTCCTCGGGCTTGCTCTCGGTCCACGTCTTGCGATTCGTCAGATCGACGTGCAGTACCTTGCCACTGTAACCATACATGTGTCACCCTCCTGCGGACATGGACATCAGGATAATCCGATCGCTTCCATGCAGTGCTTCGTCCATATGCTTGGCTTGGATCATGCGTCTGGCGTTGAGGTTGAAAATGTTCGGTCCCTGCAACGTGGCCCGGTCAGGCCGGATCACGTGTCCGATCATCTGGGGGTACTTGTCTGCGAGCAGTCGTACGAGGTTGCGGTAGGTAGTTCCTTCTTCCACGTCGAGGGATATCTCCCTCTCGCCCGTCACCAGCCGGGCCAGCCCCAAAAACTCGATATGAATCTGCATCCACACTCTCCGGACAGCGCGCACTTCGCATACACAAGGGCGGCAGCAAAAGCCAACCCTGCGAGCCTTTTCGACATCGAAACGCACCCAGCGGGGGCCTATGCTGCCGCCCTCACGGTAGCGTCATTATACTACAAATGCAGGGGGCGCGCCAGTCCCGATCCGCCGGTGCGGCGCCCCTACCGCCGGTCTGTGCGAGGTTCGCCTCCTGGACGCCCATCGAGACGGAAAACACCCTCTTTCTCCCACCGCCCAGACGATTTCCGCGGCGAGCCGAGCCAGAGGTGCCCGGCACCTGATCCCTTTCGCCAAGGCCCATTGGGGGTAGAGAGAGCCATCCGGGACGCGGCTGGAGGTGCCGGGCACCTTTTTGTGCTCTCGGTCCGCTATGCTATACTATTGCCCCGACACGCCGGAACACACGGGACACGCACGACCCGACGCAAAGGATAGCCACTTGAGTAGACGTACGATGCGGCTCATTGCCCTCACTGCCCTGCTCCTCCTGGCAGCCGCTTGCAGCAGCAGCGACCCCGAGACGCCCACGCCGTCGCCTGCGGCCACGCAGGGCGTCCCACCCAGCGCCACGATGCGCCCGACCGAGGCGCTGCCGCCGACGCTGACCGCCACCCCCCTGCCGACGCGCAGCGCGACGCCTACCTCCACACCGACGCCGGCTGCGACGGCGACGGCGACGCCCGTCCCGCCCCGCCCGATCGTCGCCTTTGTCTCCGACTGGGCCGGCGACGACGACGTCTACCTGCTCGACCCCGCCTCCGGTGCGCTGGTCCAGCTCACCGCCGGGCCGGGGGAGGAGCGCGATCCCGTCTTTTCGCCCGACGGGCGCTCGCTCCTCTACCGCTCGAACGCGGGTGGCCCGTGGGCCTTCTACCGCTTCGACCTGGTCACCGGCGAGAGCGCCCTGGCCCCCGAGATCGGCATGCCTGGCAAGGCCTACCAGGGGGGGCTGACCTGCGATCCGGCGGACCCGGCGCGCTGCGCCTTTGAGTCCTACCGCTCGGGCAACCTGGACCTCTACCTGCGGGCGGGCGGCGGGGCGACAGAGCCCTTGGCCGAGCACGCGGCGGGCGACTATGACCCCGCCTGGCGGCCCGGCACGACGCAGCTGGCCTTTGTCTCCTGGCGCAGGGGGGACAAGGACCTCTTCCTGGTCGACGTGGCCAGCGGCGAGCTGACGCAGCTCATGCGCGACGCGACCGACGAGGAGGCGCCGGCATGGCACCCGGACGGGGAGCGATTGGCCTTTGTGCGCTGGATCGAGGGCGATGCCGATCTCTACGAGCTGCACCTGGGCTCTGGCGAGGTGACGCGGCTGACGAGCGACCCGTATCCCGATCGCGACCCGGCCTACGGGCCGGATGGGACGCTGTACTGGACGCGCTATGCGCCCGGGGAACCGTTCGAGCTGCACGACCCGTTCCGCGTCGGCGCCTGGCAGCTGTGGGCCCGGGCTCCGGATGGGGCGGCGGAGACGGTGACGCTGCCGGTGGAGGGGATGGAGGTCCACGATCCTGTGGCAGCCTATGCCCCCTGGCCTGAGCTGCCCCTGATGGAAGCTGTGGCAGCGAAGGGGCCGCCGCCCGTGCCCGCTGGATCGGTCGAGTTGGTGACGCTCGACGACGTGGACTACATCGGTCACGCGCCGCAGATCAGCGCCCGCGTGGCCGGGGCGTACGGAGCGTGGCGCGAGGCGATCCTGCAACGTACGGGGTACGACTTTTTAGGGCAGATCAGCGACCTGTTCCGCCCGCTCAGCTACAGCGGGCGCGACTATGGGCACCTCAGCTGGCACCGCACCGGGCGGGCGGTCGACACGCTGTTCGAGTGGCACGAGCCCGCCGACGGGCCCAACCAGCTGATCGTGGTCCGCGACGTGCTGGGCGCGCAAACCTACTGGCGCCTCTACCTAAAGACACGCGCCCAGGATGGCAGCATGGGCGAGCCGATGACCGAGGCGGAATGGGTCTTTTGGTTCAACCTCAGCCGCGCGCTCGAGCCCGAGGCCCGCGCGGCCGGCGGGCGGCCCGGCGCGTTCCCGCCCGGCTACTATGTCGACATCACCCAGCTGGCGCACCGCTATGGCTGGCACCGCATTGCCTCGTACGAGGAGGAGGATTTCGACTGGCGCACCGACAGTGTGGGCCGCGAGTTCTGGCACTTCGAGCACACCGACGGCCTCACCTGGTGGGAGGCCATGCTCGAGCTCTATGCCGAGGAGACGCTCGAGGAGTGGTATGGCTGGCCGGTCTGCGTGGAGGAGCTGGGCATGGACCCGACCTGGCTCGTGCCCAAAGGGATCCCTACCCCACCGCCCCCGTAGGGGCGGCTCGTCGCACACACCCCGACAGGGCTCGAACCGCCCTCCCCCCGAGAAACGCACCCCCCGTAGGGGCAATAGCAATCCCTGTAGGAGCGGTTCGTGAACCGCCCTCCGCCCGAGGAACACACCCCCTGTAGGGGCGGTTCGTGAACCGCCCTCTTCCTCGCCCCTAGGCTCCTCCTGCCTGGGGATGGGGGGACTCAGAACCGCTCGAAGCGCTCTACCTCGAGCACAAACACCACCGCCCCGCCCACCTCCACCTCGATCGGCTCGACCAGGAACGCCTCCTCGCCCTCCACGGCAGCCGAGAGGGGCTGCATGTAGCGCATGCGGATCCGGCACTTGGCGCGGATGATGCGCAGCACCTTGGACACGGCGTGGTCCTCGACGCCGATCAGGACGGTGGCGTTTCCCTCGCGCAGAAAGCCACCCGTGGTGCTGATCACCGTCGCGTCATGACCATCCTGCACCAGCGCGTCGGTCAGCGCGTACATATCGTCGTGGTTGACGATGCTGACCAGCAGTTTCATCTTGCCCTCCACCAGGCCCCCGGCACCGCTCCGGCCGCCCTAGAGACAAGATGCCCCAGGCTCAAGCCTGGAGCATCGGATGCGTCGGGGCTCTGCCTCTCTCACCGCCGACGGAGTTAGCTGACGGGTTAGGACTGAAAGATGCCCCTCTCGCCGCCACGGCCCGTACGAGGCCGGCAGCGTGGCGAGATGCACCCCAATGGGTGGTTCCTCCGCTCCTCGGCACCCGGCCGAGGATTAGGCGTACAGATATGCGATTGTGAGCCCATTGTACGCCAGTTCGCCGGCCGTGTCAAACGCATAGCGTGCAACCCCCGCCCGGCCCCCGATGGTCGGCGACCGTGGTCATGGCCAGCAGCTCTACGCCGGGCCAGCCGAGCAGCATGGCCAACGCGCACAGGTCGTCGATCTCGCCCCCCAGGTCGGTGTCGAGGTGCAGCCGGGCCACGGATCTGGCCTTCCCCTCACTCGACGCGCTTGACGTACTGTGTGGTGTTGCCCACGTCCAGCTCGAGGGTGCAGCCGAGGCGCAGGAACTTGAGCGTGCGCTCTGCCGTCTTGTTGATGCCCCAGGCCATGCCCGACTCGAGGAACTCTTCGAGGGTGCCCGTCCAGTCCGGGTACTCGGCGCTCTCGTCCTCTCTGACTTCGATGATCATGTCCACCCGTCCTTCCTCATAAGCGGCCGGTCAGGCCCATTATACTACCGCCCGCCGTTTGCGGAAAGCGCTAGGGACGATGATACGGCCCGGTTCCACCGCAGGCCCCCAGACCATCGCCTTGTTGGCTTGATCTGTGTCATGGTCAGGGAGTCACCCGAGGTACCCCTCCTTGTGCGACGGCGCTATGCTGTGGTGGACCACATGGTACATGCTCACCGATCACCTGGCGCGCGATCTTGTCTCCAGGCGCGGGATTGTGTAAAATAGGTTGCGTGCAGCGCACACCTTGCGTATCACACCATTCCACAGCCAGAGGAACGACACTATGCATGCCAAAGACA
>Ga0114922_10006744_pt1 | contig 10515 bp, 9 predicted proteins | sample AartaG_FD_100975 | JGI IMG/M metagenome (GOLD analysis project Ga0114922, IMG submission 100975) | Deep subsurface microbial communities from Aarhus Bay to uncover new lineages of life (NeLLi) - Aarhus_00045 metaG | ecosystem: Environmental > Aquatic > Marine > Oceanic > Sediment | place: Aarhus...
CCGGCTGAATCGATAGAATGGATTGAAAAGGAAATGACAAAAGTTTTCCCGTTAGGATGCTTGAAGGATTCATAATGACAGTGAATGGTTTTTATGAAGAGATTGTCATTGCCGGCTTTGGCGGACAGGGAATTATGCTGACCGGCAAACTGTTGGCCCGGACCGCAATGGAGCGAGGCCTCGAGGTAACTTATATGCCGTCCTACGGTGCCGAGGTTCGAGCCGGCACGGCTAATTGTATGGTAATCATCGCGGAGGAGAAAATCGCCTGTCCCGTTTTTGGCCGGCCCGATTCTCTGATTGTATTGAACAAGGCCTCGCTGAATAAATTTGGCCCGCGTCTCAAAAACGGCGGCCTGTTAATAATGAATATTTCCCTGATTGATACCGAGCCGCAACTGGACGACTCAATAGAGATAATTGCGATACCTGCTGATGAGCTGGCTGTCGAGTTAGGCAATAAGAAGAGTGCTAATATGGTAGCCCTTGGGGCGTATCTGCAAATGCGGGGATACCTCACCGCCGATGGTGCCGCACAAGCGCTGCCCGACGTTCTTGCCAGGCGATACCATAAAACATTACCGGTAAATACCGAAGCCCTGCGCCGCGGCGCCGAGTACGCTAAAGCGTGCTGCAAGGTCTGAGTAAAGGAGTTACATATGATTACATTACGCAGAGTAGCAAAACAAACCTGGCTGTCGTTAGTTATATGCCTGACATTATTCTTATTTGCTTCTGTTGTTAATTCCGCAGAGCAATACAAGAAGTTTGGCAAAGATGCAATTTCACAAATCGTGGACGGCAAGTACGATACCGCGATTTCAAACCTGGAAGAATATCTGAGTGAACATCCTAAAGACCTTGAATCTATGTACGGTCTTGGAGTTGCTTATGCTCAGAAGCGTGACATTGACAAGGCCATTGTGTATGTTAAACAGGCCGTTGACGAAGGGCTTCCTTTCGGCCGTTTCCTTGCCGGCCCAAGAGACTTGCTGAAACCTCTAACCGACAGCGCCGGATTTAAGGCATTGGCCCAAAGGTACGAATTTGAGCTCCTGCACGGCCCATTACTTGGCTGCGTTACCGGTACCGGTGCAAAGTTCTGGGTGCGCACGGTTAATGAAGTGCCTGTGCAGGTAATCATCGGCGACTCGGGAACAACCGGCTCAGTCATCAAATCCGACATTGTCAAGACAAGCCAGGCCAAAGACTTCACAGCCGTTGTTACCGTTCGGGGTCTGAAGCCTGACAGCCGGTATTACTACAAACTACTGGTCAACGGCGTCAGTCAACCTCGACTGTGGTCGTTTAGAACGTTTCCTGTCTCCGGCAGCAGGTTTAACATCGGCTTTGGGGGAGGGGCCGGGTTCACCCCACAGCACGAAAGAATGTGGGACACGATTGCCGCTCACAATCTTCCTGCGTTTCTTTTTCTCGGCGACAACGTATATATCGACAATCCGACAAGACAAGCTGTCCAGGAATATTGCTATTACCGGCGCCAGTCCCGCCCTGAATTCCGCGATTTTGCCGCCTCCACAGCCATTTTTGCCATTTGGGACGACCACGATTTCACTACCAATGATGCCGGGGGCGGACCGGAAATCTACACACCAAAGTGGAAGATTCCGGTCTGGCGCACGTTCAGCAATAACTGGAACAATCCTTATTACGCCGGAGGAGTAACTCAACCCGGCTGCTGGTTCGATTTCTCCATCGGCGATGTCGACTTCTTTATGCTGGACGGTCGCTATTATCGTAATAACCCCAAAGTTATCAATCCTTCAATGCTCGGTGCCGCCCAGAAAAAATGGCTGTTCAAAAAGTTGAAGTCATCCAAGGGTACATTTAAGGTTATCGCTTCGCCCGTGCCCTAGGCTTATGGCGCCAAGCCCGGCAGCCGAGACCCGTGGCAGGGATACAAAGCCGAACGAGAAGAAATCCTTTCCTTTCTTGCAGCTAATACAATTGACGGCGTGCTTCTTATCTCAGCCGACCGCCACCGCAGCGATATCTGGAAGATTGAAAGGCCGAACGGATACGACCTGTACGAGTTTGAAAGCTCACGGCTGACCAACATCCATACACACCAGGTGATGGCCGGCTCTTTATTCGGCTACAATAAGAAATGCTCGTTCGGCCTGCTCCAGTTCGATACGACCATATCCGAGCCGCAGGTAACTTACAAAATAATCAATATCGACAACGAGGTTATCTACACGTTTTCCCTCAGAAGAAGTCAACTGGCGCACAAATAAGCCAAAGAAAGATGGCCTAAATCAACGCCGAAGGCGTTATAAAAACTTGCGTAAATCACTGTGATGGATTACAATGTTTAAAAAGGTAATGAACAGAATTTGATTTTGGAACGGGAAGCCAAAATGGCCAAGCAATCAAATACTAAAAAGACCAAGGCAATTTGCAGTTTCTGCGGTCGCTCGGCGACTCGTTCCGATACGCTCATAGAAGGCCCGAACAAGGTCTATATTTGTCCGGAATGTGTCGAATTGTGTCATAGTATCATCCGGCAAAACCGCAAACAAGCCGGCATGGGCAGAATTAGTCTCAAAGAAATGCCCAGTCCCAGACAAATAAAAGAATACCTCGACCAGTATGTGATAGGCCAGGGGCACGCCAAGAAATATCTCTCGGTTGCCGTCCATAACCACTACAAGCGCCTGATGCACACTGACAGCAACGATAGTGACGTTGAGATAGACAAATCCAACGTTCTTTTAATAGGCCCGACAGGTTCGGGCAAAACCCTGCTAGCCCGCACACTCGCCCGCAAGCTGGAGATGCCGTTCGCTATATGCGATGCGACCACCGTTACGGAGGCCGGCTACGTCGGCGAAGACGTTGAAAACTTTCTTCTGCGATTACTGCAATCCGCCGACTACGACATAGAAGCAGCACAGCGAGGAATCGTCTATATCGACGAAATAGACAAGGTCGGCAAAACATCTCAAAATGTTTCAATCACCCGTGACGTTTCCGGTGAAGGCGTTCAGCAGGCACTGTTAAAGATGCTTGAAGGAGCTACCGTCAATATCCCACCTCAGGGCGGCAGAAAACATCCCGAGCAGTCATACATACAACTCGACACGACGCAGATACTCTTTATATGCGGCGGAACATTTGTAGGTCTGGAAAATATTATCAAGAAACGGCTCGGCAAAAAAATGATTGGATTCGATTCCGAACTGGCCGGCAAAACCGACGAAAGAAGCGAGTACAGCCACATGTTGGAGCAGATCATACCGGAAGACATAATCGAGTACGGAATGATCCCGGAAATGGTTGGCCGGCTCCCCGTGATTACGACTCTTGCGGCTCTCGATGAAGATGCGCTTATCGACATACTGACCCAGCCGAAGAATGCGCTGTGCAAACAGTACCAGAGATTTTTCGAGATGGAAAACGCCGAGCTTGAGTTCACAGACGACGCTTTACACGCATTGGCACAGAAAGCCCTCAAGCGTGACACCGGCGCCCGGGCACTGCGTGCGATTACCGAGGAGCTAATGATTGACTTGATGTACCAACTGCCCGAAGAGTCAAAGCCCGTGAAATATGTAATTACGCGCGATATAGTCCGGGGCACAGCCGAGCTGTTCACAGCAAAACAAAAAACAAAAAAAGAATCAGCATAGCTAAAATTGCGGGTTGGGTTGGACTGCTAATATTCCGGTTTTTGTTGAATTATCTATGCGCCATAGTCACAAATTAGATAAGAAGTAAGATGGAAATGCCGAGTTGGCAAATCATTAAGCATCAGGGAGAAACGTTAATACCAGGTGTCTTGACGCTATCATTGCTTATTACGCTCGTCCCAGCACCTGTGCTCCAATCGCAAGACTACCCAAATTCGACCTTCTTGTGCCTCAAGACACTTAGCTACTCAATCATATCAGGCACTTAGTTTATCGTCAGGAACAATATAGACAAAATTGCAATAATCCACATTGCCGGCTTAACGTCTCTTGCCTTGCCCGATATCAGCTTTATCATCGCAAACGAGATGAATCCGAACGCCAATCCCGTACTGATACTGTAGCTCAGGGCAATCATTACCATTATTATAAATGCGGGGAACGCCTGGTCTAAATTCTTAAAATCTATTTTTTTAACTTCCTTCATCATAAACAACCCGACCATAATAAGCGCCGGTGCCGCGGCATATCTCGGCACAATTTCCACAATCGGCACAAACACCAGCGCCAGCAGGAACAAGCCACCTGTCACAATTGATGTCAGCCCCGACCGTCCGCCCTGTTCGATTCCCGCCGCGGATTCGATATACGAAGTCGTGGTCGATGTTCCCAGAAGTGCGCCTATCATAGTTGCGAGAGCATCGAGTCCCAACAATTTGCCTAATCCTTTTATCCTGTTTTTCTCATCAACCATATTGGCCTGGTGGCAACATGCTACTAACGTCCCGACACTGTCGAACATATCAATAAACATCAAAGTAAATATACTGCCGAACAGGCTCCACTTAAGCGCCCCCAAAATATCAAGGCGAATCGCCACAGCACCCAAGTTAAGATTCGAGGTAATCAACTGCGTCGGTTTTGGTATGTGTCCGAAAATTGCCGCCAGGGCGGTCGCAAAAATAATACCGATTAACAAGGCGCCGCTTACTTTTATCGTTTCGAGAAAGAGCATTAAAATCAGTCCGCACAGCCCTATCAGCACGGTCGCATTCAACGGTCCGGCCTTAACCAGCGTTGCTTCACTGCCCTGGACAATCACGCCGAGGTTTTTCAGACCTATGAAGGTAATAAACAAACCTATCCCCACCGCTATCGCCGAGACCAACGAAGGCGGTATCGCCGCGACAAGCTTTTTTCTTAATCCAAATAAAGTCAATATCAGAAAAAACAGGCCCGAAAGAAATACGACCCCTAATGCCGTCTCCCACGGGACTTTGTCGGTCAGTACGAGACTGTATGCAAAAAAGGCGTTAAGTCCCATTCCCGGCGCCATAGCTATGGGAGCGTTCGCGAATACCCCTACCATAATAGTTGCAACAGCACTGACGATGCAGGTAACCGCTATCAGCGCTTCTCTGTTCATTCCCGTATTGTCACTTAGAATATCAGGATTAGTGAAAATGATATACGCCATCGTAAGAAATGTTGTCAGGCCCGCCACGCACTCAATTTTGACGCTGGTTTTTTTTTCGCGCAGCTTAAAATATTCGCTGAACATTTCGAGTCCCCTACTTTTTATTCCTGCCGTTTTTTTCTTGAGGGAGTTCCGCTCTTATAAGCCCAACCATTTCAGCGACCAGGCGGGCAGAATTTTTGGCGGCTATTATGTAAAATGTCTGCTTATCCAGCACCGCACCCTCATCGGCCTTATCGCTAATACTGCGTATTACAAGGTACCCAATTTGGCGCTGATAGCAAAGCTGAGCTACCGCCGCCCCTTCCATCTCTACCGCGTCGGCACCGAGCTTCTTTCGCAGTTCAGCGCACTTGTCTGCTGAGGCAATAAAGGCATCTCCTGTAACAACCACGCCTTTGACAACCTTTGGCGTCTTTTCGCCGGCGATTAACTGAATTGAGCTAAGCTCAACCTGCTCAGCCGCGCGTTTAGCCAGTTTCAGAAGCTGCTCATCCGTATTGAAGAAGACCGGATTCTCCAAGCCGTCAAGTCGGTTCTTCACCCCTTTGTGGAACAGACCTTCAGGCCAGATTGTTCCCATATCGTGGTGTGCCGTTTTCTCGGCTATCACTATGTCGCCGGGTTGAAGCTCGGGATTTACTGCACCTGCAATGCCCGTAAAGATTATTGTATTCGGCTTGAAGTGCTCTATCAATAGCGTAGTTGTCATAGCGGCGTTGACTTTGCCTATACCCGTGAAGGCGACGACAACCTTTATACCACTAAGTTTGCCGCTGACGAAACTGATTCCTTCGATTTTCTGTTCCCGGCGTTCTGTCAGCTCGTCGTCGAGCAGTGTGATTTCCTGCTCGAATGCTCCTAATATCGCCATAATCGGTTCGGAACTTACTTTTCTTACTTCTACTTCTTGAACGGGTGAACTACACGAACTAACCAACAGGATAACTGATATGTAAACAACCGCCCCTATTGCCTTATGCCTCATCGAACTTTTCTCTAAATCTATACTACCACTACCAAAAACCGCGAGCAAGTGCGGATTACTACTGTCCCGTTACAAGCAGATTGATGTCTTGTCATTCCTGCGAAAGCAGGAATCCAGAATAGAAACAATGGATTCCGCATCAAGTGCGGAATGACAACTACTCAAATCACGTGTAACGGAGCATTACTCACTGAACTGCCCAGAAACTACCATATCCCGCAGCAGATTTCCACTGGATTTTCACCGGAGTCGCGATAACGCGTGCATGCCGAGTTTTGTTTTGTGGGCTAACTGATTATTTTACTTTTTTTATTTTTTTTGTTGAATTCCTGCATCCTTCTTGATATGGTAGTCATTAGTGGAGTATATTCTTTCATCTCTCAAGAGTGTGCTTCTAATAAATTAAAAGTGAGAGATATTAGCTAAGCGGTCTGTATAACAGGCCAAGGAGAAGTATAAGTGAGTACAGGTACAGTAAAATGGTTCAATTCAAGTAAGGGATTTGGTTTTGTTGTCCCGGATGATGGCGGCGATGATTTGTTTGTCCACCATTCGGAAATTAAGACACAGGGCTATGCAACGCTCGACGAAGGCCAAAAGGTCGAGTTCGAGATAGGACAGGGCAAAAAAGGCCCATGTGCAACCAACGTAGTTCCGGCCTAACCGAAAACAATTCTGAAAAGAATCGAAAGGTCCTGCTAAATGGCAGGGCCTTTTTGTATTATGTAGCTCAAACTGCCCAATTCGTGCTGTCATCGCTGTACCTGCTTTCGCGGGAATGACAAATTGGGTTTTTTTAGAGTGCGTAATTTTGGATGTAATCGGGGACAAAATAAGCTATGATATGGGCTGTGATGTGGCAGAGAAGACAGTCCACAGGATGCCTTGCGGCAAAGGCAGAAGACAGACAAAGAAAGGCGTACTTATAGTAAATAGGATATGTCATTTCCTGAGCTTATTGTTAATTGTGGCTCTGGGTTGTAATGGTCAGGTAAAACCGCAGATTGGTTCCTGGGGCGACCAGGGCGATGGGACATACCGGAACCCGATTCTCAATGCCGACTATCCGGATGTAGATATTGAACAGGTCGGTAACATTTACTATATGATAACATCGACCAATCATTACGCCCCGGGTATGGCGCTGCTGGCCTCGAAGGACCTGGTGAACTGGACCATCATTGGTCACGCCTTTGAGAAGTTGAGCTGGGAGCCGCGCTACGACTTCGACCAGATGTCGGGCTATCGTGCTGGCGTATGGGCCGGTGACCTTGCCTATCACGATGGACGCTGGTACTGCTATTTCATCGACAATCAGTCAGGCCTCTATATGAACACTGCCGAGGAAATCACAGGCCCGTGGTCAAAAGCGATATGTATGCTCAAGAAAACACGTTGGACCGACCCGGCAGTTTTTTGGGATGATGATGAAAAGCAGGCATACTTAGTGTGCAATTTCGGACGCGACAATGTCCATAAAATGAATCAGATACGTATGTTCAAAATGAGCTGGGACGGCAAAGAACTTCTCGACGAAGGCAAAGCTATCTATCACGGGAATGGTGCCGAAGCGGCGAAGATTTATAAAATAGACGGTTATTATTACATCTTCTTGGCTGAGTGGATCGAGGGTGACCGCAAACAGCTCGTCCTGCGCGGCAAAAGCATCTACGGTCCGTTTGAACGCAGAATCGTTATGGAGCGTGCAATCGGCGCCACCCGCAGTGTCTGTCAGGGAGCACTCGTACAGGCGCCAGATGATTCCTGGTGGCTTAGCCACCAATTAGTTCAGCACCGCGAAAAGATACAAGGGGCATTCGCCGGCAGAACGACCGGCAGTTCTTACGAAGGCCGTTCGCAGTGGCTTATCCCGGTGAAATGGCAAGACGGCTGGCCGGTGCCGGGCGAGGACCCGGACGGCAACGGCATCGGTAACACGGTACACCAGTGGAAAAAGCCGATTCAGGGTTGTCCCATCGATGCGCCGCAGAGCGATGATGAGTTCGATGGTCAAACGCCTGGGCCGCAGTGGCAGTGGAACCATAACCCGCGTGATGGTCGCTGGAGCTTAACGGAACGCCCGGGGTGGCTGCGTTTGAAAGCAAACGTGCCGGTCAACGAAGGGGGGTTCTGGAATTCAAGTAATACGCTCAGCCAGAGATTGATGGGCAAAGGCAAAGGCGTGGTGACGGCTGAAGTGGATATCAGCAATATGAAACCCGGCCAACAGGCAGGATTTTGCCGTCACAGTGGTCAATACGTACTGCTCGGAATTCGCGTTGACGACGATGGGAACAAGAAGCTTATCTTCAACAACAACGGCAAGGCCAAGGAAGGCCCGGTGATACACAAGGATGTGATTTACTACCGGACGAAGAACGATGGGGACCGGGCCTTTTATGAATACAGCCTGGACGGGAAAAACTATGAGCCGTTTGGCGAAGAGTTTCAATTGAAGTTCGGCCGGTGGCGTGGCGACCGGCTTGGCTTCTATTGCTGGAATGATAAAAAGGCCGCCGGGTATATCGACATTGATTACTTTCGTTATGATTACGATGGGCCAAAGGGCCATTGAGAGATCCTTGAGATGGCCTGCAGACTTGTTTGGCGGTTCGGGTATCCTGGATTATACCTGGATAGGAGTAACCATTGATGAAACGACGTACATTACTCAAAGCTTCCTTCATGGGCGCAGCAGTCGCGGTCGGTAGATGCTATGGGACAGTATTGCCGAAGAACAAACGGGCAAAGCCCAATATCCTGCTCCTTTTCAGTGACCAGCATAATGCCGGTGTTTTGGGATGTGCCGGACATCGTCTGGTCAAAACACCGAATCTTGACAGACTGGCGCACGAGGGGGTTCGTTTTTCCAGAGCGTACTGTCCCGATGGAATATGTGTTCCGTCCCGTACGTCGATGTTTACGGGATTGTATCCCAGGACGACCGGGGTTATTTACAATAGTGATGTCCCGCCCTGGCCTCAGAGACTCCACCCTATCCACTCATTGCTTCGAGCAAACGGCTATATGACCGGATGTTTCGGAAAAAGGCATTTTCCTCGTGGACTGAATGAAAGGGATTGGGATGCCTCGTGCACGACCATCAATCCCAAACTTGACCCATCCGATGAGAATTATTGGGACTGGGTCAAGCAGAAAGGACAATATAACTCACACAATCGTGATTTCAAAGAATCACATAAAGCTCCGTTAATGGCCCATATCTCAGGTACTTCTGCTGAGAACCGAACGACCGCTTATGCGGCAGATAAGAGTATCGAGTTTTTGAGCAGAGCCCACAAAGAGGGTCGCCAATTCTTTTGCTGGTCTTCTTTTATCTATCCTCACCAGCCATATACTCCGTTGGAGCAATGGGCGAAGTTGTACGACCTCGACCAAATTGTTCTTCCGGGTAACTTGAGTGAGTCGTTGGAGCATTTACCGCCACGAATGCGTGAATGGCGCAGTCGAACGACTCCTCCGTGGAATTGTGGCGCTGCGGCTAAGGATCACGCGATATATCGCAAGTATATCGCCTACTACTATGCACTGGTCAGCGAAGTGGATTATCACATTGGCCGAATACTCTCGGCGCTGAAGAATCTGGGACTTGCCGAGAACACAATCGTCATTTACTCATCGGACCACGGTGATTTTGTGGGAGGGCACGGCATGGTCGAGAAATGCGCAGTGGGTCACAATGTTTATGAAGACACTCTGCGTGTTCCTTTGCTGTTTCACTGGCCGGGAGAGTTTGTAAGGGGCTGTACCTATGATGGTTTGGTCGAACTTACGGATATATATCCCACATTGCTGGAGGTAACCGGGATCAAACGCCCCGCAGGAGGTTACGACCTGCCGGGCCGTTCACTGACGCCGGTACTGACCGGTGGGAGCCTTTCGAGAAAACCATACGTCTTTTCTGAAAACTGGTCGCAGGTTACGATTATCGGCGAAAGATACAAACTGGGCAGATGGATCACGCCTGCCCCGAAGTACGCATCATGGGATTGGGGCAAGACACATCCGGGTATGTTGTTTGACCGTGAAAGCGACCCCCTCGAAGTGAACAACCTGATTAACAAGTCCCAGTGGGGCACGGTGAAGAGAAAATTACACAAGTACATGACCCAATGGGAAAACTCAACTCCAGACGATGGGAAGCGCGAGGCAATCAAGTCCTTCGAATAGGCCTCAAAGTCGTCAATTTTTTCGTTGGCGGTTCCTTTCGGCAGCAGGATTATTCTTCCAATAGAAGAATCTCCACCTTTCGGAATTCAACGGGATGGCTCTCGGCCTGAAGGGATATGGAACCTTCCGAGAGCATCTGGCCGTTGTCAAGCTGCGGCTTTTCATATTCCAGCACAAGCTCGCCGTTGACGATGTGCCTGATAGCC
>Ga0114922_10006745_pt1 | contig 10515 bp, 8 predicted proteins | sample AartaG_FD_100975 | JGI IMG/M metagenome (GOLD analysis project Ga0114922, IMG submission 100975) | Deep subsurface microbial communities from Aarhus Bay to uncover new lineages of life (NeLLi) - Aarhus_00045 metaG | ecosystem: Environmental > Aquatic > Marine > Oceanic > Sediment | place: Aarhus...
CTCCTGGTTATGCAGCCTCACATATAGAGTCTGAGACCTGAATTCATTTACAATTAAACACACTTGTAGGGGGGTTTTATGCTTCAAATTTGGACGATCTATACCTACCTAATACCAAAAACCGTTCGGAAAAGAGGTAAACAGGATTATAGAAAAAAAATTACTTTGTGAAGTACTAGTTGGCAATCATCCCCTCTGCGGTTTTTCTCAATCCAGGGAAGCCGGGGCTTTTGGGAATTTGGGTTCCAGTTAGCTCACCCCACTTGACTCATTATCTTCCGAGTATTCGTCAGGTCATGTGAATTTTATTGTATACCTAAATGCCTCGTCCTTTTAGCATCCACTCCTCGGATCTTTAGGTTCCACAGCTTCAATGCTAATTTCTATCAAGATGAATTTTTTAATTATCAAATAGTTCAGGAATTCTATACTTTGCAATGCTGTAATACCCCTCTTTATCCTGGTCTACCGAAAAGAGAAAGTTCTTCCAGGCAATAAGTTGAATACTTTGATATCTTTTTGGCTCTATATCATCAGGGAAACATAGGAAGAAATTATCAACATATTTTCCATCCCTATCATACACATCAATCAGCCAATCATTTTCCTCATTTTTTTCTGAAGTGATAGCCCAGAGATTATCCTCTAAAATTAAAAGCTTCTGAACATCTTGATAATAATCCCTATCGGGACCGTATCTGAATCCTGGTTTCTTTTTTATTTTTGGTCTTTTAGTACGCCCAAATTCACGAGTGATAACTTCATCTATTTTTTTTGATTTTAGGTTAAATCTAACAATCTTATATTTTGAAGTATGGACCACAAATAGGTTCTTAAAATCTTTAATCGCAAATTCTAAAAAAGCCTGTTCGAACCATGCACTTCTGTCAAAATAAAATTTTACAGGAAATGTACAAATTTTTTTATGTTCCTGGAAATCAAGCGAGAATTCATAAATAGAATTGGGAAAATCTACATACCCGGTCTTTCCTCCCAGTTCCCAAGATACTTCTTGATTAATAGCATAAATCTTATCCTCAAAACTCCCAATAAACTTAAACCGTCTAAAAGACTCTAATTTAATTTCTTCTTTAAGAACTCCATTAAGACCAAATATCATGACTTTAAGTGGACTTATCGCTCGAACAGCGACTTCATCATTAATAATTGTGAAATTCATTCTGGAATCTGCTTCTCCTGGACCTTGTCCTGTTCTCATCACCTTAAATACTAAATTCCCATCTTTGTCATATTTAAAAAGGTGCGGATAACTTAAAAAATATATATTTTCATTGTTATCAACAACTAGATTATATGGCCTTCTAAATATTATATCCTTTCCATTATCTCTAATCCTTATTATTTCTTTGAGGTGTATTTCCCTTCTAGCATTATTACTTAATGGTTCCATTGGATTCTTAACGACAATAATTCCATTTTCTTCTTCTATTTTTCCTTTCCACTTTGCTCCTTGTTCGCCTAATGATATAAGCATAACAATGGATGAAAGAAAAAAAATAACTGATAGAAGCTTAGCTATGATCTTCACTTTGTCCACTTATTAAAATTCTAACTCTCTCAGCGTCCTTTTTCAATCCAGGAAGCCAGGGCTTTGGGGGGTTTGGTTTCTATTGCTTCAGAGTTCGACTGATCTGAAAATAACAAGTTGCTTGTATTTGAAGGCATTATAGCCTGACGAAAGAAAAGGGTAAACTGAAGAACAACTCTTAAATCCTTGTATTTGGAATTCCTTTTGTAATTGTTCAACGTGGCAATTTGAAGCTTTTTTGGTTATTACTTATGCTCTTCTGCGAGCTCTTAACCTTATGGTAACCATCTGGCGAACTGTGTTGTAAATGTTTATTTGAGCACTGTGTTCCAATTCTACAACCACAGCATATCTTTGTGGTGAATGTTCTTCCTTTGCCCATTTTTTCTCACACATAACTACTAGAAAGTAGGTCTCACCGTAATCAAGATGGGGATTACGATGCATAGTGAATTTTGCCTTCTGTAAAGTACTACCTCCTCGTTTTCTTAATTTGGGAATCAATTCGCATTTGTATCCTGTAGATGAAAGTCTATCAACAGTTCCCTCTTCCTCAGTACGGCGACGAAAAGCTTCTTCAATCTGCTCTGCAGTCGTTCCGCGAATAAGACGAAATGACATCTTCAAGCCTAGGTAATCGAATCTACTATGACGAACGGGAGGATCAAAAGCTAGAACAACTGAGATGTTTCTGGTCCCTTTGTTCTGTATAAAATCCTCCGGTATTGGTATTTCATAAATATGAAAGTTATCTAATTCTATAACTGAGTCCGAGTATAGGACTACTCTATTTTCATCAGATAACTGAGCTTTTTCAAGACAAGGCTGGCCATACCCACATATTTTTAGAGGAGCATCTTTATCAATTGGTTCCAAAATTTCTTTTGATTGCTCTGGAACGGAGGCTGATACTGCTAAAAGTGCACGGATAAGATTCGCAGATGCATCAGGAAAAATATCAAACAGTCTTGCGGCCATATGAGCAACCCGAGGGGCTGCAAAAGAAGTGCCACAAGCTGTAGTGAAAAGACGGTTTAAATAATCACGATTTAAAGATATCACTGACAATTCTCGTACGTTATTACGAACCATTCTGATTCTTCCGTCGTATGCAAAATTTCCCCCATAGTCGCACAACTCGGGCTTTATTGCGTCTCCTAAACCAAATCCCGATCTAGTAAAAGGCGATGGCTGCCCTGGTTGAGCAATTGGTCTGAAAGCTACATCATCAGAAGCAGATCCTGGTGGGATAGTTGCCACATGTGCCAATGCCCCGACAGTTAAGACGGTGGCTACAGTTGCAGGTTCAATAATTCGAGCCTCATCATTCAAAAGATAATGGGGGTAATCTTGTACATGAGAATCAGGTGAGTTATCTTGACCTGGATTGTATTCGAAATTTCCGGCAGAAACGACTATTACAACATTAAGTTCGCGAGCTAACGTATCAAGGATTGAAGCCCATGGACTTACCTTCCCTCCGGAGTAGGAAAGTCTTCTATCCCCCAAAGAAATATTAAACACTCTGCAATTATAGTTATTTTGAAAATATTGAATAGCATTTCGCATCTGGCTAGTAATAAGGTTTTCATCGTCGAACTCGCACCTATCATTTAGGACCCGAGCACTGAAAAGTCTAAGTTGCGGAATGAAAGATCGGCTCTCTATACAAGCTTTTACATCCCCATATAAAGCCAATCCTGCAACCATCGTACCGTGTCCATTTCCATCTGAAACATCTCCAAGAGCCAGTGGCACAGTTGTAGCTTCACCAATGGCAGGAGCAAGCATAGGATGTGCAGAAGTTATTCCACTATCAAGAACCGTAATCGATGATGCTTCGTCGTGCGGAGGCTGAATCGAGGGGAAATCCGCTATCGTAAGATCGAGCAATTCACCCACAGTTAAAGTAGGCTGAGGGGGAAAGTCAATGACTGCAATGCTGTCAATTTCCAGGAGATCTCGGACTAATTCTCCCTTACATTTCACACGCATCAGTACGAGACCATCTCCAACATGTTCATCGGAAACCCTTCCACCTCTCGACTCGATATATGCCCGAATTTCATTAATCTTGTTAACACATAACGGACGATTTCCTAGGTCCCAAAGTTCAACATCTATTATATAATCAGTTTCTACATGAATGTCCTCAGGCGTAGCTATACCTTGAGCTCGAAATAAGCGGCCAATTCGATCTATAGGACGTACTTCACTAATTTCGTTTATACATGCGAATATCTGACTATAGCGTGCACTTTTTTGTTCTTCTGTTGGAGGTCCCTGATGATACCTATCTAGACGTCTTTTGAATTCAGTAAGCTCTTGGTCTGACGAGAACAAAACTAATGTATTGTTCTCGTCAATACTAAGCAAAATTAAGCCACATCTCTCCCATGTTTCTTCATCTACCATAGATTTTTCGTCTAAATGAATACGAAGTATAAGATTTGGATTAATACCTCGAAGAGGACGCCTAACACTAAATTGACTTAAAACTCTGTCGATTTGACCTTTGAGTTTTTGACCATGAATTTGATATTCTTTTGCAGGAGTTCGACCATAACCAGTTTTCCTCCTCGGCATCTCCATCTTAACACGAGGAAGTATGAGATGCGGTAAGTCTGGCATCGTCCCCCCTTTTAGTTAATGCTCTATCTCTTCTCCTTTTTCAGAGCTTTTCGAGTTATCATTAGTCGTATTTTATGACGTTCTAAAGATGCTTGGAATGTTACTTGATCTAAGATTTCCTTGTCATCAATGATACACATCTTAATGGCATCCAGGCAAACTCTTTCTACATCAGCATGAGACATTCCTTTTAATCTGGACGCTTGAGCTGTAAGGTCTAAGCCTTTGTGTGGAAAATTTTTCAGTTTCATGGAAAGAAGAACTTGGATATCTCTAATTGTCGGAGGCGGGAAATAAACAATCTCATCAAATCTTCGCCAAAGAGCAAGGTCTAAAAGCTTCTCATGGTTTGTCGCTGCTATTATAAGGCTTGGAGCAACAAAGCCATCAAGTAATTGGAGAAAACTATTTATCACTCTCTTTATTTCACCATGTTCATTGGCGTCGTCTCTAGCTTTACCGATAGCATCAAATTCATCATATAATACAACCCAATTTCCACTTGCGGCATAATCAAAGACTTTCCTCAAATTAGATGCGGTTTCCCCAAGGTATGAAGACACTATAGCATCAAATCTAGTATACAGAAGTGGAAGACTCAATTCTCGTGAGATGATCTCTGCACAGAGAGTCTTACCGCAGCCGGGTGGACCACAAAACAAAAGTTTCTTCTTGGGATTTAATCCATGTGTCCTTAGAAGTTCAGACTTACGATTCTCTTCGAGTATCCCTAGAATTACCCTTCTGGTCTCGGGCTTAAGGATAATTTCAGAAAATAAGCGATCAGGATGGCGTACATCAACAAGTAGAGTCTGTTTTTCGCGATCTTTGGGAAGAGCGCTTATGTCATTAAGCGCCTTTGGGAACGAATTAGACGAGCCAGAGTTTTCTAATATCCTAAGTAAATCTTTTGCGAGTTGGTTGTTGTTTTTCCTTTTTTCCTCAGCAATTATTTCAAGCGCAACCGCACGGAACATATCATTTTTACCACGTAAATGGCTCAAAAAGAGTTTTCGAAGTAATTCACCACGTGCCATTATGTAATTCCTATCGGCCTCAAATCTAAATCACCACTTTTTCTTTTTATTCAAAGTCCCACAAAAAAGTCCCACAAAAAAAGAAATTCTTCCTCGCCTCTTTCCTATTTCCCATCAAGAAATTCATAGCACAAGGTACTTCTATTGTCAATTGCAAGTAAAGACTTTTTGCAAATAAGCATTGTTTGAAAATATATAAATAGATTTTCTTTTCATTCCCGTGTGGACACGGTGTGGCAAATTGACTGAAAATGACTCAGTTTAATTGACTCAGGCTAAAAATAAAAAAAGGGGAACGTGTTGAAAATAAAAGAAAAGCTGGCACGCCTGGCGTGATTCAAACGCCCGACCTACGGATCCGGAGTCCGTCGCCCAGTCTAACAGTTGTACTTCTCCCCATGCATCAAATATGAAACAAATTTTGTTGATTAACGCTTAAATTATGGTCCAGAGGTTGAATGCAAGGAAGGATTGAATGCCTAAAAAATGGCTCCTCGGGCAGTACTCAAACTGGCCCCTGAGTGGTTAATAGAAACCCGCTTAACACTTAGCAATAAATAAGCTAGACTCCTCCCCACGTCACGGATACGTCACAAATTTGACTGATTTACACTGAAATTACGGTATTAGAGCTGAAAGACCAGAAAAGGCTGTTGACTGGAATTCCATGGGAAAACCGAGGATTAAGATGGTAGCGGGGGCTGGATTTGAACCAGCGACCTCCGGGTTATGAGCCCGATGTGCTAACAAACTTCACCCATGTGCCATTTTTGTGCCATATTGGGATTGGAAAATGATGAAAAATAGTGGAATCCTGTTGAATTCAGAATTCCTCTAAATTGTCTTAAATATACATCTGTTGACAACAGGTGAACTGGCGTTACAATTAAATTAGAGATGCTAGTTACATCCTAATTACAGATAAGGATGGTCGGAAGAAAGCAGGGAAATAATTGAGCCTTTACATCCGCAATAACCGCTATTACTTCAAGAAAGAAATCCAGGGTAAGAAATATTACCATGCTTTAAAACTCAAAAGAGGTCAAGAAGCTCTATTGTCGGCAAGGTTAAAGCAGGTAGAAGAAGAGATCTTAGCTGAACATTTCGGAATACCTTACTCCGCCAATAATCAAATAAGCTTTCTTGATTATGCTGAGAAATATCTAAATGCAAAGAAACATAAAAAAAGACGCGATCGAGATAAGCAAAGTCTTTTGAAAATTGCTGAGTGTCTTGGGGACCCTTCGCTTTCCAGAATAGGGAAAAACCATATAGAAAAACTAGAGAATTTCCTTTTTTCCCGAAACCTTAAACCTCTACAGTTAATCGTTACTTTGAGGTCCTCAGACATTTCTTTAATTTAGCAATTGAGGATGGTTATTTAAGCGAAAATCCGGTAAGGTTTTATATCCCTTTCGTTGAGGATGGAGAGCGGAGATCGCTAACCGCAGAAGAAATAAAGAGTATTCTGGAAGCAGCGAAATTTATCCAGAAAAACTCAAGGACTCAACTTCAGTCAATAATTTATGATACAATTGTTTTCGCGCTTAACACCGGAATGAGGCTTTCTGAGATTTTAAACCTCAAGAAATCATATATAAGGGATGACATTATTTTTTACCCAATCTCTGAGACTAAACACAAGCGCAGGATCCACTCACAGAGAAAAAAAGCTAAAGTGATATGCCTTAATTCGAGAGCTATGGGAATTATAGGGAAACAGAAAAGCGAAGATGATTTTGTTTTTCCTCTTAAATGGAGAGACCCTAATGTAATCCGCAAGGCAGTAGCCAGGATTAGAGAGCTATCTGGAGTGAATGATTTTATTTTTCATCAGCTGCGCCATACTGTTTCAACTCTTATCTCTTCCAAGGTCTCCCTGGCTACGGCCAAAACAATCCTTGGCCATTCTGATATCAAGACCACATTGAAATATACTCATCCCGGGATTGAGGAACAGCGGCGGGGCGTTGCAAAAATAGAGGAATACTTTGATGTACTTCTTCCTAAGTGATTGTTATAAAATATGATAAAGTAATAAGGATAATTGTTCAAATCCGCTCGTCCCGACCATTTTTTTTAAAGCTGCGAACAAAAAGCTTAATTCAAAAAACCTAATCCTAAAAATAAACCATGTCAGTGGTAAAAGGAAAAATTTGGGGGTATAATCCCAAAACCATGTCATGTTTGGAAGAAAGAAAGGACAAGAATAACAATGAATAATGCAGATAAATTAAAAGCTCAGCCAATTACTCTCAGGGATCACATCGGTTACCAGGAAGGCTCAGTGGTCAGCCGAGAAATAATCTCCAAAAAAACCGGAACAGTGACACTATTCGCGTTCGACAAAGGACAGGGTTTGAGCGAGCACACTGCCCCTTTCGATGCCCTGGTCTACTGTTTGGACGGTGAGGTGGAAGTCACTATCTCCGGCAATCCCATCCGGTTGAAAGAAGGAGAAATGGTGATCATGCCTGCCCACCAACCCCATGCCCTTAAAGCACTCCAGAGATTAAAAATGCTTCTGATCATGATTCGCAAATGACACCTGAATCAAAAAAAGATAAATCCACAAACCGCCTGATCCACGAGAAAAGCCCTTACCTTCTTCAGCACGCCCACAATCCTGTGGATTGGTATCCGTGGGGAAAGGAAGCCTTCGAACGGGCTAGAAAAGAAAACAAGCCAGTATTTCTTTCGATCGGGTATGCCACCTGCCACTGGTGCCATGTGATGGAAAAAGAATCCTTCGAAAATCCAGAAGTGGCTCGATTAATGAATGAGGTGCTCATCTCTGTCAAGATCGACCGGGAGGAACGCCCCGATATTGACACGGTTTACATGAAAGTCTGCCAACTCCTGACAGGAAGCGGGGGCTGGCCGCTGACAATCATCATGACTCCGGATAAAAAGCCCTTCTTCGCCGCCACGTATATCCCAAAAGAAAACCGGTTTGGCCGGCTCGGTATGCTGGAACTCATTCCCCGCATCCAGGGACTCTGGGAAAACAACCGTGCAGAGCTCGAAACCTCTGCGGATAAGATAGTCAGCTCCATCAAAGAGTCACGCGTAAACCGTCAAGGCAAAGAACCAAGTGAAGACACGCTGGACGCCGCCTATCACCAGCTTGAGCAGCAGTTTGACACAGAACATGGTGGATTCGGCATTTCCCCGAAATTCCCTTCCCCTCACACCTTACTTTTCCTGCTCCGTTACTGGAAAAGAACAGCTAATGAAAATTCTCTTCACATGGTGGAAAAAACGCTCCAGTCCATGCGCAGAGGAGGCCTCTTTGACCACATCGGCTACGGTTTTCACCGCTATTCCACGGATGCTCAATGGCTTGTGCCTCATTTTGAAAAAATGCTCTATGACCAGGCTTTACTGGCCATGGCGTATACTGAGGCCTTCCAGGCCACCGGAAACAACGACAACAAGAACACAGCCAAAGAAATTTTTGCCTATGTTCTCCAAGACATGAACTCTCCCGAAGGAGCCTTCTACTCGGCCGAGGATGCGGACAGCGAGGGAGAAGAAGGAAAATTCTATCTCTGGACGAGCGACGAACTGGAGGAGATCCTCAGTCAAAAAGAAGCCGATTTAGCTTTGAGAGTCTTCAATTCAGAAAAGGCCGGGAATTTCGTGGAAGAGGCCACGGGAAGAAAAACCGGAGCGAATATTCTGCATCTGCAGAAATCTCTCGAAGAGATGGCATCAGAGTTGAAGTTAAGTCCGGAAACTCTGAGCCGGAATCTGGAAAGTATCCGAATGTCTCTCTTCAAAAAAAGAGAGAAACGAGTTCGTCCTCTCAAGGATGATAAAGTCCTTGCCGATTGGAACGGACTGATGATCGCGGCTCTGGCTAAAGCTTCTGTGGCCCTCGATGAGCCCGCTTACGCGGAAGCCGCACGAAAAGCATCAGATTTCATCCTGAATAACATGCGCGACAAGCAAGGCAGGCTGTTCCATCGGAACCGGGAAGGGCAGTCTTCCATCCCCGCATTCCTGGATGACTATGCCTTCCTCATCTGGGGCTTCCTAGAGCTTTATGAGGCGACATTCGAAGCCCGCTTCTTGAAAGAAGCTCTGGAGCTGAATGACCTCCTACTCAAACATTTCTGGGATGACAAAGACGGAGGATTCTACTTCAGTCCTGATGATGGCGAAAAACTCCTGCTCCGTCAAAAAGAATTATACGATGGAGCGATCCCCTCTGGAAATTCAGTCCAAATGCTCAACCTCCTCCGTTTAGGACGAATGACATCCAATCCGGACCTTGAGGAAAAGGCGGCTCAGACCGGACGCATCTATTCTCAAGATGTGGAGCATTCCCCTTCCGCATTCACTCAAATGATGGCGGCCGTTGAGTTCGGAATCGGACCTTCCTATGAAGTTGTCGTTGCCGGAGCCACAGAAGCCGATGACACGAAATTCATGCTCAAAGCTCTGGGCGCTGAATTCTCTCCGAGTAAAGTTGTTCTCTTCATCCCCAGTGACAAGGATCCGTCAGCTATCTTCCAGATGGCTCCCTTTACCTCCCGGATGACAAGCATCCAAAACAAAGCCACCGCTTATGTCTGTCAGAGCTTCACCTGTCAGAAGCCCACAACAGATATCAATAAAATGCTCCAATTCATTGGAGTTAAGACTCTTAAAAAAAATACAAAATCCTGAAAGGAGAAATCTAAATGTCCAAATCATACGAAATTATCGAGAGAGTCGGGATATCAGACACAGGAATTTCCGAAGCTGTTCAAGCAGTCGTTACAGAGGCTCATCAAGAAAAGCCGGTGTCCTGGTTTAAAATCAAAGAGCAGAGAGGACGGATGACCCAAGACGGCCAAACGGAATTCCAGGTCATTGTTGAGATCGGAAGACACACGAGCTAGGCCTCAAGACTAATCCAGAGGTTTCAATCCGTTTCCTCCCATGTTAAAATGTTTCTTCTCAGCTGCCTGTCTATTCAGATTTTGATGCTTTAACAGGTCGTATCGACAGCAGAGGCAAAAGTGAAATCCATGAAACCACTGATTCTCCTGACCAACGATGATGGCTTTTTCGCTGAAGGAATAGAGTCCCTCTCCCGCCACCTGAAAGGCCTGGGAGAAATCCATATCATCGCTCCTGATAGGGAAAGAAGCGCCACTTCTCTTGCTCTCACTCTCCATCATCCGTTGCGGGTCAAAAAAATAAAAGCCAGGGTTTTCGCTGCGGATGGGACTCCGGCTGATTGTGTTTATCTGGCCACACAAAAGCTACTGCCACGAAGGCCCTCCCTGCTCATTTCAGGCATCAACA
>Ga0114922_10006746_pt1 | contig 10515 bp, 7 predicted proteins | sample AartaG_FD_100975 | JGI IMG/M metagenome (GOLD analysis project Ga0114922, IMG submission 100975) | Deep subsurface microbial communities from Aarhus Bay to uncover new lineages of life (NeLLi) - Aarhus_00045 metaG | ecosystem: Environmental > Aquatic > Marine > Oceanic > Sediment | place: Aarhus...
CACCGGAAGCAGAGCGCTCAAGACGGGGTTCGTCGGAGGTTTACGCCGCCTGCGCGGATCTCCCGGCGTGCCGGCGTGGGAGAGGACTTGACTTCAGCGACCGACACGCAGCCGAGTCAAAGCAATACGAGACCGTGATGGCCGGACTCGGTAGCAGTCCGGGCTCGATGTAAAGAAGATATGGTGACGACTCCAAGGAAAGGATTTTCGGGGCCGCATCCGGGCCCTTGGGCTGCTGTGGTCAAGCTCAACAATTTAGCCGACGAAATCCCAGGACGCCCCATATTTCTGGAATCAGATATCGAGGTTGCGGGCGTTCATCGCGTTCTCTTCGATGAAGCGGCGCCGCTGATCGACATCATCACCCATGAGCACGCTGAAGATCCGATCTGCCTCACGAATATCCAGGTCAACCTGCTCGGCATCATCAGGATCATCGCTGAGCGTCACCCTCAGCAGTGTGCGCTCTTGCGGAAACATAGTGGTCCGCCACAGCTCCTCAGCGTTCATCTCGCCCAGGCCCTTGAACCGCTTCAGAGAGTAGCCGCTGGCACCCACATCGCGCACGCCCTGGGCGACCTCACTCAAGCCAGCCAACTCCACAGGCTCACGATCCCCGCGGCTAAGCAGGAACCGAGCCGGCGGAAGCTCGCCGGCGACGTCCTCTTCGCGAGTCAGGAAGTAGTCCTGTATCGACAGGCCCAAAGACTCGAGCCGCTGCAGCAACCTCTCCAGGCGGCGGCACTCGGTCAACTCATAACGTACGATGCGGCATGGCGCCGGGGCCGCCTCGCCCACACCGTTCCCATCGGCTCCGAGCGTGACCCGTAAGTGGCCGGCCTCAATGATATCGACCTCGCCGTGGGCTGCAGCCTCGGCCCGGCGAAACTCCATCAGTTTTTCCTCATCGTGGAAGAAGCGCCGCTCGGGCCCACCGCACCCGGGCCGGTAGACCTGCACCAGAATCAGCGGCAGACCCAAGGCCGGATCGCGTACCCGGCAGACCAACTCCTGAAAATCAACGCCGCGACGCAGCAACAGACGCGCTTTCAGTTCAATAGCATCAAGCCACAAGACCAGATCCGCCAGGGCCTCGCCCTCGATAACCCGCTCTGCGTCCTGATCCCGAACAACCAGCCGCGTTTGAGCCACGCCCAATCTGGCCAGCTCCTCCTTCAGCCTGCGCTCGTTCAGGACATAGCGCACCTGCTTGCCCTTAGCAAGCTGGAACAGTGGCGGCTGGGCGACGTAGACCCGCCCCTCCTCGATCAAAGGCCGCATGTGCCGAAACAGAAAGGTCAACAGCAACGTGCGAATGTGCGACCCGTCCACGTCCGCATCGGTCATGATGATAATCTTGCCATAACGCCGCTTGGTGACGTCGAAATCATCGCGCCCAATTCCACAGCCAATGGCCGTAATGATATTCTTGATCTCCTCATGGGAGAGCATCTTGTCCACCCGGGCCTTCTCGACGTTCAGAATCTTCCCCCGCAGTGCCAAAACCGCCTGGATCTCGGCGTCCCGCCCCTGCTTAGCACTCCCTCCGGCAGAATCCCCCTCCACCAAGTAGAGTTCAGTCTCATCCACCTGCCGACTGCGACAGTCCGACAGCTTGCCGGGCAGGCCGGCGCTACCCATGACAGTCTTGCGGGCCAGATCCCGCGCCTTGCGAGCCGCCTCCCGGGCCTGCGCCGCCTGGATCCCCTTCATAATAATCCGCTTCGCCTCAGCCGGCTTCTCCTCCAGGTAGTTGCGGAGTTGCTCGTTGACCGTCTGCTGGACGAAGGTTTCCACTTCTGGATTCAACAAGCGCACCTTGGTCTGCGACTCGAACTGGGGCTCGGGGACCTTCACCGAAACAACCGCCGTTAAACCCTCACGCCAGTCGTCGCCGGTCGGCGTAAGCTTGCCCTTGAGCAGTCCTGACTTCCGGGCATACAGGTTGGCCACCCGGGTAAGCGCACTGCGGAAGGCCGACAGGTGCATGCCCCCGTCAATGTTCTTCACGTTGTTGGCAAAGCAGACGATGCTCTCGCTAAAGCTATCGGTGTACTGCAAGGCGATATCGCAGCTCAGATCCTGCTCCTGGTCCGTGGCCCGCAGGCAAATCACCTCACTGTGCAGCGCCTCAGCCCCGCCGCGGAGGTAGGTCACAAACTCCCGAAGCCCGTCGTGGAAACAAAACTCCAGCTCCTTGCCAACACGCTCATCCACCACGCGTAAACGCAAGCCCTCGTTCAGGTAGGCCAACTCGCGCAGGCGCGACAGCAGCGTGTCGAGCTTCAGCTCCACGTCGGGGAAGATCCACGGGTCCGGCATGAACTCGACCCGGGTGCCGGTCTTGGAGGTTTCGCCAACCATGCGCAATGGGTTGGCCACCTCCCCGCGAGCGAAGCGCATCAAATAGATACCCCCGTCGCGCCGGACCCTGACCTCCAGCCACTCACTCAGGGCGTTGACCACGCTTACTCCAACCCCGTGTAAGCCGCCGGACACTTTGTAGCTACTGCGGTCAAACTTCCCGCCGGAATGCAGCACAGTCATGACGATCTCCAGAGCCGGCTTGCCGTCCAACTGTGGATTCTCATGACGCATAGGCCCCACAGGGATGCCCCGGCCGTCGTCCACTACCGTGCAGCTCCCCTCAGCATTGAGCTTGACCAGGATATTCTTGCAATAGCCAGCCATGGCCTCATCAATGGCGTTGTCCACTACCTCATAGACAAGATGATGCAGACCACTATGCCCCGTTCCACCGATGTACATGGCCGGGCGCTGGCGAACAGCCGTCAGCCCCTCTAGGACCGTGATGTGCGACTCGTCGTATTCACTACCCTGCGACGGAGAGGGTGAGTTCACCAAGTCCACCTCCTGCGCCTGCTCCGTATCGCTCATTATCGCCCGCTCACCCCCTTGTTCAGATGCGTTCTTCTGCCCGGCCATATACTTCGTCTCCCGATACCTCCTCCTGGACGCTTTGGCCCGACGACGCCGGGAAAGTCAAGTCTCCGCGGCCGGCGGCAAACCTAATATCGACCACCCGAAAGCCCCGATCCTGCTTAGCCAAGACCTCACGAAGAACCAGGAGCCATCTCAGGCGCAGGGCCGACACCAAACACTCATCATCAACCAGGATCGTCAGCACGCCCCCAGAAAGCGAACCCAGCGTACAATGTTCACGAAACTCCCGGTCCACCCGCTCGCCGACGACACCCAATAGCCGGGCCAGTCGTCCCGCCGCCCGAACACGGTCCGGCCCCAACCACCGGGCTGTCAGCTCTCCCACCCGCCGCACGCGATCAACCGGCTGCCGATTGCGCCACAGCCACTCCCAACGACGGTTATCTCCGAGGCCCATTCCGAGCTCCTTCTAAGAGAGGTTCACCGGCATGATCACGTACAGGAAATCATCACCAATCTTAAGCACGCCCGGCCGATTTGGCTCCTTCATCTCAAAAGTCACCGTGTCCACGTGAACCACCCGCAGTACCTCAATCAGAAAGCTTGGATTAAACCCGATGTCGATTGCCTCACCGCTATACCGGATGGGCTTGGTAATCCTAGCCTCTCCTTCCTCCGGAGCCCGACTGGACAAGCACAACTCCTCATCAGCAAACGAGAAGCGCACACCTCGAGCCTCCTCGTTGGTCAACAGCGCCGCCTGACGAACCGCCCCAAGGATCTCCCCTACCTTAAACTCCGCCGTTTTGTTGCTGTCGGCGGGGATAACATCGTGGTACTTTGGGAAGTGACCCTCAACCAGGGCCGTACTTACCGTAACCCGTGGGCACCATAGCAAGATCCGGTTGCTTAGTATCTGCACCCCCACAGTTTCCTCCTGGTCACTAAGAACTCGCTGAAAGAGAGCCATGGCCTTGCTTGGTACAATCGCAGTAAGCTCACCTTCGGTTGCCGAAACCAATCTACCTACCGCGTGAGCCAACCGCCGCCCATCAGTTGCCACCAGCGTGAGAACCTCAGCCCCCTTCTCCCACAACACGCCGTTAATTGCGTAACGCGTGCTCTCCCGAGCGGCCGCCAACACGGTTCGCTCCGCAAGCCGGTGCAGCACGTCGGCCGAGATCTCGAAGTCCGGCTCACCCGGCTCGGGCGCTATCGCTGGAAACTCCTTCGTATCCTGAGCACTGATCTGAAAGTGACTGTCAGCCCCCCGCACGTGGCATAACGAACCATCGGCGGCAATCTCCAGCACCTCGTCTCCTAGCTCGCGAACAATTGCACCCAGCTTCTCGGCGGCCACCAGAACCTCCCCTTCCTCTTCCATCTCCACCCGCGTCACCAGGTAGCGCAGGCCAATTTCAAGGTCCGTGCCCTCAAGCTCCAGGTGATCCGCCCGGGCCCGAACCAGCACGCAATGCAGGATCGGCCTAGGCGTCCGCGGGGCAGCTACTGCCCCGACAATCGCCATGGCCTCGGCCAGTTCCTGTCGATCAACACGCAGCTTCATGGAGAATCCTTCCTTGACTGGCCAGCCAGGACAGTCATACCCTGGGTCCGCGGCTCCGGCGCCATTGCCTTCGCAGCGATAGTTGCGAGGTGTTTGGTGGTTACTTTTTGTGATAGAATTCTACTCTTATTCTTATGCGCTGTGAAAAGCGTGCGCAGCGGCTGATCGGCTGGGGTAACTTCTTTTGCGGGCAGGGTTTGTGTCAAGAAGTCGTTGGCTAGGCATGTGGATAAGTTGTGGAATCTCTGTTGGCTGCGGGCTAGCCTGCAAAAAGGGTGCAGATAGCACCGTGAGCTTGGGAAGGATGGGGTGCGTTGATTCACCGTTGTCTCACAGCTTTGGTTGGACGTTGCGTTTGCTATCTCGCCCGGCGTGGCGTAACTGGTCGATGATGGCCTCTACGACGTAGTTGAAATCGGGGTTGTCCCTGCGCTGCTCGGACACCCGTCGGGCTGCATGAAACACGGTACTATGGTCCCGCCCGCCGAAAAAGCCGCCAATCTCCTCTAGACTTAGCGGTGTCAGTTCCCGGGCCAAGTGCATGCAAATCTGGCGCGGCTGGGCAATAGACCTGTGCCGCTTCTTGCTCAGTAGGTCAGATCGTTTCACTGAGAAGCGGCGGGTGACCAGGTCCATGATGTCGGGGATACTGATCCGCTGCGGCTCGCTGCCGGTCAATACTTCGTAAGCGAACTCGGGGTCGATCTTCCCATTGCGTGTCTGGCTGAGTGCATCGAGCTTGATCAGTGCTCCCTCCAGGTCGCGGATCTTGGAGTCGATCTGGCTGGCAATCAAGCGAACCACGTCCTCAGGAATTTGTATGCAACGCAGCCGAGCTTTGGTCCGGACGATGGCCATGCGAGTCTCCAGGCACGGCCGCTCGATAAGGGCCACCAGGCCCGAGTTGAACCGGCTCACTAGGCGTTCCTCGAGACTGGGAATCTCGGATGGGGGGCAGTCCGCAGACAGCACGATTTGCCGGTGTGACTGATGCAGCGTATTGAAGGTGTGGAAGAACTCCTCCTGGCTGCGCTCGCGCTCGGCCAGGAACTGGATGTCGTCGATGACCAGGACGCCAATGTGCCGGTAGCGGTAGCGAAAGTCGTTCAGGGCTCCTTGCTCGACAGCCTCGAGGAAATGATTGGTAAAGGTCTCGCAGGAGATGTACATCACACGCAGCCCGGATGACTTGTTCTGAATGGCATGGCAGATTGCTTGCAAGAGATGCGTCTTGCCCAGGCCGGTTGCCCCATGGATGAACATCGGGTTGTAGGCCTTTCCTGGTGACTCTGCCACGGCCACTGCCGCCGCGTGGGCCAGTCGGTTACAGGGGCCGGTGATGAAGTTCTCGAAGAGGTAGTCGTCGTTCAGTATCATCTTGCCATCGGTGACGTCCAGCCATGATGGCGGGCTTTGCTCTTGCGGAGCGTTCGTCTCGAACACGACGCTCACCAGCCGGGCGGTCGCTGCCTGGGCCCCCTCCGCGAACGCCATCCGGCAGTGCTCGTTGAGGTACCGTACCTGAGCGTGGTTCTGGGCGCGAATGTGCAGAACGCCGCCGTCGAGATCTATCGGCTTGAGATGCGCAAACCAACCGCGCACCAGATTCGGGTGGTTGAGGCGGACCAGCCCGATAATATCGTCCCAGATGGTTTTGCGAATCGTTGCCATGGGCAGAGAATAGGCTACCGCGGCGGGGCGTTTTAAGCAAGTGGGCAGCTTTGAGGCCGGCTGGCGGCGCGGGACATAACTCCCTATTGCGCAGTGTGTTATGGCCCCGGCCAGGCTCGATTCGCAAGTTCCGCTGCCCTTGGCGGGTGATTGCCAGTAGTGCTGCCCGGGTGGTGTGCCATCCAGAGCCTCGAGGTTGCTGGGGGCTAGCGACACGCTATCATGGCCACCTGCGGACTGTAGCTGACGGATCGTCGACAGCCAGGACGGCTAGCATGGATTCTCCGCATTCTTCCCAAGCCCCACAGCAGGCCGAACTTGACTTCAGCAGTTCGGCTAGGAAGGCAGAGTCGGCAGCACGGGCGAGGGAGCGAGCTGCTAGCCGGCGCCGCCCGGCTGGCCTGAAGCGCCTAGCCATGCCCGGCTCCAGCCAGTGCCGGACCAGCCGACGCGTCACGGCTGAGGTGCTTGCCGAGCAGCAGCGCGAGATATCCGTCTCCGAGTTCTTTGCCAAAAATCGCCACCTGCTGGGCTTTGACAATAAGCGCAAGAGCCTGCTAACCACGGTCAAGGAAGCTGTGGATAATAGCTTCGATGCCTGTGAGGAGGCGGGGATCCTCCCCGATCTGCTGGTGAGAGTGTCGCAACTGGCAGAGGATCGCTTTGTGGTGGTGGTCCGCGACAACGGCCCTGGCGTGGTCAAGCAGCAGATTCCGAATATCTTTGGGAAGCTGCTCTACGGGTCGAAGTTTCACCGGCTCAAAATGGCCCGTGGTCAACAGGGCATCGGGATCAGCGCCGCGGGCATGTACGGTCTGGTCACTACCGGCACGCCGGTGAGCATCATCAGCCGCACTGGGCCCAACCGCCCCGCCCACCACTATAAGATTGCCATCGATACCAAGAAGAACCGCCCGGAGATTGTCCATGATGAAGAGGTCGAGGTGGATTGGCCTCACGGAACCCGCGTGGAGATCAGCTTGGTGGCCTCGTACGCCAAGGGACGCCAGAGCGTGGATGAGTACCTCGACCAGGCTGCCATCGCCAATCCACATGCGCACCTGTACTACGTTCCACCGGTGGGGGCACCAGTTGAGTATACCCGTGCGGTCGAGGAGCTCCCCCCCCAGCCGAAGGAGATCAAGCCCCATCCTCACGGCATCGAGCTCGGCGTTCTCATGAAGATGATGAAGGAGACGTCGTGCAAGAAGGTGGGGGCCTTTTTGCAGAGGGATTTCTCCCGGGTCAGCCTGGCAATGGCCAAGAAGGTCTGCACCGAGGCTGGTCTGACCCCACTCACCTGGGTCAACGCCGTCGATTCCCACGCGGCGGAACGCCTCTACAGCGCCCTGCAAAAGGCCAGACTCAAGGCGCCCAGCACTGACTGCCTGGTGCCCATCGGGGCGGAGGGCATCCTTAGCGGGCTGCTCAAAGAGATCAAGGCCGAGTTCTACACCGCCAGCACGCGCGGCCCGGCCGTCTATCGAGGTAATCCGTTCCAGATCGAGGTGGGCGTCGCCTACGGCGGCGAGCTGGGCCCGGACCCTCGGGCAGAGAAGGAGAACGGCAACAGCAGGGCCGCCCCCGCTCAGGCCAGGGTGATTCGTTTCGCCAATCGGGTCCCGCTTCTTTATCAGCAGAGCGCCTGCTGTGCCTTCAAGTCGGTGCTGGAGACCAAGTGGAACAAGTACGGCCTGTCCCAGGCTCGGGGGGCGTTACCGGCCGCCCCCATGGTCATCCTTATTCACATGGCCAGCGTGTGGGTGCCGTTCACTTCGGAGTCCAAGGAGGCCATCGCCGACTATGACGAGATTCGCAGGGAGATCAAGCTAGCCATCGCCGAGTGTGGTCGGCGCCTGGCCACCCTGCTCCGTCGCAAGAAGACCCGCACCGCCTATGTCAAACGCCGCGACGTGTTCACCCGCTACATTGGCGAAGTGGTCGAATCCGTCCGGTCCGTCACCATGGTCAATAAGGAGGGTCTCCGGCGGGCCCTGCTTGAACGGGCCGAGATGCACACCTCTCAGGCGGACATGGAGTTCGACGAGCACGGCCAAGTCGTGAAGAGGCAGGATGACGGCCTCGAAAACACCGTCGTCGTGGAGCGCGGCCGCGGTGTTTCTGCACCGGAAACGCTGTTCGAGCTCGGACACGCACAGCCCGCCCGAGCCGGGAGGCGCTCGGGGAGCAGACGCCCCGGTGCCAAGAGGAAGGTCAGGGGGGCCGGATACTGAACGGAATGGTTGCACGGGAAACGCCCGCTGCAGGCCATACTTCAGGCAGGGGACTCGGCCATTCCTTGCAAACCGGCCGGTGACGCCTTGCCGGGAGATGGTTGTTTGGCGCCGGGCGGCGGTAGGCTATCATCGTACCGGCTGCGGGCGCGCCGGTCCGGGAAGTTGGAGGCTGGTTCCGATGGCGAAGAGAACGCGCAAGAAAGTCCGCAAGGCGGCGAAGCGAAGGGGCAAGGCTGCTCCCAAGGTGACCAGGCTGAACAAGCTGATCGGGAAACGCATCCGCAAGGAGCGGCTTCGGCGGAAGCTGACCCTGAGGCAGCTTGCGGATCGTACGGGGCTGACCAGCTCCCAGTTGTCGCAGGTGGAGCTGGGTAAGAACGCGGCGTCCATCCGGGCATTGGTCTGGATTGCCGATTCGCTGGGCGTGCGCGTCTCGGCGCTGTTGTCGGAGGTGTGATGCCTCGCGGGGTCGGCTTGGAGAACGGGAAGGCAGGAGGCCGAGCGCGAACATCTCGGAACAGCATCTCAGCAGTGTTCCAGACGGCACCGACGGAGTGGCTGGCCGGATGTTATCCACCTTCTCCTTGAAGCTGAGCCACAGAACGGTAGACTCGAAGGATTGGAACACTGTCCAGCCAACGGAGGGCGCCTTGTGACGCTGCAGCTTAATAGGATCTATCAGGAAGACTGTCTCGAAGGCCTGAAGCGCATCGCGCCCGGCTCGGTGGATCTGGCCTTTGCCGATCCGCCGTTTAATATCGGGTACGAGTACGACGTTTACCACGACCGCAAGGGCTACGAAGCGTATCTCGATTGGACCCGGCGGTGGACCGGCGCGGTCGCCGAGGCGCTAAAGCGGACCGGCAGCTTCTGGGTGGCCATCGGCGACGAGTACGCGGCGGAGATGAAGCTCATCCTGCAGAACGACCTCGGCCTGACCTGCCGGGGCTGGGTGGTCTGGTACTACACCTTCGGCGTTCACTGCAAGTACAAGTTCACCCGCAGCCACGCTCACCTGCTCTACTTTACCAGGCACGCCAAGGACTTCACCTTCAACACCGACGAGATTCGGGTCCCCTCCGCTCGGCAGATCGTCTACGCCGACAAGCGGGCCGAAGCCAAGGGCCGCGTCCCCGACGATACCTGGATTCTCCGGCCGCAGGACGTGCCCGACGGTTTCGGCCCCGACCAGGACACCTGGTACTTTTCGCGCGTCTGCGGCACGTTCAAGGAACGCCGGGGCTGGCACGGCTGCCAGATGCCCGAGCAATTGCTGGGCCGGATCATCAAGGCCTGCTCGAAGCCCGGCGAGACCGTGCTCGATCCGTTCGGCGGCAGCGGCACCACCCTGGCGGTGGCCAAGAAGCTGGGTCGAGAGTACCTCGGTTTCGAGATATCGCCCGAGTACGTGGAGCAGATCCGCCGGCGTCTGCGGTCCGTCTCCAAGGGCGATCCGCTGATCGGACCGGCCGACCCGCTGAAGTCGGCCCCGGCTACACCGGATCGTCCGCCGCGGCGCCGCGGGCGTCCGCGCCGTAGCGAGCCAACCGAGCAACTGTCGTTCGATTCCTTGTCCGCATAGGTAGGGTGGGCGCCACGCGCCAATGCCCGGTTTCACCACCATGGCCAAGAAAGCACCAGCTAGGAAGATCGCCAGGCGCAGGAAATCGCGCACCAAGGCCGACGCCGGGCCTAGGATCGAGCAACTGGCCAGGACGGTTGCCGACGATGCTCTGGGTCAGCGCGACCCCTACGTGGACATCCCCGTCCGGGCCCTCAGCAATGTCAGCTTCAACGAGAAGACCCGCTACATCGAGATGGGCGATCGCAAGCAGCGCCGGGACTTCTTCAACTACGGCCAGGCCAAGCGCTTCATGCAGACCATGCTGGTCGCCGCCAAGTGCAAGGACTTGGTCGATCAGAACAAGACCGCCAGCATCCGGCAGATCTACTACCTGGCCAAGCACACCATCAAGGGCACCCGCGAGAAGACCTTTGACGAGCAGTCCGACTGCGACCCGATCCTGGAGGACCTCGAGGTGGCCGTGGAGGCCCTGCGCGAGGAGCTGCACGTCTTCGCCAGCAGCAAAGGGGCTCTGATCGGGCAACTGACCTTCGTGGATTCCGGCGACGAGA
>Ga0114922_10006747_pt1 | contig 10513 bp, 6 predicted proteins | sample AartaG_FD_100975 | JGI IMG/M metagenome (GOLD analysis project Ga0114922, IMG submission 100975) | Deep subsurface microbial communities from Aarhus Bay to uncover new lineages of life (NeLLi) - Aarhus_00045 metaG | ecosystem: Environmental > Aquatic > Marine > Oceanic > Sediment | place: Aarhus...
CTCGTGAGACGCGCGGCTGAACCAGTAGTAATTAACAGGCGGGTGGTCGATTGCGGCGGCACGGATTCCCGGAGAGATTGCGACATCCACGGCATGTGGGATCTGAGTGGTGATTTCATGGAAGTTCAGAGCGGAGATCAGACAGATCACACCCTTCTCGACTTTCAGTGCGACCGTGACAAGATCGGGATTCGAGAGTTCATCCTGCCTTCCGAGCCTATACAGGCCGCGCGACATCTCCTCGATGATTCCCTCCTTGCGCATTCGATAAAACACGTTTCTATGGATGCCCGCCTTAAACGCCTCCCCGCTGCGCATAACGCCGCCGTGTCGACGAAAAACCTCAATCGCTCGATTCATCGCGCCTGCCATCTGAAGACCTTTGGTACAAAACGTATGTACTTAACAACAAGTACATACACTTTGTACCACCGCAAGTCAACCCCGAGGCTAGTGTGATTTCTCGAATCGATGAATTCAGTATGTGCTTGCAGCGGACGCACTCCACACAACCAATCTGATGAGGTATGGTTTTGACCCAACGTTTTGGGTACCAGCTTGTTGTTTGTTTCCACCATTTTTAATCCCTATCGGAGAAAAAAGTAATTTTTTCCGATTTCCTCTTGACATCTCCACGCGGAAGTAGTAAATTTTTCCCAGTTTGTCTTGGAGGCTCTCAAACAAGGAGCATAGTCGATATGGACAGGAAGAAAATCCTGACGCTGAGCAAGCGCGAACGGCAGATCATGGACGTTATTTATTCGCTCGGAGAAGCGACCGCGGCGCAGGTGGTCGAGCACTTACCCGAGGATGTGGGCGATGCCTCGGTGAGGAAACTGATCCGCGTGGTCGAACAGAAAGGCTTCCTCAGGCATCGGCGGGAAGGGCACAGCTATATTTACACACCGACGGTGCCCCGGGACGAGGCGAGCGTGGTCGCGATGCGGCACACCCTTAAAACGTTTTTCCAGGATTCGGCACCCAGGGCTGTAGCTACTCTGATGGACCTGGCAAAGGACACACTCACCGAAGAGGACATCGCCGAGATCAATGCCCTCATCACTAAGGCTGAAACGGGAGGAAAAGAGCGATGAGCCCCGATATCGTCAGTGCGCTCCTGATAGTGCTGTTGAACGGCACGTTGTTTCTGGGCATCTCACTGCTCACGACAAAGCTGTTCGGCTGGGGATCGGCCTCTCTACGCCACCTCATCCTCTTCAGCGCTCTGCTCAGCCTGATTCTTCTCGTCCCGGCCTCCTCGCTTCTGCCTGCCTGGAACATACCGCAATTGCCCGCCGTCTCACTGTTTCCGGAAACGGCGTCTCCGGAGCGCGCGGAGGCAGACGACTCCGCCCCCGCAGGCGCCGCCGCCGGCCCAAGCGAGGACGAGACGGCAGCAGCGGCAGCGGACTCCGAAGACGGGCGGCCTGAGGAAGGCGCCGGTATCTGGGGTGCAATTATCGGATTTGTCACTAACTACTTGCCGTGGATCGCCTTGTTTCTATGGGTCTCCGGGGCGGCGGTGATTATGATCATTCAGTTGGTTCGCTGGGCCGGCGCCGGGTTTATCGCGTCGATGGCATCTAGTATAGAGGGCGCGAGCCAGCTGCAGGCCGCCGATCGGATCAGGGCCGATCTGCAACTCAGGAAACCGGTTGCGTTGCTGAGAAGTGAAATGACGGCGGTGACAATGGCCTGGGGGATCCGGCGGCCGTGCATCGTTTTACCGGCGGACTCAGAGAACTGGAGCCGGGAACGCGTCGAAGCGGTTCTGCAGCACGAGTTCGCTCACATTAGAAGGAACGACAACCTGCTACATCTATTCGCCGTCGTGGCCAGCGCCGTCTTCTGGTTTAATCCTCTTGTCTGGATCGTCATGCGCAGGTTGAACTACGAGAGGGAAGTGGCCTGCGACGACCAGGTGTTGAATTCCGGGATATTCGCTTCTTCTTATGCGCGGCACCTGATGGATCTGAACCTGCGACTCGCCGGACCCAAGAGCGAAAAAATCATTCCCGCTGTGATGGCGCACAGCTCGAATATCAAGAAGCGGCTGCTTTCCATTCTTAATCCCAAGGTCAACCGCCGCCCGCTGAAGCCGGCCTTTGCGGCTCTCTATCTGTTGGCGATAATGGCCTTCGCGCTGCCGGTGGCGGCCTTTCAACCGTGGGTAAATGCACCCGACGACGACCGGACGCTGACCTTCACCGGCAGAATTCACACGATCGGCCGTCTTCAAAATCTCTTTTATCTCGATGGCAAGGATTGTGAGTTCAACACCGACCGTCCGCTCGATTTCAAGCTGATCTCCCCCGAGGCGTTCCTGATTCTCGAAAAGCTCGACGAGGAACCCGCCGTCAGATTCGAGGTGCGCGTGGGCGAGGGCGGCAGATACCGCACGGCTTACTTTCTCGACGATGTGGAGCAGCCGTTTGACGCGGAAGCCGAAGCTCTGTTCCACAGCCTGCTCATCAGATTCGGCCGCGGCGATGAGGGCGAGGCTGCACAGTACAGCAAAGCCTACGAAGCTTGGCGCAGCAAACAGCAGGCGGATGAACTCAATTATTCGGAGGCCTATAAAGATTGGCTCGAGAGGATCGAAAGGGAACAGGTTTACAACGAAGCCTACCTGAAGTGGAAGGAGGCCCAAGGGCGGGAGGCATTGTTACGCAAGGAGGAATACGAGAAATGGCTCGAGAGCCAGGACAAGGAGTCCATCCTGGCCGAGGCTTTCAACGAATGGATGAGGGCGAAGTCGATTGATGAAGACGAGCAGCCCCTTCCTCCCGACCAGGAAGTTATGCCTGAGGAGTCCCTGCCCCTGGCCGATGAGGACTTGTTAACTCCCGGCGATCTCGTCGACGTACTGTTAGGAAAGGGCGATCTGTCAATCGACTTCAAGCATGTCGAAATCAACAGCGAGGCGGGCTGGCTTTACCGGATCACACAGCCCAATGGGTATCTGATCATCACGAGAGTCGTCGACGAAGTGATCCATCGTTACGAAATCCGCAGCAACCAGTCCGGAGAGGTCACTAAAACTTACATCGTCGACGGCAAGCGCTACGCCTTCGATGATGAAATCGAGATTAGATTCAGGCGCCTCCTTCTCAGCATATGGGATTTTGCCGGCGACGACGAGCCTCTCTTGCGGGATGATCCGTAATGCCAAGGCGAAAGCCGGCCACAGCATGAGTTAGGGTCCGGTCGCCCGGATTAGGACAACGAAAACCAGCTTTTTCAACATCTACGGGAAAGCTCTACCACGAAAGTGGTTCTGACTACAGCGATTAATCAACAAGCACTTTTTTCCGATGCGAGGATCACGATCCTCTTTATCAACAGGAGCGGCTAATGAACAGAGCATTGATAATCGGCCTGATATTATACCTGGCCCCCGTTTTGGGCATCGCGGTGGAAACTCCAGCTTCGCAGGCAACTAAGAAGGATGCAGACGGCACACCGTTTCTTGTGCCAAAGACCGGTGGCGCGCTGGTCTTGGACGGCCGGCTGGACGAGCAATTATGGGGCGAAGCCCTCAAACTGGAATTGAGATACGAGACATCGCCCGGTGAGAACACACTCCCGCCGGTGAAGACGGAGATTTTGCTCGCCTATTCCGAAGCCGCTCTCTACGTCGGTTTTCGCTGTTACGATCCCGAGCCGTCGGCGATCCGCGCGCGCCTTTCCGATCGCGATCACGATCCGGGCGACGACTACGTGGGCGTTGTCCTCGATACCTTCAACGACGAACGCCGGAGCTACTTCCTCTGGTCAAACCCCCTCGGTGTGCAGGAAGACGCCATCCTGACCAACGAGGACTACGACATCAGCTGGGACACAATCTACGAGTCGGCCGGTTTTATCGCCGACTGGGGCTGGTCGCTGGAGATGCGGGTGCCCTTTCGCTCGATTGCTTTCCAGCGGGCCGAGGGCGTCCAGGTCTGGGGATTCGATGCAATCCGAAATTATCCCAGGAGCAATACTTACCAAATCAGGTTCTCTCCGATGGAGCGCGGTAACAATTGCGAACTCTGTCAGCTCGCAAAGATACAAGGTTTCAAGGGGCTCAAGCCGGGTCGCGACCTGGAATTTAACCCGACCGTCACTTATGTCAGGACGGAGGAGCGCCCCGAATTTACCGATGGTGATTTCGTTACGGCAAGAAACAAGGCTGAATTCGGCCTGACCACCCAGTGGGGGATCACGCCCAACATCAACCTGGCGATGACCGCCAACCCGGACTTCTCCCAGGTCGAAGCCGACGCCTGGCAACTGGATATCAACGAGCCATTCGCCCTCTACTACGATGAGAAACGGCCCTTCTTCACCGAAGGGGCCGACTTCTTCGCTTCGGAGTTCGACGCCGTCTACACCCGCTCGATTCGCGATCCCTCCGTCGGCTTCAAGATCAGTGGCAAGGAAGGCGGCAATTCCCTCGGCGGTTTCATCATCCGCGACGACGTTACGAATCTGATCTTCCCAGGGAGCAAGTCATCCGACGCCACAACGCTGGCCGGCGATTCCTGGTCGTCGGCGTTCAGGTACAAGAGGGATGTCGGCGGCAAATATACCTTCGGGACCCTGTTCACGGGCAGGGAGGGGGACGAATATCACAACCGCGTGTTCGGCGTCGACGGCGAATTCAAGTTCACCGGCAGCGACAGGGTTTCCGCCCAGATCCTCTACTCCAGCACACAATATCCGCAGGAGGTTGCGAACGCTTTCGAGCAACCGGCCGAGGCATTCTCCGGCGGGGCATTCAAACTCATGTACCACCACAGCACGCGAAATCTGAGCCTTGTTGCGCGGTTCGAGGATATCGCGGCGGACTTCCGTGCCGATCTCGGTTTCATACCCAAGGTCGACTTTCGTCATTACCAGCTCGGGGCCGACTACAGAATCTGGAACGACTCCCCCGACTGGTGGCAGCTTCTCCTGCTCGGCGGCGGCTTTCACCATTACGCGGATCACGGGGGAGATCTGCTGCAGAAGAACGCCTATGGGATGATTGTCTTCCGCGGCGCCATGAATAGCGGCGTAGACCTCTTCGGCTACAAGCGGGTCGAGGCATTCGGAGGGAGGGAGTTCAATCTGACACAGGGCACACTCAGCGCTTGGATCTTACCCTCCTCGAAATACTCCCTTGATTTCTACATGAACTTCGGCGATCGGATCGACTACACCCACGCCCGCCCCGGCAGCAGGCTCAGACTTAATCCGTTAGTCACCCTGACGCCGAGCAGCCGCCTCGCCCTGGGCATCGATCACACCTTCGAGCGGATGTCGGTCGACGCCGGACGGCTCTACACGGCCAACGTCAGCCAGCTTTCACTGAAATACCAGATGAGCACCAGGGCTTTTGTGCGGGCGATTATTCAAAACGTGGCATACGACTACAACGTGGATCTCTACGCATTCCCCGTCGATCCCGAATTCCGACACCTGTTCACCCAACTGCTGTTTTCCTACAAGGTGAATCCGCGCACCGTGTTCTTCCTCGGCTACACCGACAACTACTACGGCAACCAGGACTACGGCCTGACGCAGCAGAGTAAAACCATATTCATGAAGGTCGGCTACGCCTGGCAACTGTGAATCCACGTTCACTCCCGCTGCATGAACCGGAGGTTCCGCCTCCGGTTCACTTTCTCCCCCTTCGGCAGCCTGAACGTGGCGCTGATTGCGCTGACTCGCCATCAGCTAACAAATCTGCCGCTTTGCAGGGGTGCTTTAGCGGCTAGAGGCATCAGGACAAGACCTTATCTTGCTGACAGCCGGGTCAAGGGAAAACCATGCCGAACACAGCTTCATTGTGATTCCGGCCCGACCGGGTTGTTCTGGTGCAGTTCACTTTCCCGAAGCCAAATTGGGCACTGGGAAACATGGGGTTGCCACAGATGGGCCTGCTTGGACTATCTGGGATCATAGCGAAGCAAGAAGATAAATGCGACGAGCATCATGACAACGTTAGAGGCCATCAACATGACCATGTGCATCCAGGGAACGTGCAGGTCTCCCAACAGACCGCCTGACTGCCAGAGCACATCGCTGCGCGGTATTGAACTCAATTCCACCGGCTTTGTAGAAAAGCCACCCCGTTCCACGCCATGGTAAAGGTTGTGGGGAGAATCCGGGTCGATGCGATCCTTCTCCTTGGTGAACGAGTAGAGCTGTTGCTGATAACGGCGGGCGGCCTCTTTCAGGTCGGAGTATCCATAAATGCCCTGACGGGTAAGCCGTTGCAGTGCATCGCTCATCAAGCCATATGGCGAGAGTGAAGCGATCGTGTTGATTAACACCGCCTGGTCAATTCGCTGTTTGTCGGCACTGTTGAAGATGTTTTGTATGGAAGCCGAAATGGCCTGATAGACCTCTGCTCTGTTCCGCGCGGCCTGAGTGAACCTGTATTCATTGTCGCCATACCACGCGCCTGCGCCTTCCTTCGAGTTATCCCATATCTCCGATCTCGCCAAATTAATCTCCTGCGAGACATCCGATTCGGACGGCACCTGCATTGCGTTCTCGCCGATGATACGGGCAATGCCTGGCACGGCGATTACGGCGAACAACCAGAAGATCATGAGAATCACCAGCGCGACAGCCGGTGTTCTAACCATGCTGCTCACTGCGATTCCGAAAAGCAGCACAAATGATATGAACAGCACTGAAACAATCGCTGTCCATCCAAGCACGAACAGGGTGGTGCTTGTGAATTGCATGGCACCCGTTACGTTCAGGATGAAAAGATTGATGGAAGCTCCGAGCGCGAAAGTGACGAGCAGGATTGTCAAATACCCAACATACTTGCCGAAAAAGAGCTTCCAGCGCGAGACCGAATACGACATCAGCAGGCGCAAAGTGCCGTCGCGCTTTTCCCCGCAGATTGCCCGGAATCCGAGCATGAATGCCTGCAAACTCAGCACGATACCGATAATGAATATCCAATCGATTATCAGGAAATCGGGAAGCGTTTCATTGCCGCGATTCTGCAACCGGGGATTGACGTAGAGGAAGGCGTTTACAGAATATGAGTTTGGCAGCCTCTCTTCTCCGCCATTGGCGATGAAGGTTAGTGTGGAGGCCGGTTTTACCATTGTCTGGTAATATCTTGCCAAAACCGTCAGGTTCGACGTTCGTGCCTCGAGGAATTCGATCGTGTTGGCGTTGTGTCTCTCCCAGTCTTCCCGAGCCACGTGATAGCGATCCGAGAAGACAAATCCATTGACGACGAAAGTCAGCAACACGACCACAGCGATGAAAAGAAACAGGGAGTCGCGGAGACCATCTATCACCTGTTGTTTGATAATAGTAAACATGGTGTTTTTTCACCTTACGTCGTATCGAAAGAAAATGACAAAACCAGCGGAAAAGGCTATTAAGGTCATGAACAAGAGCACAACGATATGCCACAGGGCATCTTCTATGTTCGGTTTGCCGCTCTCGTAGTTGAATGGCGGCACATAATCCTCGGGAAGTGGATCCCAAATCTGCGGTCCCCAGATGCCCTTGGCGCGACGTTCAGCCAGGCGCTGCTCATACTGCTCCGGCCTCTCGAAATCGCTCAATTCCCAGCGAGTGAAAAACCGGTGCGCGTTTTTCCCAAACAATCCCTTTTGAGCAAAAGTGTTCAGCAAGGTGTGACGATATTGACGGCATTTCTCCATGAACTCAGCATGTGATTCATAGCCGGTGACGGTGAGCGCCGTGTACGCCCTCTGCAGGTGAAAGGCCGGCGAAACGAAGTTCACGGCAAAACTCAGTTCGCGCTGTTCAATCTTGCGGGCGAGATGCTTGCGCCGCAGATCCCAGATATTCTCTGCGTATCTTTGACACAGCGGCTCATAGAAAATGAAGAAAGTCTTCCAGTCTTCCAGCCAGCTTGGATAACCATCAAACCACCAAAGGCCCTCGGCTCCTTCCCAATCTCCACCATTACTTGAGAAGCTGATGTTATGTGTGCGAATGAACTCCTCACGCTGCTGCATCAACTCCAAACTGGACGCCTGGAGCTTACTATTGATCTCTTCCGGCGAATATGCCGGTTTCAGAAGCGGTGCGAGGAAGTTGCTTCCGCTGGGAATGACGACGACAACCAGGGTCCAGAAGAGAAGCGCAATCGCCAGGGAGGTAGAAGAGCGGATCACCAGAACAGAGCTCAGCAAGCCGGCTGTAATGAAAAGCATTCCATAGAGGATGGCTGTCAGAAGCATCACTACAATTGCCGCCCACTGGATGGCACTGAAAGTGATTTGGTGGAAAAAAAGCATCACCATCAAGGAAGCAATGAAACTGATGAGAATGGGAATTGAGAGAACAATGCTGCCGGCGAAGAATTTCGAGGCGAATATGCCGCTACGTTTTAACGCAAATGAACAGACCATTTTGAGGGTTCCGCGTTCGCGGTCCCCACTGAAGCCATCGTAAGATAGGAGAATGCCAAATAAGCTGACGGAAAACATCAAGACGAGCATCATGTCGAACGACGGGATTGACGCAAGAAGTCTGTTTTTCGTCAGATTGTCGTCCGCCTCGTGTGGCACAGAGCGGCGCCGCACCTGCACTGTGTTGCCGAGGCGATAGTCCTCACCCTGTGCAATAATGCTGAGCGGAGTCGGCGGCCGCTGAACATTCGGCAGAATCTGCGAAGGAAACCTCACCTCTCTCGCCTGCTGCAGATATGAGTCGGCGAGCCGCGTCGCGGTGCTCTTCCTGATGATGTAGTTATCGCCAAGTATCCAGGTGCTGATAATCGAAAGCAGGACGATGGTTATCAGTGCCGCCCCAAAACGGAACGTCAACAGGTGTTCTCGAATTTCTTTGGATAACAGTGTAAGAAACATAGGCCGCCCCTAATTGCCCCCACTGTTTTGACTCATTTGCACCCTAATTGGTTGGCTACCAAAAAAAATAGTGCCAATTGACGCGCTCGTTTGCTGCACTCAGGACGATACGGCGCGAACTTGTTGCTTACTAAAAAAGTAAGTGGCATGCCCGGGCGTCCGGCTTCGTCCTCGACTTCGCCGAGACATGTAGTTGAGAGCGTGATAATTTCGCAGGTGCCCGGCTTCGCGGGACTTCGCCGCGGCAGTCTTCATTTCTCACAGCGCTCGAAATGAAGCCTGGCGGAGAGGGCGGGATTTCCACCGCCGTTTCACTCCGGCGGATAAACTCACCCGTCGCGCGGTTTCTCATCCCAGCTTCTAAAGCACATATGTATCCCGCGAGCCAATGAATTCGCCGCAGGCGAATGATTTGGATAGAGATATGCAGGATTTTTCTACGCGGAACTGTTGCTTACTTGTTCGGTAAGTAAAGGGAATCAAGAAGTTGCACAGCTGTATCCCGCGAGCAACCGGGCCACAGGCCCGCTCGTATGGTGTGCTTGGAATGATATCTACGCGGAACTGTTGCTTACTTGTAAAGTAAGTGGCGGAGAGGGCGGGATTCGAACCCGCGGTGCAATTTCTCGCACAACTGCTTAGCAGGCAGCCCAGTTCAACCACTCCTGCACCTCTCCGCGGGCGGCTGGGCCGCGCCCACAATCTAGAAGGCAGGGCCCGGAAAGTCAACTTCGCAAAAGGGCTGGATCAGCCCGGCGGCCAGCTCATGGCACGCCCGCCGAGCAGGTGCATGTGGACGTGGAAAACGCTCTGGCCGGCGTGCTCGCCGCAGTTGAGCACGAGGCGATAACCGTCGGCAACGGCAACGTCTGATGCGATCGAGCGGGCGGCGGCGAACATCGCGCTTAGGTAGTCGTCATGCAGCGGGCCGAGGTCGTTGGTGGTCGGGATGTGATCTTTGGGGATGATCAGCACGTGATGCGGTGCCTGCGGATTGATATCCCTGAAGGCAAGGACCAAGTCATCCTCGAAGACGATGCCGGTCGGGATCTCGTGCCGGATTATCCTGCAGAAAAGACAGTCATCGTCGAGCGGCATCTCTTCCCCCTGTTTGTTCTCACGCTAAATAGACCATAACGACGGCGACGGGGCAAGGGCATGCGGTGTGAATCCGGTTCTCAGGAATCACGCTGCCAGAGGTATGCGCTGAAGGGCAGGACTTCGGCGAAGCCGATACGGCGGTACCACTGTTCCGCTCGCTCGTTCTGCTCCGTCACCGTCAGCGAAACGGCTCCGTAGCCCGCTTCCCCAAACCGCTGCAAGCTCTCATCGACCAGATACGCCCCTATGCCGCTGCCTTGGTGGCCGGGAGCTACCGAGATTTGCGGAAGATGCCCCACGCCGGGCGAGAGTTCGGTGGCGACGACGACTCCGGCCATCTTGTCGTCCAGGTAGCCGACGGTGGTCATGCGGGGCACGAAACCGCCGCAGCCGGCGCGCCTGACAAGGTTGACCACGAAGCCATGGCAGCGGTCGAGACATCCGAAGCTGGAGGAGAAGTAGGCATCGATGCCGCCGACATAGCTCTCGTAGACGATGCGGGCGGCCTCGTCGATCATCGAGTCGTCCCAGGGCCGCATCTCAAGCCCCTCCGGCTCCGCCCTGCCTCC
>Ga0114922_10006748_pt1 | contig 10512 bp, 10 predicted proteins | sample AartaG_FD_100975 | JGI IMG/M metagenome (GOLD analysis project Ga0114922, IMG submission 100975) | Deep subsurface microbial communities from Aarhus Bay to uncover new lineages of life (NeLLi) - Aarhus_00045 metaG | ecosystem: Environmental > Aquatic > Marine > Oceanic > Sediment | place...
CATTTGAGTCCGGATCTGGCATTAGCAATGTGATGAAATAGAACCCAAACTCAGCCCTGGGAATCATGGAGACAGTGAAATGCGAACAGAGGATGGACATATCGTCCGTAAATGTCTGACTGGGGAGCCATCGGCATTTGCTCTGCTGGTAGATAAATACAGGTCTGACGTTCATGCTCTGGCATTCTCCAGGCTTGGGGATTTCCATGATGCTGAGGATATAGCTCAAGAGGTTTTCTTAAAGGCCTATAGTAAGCTGCATACGCTTAGAAGATGGGATAACTTCTACGCGTGGATTTACAGCATAACGTCTAATCTATGCAAGAACCACGTTCGAGCGAGAGGCAGGCGCCGCGATAAGGATCTCATCGAGGATCAGTCATCTGACCTTATGGAGCATTTATCCATAGACTACTATCGTCGGAGTATGTTATCAGAGTCAGTTAATGAGACATTGGATATTCTGCCTGAGACTTACAGAGAGGTGTTAATCCTCTATTACCTCGGCGGCATGAAAACCAGGGAGATTGCCAGGTTCCTTGGCGCTTCCAATGAGGCCATCAAGAAGCGGCTTAGTAGAGCGCGAGAGCGGTTCAAAGCAGAGGATCTTAACAGCACGATCGAAACTCTTGAAAGCCAGAAGCTGGCTGCCAGCTTTACGTTCCGCATTCTGGAAGCAGCGAAGCATATTCGGATCAAACCCCTGCCGCGAATGACAGCCTTGCCCTGGGGATTACTATCTGCTACGGGAATTTTCCTGGTAATATTAGGTGCTGGCTCTCACTTGAATTTAATCAACTCAGAAAGTGCTCCCTCTGCTCGCTCAGATTCCGGCCAGATGAAGGTTACAGAATCGCAAGGCTTTCCTGTAGAGTTAATGGAGATCTCCAGTAAGCCAGCCACGTCTTATGAGCAGTATAATGGCTCAGGTAAATCACCCGTCCTTCTGGGCGAATTCAGATTTCCTGGTGCAGCAACAGAAGTCCGCGTAGTCGGAGATTATGCCTATGTGACAGATAAGGCCTTAGCAAGTAGTCTGGCTGGTTCTATTCCCAACGTTGGTTTTCACGTGACAAACATATCCGACCCCACAAATCCCCACGAGGTAGGGTTTTGTGATACGACCGGTGAGGCAGGTGGGTTTCATATAGCTGGCAATTATGCTTATGTAACTAATATGGAGACGCACTATAACCCCGGTTTGAGTGTGATAGACATATCTGACCCAGCAAATCCACAACAGGTGGGGTTTATAACCACAAGCGGGCCTTACCAGGTACAGGTAGTTGGAAACTATGCTTATATGGCTGATGGATATAAGTCCGGCCTCCGTGTGATAGACGTGTCAAACCCGGCAGATCCCCGGCAGGTGGGCTCTTATTACACTACACAATATGCGACCGGGATCGACGTGGTGGGAGATCGCGTTTACCTGGCCAATGGCAGTGAAGGCCTGCATATAATAGATGTGTCTGACCCGGAAAATCCTCGATGTCAGGGAACTTACGATACCCAAGGGGCATACAGAGTCTATGTGGTCGGAGATTATGCATATTTGACTGATGAGCAAGGCCTTTACGTGATAGACATATCAGATCCCCGAAACCCTCACAAGGTAGGATTTTACAGTAACCCGGGCCCGGCGTTTGGGGTACAGGTAGTCGGGAATTACGCTTACGTGGCTGCCGGAGATAGCGGCCTCCGCATCATAGATATATCCGATCCTGCGAACCTGCGCGAGGTAGCTTTCCGGGATCAACTGGGCAGAACGGTTGGTATCCAGGTAACTGACGATTACGTTTACCTGGCTGGCCTCGACGGTCTTCATATTCTCAAGCCGGAATTACAGTGATCCGTGATCCGTGATCAGTAGGAGTAATGCAAGACCCATCAATTGCCGAACATTCATGAAACCCCGCCTATCAGTATCGTATTAGAGGGCTTCGATCTGCTCTCTGCTCAGGCTCATGGGCGATATGCGATCCCTGGAGAAGGGCTTGAGCCAGATGGTGAAATCGAACTCGTGCGGATGAAGTTCGTATTGTGGCAGCACACCCGGGCCGCAACTGGCGCTTCCCAGACCTTGGTGCCGGTAGTCCAGGTTCAGCGTGATCTCATCCCTCGGCACGAGATCGCAGGTATGCTGTGCATTTTCCAAATCCTGTGCTGTGAACCGGTGCGCGCTGAAGTTCAGATTCGGCATGATTGCTAGCAAGCCCATTCCGCGTATATTGGTGAAGCTCACCCATCGCACATCCGTGCGATTGCCGTTGTCCTGGGGATATACGTAGGGCGTGTAGAGTTCATCCACCGTGCACGAATAGACCCCGAAGCGATTGGCCTGCTTGCTGTCCACGTAAGATTCCCCGGGCCCCCGCCCATACCACGATACCCGATCCAGTTCATCCGGCAGAGTCATCTGCAAGCCGATCCTGGGCAGAACCGGGAGTTCTCCTTTCGGCACGCCATGAACCCGGAGCATTACATGGCCGCTACCATAAACTGTATAGGTGTAATCACATTCAAATGCCAGGGCGAGAACTGGAGGGGCGATACGGGATCTCACCAGGATCTTGATAATTCTACCTTTGCACTCGGTAGATTCCACTGAGTCCACGCGATGCGTCAGCCTGTGCAATCCTGCCTTGCGCCACTCACGCTGAACATTGTCGTTATCTAAAGGCGCTCGCCAAAAGTTCAGCCTCGGTCCGCTGGTAACAATCCTCATGTCCTCGTGATGCCATGAGCTGATAACTCCGTAAACTTTATCGAGAATCAGGTCAAAATCAGCCCCGGTGACCTGGATCGTGTTATCAGAGTCGTCGTAGACCATAGGCTGGATGGAGTCGATCTTTATTACAGGCGCTGCGGGGACTTCCAGCGGCAACTGGAACTGAGCCCAGGCTACTTCGTGTCCTCTTGATGCCCAACTGGTGTCGCTGGCCAGAGCAAAACTCATGTTGAGCCAGTATTCCGCTCCGGACGTAAGCGCCGGCGGCATGGTGTAAGGGATAGTCATAATCTGGCTTTTGCCAGCGGCAATTTTAGGCGTTGGGATAGCGCCGGTCTGGAGGATTTTGCCATCCGCCATCAGGTTCCAGGACACCGTCAGGTGATCCAGCAAGATAAAATCATAGCGGCTGCTGATCCTGACCTTTCCTTCGGCAAGATCAACCGGCTCCACTTCCACCGGCTCCAGCACCTTCTTATATTCGATCAGGCCGGGAGATGGCTTGCGATCCGGAAAAATCAAGCCGTTGATGAGAAAATTCCTGTCGTTAGGCTCATCGCCGAAGTCGCCGCCGTAAGCAAAATACTCCCTGCCATCTTCAGTGATCTGCCGCAGCCCCTGGTCTATCCAGTCCCAGACGAATCCGCCTTGCAGCCTTTTATACTTGTAGAAAGCTTCCCAATATTCCTTGAAACTGCCCGGGCCATTGCCCATAGCGTGAGCATACTCGCAGAGGATCACAGGCTTTTCCGCGCCCTCGTCTTGCGCCAGCTCGATGATCCCATCAACTGAGGTATACATGGGGCCCACAATGTCCGCCACTTCCTGTTGCCTATCCCCTTCGTAGTGGAGAAGACGTGTGGGATCTGCCTGGCGAACCCAGTCAGCCATAGCCCGGTGATTCTGCCCGAATCCCGACTCATTGCCGAGAGACCATACGATGACACAAGGGTGGTTCTTATCCCGCTCCACCATGCGGATCATCCGGTCAACGTAGGCGTCTTTCCAGTCCGGGTCATCGCTTGTCCGGTTCCAGTCCCGGATGGTCGCGAATCCGTGGCATTCCAGGTCTGTTTCATCCAGCACGTAGATGCCGTAATAGTCACACAGGTCGTAGAACCTCGGGTCATTGGGATAATGAGAGGTGCGAACTGCGTTGACGTTGTGCCGCTTCATCAAGAGGATGTCCTGGATCATGGATTCCAGCGGCACGGCTTTCCCCTGGTCGGGGTGATGGTCGTGGCGGTTCACGCCCTTGATCATAATGGGGATGCCGTTTACCAGCAGATTGCCGTTCTTCAGCTCCACAGATCGGAAACCCACCTTGCAGGGCACGACCTCTATCACCCGGCCCTGATCGTCCTTCAGAGTGATCAGCAGCGTATATAGATACGGATGCTCAGCGGACCATTTCCGGGGATCTGGGACAGGCGTTTCCAGATCCAGCGCAGTTTGACCATCAGCTTGAATATCAATGCTCGCGTCCAGCGTCTGCTCCAGAACCGGCTGCAAATCCGCGTCCAGCAGGCGTATTTCGACCCGATAATTGCTCACTGCATCTTCGCTATAGTTTTTCAATACGGTGCGCACTTTCAGGACTGCATCCCCATATTCCGCATCCAGTTCCGTGCGAACGCGGAAGTCGAATACGTGAACCTCCGGCGTGGCGACGAGATACACATCCCTGAAAATGCCGCTGAGCCACCACATGTCCTGGTCTTCCAGGAAACTGCCATCAGACCACTGGAGAACACGTACAGCCAAAGTGTTAACTCCATCACGGACGTGCGAGGTAATATCGAACTCCGCTGGCAGTCGGCTGCCCTGGCTGTAGCCCACCTGCTGGCCGTTCACCCATACGTAAAAAGCCGAGTCTACACCGTCGAACCGGAGGAAGATCTGACGGTCATCCCATTCTTCTGATACGAAAAATTTGCGTCGATATGATCCAGTGGGATTCTCGGTGGGAACCCGGGGCGGGTCAACTGGAAAAGGATACTGGACGTTAGTATAATGCGGCCGGCCGTAGCCCAGCACTTGCCAACTGCATGGCACCTGAATCTCGTCCCACTGGCTGTCATCCCAGTGCGTTACGTCGAAGTAGCCCATCAGGAAATCTTCAGGAAAATACTCTATAAAGAAGTCCTCTGGGGCCAGAGCGGGACTTTCGGCATAGCGGAACTTCCAGTTGCCATTTAACAGCTTGAAACGGGGTGAGCGCCCGGGCTCGCCGGATAGCGCCGATTCCTCGTCCGGGTAGGATACAAAGTATGCTCTCGCCGGCAATCGGTTGCGCTGGAATACCTTCGGATTTTCCCAATCATTTAGTTCTTTATTCATAATTTGCCTTCCTGATAAAGTGAATACCATATTTGTGGCATGACTCGACGAAATCCCTGACCACGTCCCCTTTACCATTCCGCCACCCGGATTGCCTGACTCCGTAAGGGTAAATATCGCTCTGCCACTGCAGAAACCCGCTGCAATGTTTGGCCACAAAGACGGCGTACCTGGCCCCTATAGCTTTGGCTGCCTCCATCCACTGATCCGTGTCCAGCTTGACAGGATTATAGATGTCCGGATCCGGGAGATTTCTCCACGACCGGAAATCCCAATCTGGAACGTAAGTGACTATATCGAAATGGAAAAACATACCTACTTCCATGTCCTGCCAGGCAAGCTGAACCGGCGTAGGACGAGGCAGATGAGAGTTATCACTTGCTGTGCTTGCCATCTCGATCTTCCTTTCATTAACGGCAGCGTTTAAAACGCAACTTTATAAACTCTGTATAAAACTATACTTTTGCAGTTTTCGGAGAAATCCAGCATTCATGCGGCTTTGTAGGGACACGACATGTCGTGTCCCTACATAACGGAAACCCGCATCAGACTTGATTTTACAGCCAATGGCAATGAAAAACTGCGAAAGTATAGTATAGAATACAATAACTTCTGAACTATGTCAACTAATTGGTGAGCATGAGATGCTGTTTCAATTTTGTCGGTCAGATTGGGTATGGGAGGGCGAAGCTCCTGCTGAGCCGTGAAACGTAATCAGTGACAAGTGACAGGCTAACGTTATTTTCACTGATCACGAATCCCGGCTCAGCAGGAGCTTCGCCCTCCCATACCGAGTAAAGTGAAACAGCATCGTGAACATGAAAACTACTTGCCGAAAATGACAGAAAGTGATATAGTTTTTGACAGAATTCATCATGTAAGAAGGGGGTGGATGTATGGAAGACTCCAGGATAAAGAGTATTACTCTATGGACAAAGAAAACCGAAAAGGATTTCAGTACGTTAGAGGCCATGATCTGATACATTGACGCCCTGTTTTCTGTTGACATATTTCGAGAAACCATGTAATATATGCGAGGCGGGAAAAAACCGAAAACTGCTTTGAGAGCCGGAAGGAGTTGAACAGGGAGGGGCAAGAACAATGATGAGCAGCTTACGAAAGGAGGTAATCCCGTATCGCTTCGCTTTCACAAAACCATAGCTGGATGTAGCACAAAATCAAGGAGGGACATTATGTTAAAGGTTGCAGTTGTTGTTCTCATAGTCATGCTCGCTTATGGCGGCATATACTCCCTGATAAATGTCATTGCGCCAAAAGTGATAACGGGAAGTTCCTTTAAGGCCATAACCGGGCAAGCCCTCGACAGCGTTACGGATGCTGGCTATTTGAGGGCGCTATCTGGTAGTCACAGATATATGGGGGTATACTCACTGGCCACAGTAATATCCGGCTTCTTTATTCTGTTCGTTGGTTTCCAGAAAGCGCAGAAATGGGCTTGGTGGGCTTTCCTGGTTGTAGGTGGCATTATGTGGCTGTGGGGATTAATAAATACCATAGTCATTGTCGATGCAGTAAATCTCACCGGTCATATCATTGGCATGGTGTTATTCCTTGTGGGAATACTCATTCCTATCAAGGTATTCTTTGTGAAAGCGGCAGAGCAAGCGCCACAGGAAGCGTAAGAAACTCAGGAATTGCGATAACGGGAGGGCATGGCGCAGTTCGTGTTCTGGTGAAGCGCGTGGCTGCGCCATTGTTATGTATAAAGGCCGCGGATATTGCCATCCCTATATTTATTGACATCTTTCCAGAAACCATGTAAAATAAAGGTAAGCAAAGGTCGCGATAGTTTCCAGGAGCAGCGCCAGACAAGGAGGTGAAATGACGGTGAACGACTTACTCAACCAGATTCTCGAAGGCACGCAAAAGGCTGGCAAATTCTACACTTTCGACGAGGCACACGACGAAAAACTTCCCGCGCAGATGTGGTTTCAGGAATCTGACGAAGGCCTGATCCTGTTTATTGTCTTTTACTCTCAGGCATGTCGCTGGTCCCGCTGTCTCGGATGCAACCTGCCATCGAAGATGTCCTCCAGACATATCTCTTACAAAGCACTTATAGAACAGATTGACTATGTCTTTCGCGACCGCGAGGTAACAGAGCAGCGGGAGAATATCCGCAAGGTGATACTTAGCAACAATGGCTCGATTCTGGATGAGAAAACCTTTTCCTCTACGGCTCTCATTTACCTAATGGCCCAACTCAATCTCAACCTGCCCAACCTGGCGCTTCTCTCCATCGAGACCCGGGCTGAGTACGTAGATATGGCTGAACTGGAGTTCCTTTCCCGGGCCATAGCTGAAGGTGATACCCCCACAGAATTAGAGATCGCCATTGGGTTCGAGGCATTCGACGATCATATCCGAAACAGGATTTTCAGCAAGGGCCTGTCGCTGGAAACGTTCGAGGATTTCGTAGGCAAGATGGCTGGCTATGGGTATTGTCTGAAGTGCTACTTCATGCAGAAACCGGTTCCTGGCATGACAGATGCCGAGGCGATTGCCGATATTCAGAATGCCATCGACTATCTAGGCCAGATGGCTGATCACTACGACATTGATATCAACATGCACCTCAACCCTACCTTCGTCGCTACCGGGACAATGCTCGAGGAAGCATTCCGAAAGGGAGAATACGCTCCGCCCCTTCTCTGGGACGTGGCAAGTGCCGCACAGCACGCCAGAGGCAAGCCGCTTTCCATTTTCATCGGCCTTTTCGACGAAGGGCTCGCTGTTGAAGGAGGCTCGTTCCTGCGAGAGGGAGACGAGGAACTTGTGAACGAACTGGAAAGGTTTAACCGCACTCAGGACTACGACATCCTGGATAGGGTATGCGCAATGTGATAGAACGGATAGCCCAACTCCTTATACCAGTTTGATAAATCATTGTGCATAGGGTATGGTTCAGACGGGACAGGGGGAAACATAAAATTTATTTCTTCTCCAGGTTTTCTCTGCGATCTCTGTGCCTCTGTGGTGAAATTTTACAGAAAGGAATATCAGAATGGCAAAAGAGCAAAGAAGAAAACAGAGCAAACGCAAGACGTTTATGAGCACTGCGGAGTTGATTGAGGAAATGGAAGCGCATTTGCCTATTCCTACCTATGCATGTGAAGAGTTGTGCCAGTTTCTCCGCGATCATGGAAAAGACGTTACCAGGGGCACAGAATTACAGATAACCAAAGTATTTGATTCCGGGGACGAGGGAGGCATTATGTGCCCTATACTCCATGAGGGTGGTGAAGTCTACATTGTCTCATTAACCCATCTAATGATAAAACCCGGTCATCCACTGCACAAGAAGATTCTGGAATATCAAAGGAAGAGGATAAGAAAACTCTCAAGACAGATAATTTAGCCTTAGGGCGCTTTTATTTTGACGATCCCTTGTTACTTCTTAATACCTGCCCAGGTGGTAGTAAGTTTTCTTCCAGGCTCAACAGCGAAGGCATTAATGCCATTGATGAAAACATTAGTAACAGTTGCTGTTGTAGTTATCTGCATACCATCCTCATCCCCGCTGGCGGCGATCCCCAGAATGACAGGATCTTCCAGCATAAGCGTCGTATTATCTTCTTTGCCCTCTGCGGGGTTTGCAATAGACTCAAAAGTCTTGCCACCATCGAGCGAGACTGATGCGGTGAAAAGATCTCCCTCGCGAACCAGCTTGTAGGTCACCGGCCATGTCAAAGGCGCCCATCCGTTGCTGCCCGGCCCAGCTTCGCCGCCACGTTGAGGGCGAGTGATAATCTTGGTTCCCTTGTCGTTGACAGCTACATCATTATTGCTGCAAGTTGATTGGATGAACATATAAGGTGAATCCTGCTCGAGATCCTGCATGACTATAGCGCCGCATTTACCCCACACTGCGGATGGATCAGTGGTCTGTTCCTCTATGGTATAGCGCATTGTGAAATCGCCAGACATTTCAACATATACAAGGGTGATCCCTAAATTGTTGCTCCATAGATCCCCACCTGTCGAACTAATAGTGAAACCATCATTTGTGAACTTGACTTCTCCACCTTCATAAGGCGATCCCTCACTATCTGGGCCACCGATTTCAGCCACTTCCCAATCATAAGCTGATACGACCGTAGTTAGTGCTATAACCATCGCGGCGATTATTAGATAACGCATAATACCCCTCCTTGAGGCAATTTCAGCATGATCGCGGTCCAATTGTAGCCCGACTTTCTAAGTTGGTTATTAAGGAAGTCTCTCGCTCAAACCAAGATAGAATCTTGGGCTACAGGTAATGTGACAAAGTCAAGATAATATCCTAAAAGAAAAAGCCGTCCTGCCCCTGGACGACTTTTGTGATAGTATGTATAGCCCGGCAGAAGATTACTTCACCTTCATCTTTCCCCATACAATAGGCGATATCCTGCCTACCTTAGAAGGAGCCTCGTTACCTTTGCCTTTGCCTTTGCCCTTGCTCTTGCCTTTACCTCTAGCTTTGCCTTTGGCTTTACCTTTACCTTTACCTTTACCTTTGCCACGATTCTCGTCTTCAGCTTCGTCCTCATCCTCGTCGTCGTCGGCTACGGCCTCCACTTTGGCATTGCTATTGCCCCTGACTTTGACTTTACTCTTGCCTTTGGCTTTACCTTTTCCAGGGCCTTCGTCCTCATCCTCAATGCTGATATCGCCATTCTCTTCAGCTTCAGGTGGAACTGTCGCAATCACATCGAGACCCTCTATGGCCATGCCATCCATAGTGTAGCCAATGAGATAAGCCTCTGTATCGTCCCATTCGATGCCTGTTTCCTGCGTTCTGAAGTGCAGGACCATATCAAGATCCCCGTCCTCATCCACATCTTCGATGTGACCTCTCTCATGGCATTCGGTAGCCCCTCCAGGCCCGAATTCGACGCTCATTGGGTCAACAGCAGTGGCATCAAAATCATCGGTAGTCAGGATTGCTACAGTGATAACCCCCTTACTCTTGAGATTTATCGGATTCTCATCACTCCCGGGTTTGATGTCAATCTCCACCTCAACAGCGATGGCCAGCCCCACTCCAGCAGTCCACAGAAGAATAAAGGCAAGAACGACGAATGCCGCATGTAAATATGTCCTCAACATTGCTCAATCCTCTCAGTACATAAAAATAGCTTATAAAGCCCACAGACGGTAACAGAAAAAAGATGCCAACCGCGCCAGAGCCCTCTATACTTTGTATTATAATCACCTTTGCTCTGATTGTCAACAGAAAAAGCATCCTGAATTGCAGGCAGGGATGCCTGCGCTCCCAGGTGTGTCTTCCGAGCACAATATCTTGTGTCTAGCGCGTTGAGTGGCGAATTCAGATTCACATTTCTCCACCCCAAAATCGACAAATATAATGGGACACTTTCTTCACAGGGCAGCAGATTGGTCCCATAGATTTGTCACCCGTTACTCGTCACTCTTTAAGC
>Ga0114922_10006749_pt1 | contig 10512 bp, 4 predicted proteins | sample AartaG_FD_100975 | JGI IMG/M metagenome (GOLD analysis project Ga0114922, IMG submission 100975) | Deep subsurface microbial communities from Aarhus Bay to uncover new lineages of life (NeLLi) - Aarhus_00045 metaG | ecosystem: Environmental > Aquatic > Marine > Oceanic > Sediment | place: Aarhus...
AAATGAAAAACATACGCAAGGTAGTCGGTTACGAAAAAAATATCGGGTTTCGCCAGCCAATCTTCAACCCCTTTCATTTTCATCTGATGAAGCAAAACAGGCAGGTGAGGCAGGTAGATAAAGAGTATTAAAAAAGCTCCCAAAAGATAATATTTCAACCTCTTTCTTTCGATCAGGAACAAACCCGTCAGCCAGACAATGCCGGCAAACAGCAGGCTGAAATAATGATTATAAGCACAGCAGATTGCAGCCAATACCATGCCGGCAAGATTCTTCAGATCATTCTTCCCCGGGTTCAACAAAAATTGTGTCCAGCACCATACCATCCAGAGAGAGAAAAACAGTCCGCTCATGTAAGGCCGGGCAACCTGAGAATAGTAGACCATGTATTGCAGGACAGCAAGTAGGGAGACAGTTAACAGGGCAACCGTTTCATTGAACCAGGCCCTGGCAATCCTGTACATATAGAAGAGGGATAACAAGCCAAACAGCAGGAAAGGGATTTTCAGCAAGAGCCTGGAAACACCAAAGATCCGGACAAGGAGGAACAGCAGTACCTGGATCCCTGCAGGATGCCCGTCCGGCTTGACGCCGAATTCTATCAGATCACTGAAACTGGTGTAGTCTGTTCTGAAAATGGCACTGAATTCATCCTGCGTAAATGGAATATCAGAAACCCTGTAAAAGCGAAGAAAGGCGGCAATAGCCAGGATGAAAAGAAAGAGCAAATGACTGATCTCAGGCATTCTCCTTCTGTTATTCATGCTGAAAGGGAACCAACCCATGGAATAACGCGTTGTTGTACCGGAAAAGTACCTGTACGAAGGCACGGTTTCCTTATAAACTTGTTTCTTATCCTCTGTTTCGTGGCAGGAATGCATCAGAAAAAAATCACCGGGAGATGTTAGCTCAGTTTTGCCTTCCTCCCCCGGTGAGTATATCAAAGATATCGTGCGGTCTTTCCTCTTATCCGATATTATCCGGAAATTAATTCCTTGTACTGGTCAGCGGTCAGCAAATCATCCAGTTCAGCAGGATCATCGATCGATATTTTGATCATCCAACCTTCCCCATACGGGTCCTTGTTCACGATTTCCGGAGTATCCTCCAGGTTAGCATTCATTTCCAGCACTGTGCCTGAAACGGGCATGAACATATCGGAAACGGTCTTCACCGCTTCGATTGTTCCAAAGACCTCCTCTTTCTTAAGCTGTTCCCCTTCGGTTTCAATCTCAACGAAAACCACATCGCTCAGTTCCCCCTGAGCAAAATCAGTAATCCCGACAAAGGCTTCATCCCCTTCAGTGCGGATCCATTCATGATCTTTGGTGTACTTCAAATTTTCTGGAACATTCATGATGATACGATTTATTATTGGTCAATATGATGCACTCAAAATTAACCATTTTTTAGAAAAAGTGTGGGCGTCAAGGTGAAATTAATCGGACAATGCTCATTTTTATTCCCTTGTTCCCCTGAATTACCAGCGTCGTTATCCAACGGATCCAATACCCTGCATGCACTTCCCATCACTGGGAAAGGGTGAAACGGATACTGAAACCAAAGTTTGTATTTGCTGTTGGGAAAGTCAGGGCTACAAACGGATCATTCACAACCCGGTCGAAAAACAACCTCAGGTTGAAGCGGTCGCTTAACACATAATCAGCCGTGACTTTTATGGTCAGGATCCGCTGACCTGCAGTAGGTTGATCAACATCTTCAACCAGCTTCCGGATGATGGTTTTGTTGTCTCGTATCGAAAAATCTGCCCTGAGGTTCAAATCGCTTCGCAATTCCCGTTGCTGTCCTCTCGTCCTCAACGTGATCTGCACATCATTAAACCGGTATCCTGCACCCACTACATATTCCTGGCTATTGACCTCGGTAAGCTGGTTATTTGCAAGGCTCAGACCCAATGTCCGGCTCTTTTTCATTTCGAACCGTGTGGTCATATCATTGATCCAGGTGAGGTCGACATTCAACAGGGGACTGAACTGTTCGTTGATACTTGCATTGATGACTTCAAACCTGGGCAGAAAATTGTACTGGATGTCCCGGATGTAATTAATCCCGTTCTCCTCATGGTAATACAGGTTCGTGGTATAGGATCCGATGTCGAAAGAGGATCTGTATGCATGACTGATGGTGACTGTTTTTAAAAACCGTTGGATAAAGTCTATGTTGGTTAATCCCTCGTAGATAATTCGCCAGTTTGGAAGGATGTTCAGGATGGAGGGAAATGTTTGGAGTGAAATTTTATCCGGATCGCGTTTTGAGTATGCGGCAAGAAATGCAGGGATCAGCACTTCCTGTGATGTCAATCCAAAACCGTTTTTATATCCGGTCGTAATTGGCAATCCGGTTTCAGGGTCAATATCCGGATCATAACTGGGATCCTGTTTTTGCCGCTCCTTTGCCAGTCTCTCGGAAATGGTGAATGTGTATCGTTTAAACCGTTCGAAATTTTCAGAGTGATAATTGTCCGAGGATGATATTTTCTCAAAAGCAGTGAACCCGGTAAAACAGGTCATGCTGAAATTCCCGGTTAGCATTCTGTTTCTTGTGCTATCCGGGAAATTCCCATTCACATCGGCAACATAATAGGCACTCATATTTCTTGAGAACCGGCGGTTAGCGGTCAGATCAATCCGCATCCCGCTGAAGGGTTCAATGGAGCTTCGGAGGTTAAAATTTTCGTTATGGGTCATGGTGAAGGGATTATTCACCAGCGAATCGAGTGTCAACCAGTTGTTTTTAACCGCTTTATCGGCAAATCCTTCATCCTGCCAGCCCATGATGAACGCCCACCCGGGTGCCAGCACACCATTCGCCTGATCCATACCCAGGTATTTTGTCCCCGGTTTATATCCGGGTAATATTGTTCCTTCATTTTGTGAATAGGAGATAGAGATATTTTTTACCGCCATCAAAAACCGGGCAGTCGTCTCACCGATGAGGATCAGCGGGCTCTCTTTTCGTTCAATCTGCCCATCGATCTCCACGCGGACACTCTCATAATCCTCTGCCGCAGTAAAAACCACTTTCCGGTCGTTTTCAATCACCAGATCCCCTTCGACCTCCCTTCCATCCTGACTGATCAGGATCACTTCAACATCTTCTGTCATCAGGCGGTGATAAATGGATTTGGGGTCACCGGCCTTGAGTCTCAGGTCATCGCGCCGATAGGTAACGGTTTTATAGCGCTTCTCTGTGGGAGGCTGCCGCTGACCACCCCTGTACCTTTGATTGATATTATTCAGGAACCCCACTTTGTTGTACAGGTTCATCATGTTCAACTGTCCGTTTAGCTGAGCCGTATTCGAATTGATGATGGTATTGCCGAGGTCTATATTCAGGGTGTCAGCGAAGACAGGGCCGATATTCCATTCATAGGTTGCACTGTACCGTACCGAAGCAGATATCCAGTTGAATAGTGGGATCTTATTGATCGGCAGCGTATAGGTTGCATTAATAACATGGTGATAGCGGGTGGTTCTGCCCAGGTTTTTCAGGTTGGTAAGCACCGAATCTTTCCATGCCTGGTATTCATCCTTATACCGGTTTTTATCCACTCCCCCTTCCGGTTCATCGATCCGGGCGGTATTGTTGGCTGAAAAATCAAACTTCAGGGCTTTGGTGATATCATATTTGAAATCATAATAACGATTCCATTCAAAATCTTTTCTGAAGGTGGGTTCGATTTTCAGGTATGGATTATTTATATTTCTCGTTTTCACCTCGTTGTAGTGCCGGTACAGGTCCGTTCGGAACGAAACATAGTTCGGAGCCGGATAGAAATTGATGTCTTTGATCAGCCTGAGAGAAGGTGCATTCAGGAAGCGTACGTTTTTAAACGGAGTGATGTTTTTCGGCCGGGAATTATAGACATAGCTGATCCCTCCCCGGTAATTTTTGGTCAGGTTGATTTCGGTATTAATATTCCTTGAATAATTCTCATTAAAGGCATAGTTCAGCGACAAGTTTGCCAGGTTCCACGGTCTGGCTTTTCCGCTGCCTCTTTCCACGGTAACATCGGTAAAGTTGATGCTTCTCATCCGGTTATAATCCTGTGAGATCTCTTTGATCGAATCCCTTTCCGCATCGCTTGAGGCATGGTCGAGTGCCTCTTTCAGGGGGACATCCGGATCCAGCGGGTTATATTCGGGATTGATGATTCCCTCCGAATAGCCAATATAGACCGGAACCCTCATTTTAAGTTTTTCGGGGAGCAGGCGTCCCAAATCCATGTTTGACGAAATGTCGTACTGTATCACCTGTTCTTTGCTTCGCTCATTCACCTTTTTTTCAATGCTTCCCCATCCCGGTTGACTGGTCATTCCGGCAATATCCAGGGTACCAAAGTCTGCCAGCCGTGCCTGAAGTCTTGCATTTGCTGCCCAGCCACCCTGCTCGTTAAAATCCGTTAACCGCAATTCATTGATCCATACCTCCGCCGATTTGGGCAAGCCATCATCCAGCTGCATGCTGTGTTGTTTTAGCGGATTCCTTACACCAATCATGATCGTCCTGATGTTGCTCAGGTTCGGGTTTCCCGAAACACTTACTCTGCTGTTGCCATCGTTCTGGCTGAAAATATCCGAAATACTGATCCCGGAAGAGGGATCTTTCATGGCTTCATTTCTTGCCAGTTTTGTCTGGTGAAAAAGATCGAGGTTAATGACAAATTTGTTCTCTTCGGGCCATACCGTTCTCCTGTCGGAACCGCTATCCTTGTCGTATCGACCCGGAGGCGTTAGTTTCAGGGGCATCTCATACTCATAAAAATTGTTTTTATAATCCGATCCCAGCCGAATGAAAACGGTGATCTCATCATCAAGAAGGGGTACATTGGGCAATGCCTCACCATGCACCTCCATGCGGATTTTCTTGTATTGCCGGATATCCAGATCAACATTCTTAAAGGCTGCTCTGCCATCTCCGTCCTCCAGCTCACGAACCTTCAGCACAATGGATTGTTCATTCAATTGCTGCAGCTGGGGGTTTGTCGGATCGATTTCGCGTGTAAAACCGGGTGGCAAAACATAATTTACCGGTTCTTTGCTTGCATTTTCCTCAATATTCACCGAAGAGATCTCGAATGAGCCATCGGAAGGTTCCGGGATGGTGATGCGCTCTCCACCCTCCAGAAAAGAGAGGTTGTACTTTCTCCATTCTCCCCGCACCAGGTTCAGCTTCGCAAAACGCAGAATAACCTCTTCCGGAAAACCACGAAGGAACATCCGTAAAAACCGGATGGATTTAAAGTCCTGGATTGGTCCTACAATCCGCTGGTAATCAGTCAGGGGAACCCGGAACTGATACCATTTCACGGATGATTGCTCACCATTGGCAAACTTCACCGTTGAAGTCACAATGTCGGTAATAAAATTCTGGCCGATTTGCAGGTCTTCGGGTTTCAGGCTGACATGATACTGGAAGTAACTTTCCGATTCGCTGAGTGTATTATCCCGGTTAATATCCTCAACATTGGGGAGGGTCGATCCCGTGGTGGGATAATCTTCCGTCGACTGCTCCGAGGTGGGTGAGTTGCCCTCCAGTCCGTTATACTTCTTGTAGCGGGTGAGTATATCCAGTCCCTGCGCATCATAATCACTCCCCCGGAAATAGTGGAAATCATCACTGGAGGGATCCTCTTCCATCCGGGAGTATGCATCCGGATCAACACGGGTTTGGAGTTGTGACAGGTACGGCTCGAAAAAAGTTTTCTCATCTTCATCCCGCAAACCATCCAGTCCAACATCCTGGTACCTTCTTGAAGTGAGATCATTGTCGAACGCATTCACCAGGGATTGGATGAGCGGGACCCTTCCCCAGTTGGTCGTATCCACCAGTGTAATGTCAGGAGAAGTAGGAAGCCCGTTTTCGAAACTTTTCCGGGAATCTTTCAGAACATCTTCCGATATGTTTCCCAGGTTGAAGTACAGATCTCCTCCCAAATGGTCCGGATCCTCCACAAAGGGATCCATTAACCAGAATTCAATAAACTGAATATTGGCAGCCTCAAAATCATTGGTTTGCACTTCCCTCATGATTCCTCCCCAGCGCGAAGCAGGATCATTCAGCCTTCCATTGACCCCAATACCAGCAGAATAGCTTGTCGGTTCCACATCATAGTTATAGGGACCTTTATCATCGGGATAAAAGGCAACGTTGAGTACGGCAAGGTTAGTCGGTATACCGCTGGGGCTCTCTTTATTGGGGAAGATCTCCTTTTCAAACACCTCCCGTACGAAATGACTGGATTGAAGGTCAGGATTATTCTTGATGTGGTTGGGTGTGCTTGAATTATTGCGCAGGAAGAGCGGATCAATCACATACCAGGAGATTTTTGCCCGGTTAAATCCATAGGTCACATTGTTGTTGAGTTTTGCTTCAGGGAAAAAGGCATCCTGCCCCTGTGGTGTACTTGATATTGACCAGGCAGCCAGTGATTTGAGATCAATGGGTGTCTCGCTTGCCTCAAAATCATCGATGTAGGATACCCCCTCCTTCTTGATCGCCTTGTTGTGCCCCGGGATCAGGTGGGCAAACTCACCGGTGAACGTGATGCTGGATGGTGTCTTGGTATCCAGAAAAGGAAGCTTGTCAATGATATTGGTTAAGAGCTGGGATTCAGTATGATAGGTGGTGTTCAGACCCCAGATGGTATTCGAAATGGGCTCATCACCAATGTTCACCTTCTGTGTCAGCGGTCGTTCTGTGAGGTTCAACAGGGTTGCACCGATGTTAAAATCATCCGAAATGCGATAATCGAGATGAGTCCCAAGGAGTGTCTTGGTCTGCAGGTTAAACAGCTGATTGGATTCCAGGGAGACCCGGATGGGGGTTTGCGATTCAAGAAGACCGGTATTGATGATCTTTACCCGTCCCAGGTTATAATCCACCGTATAATCCACGTTTTCCGTCAGTTTTATTCCTCCCGCTGTCACCACTACCGAACCCTGGGGCACATTCATGGCATTCAGGGAAATTTCAGAGCCCGATGAGGACGAATAGACCCCGGACAGGATAAATTTATTCTTCTCGGCTATTTGCTGTGCTTTAACCTTGGTGGAATCGTATAACTCTTCAAAAACATATTTGTCCGCTATGGCATCATTCCCGATTTTCTGTCTCAGGTAACTGCCAAATGGTTCCAGTATGGGAAAGATAACACGCCCGGTTTTCGAGTTTATGGTCAGCCCTTCAATAAAATCAAACTTGCCATCCGGTGAAGGCTCCAGCTGGGAATTCAGGTTGTCCATATTCAGCACCTGCAAAAGGATCTTCTCCTTGATATTTCCTTCGGTAAGGTAATTGACCGCATTCCCCGTCTTATCATCCTGGTACAACACATTCAACTCAAAATCAAGGTTATCGACCTGGTATGCCCCGACAGCATAAATGTTTTTCATCATCAGGTCCCATGTTGGCAGCTTGGGTGACAGGTTGGTCCCCTTGAGGAGTTTCACGATAAGCACTTCCGGCGCACTGACCCCATCGGATGAAAATTCCCCAACCTTAAAAACCTGTCCTCCAATAGTAAATTCATAGGCAACCGCAAGGATCTCATCTGCATTCAACGCCGAATTCAGGGATATATATCCCAGCTTTCTGTTGATGGTATATTCCCGTTCACTCAGTTTGCGGGCATTTTCAACTTTTTCATAATCCTGACCAATAATAAAATCGGGAGCCAGTGGTCCGAGGACCGAGGTGATCTGGTCAATGCTTCTCACCTGCATATAGGTGGTGATCATCTCCTGGTATAACCCGTTCAGATCATTATCGGGATAGGGTCCCGACCCGGTTTGAGCAAATTGCGGAATGGTGTTGAAGATGTTTTCATCCGATTCAGCAAGGTCCATCAATGCCAGGATATTCCTGGAATCCTCAAAATTTCTCGTCTTATTGGTTACCCATACCTCAATGCGTTCAATGTTGATTCCAGAATTAACGATGGGCAGATTCTGCATTGCACGGTCGTAATTATTGCGAAAATATTGGGAAAGGAAGAAGTGCTTATTGGCATCGTAATCATCTGCATAAATCTCATATTCACTCAGTTGTGCTCCACCTTTCACTTCGATAACCGAAGTTTTCCCTTTCTGTTGAGAGAAGATGCTGGTAATGGTCAGTTTACCAAATTGCAGCTCGGTCTTCAGCCCGAAGAGGCTCTGGCTTCCGGTGATCAGGGAACCGGTTAACGGAAGGGTAACATCCCCCGCTTCAATCTTCTTTATGATCTCATCTTCTTTCCCGGCATACTCCAGTTTGGTTTTGTTTTCGAAATCAAAGGTGGCTTCGGTATTATAATTCACGCCCAGCTTCATCTTATCGCCGATTGTCCCGGTCACGTTCATTTGAATTTTTTCCTGGAAATCGAACGTGGTTACTTTCCTGAGTTTTTCTGAAAGTGCCGGGTTATCGATTTTTGAAATGTTGGCACCAAAGATCAATTCTGCCGACCCCTGGGGTACAATGTCAATGGTATTGCTTCCAAACACCTTATCAAAGGCTTCCACTCCAATGCGCAACTGGGGTATCAGTGAAGCACGGTAGTCCACCCCGCCCCCACTGGCTTTATCCCTCCAGTAATCCCTCATCGACTTGTTAAACTCATACCTCCGGTACTCCTCCAGGCTCATCGATGTGGGCAACCGGTAATTGAAATTCCCCACCTTTTCGGTAATGATGTATTCATTGGTTTCCGGATCGTATGTAACAGTGGTAATAATGTTTGAGGGAAGGTCAAGGTAGAGTCCCGATTGGGGTTCGGTGAGGAAGGGATTTCCGGAATGATCATTGAAGTCATACCGCAGGTTTACATCCCGCTCCTTGCGGACGGTATCCTGCTGCGCTACCTCAAAAAAAGGGGAGGAAAAGCTTCCATAACCCGCATAAGCTACAGGGGTTGAAAGAAGTATTCCAGGTAGAATATAACAAATCCATACCAGTGAATATTTACACCTTCTCTTCAAAAGTCCAATGGCAATAGGTTATAGTACTACAGTTTCTTCAGGGCTTTTTTGATCAACTCTTCAACGGTAATATCATTCTCCTGTTGAAGAATCTGATCCAGGACTTTCTGAACGGAAGCTTTGGAAAAGCCCAACATCACTAAAGCAGATAACGATTCTTCTCTTAGAGTATTGCTCTCTGTAGTAAATATTTCATCAATTTCGGCGGTTTTTCCGAATTTGTCTTTCAGATCAACAATTACCCGTTGAGCAGATTTCGTCCCGATGCCTTTAATGCTCTTCAACAGCGCGACATTTCCTTCGAAGATTGCCTGTTCTATTTCTGAAGGGGAAAGGGAGGAGATGATCATTCTGGCCGTGTTGGCTCCAATACCCGTAACCGAGATCAACATCCGGAAAATTTCGCGTTCATGCTTATCCGCAAATCCGAAGAAAAGGTGTGTATCATCCCGGATCACCTGATGAACAAAAAGCTTTGCCTCTGTTGATTCAGTCAGCTTCGTGTAGCTGTTTAGCGAAATATGGATAAAATACCCGATATTCCCCGCCTCGATTACGGCATATGCCGGAGTAAGCTCCACCAACCTGCCTTGAATGTATTCGAACATGATGGAATTTTTGATTCGTGGAGGCTAAAATAACGAAAAAAATGGTATGCTGCCTGATTGTTTTACCTCTTCTTTCCCCGGGTCTTCCAATATTTAGTTTTCCTGCTCTGGCAGGCTGTAAACAACGTAGAGACGTTGCATGCAACGTCTCTACATCCGTTTCAGGAGAAACATCAGAAATATCTGTCCAATTATTTTGTTGTATTTCCTCTAATGCCTATCCATTGCTTTGATGGCGCAATTCGAAATATCATTCATCGACTACTTACACTTCTCCTCTTCGATGCATTGGGCTTCGATAACAGCGATGGTAGCCATATCGATGATTTCCCGCACGGAGCACTCCAGCTGCAGAATCTGGATTGGTTTCGACATTCCGAGCAGGATTGGTCCGACCACTTCTGCATTTCCTATCTCCTGCATCATCTTATAAGCAATATTTCCGGAGCTCAAGTTCGGGAAAATGACTGTGTTTACGTCTTCATCTGCCAGTTTGGAGAATGGGAATCTACTCTTCCTCAGTTCCCTGTTAAATGCAAAATTGGCCTGCATGTCCCCATCGACGATCAGGTCGGGGTAATCGCGATGAAGGATATCAATGGCATCCTGCACCCGCCTCGGACTGCCTTCGCGCTGTGCACCGAAGTTGGAGTAGGATAGCAGGGCTATACGCGGTTCGATACCGAACTTCCTCACCTCCTCGGCAGTTAAAATGGTCGTATTCACAATAGTTTGTGCCGAGGGTTGGGGATTGACTGTTGTATCGGAGAAGAAGAACGGTCCTTTTTTGGTGAACACAATATACATTCCGGCATAAGCATTCAGCGGGTTATTTGTTCCTACAATTTGCAGTGCCGGGCGAATGGTATCGGCATACTTGCTGCAAAGTCCGGAGATAAATGCATCTGACTCTCCGGTCTCAA